>Ga0189285_100011_pt1 | contig 380211 bp, 310 predicted proteins | sample GEYOminimetaG_FD_130315 | JGI IMG/M metagenome (GOLD analysis project Ga0189285, IMG submission 130315) | Marine microbial communities from the Costa Rica Dome - GEYO mini metaG | ecosystem: Environmental > Aquatic > Marine > Oceanic > Photic zone | place: Costa Rica: the Eastern Pacific...
TCGAAATAGTCACTTGACCATCTCCAACTACGATATACTCTCCCGTACCTGATGATGTCAAATTAACAACTACGCCTGAGTTGCACTCACCTTCATCAGCATCTAGAATACCATCATTGTCATCATCAAGATCGACATCATCATCTACTCCATCTCCATCAGTATCTGTCATAAAGCTCATGAAAGCATCAAGTGCCTTAGGCGTTTCAACCGCAGGAAATGCAGCACTTTTTAAATCATATTTGATCTCTATTAGCTCATAAATATTTGGTGATTCAGAAAGAGTCAGAGAATACTCACCCTTCGTTGAATAGCGGTCAATAGTGACTTTATCAACCTTGTACTCTGGTTTTATTGTTGGTAGGGTTGGCTTATATGGCTTACTATGCGCTAGAGGCATAGAAATGGCTAAGAACACCAAACTACAGGCCAAAATCACGAAGAGTCGCGACCCCTGTAACGCATAGCGTTTAGGCATAGGTGTAACACCTTGCTGCTTTGAGTTGACCCTCTGATTTGACATCGCGGGCGAACTTAATTCTAATGAGTTAGGGGAAGCTTCACTTTTCGATAAACGTCCAGAATTTTTCGATAAGTGATTTTCTAAGGAAGAAAATTGAGAGAAAAGTCTTGAAAAAAATAAGGGACTATTGTCCCATACGGATGAAAAACGTCTGTTTTTTCCAAAGTAGCCGCGGTTATTACATAATCTTTTGTCGCTAGATGCCCTGTCCTGACATCTCAACGGACTATATTGTACTTCCAAGTGTAAAGGTGATAGATCAGGTCAATTATGTTTACAACTCTACAGTCCGAGATTTCTCTCACAACATGCTAAACTGCACAAGCACAATTATTTAGTGTGCATGCATAACAGTTCTAGATGTATACACCATTAACCCGATATACCCCTAAAATTAATTGGGATTTTTATAAAAGACTTGGATTTGTGTTAAATCTGCTTGATTTCACAAAACTTTAACATTGAGCTTTCTTCTAAATGTGCTGCTTTTTAGAAGAAAAATATCAATTCCTGACCAGCACTTTGAAAGTATGTCGTTTACCAGAAATGGTCACGTATAGGTAGTACATACCCTGTTTCAAATCATTACCCTTAATCCTTAATAATCCATCTTTGGTCGACTGGTTAAATCGGACTTTAACTCCTCTCACATCAGCAAATTCAACTTGATCTACCTTTTGCCCAGAAGGAATTCTCAAATTCAAATATTCTCCAATTCTTACCGGGTTTGGATATGGCTGTGCGAGTTCATAAGCATCTTCATAATGAACAAGAATGATCTTAGAGTAACTCTCTTCGCCACCCAAGGCGATATCCACCAATCGATAATAATTATTACCCTTGTACGGATTCAAATCTATGTGCGAGTACTCTTGTATGATTGTGGTTGTACCAGCACCGGCAATCAAAGCAAAAGGACTAAAATCTCTACCATTGCTTGATCTTTCAAGTCTAAAGAAACCATTGTCTGTTTCTGTGAGAGTAGCCCACTCGATTAAGACATGATCTGTTTTAGCTTCTGCTTCAAAAGAAAGCAACTCAATAGGTAAGGCATATTGTTCTGCAGAAGCCAATGTAAAGTAAAGACCATCTGTGAAGTCAACTTCGAAGTTGACAATACCATCATCAGCAGTAATAATTGTCTGATCTATCACTTGAGCACCCGTGGAAAAATCACCATCTGCATCAACATCAACCAATAGAACAACCTCTGCCTCATTATTTGTACCCACACCTGAAGGACCTAATAAATTACTGATATCAAAGCTGACAGTGACAGTACCTACAGTACCTGTTTCTCGCACTCTCCACTCTCTATTCAAGCGACTTTGCACTTGGAAAGGATCATAATCGATATTCTCGTCATTGTCATAAAGACTCTCACCATCATGGCCCCACATTAGTGCTGAAAGGTCTGCTCCAAATGCACTTGGGTTTTGAGCATTACTACTTTCCAAACCATCAGTATCTGCGTCTAACCCAATAGTCACAATGGCATCTGCACTTTCACTTTTCGATTGTAATTGATTCAAACAACTAGCATCATCTCTAACTATACCAGCTACATTATTATGTGTTAAAGTATTGTCCGAAGCATCCCAGAATAGGGTTGATCCATCTGAGGCAATATAATCACCCTCACCTGCCTCGAAGGCCACAGCATCTCCATCATTATCAGAAGACAGAGTTACACCATATTTAATGGCCAAGTAACTTTGAATCTGCTGAAGATCAGTAGCAGAGGTTAACAGGGAATTATAGACGATTACCTCAGAGATCACTCCTCTAAAGCGTTCAGTGGCATCCCCAAGTCCACCAATTTGAAGTGTATTTGAACCAGCATCTTGTGAGTGGTCAGCAGTGAAATTCGTCAATGTGTTTGCGCCATTCAAGTAAACTGTAGATCCACCAGCGGCATCTTCTTCAAAGATCACCGCAGAAATTGTTGTATTACCTACTGAATAAAGCCCTGTGATGTTTGATGTATTCCCAGACCCGTTACTTACCGCTTCATTTTCAGAGACGCCATCGGCATCCAAAATATACCTGTCGAAGTCTCCATTACTTTCACCCCAAACAGCACCAGCATTGTCTACTGTTGGTTGGTAAACCACGATAACTGAAAGATTAGCTGCTGCTGCCTCACTTACATCTAAATTGGTATTGAAGTAATTGCTACCCCCGAAGAAGTTTGACGGATTATAATTGATATTTCCACCAGTTGACGTAGGGCCAATTGACGAAACTGACACGTAGTTATTAGAAATGTCTCTCCAGTTAGTACCTCCATTATCTGCTTTTAACCACAGCAAGAAGTTATTGCCATCTACACCTCCTGGTTCACAAGCCTCAGCATTGCTTTCTCTCCAGTCTCTTTCAGTGGTTGCTCCAGCCGTAGTGATATCAGGGAATGTATTTGCAGTTTGGGTATTGGTACTATTGGTTGTCTCGTTTGGCCCAGCGACCAGATCAAAAGCATCGTCAAGACCATCATTGTCATCATCGTTTCCTACAGGTGCATCGTCCGTTACATAGTCTCCATCTGCGTCATAGGCTTCAATGGTATCGCTCAGTCCATCATTATCTGAATCAAGATCGCGGTAGTCAGGTTCATCCGTTCCATCCGTATTTACTATAACAGTAGGAACACCCGTAGTCCCCCCACAAGGTGTACAGTCGACATCAAATGCATCGTCAATACCGTCTTCGTCAAGATCATTTCCTACCGGTACCACAGGTGTGCCAGTGGTTGCCTGAGACTCGATCAAATCAACAATACCATCACCATCACTGTCAACATCAATTCTGTTTTCAAAGCCATCAGAATCCGTATCATCATCATCCAATGCCGTTCCTCCATTGTCGCTGTCAAAAGCATTGGCCCAACCATCGCCATCACCATCAGTGTCATCATCTACGCGGCCATCATTGTCAGTATCTACACCTCCAGCTTCAATGATATCAGGAATACCATCATTATCTGAATCGAGGTCTAAGTAGTCAGGAGTACCATCGCCATCAGTATCTAGTGAAGCACTATTACAAACAGCTGATGTAAATTCTACACTTTCTACATATGGGCTCCACCCATAATTACCACCTATACCCAAAATTCTATAATAAGTGTATGCTATACTATTCGAGCTCAGATCGAACACTTCCTCATTACCTGTAGCAACACCATCAGAAGTTGGCAATGTTCCTGTAATATCTGTGAAACTGATGTTGTCATTTGATCCTTCAACTCTGAAAGTGGCTCCATTTTCTAGAAAAGAAGCAGTTCTATCAGTTAGCACTTTTAATTCAGTTATTACTAGTGCTTCGCTAAACTCAAAATTCAATATTTCTAACCCGGCAATAGGCCCAGTATTTACTTGAGTACCAAAGTAGCCTAAAGTACAACTTGCACCAGGCACTAAAAAGTCAAAAGGGTTTGTATTACCAGCACATGCGCCATCATCGGTATTCCAAATTAAATCCGTTGTTAACCCTACAATTTCTTCAACTGTAGGGCATTCTACTAGTCCCTCATCTACATCAAGAATTCCATCATTGTCATCGTCAATATCATCTGCATCAGGAACGCCATCTGCATCAGTATCAATTACATTTTCTTCTCTCCAATCTTGGTCTGTTCCACCTGGTGTAGTAAAGTCAGGGAAGTCAAGTGCATCTTCGTTATTATAAACATTGGTTGTACTATTTGGACCTACAACTGTATCGAAATTATCATCTAAACCATCTCCATCCGAATCTGTACCGCTTGGTGTCGTGTCAGGGGTAAAATCACCATCTGTATCATAGCCTTCGATTAAATCCGTATAGCTATCTCCGTCTGAATTAAAGTCTAAATAGTCTGGCGTACCATCACCATCCGTATCAACCGGAGTAGTTGGCGTGCCGCCTGTTGTATCAAATTCGTTATCGATTCCATCAGAATCATCATCAGTGCCTACAGGAATTACTGGTGTGGCAGTTGTCGCTTGCGATTCAATCAAATCTACAATACCATCAGCATCAGCATCAATGTCAATGTTGTCCGCTAATCCATCACCATCAGTATCTGGGTTCGAAAGTGCAGTGCCGCTGTTGTCGCTATCGAAAGTATTAGCCCAACCATCACCATCAAGATCAGTAGCATCATCAACTACCCCATCATCATCTGTATCGACACCACCTGCTTCAATAATGTCTTCAATTCCATCATTGTCAGAATCTATATCAACTCTATCGTCAAAGCCATCATTATCAGTATCTGGCTCTGGTAGAATTGTTCCTCCATTGTCTGGGTCAAAAGTATCGGCCCAACCATCATTGTCTGTATCTGTATCGTCATCAACTCGGCCATCATTGTCAGTATCCACCCCTCCAGCTTCAATGATATCAGGGATACCATCATTATCTGAATCAAGATCCAAGCTATCATTTATACCATCCCCATCAGTATCATCACTACAAACTGAATATGCCTGTCTTGTTGCTTCAACTATCTCAAACCTTCCACCTACATACGCTGTGACTTCAACTTGTATATATCGCGTATCAGCATCTAGGGTGTAAGCAAAACTTGTAACGGAAGTAATGTCGGTGTTGTCAATGGTCTGAATGTTGGTTCCTCCACCTGGTATTGCTGTAGAGTTCGATAGCTGAGAAAAACTAAGCGTTTTTCCATCATCATTACTTTTCCAAAGTGAAAAAACCACATCAACTCCTGAAGGAATATCTGCACCTAAATCAACAACAATTAAGTCATTTAGCGCATTCATCCGAATTCCATCATTAGATGCTATCACTCCATCACTGATGAGTGGATAATCATCATTAGGCACTGAAATGTCATTATCAACGGTAATTTCTCCATTGACTGATTGTGGAGTATCTACACAGCCTTCATCTACATCAAGCACCCCGTCATTGTCATCATCAATGTCATTGGTATCGATAATTCCATCTAAATCTGTATCAGCTGCATTTTCTTCACGCCAGTCTCTTTCGATATTGCCCCCTGTCGTTACATCAGGGAAGTCAAATGCATCTTGCGTGTTATAAACGTTAGTAGTGCTATTGATACCACTAACCAAATCGAAAGCATCATCCAATCCATCATTATCGGCATCGACACCAGAAGGGGTAATTTCAGCCACTAGATTGCCATCAGAATCCCAACCTTCTAGCAAGTCATTAAATGAATCTCCATCTGAATTAAAATCTTGAAAATCGAATGTGCCATCAGAGTCAGTATCGGCTAAAACAGTTGGAATACCAGTAACGACACCACAAGGTGCGCAATCTGCATCAAAAGCATCATCTAGACCATCACCATCTGTATCTACTCCAATTGGTACAATTGGCGTTCCAGTAGTTGCTTGAGATTCGATCAAGTCTACAATACCATCTCCATCGGCATCAATGTCAATTCTATCTGGCAGGCCATCACCATCTGTATCGGTTATTGCACAGAACGTTATCGTTACGAATCCATCATCACCATCGGATTGAGCTGCTCCTCCGCCTCCATCAGTTCCGGCAGTAATTGAACCAGAAACATAAGCAGCGTCTGCAGTATTCAAGAAGGAACCTCCTCCACCTGCGGAACCACTATCACCGGCACCACCACCACCGGAGTATCCTCCACCGCCTCCAGACCAACTACCGTCAGCGCCACCGCCACCTCCAGTAAAGCCTGAACCACCAGCAGTAGAACTACCGTCACCAGCACCACCAGCTACTAATGTCACTCCGTCAGAAGGGTCTAGATCAGCCGCAGCGCCACCATTAGCACTACCGTCAGCACCAGCTTCATTTATACCTGCACCTCCACCAGCATTATTTGCACCTCCACCAGTACCTTCAACACCTCCAGCACCTGCAGAACCACCCGTACCTGAATCTCCAGCAAGGGTTGCATTAGCGCCAAGTCCAACAGCACCACCACTGTTATCTCCTCCGCCACCGCCACCGGCAACCATCATCAATGTATTATTAATGAACAATCCGGTACTTCCGGCACCCCCTGCAGAATTACCAGCACTACCTGAACTTCCAGCCCCTACAACATACCTTATTACATCACCTGCTGAAACACTAAAGACAGCACTGGTTATTGTAGCTCCAGAACCACCGGCAGTACTTGAACCTCCACCTCCGTCACCACCATTAATAGAGATTGTGACTTCACCATCTTCCAAGACTGTATATGAACCTGTAGTAGCAGATGTAACATCTACTACTGGGGTTGCTGAACAAGCTGATTCTTCATCTACATCTAAAATACCATCATTGTCATCATCAATATCATCTTCATCAGGCACTCCATCACCATCTGTATCAGTAGGCGCATCAATACCATTTGAATCTCTCCAATCTCTTTCTCCGTCAAGATCTGAATCTTGAACAGCTACATTTGAGGCACAGAATGTAATGCCAGAACCATAGTTAATTGTAATGGTAGGGTTATTGTCGGCAGTTCTGGAATCTCCATCAGCCGGACCAGTGATAATGATTACAATTGGGTTACCATTCACCCAGCCCCCTTGTGCAACAATCTCTTCAATGATTGACGAGATGTCGACTGATCTTTGATCTGCTCCTGCTTCTCCATCTGCACCCCAGTCAGGTGGGCTCCAAGCTTCATCCGCTGAGGTAAATGGTGTTCTGCCAGTAACATTATTAGCGGCTGTAGTAAACACTGCTGGGTTTGTAGCTAATTGTCCTTCGATAGTTAGGTTCACAACCCCAGTATTTGTCTCACCACTAGCGGCATCTGTTGTAAATTGAATTGTAGCTGAATTAATTGTCGAACCTTGTGGAATGGTGATATTTGGGAAATAAATACCCACTTCTTGATTTGCAGATTCCGTCACCAATTCTAAATCAGAACTACCAATGTCAACTGAGGTTCCTTGTTGTTCGCCATAACTAGTGGCGGTTGACTGAACAGTTTCTCCATAGCAGTCACCATCAAAAGCATCATCTAAGCCGTTACCATTAGCGTCTTGGCCACTATTAGCTACATCAGCTACACCATTTCCATCAAAATCATTGCCTTCTATAAAATCAGAAAGGGAATCATTGTCCGAATTTTCATCCACATAATCATCTAAACCAGCACCATCCGTATCTACAGGGTCAATTGGGTTATTTCCAGAATCCACATCCCAGAAATCGAGCACACCATCACCATCAGTGTCTAAGGAAGAATTTGGGGTTAGATAAGCCAGCGTGCTATAGCCCTCACGTGTATCGTCAATTCCATCAGCATCAGAATCTATGTCGATATAGTTAGGTAAACTTGGAAGCCCATTGGAGCTCTCGTAGCTAGAATCGGTGTTTGGAATAACCAGTACACCACCTTCAATATTGTCATTATAGCCATCACCATCAGTGTCTAAGAATCCATCAACCTGACCATCGCCATCTGCATCTGTATTGTTTGCTTCTACTGCATCGAGAATACCATCATTGTCTGAATCTTTATCGATATAGTTTTTAACACCATCATTATCAGAATCAGGTTCATCTAAAGCCGTACCTCCATCATCGCTATCAAATGTGTCTGCCCAGCCATCATCGTCAGTATCTGTATCATCATCTACACGACCATCATTGTCGGTGTCAACACCTCCTGCTTCGATGATATCCGGAATTCCGTCATTGTCTGAATCTAAGTCAAGTAGATTAGGAATGCCATCACCGTCATCATCGCCTGTTCCTTCAGTTACATCGAGAATTCCATCATTATCATCATCGATATCTTCAGCATCAAGCTTTCCGTCACCATCGGCATCGAGTGCGTTGGCTTCTCTCCAATCCCTTTCACTTGTTAAACCAGAGGTAGTTTCATCAGGAAAATCATTAGCATCTTGGTCATTGTAGACATTATTGGTGCTGTTTGGACCGATCACATCGTCAAAATTATCATCCAAGCCATCGCCATCTGAATCAAGACCAGCAGGAACAGTATCTACAGTGCCGTCTCCATCTGTATCATGTCCTTCAATCGCATCAGATAAACTATCGTTATCTGAATTGAAATCAATATAATCCGGTGTACCGTCAGACTCCGTATCTACTGGCGTAATCGGTGTTCCACCATTATCAGAGTCAAAAGCATTATCGATACCATCTCCATCAGTATCGGTTCCTAGAGGAATTATTGGGGTGCCTGTAGTCGCTTGTGATTCGATTAAGTCAACAATTCCATCAGCATCAGAATCAATATCAATATAATTTTCTAATCCATCAAGATCAGTATCAGGTAGTGGATGTACCGTTCCTCCATTGTCTGAATCGAATGTATTGGCCCAACCATCATTGTCACCATCTACATATCCATCTACAACACCATCGTCATCAGTATCAACTCCTCCTGCTTCAATAATATCTTCAATGCCATCATTGTCTGAATCTAAATCGATGAAATTCTTAATGCCGTCATTGTCTGAATCGAGATTAAATAAAGCGATTCCTCCATTGTCCGAATCAAAAGTATCTGCCCAGCCGTCATTGTCGGTATCGGTATCATCATCAACTCGTCCATCATTATTGGCATCGACTCCACCTGCCTCAATGATATCTGGAATCCCATCATTGTCTGAATCAAGATCAATTCTGTCTTCGATGCCATCGCCATCTGTATCTAAGCTAGAACCAGACCCTTCATCTACATCAAGAATACCATCATTATCATCATCAATATCGATGTTATCAGGAATTCCGTCTAAATCAGTATCTGTTGCGTTGGTTTCCCTCCAATCTCTTTCACTATTACCCACAGTGGTAACATCAGGGAAATTAAAAGCGGTTTCGTTATTCGGGCTGTTTGTAATGCTATTTGGACCAACAACATTATCAAAAGCATCATCCAAACCATCATCATCCGTATCGGTTCCGCTCGGCACTGTTTCAGCAGTAAGGTCACCGTCAGTGTCCCAACCTTCTAATAGATCCAAGAAACCATCACCATCAGAGTCGGTATCCAGGTAATCTGGTGTGCCATCAGTTTCCGTATCTACAGGGTCTGCAGCCGTGCCGCCATTATCCGTATCAAATGCATTGTCAAGACCATCGAGGTCGGTATCTGTTCCAGAAGGAACAGTTGGCGTACCAGAAGTTACTTGAGATTCAATGAGATCTACAATTCCATCTCCATCACTATCAATGTCCACATAATTCTTTCTTCCGTCTGAATCGGTATCTGGTTCTGGAAGAATTGTGCCTCCATCGTCAGGATCAAAAGTATCGGCCCAACCGTCATTATCGGTATCAGTGTCATCGTCAACTCGGCCGTCATCATCGGTGTCTACTCCTCCTGCTTCGATGATATCTGGAATACCATCGTTATCAGAGTCTAAGTCAAGGCTGTTGATAATTCCATCATTATCGAAGTCACCTTCACCTTCATCTACATCTAGAATACCATCATCATCGTCATCAATATCAATAGAGTTGATCTGCCCATCACCGTCAGAATCCACTTGGTTGTCTTCTCTCCAGTCTCTTTCACTTGTTAAACCTGAAGTAGTTACATCAGGAAAATCAAGGGCATCTTCATCATTGTAAACATTGTTCGTATTGTTAGGCCCGGTAACATTATCGAAAGCATTGTCTAAACCATCTACATCTAGATCCCCTCCAACAGGATTAACATTGGCAATGCCATCACCATCTGTATCCCAAGCTTCAAGCAAATCTGAGAACCCATCATCGTCAGAATCTAAATCTAGGTAATCTGGCGTGCCATCCGATTCGGTATCAACAGGAGTTATTGGTGTTCCTCCTGTTACGTCAAATGCATTATCAATACCATCACTATCCGAATCTGAACCTGTAGGGATAATTGGTGTACCTGTAGTCGCTTGAGATTCGATCAGATCAACCACACCGTCACCATCACTATCAAGATCTAGGAAGTTGTTCAAACCATCGCCATCGGTATCAGGATTTGCCAAAGCAGTACCTCCATTATCACTATCGAATGTATTGGCCCAGCCATCACCATCTGTATCTGTATCATCATCTACACGGCCATCATCATCCGTGTCAACCCCACCTGCTTCGATGATATCAGGAATACCATCATTATCTGAATCAAGGTCAAGGCTATTAGGAATTCCATCTGCATCTGTGTCTAGTACTTCACTTTCATCAACGTCAAGAATACCATCATTGTCATCATCGATATCATCGGCATCTGGTACACCATCGCCATCGGTGTCTAAAGCAGCACCTTCAAAATCTCTAAAATCAAACTCACCATTAGTGTCTGTATCGGGCAGTGCTACATCAGAAGTACATACAACTCCTGAACATGCGCTATCGAAGCGATCATCTAAACCGTTGCCATTTGCATCTAAACCTGTATTGGTTTCATCTGCTACGCCATTGTTGTCAGCGTCATTCCCTTCTATAAAGTCAGATTCTGGATCATTATCTGAATTGGTATCTGTATAATCAGGGGTACCATCCATATCCGTATCTACAGGAGTAATTGGATTAACTCCCTCAGAAATGTCCCAGAAATCAAGGATACCATCTTGGTCATTATCTCCTAGTAGTGTTGGAAACCTATAATCAAGCGTACTTAAACCTTCTCTTGTATCATCAATGCCATCGGCATCTGAATCAATATCGATGTAATTAGGTCTTTGAGTTTGGCCATTTGAATTTTCATAGAATACATCCGTGTTAGGAACGGCTAAGGCACTTGCTTCTAAGTTATCATCGTAACCATTACCATTAGCATCTACAAACCCATCAACTTGACCATCCGAATCTACATCTGCCGTAGCACCAGCCTCAATGAGGTCCATGATACCGTCATTGTCAGAATCGAGGTCTAAATAATCGAAATAGGTATCGCCATCAGAATCAGGGTTTGCAGCCACCATGACTCCACTTTCTGCAGAAGTCTCTCGAGTATCTACAATACCATTTGCACCAACTGCACCAGAAAGATTTCCTTGGGCATCGACATATTCTGCTGGACGAATACCGCCATTCGCCTCGATGGCATCAGGAATACCATCATCATCTGAGTCTCTATCTAAGTAGTTAGGGATACCATCATCATCAAAGTCTTCAGTTCCTTCAACATCATCTCTGATCCCATCATTGTCTGAGTCAAGGTCACATTGGTCAAGGATTCCATCACCATCGGCATCACCAGTTCCTTCAAAAAAGTCAGTCAGACCATCACCATCACAATCACTACCTGTTCCTAATCCAAAATCATTGTTGTTATCGGATTCACCAAAGTTGATTGCATCGGTGAAGCTCATAGTCTCAATATTGTCTGTAGTCAAAGAGAAACCGGCTGGATAAGAAGAGAATTCTGTTCTGGTCAGGAGAGTTCCTGTAGTGATGTAATCGAACCTATAGTCGCCATTAACATCGGTAGTTGTGGTTTGTACTCTTGTGTCTTCAGGGTCTACTTGCCCGTCACCATCTTGGTCGATGTAGAGATATACAGTTACGTTGGCAATACCTGTTTCTCCAACATCATTAATACCATCTAGGTCATCATCTTGAAAAACGGTACCCTGTACTACGTTTGTTGGTGCTACCAATGCTGCCAGTCCTTCTACATCAGACCCTGTAAAAGTGAAGAAGTTGGACATCGCCCCAGTGTTGATGTTGATCAAACTGAGTCGGTTGTCACCATCACCCTCTGAACCATAAAGCTTACCGTCATTGTGGAAAGCTAAACCTTCAATATCATCTTGGGCTAAAGAAGTAACAAAAGTGAACTCACCTGTTACTTTATTTACCCTGATCAAAGCATCGCCTGAACCACCATTATTGGAAACACCATAGATCTCTCCAGTAATCGGGTCCACTGCCAAATCATCTACATCTACATCAATACTCGGCCCGACAATTTCTAAGTAGTCAACTCCTGCTCCGAAAGCATCTGGAATAAATTGACCTGTCGTCAAATCAATTTGGAAAAGAAGATCTGGCGTAGCGCCACCTTGTCTTTCAACCGCCCACATGATCAAAGTCTGACCATCTAGCGTCAGACCATCAACATCATTTAATGTCTGTTCACCCGCAGAACCACTGGCTGTGCCTCCTCCATCTATTTCTGCTATTTCTGTGAAAGCTCCAGTTGACAAATTAAGCGTTCCAAAGTCACCGTTATTAGCCGCATATAGCGTCTCCGAACCTTGAATAGGATAATAAGCAATAGCCTCTATCGCCCCTACACCAGTAGGACCAATTTCAGTAACAGCACCAGTATTTCTGTCAATGGTGTAAAGGGTATTGTCCCCATCAGAAATGTAGTATAATAAGTTGACCTGTGCATTCAGGTTGGAAGAACCGAGTAATAAAAAGAAAGCAATAGCTAAAGCCCTGCTTAATAATTGCAAAGAAGATGGGAGATCTTTTGACCCGAATTGGTTGATGTTTTTAGGCAATCTTGCCATGTATGGCAAGAATAATAGAGTTAGCTCATTAGAATCACTTCTTTTCGATGAATGTTCGAAATCTTTCGATGAACTGAATAGCCGTAGAAATGTGGAGCTTTTTTTGTAGAGTCTGGAAAATATAGAACTCCATACGGATGAAAAACGTCTGTTTTTTCCAATGAAGCCGTTAGTACGATGTAATCCATTTCTACCGAATAATCCTTTCAGATAATTCTTCAGAATCGTTGAAATCTCCAAGTGTAAAGGTGCTTTATAGCTCTCTAAACATGTAAAATTTGCCTTATTTTTTGGAGGATAAACTTCAAAAAAGACAATATGAACAGTAGGTTTTACTCTGCACGCCTACTACTTCTAATTACTTACACGCCTAAATGGCTATACCCCACAAATAAACCCTATTTTTTTCAAGTTTCTTAATGATTGGCAAAATATGGCTAGAGATGCTTTAGAGATGGATTTTCACCTAATTCACATTGGGGGAAATCCTTGCCTCTGAGAAGAGGTCATAGATGGCCACTATGGTTTCCTGATTGACTGACTCTCCATAAGGCTCATATGCGTTAAACCCCTGACGGTTTTCAACATAAAAAGGTGAGTACTTTTCTTCAAAAGCATCCCAAAGGATCAATAGATATTCATAATTGATCTTTTGCTCACGACCCGCTTCAAGCCACTGATCAAATTGATCTTCATCTAGAGGTTTAGGATAGTCAGGGCCTTCGAACATTGTGGTTTCAAATGGAATTAATAATAACTGTCCTGCAGATAATTGGGGAAAATCTGGAAATGACGTTTTTTCACGCTATCCATTAGTACCTCCCTAAACTCTTGCATATTCTGCTTTTCAGTTGCAGAGATAAAGACAGCTTGGTGCTCCCCTTTACTGAAGTAGGTTTTCTTCAGGTCTTCTAATGTCGGAGGAGGATTGTCCATCTCTTCCAAGAGCTCAGCATCCAAGTGCTTGTATTGGTCAATCTTATTAAAGACCAGAATGGTAGGTTTATCGCCAGCACCAATATCTTGAAGGGTTTGATTAACAGTTTCCATTTGATCTTGAAAGAATGGATGAGAAACATCAACAACATGGAGTAAAACATCTGCTTCTAAGGATTCGGCAAGGGTACTTTTAAAGGACTCAATCAAATTGGTAGGAAGCTTTCGAATAAACCCAACTGTATCAGAAAGCAAAAAAGGAATTCGATCGAAAACTACTTTCCTTACGGTAGCATCAACCGTAGCAAAAAGCTTGTCTTCTGCCAATACATCTGCTTTAGTCAGAAGGCGCATGATGGTAGACTTACCAACGTTGGTATATCCCACAAGTGCTACGCGCACTACATTTTGTCTTGACTTGCGTTGGATCTCATTCTGTTTTTCAATCTTCTCCAGTTTCTTTTTCAAAACTGTGATCTGATTGCGGATCATACGCCTATCTGTTTCTATCTCTTTCTCACCCGCACCGCCACGAGTACCTGTGCCCCCTCTTTGTCTTTCCAAGTGAGTCCACATTCGAGTAAGTCTTGGTAGCAAATATTCTGATCGCGCCAACTCTACCTGTGTCTTGGCTTGTGAGGTTTGGGCCCGTTTTAAGAAGATGTCGAGAATCAATAAACTTCGATCGTAGATCTTCACTTTTAGATCTTTCTCCAAATTGCGCAGCTGAGATGGACTAAGGTCATCATCAAAAATGATCACTTGCACTTCTTCAGCCTTGATGTATGTTTCTATCTCTTCAAGCTTACCCTTTCCAACAAAAGAGCGAGTGTCAGGCTTATCTAGTCTTTGTGTAAAAGACTTCACAACGTTGAGATCGAGTGTTTTAGCCAAAAAAGCGAGCTCATCGAGATACTCCACAACCTTCTCTTCAGGCTGTTCTCTATTGATAAGCGCAACCATCACTGCCTTATCCTTAGTCAAATTTCTAGTCTCGTATCCTCCCATAAAGGCTGTAAAATTACGACTAATCGAAACAAAAGAACAATTCAAGGTAATTCAAGGACGTTCATCGAATTCAATCCAAGAATTAGAGTCACTTATAGATCTTTGTTTAGATTTGAATACAGAAAATTATGAAGATTATAGATACAGGGTTTGATGGTTTGTACGAGCTTGAACCAAATGTCTTTGGAGACAATCGAGGATACTTTTTTGAATCATACAGAAGGGAGCTCTATAAAGAATTGGGAATCCAAGAGGACTTTGTGCAAGACAATGAATCCTTTTCGGTAAAAGGGACCTTAAGGGGGTTACATTATCAACAAAACCCACATGCACAGGCCAAACTGGTAAGGGTTGTGAAAGGCAAAGTACTAGATGTAGCCCTTGATTTGAGAAAAGACTCACCAACCTATGGAAAGCACCACAAAGTCTTACTAGACTCTGAAAAGAAAAATCTATTCCTAGTTCCTGCCGGATTTGCTCATGGATTTGTCGCGCTTGAAGACTCTGTGTTCTTCTATAAGTGCTCCAATTATTATAGTAAAGAAAGTGAAGGCGGTATACTTTGGAATGACCCAGCCTTGCAAATTGACTGGGGAATTGATACACCAATAGTCTCTGAAAAAGATAAGGTTTTACCTACATTTGAGACCTACAAAGATTCACCCTGCTTTTGAGCCTATTTTCATTATTTAAGAAGAAAACAGAGCAAGTTCCTGTACAAGAACTGAAGGTCGACATTCATTCTCATTTGATCCCAGCAATTGATGATGGCATACAATCAATTGACGAGGGCTTGGAAATTCTCCGCGAATTCGAAAAACTAGGCTATTCTAAAGTCATCACAACGCCTCATACCATGTCGGATTATTATGATAATAAACCGTCAGACATCCTTGGTGGCTTAGAGCAAATGCGTGAAGCCATTAAAAAGGCTGAAATCAATGTTACCCTAGAAGCAGCAACAGAATACTACTTGGATGAACATTTTATGAAGAAAGTAAAGCAGAAAGAATCACTGCTTACTTTTGGTCAAAACCATGTGCTTGTAGAAACCGGTTTCATCAATGAACCACCAGAGCTTAAAGAGGCTTCTTTTCACTTAAGTATGCAAGGATATAAAATGGTATTTGCTCATCCTGAACGCTACTTATACTTGATAGAAAATGATCATCTCATAGAGGAATTGGTCGATCGCAGCGTCATATTTCAGCTTAACGCTGTGTCGCTTACAGGATGCTATGGAAAGCCAGTAAAAAAACTTGCAGAAGAGCTTATTGACATGGGTATTGTGGGGATGGTTGGGAGCGACTGTCACAATATGGGACATATAGATTTGCTAAAAGAAGCGCGAAAAACGAAATACTGGAACAAATTGCTTCAACTTGACCTTCTGAATAACAAACTCTAGAATGAAAGTCTTAATTACCGGTGCAAATGGTTTGGTCGGAAGTTTTATCTGTCGACAACTTCTTCAAGAGGATCACAATATTCGGGCGACCAAGAGAAATTCATCTGATCTTTCCATGTTGGAAGATATTCAAGATAAAATTGAATGGGTAGAGTCGGATTTAACTGAGTCGATCTTTTGGGACGAACATTTATCGGGAATTAATGCTGTAATTCACTGTGCCGCTGTGATCTCATTTGATAAGCGATGGGAAAAGCAGATGTACAAAACCAACGTAAAAGGTACTGCAGACTTAATAAACGCAGTATTAGCCTCCAAAGTCAAGACTTTCCTTCATGTCAGCTCGGTTGCTGCTATTGGTAGAAAACCTGGCCAAAAAGAATTGACTGAAAAAGATAGATGGGAAGACACAAGTTTTGATTCTATTTACGCTAGGGCCAAATACCTTCAAGAATTGGAAGTTTGGAGAGGTGCAGAAGAGGGATTAAATGTCAAGATCATTAACCCATCTATAGTACTTGGGCCAGGAAAATGGGGCAATACAGGGAGCACTTCTGTCTTTAAATATGCTTATGACCAAAAAAGCTACCATCCTTCTGGTAGTATTAACTATGTAGATGTACGCGATGTCGCTTCAGTAGCCGTACAGTTATTGAATTCAGATATTGCTAATGAGCGATTTATACTAAACGCAGACAGTCTATCATACAAGACCTTCTTCACAGAAATAGCCAATAGATTTGGTAAAAACCCGCCAACCAAAGTGCCCAAAGACTGGATGCTTAAAATTGGCGTATGGGCTGAATGGATCAGATCTAGAATTTCGGGCAAAGAGGCTTTGATCACGAAAGACACAGCCATGTTATCAAAAAGTCAATTCCACTTCAACAATCAAAAAATAAGTGATGCTCTCAACTTCAAATTCAGGCCACTCAATGAAACATTGGACTGGACAGTTGCTGAATTAAAAAAAGCAAACTCACTTTAAGTTTCTGTTTGTCAATAGAATAACTACATTTGCCGCCCGCTTGAATGAGCAAGGGGAAAGGGATAACAGAAATTTTATTTCAACTACCGAGGTTTTGGAATCGGATTTCGCTAATTTGAATAAACCTATTAATGTCAATGCACGAAGATTATCCTAGCAGGGAAGACGAACGCGGGCTGGTTAAAAGATTCGAAGAACAACTCAAGAACAACAGTTTCAATTTTTTCGATGTATCGGAATATGAAACTATCATCCAGCATTACATAGAACATTTTAATTATGCCAAAGGGCTTAAAGCAGGAAAGCTTGCGCTAGAGCAATATCCATTTAGCTCTGAAGTAAGCATTTTAGTTGCTCAATGCCATATTGGTAAAGAAGAGCATGATAAAGCATTGAAGATTATCGAAAATGCCCTAGAGCTTAACCCTTCTGATATTGATCTAATTACTATCAAAGGGAATATTTACTCTATTCTTGGCGAGTATGAAAAGGCAGTTGAAATCTTAATGATCACACTCGATATGAGTGATGAGAAGGATGAAGTCTATTATAATATCGGCTTGACCTATCAAACCAATGCCAAGTACAAAAAAGCGATAGTCTATTACAAGAAAGCCATAGAGGCGAACATCAACCATGAGAACGCGCTCTATGAATTAGCCTATTGCTTGGATGTAACTGGCCAGCTTGAAGATTCAGTTGCTTATTATCAGCAGTTTATAGACCAAGACCCTTATTCTGCTTTTGCTTGGTACAACTTGGGTATCGTTTTAAACAAGCTTGAAAAGTTTGATGAAGCAATCAAGGCTTATGATTACGCCTTGGTAATTGATGATACTTTTGCTTCTGCCTGGTTCAACCTAGGCAACAGCTACATGAACATGAAGCGCTATGAAGATGCGCTAGAAGCTTATAAGAATACGCAGAGTAATGAAGGACCATCTTCAGAGGTTTTCTGCTGCATTGGTGCAGCCTACGAAAAGATGGAACAGTATGACTATGCCATCAAATATTATAGAAAGGCTGCCAAAGTTGATCAATTCTATGAGGATGCTTGGTACGGAGTTGGTTGTTGTTTGATTGCTCAAGAGAAATACTACGAAGCCATTCATTTCTTAAATAAGGCACTCAAATTAGACCCAGAAAACACCAATTACTGGCTCGCCATTGCCAATGCCGAGTTTCAAACTGGTAATATTGTGTCTGCAAAAGAGGCTTACCAAGAGGCTGCACTATTAGAACCAGAACAAAAAGAAATTTGGTTAGACTGGTCATTGATCTATTATGACCAAGGCGAATACGGCCGAGCCATTGAGCTGATTGAGAATGGCTTAGAAGAAAAACCAGACGACTCTGACTTGCTTTACAGAATGGTGGTTTATCAAATCACAGCAGGACATTACAAAGAAGCCTTCGCATTTTTAGAAAATGCACTAATTTTGGACTTCGATAATCATGAAGTGCTATTTGAGTTCTTTCCAAAACTCGAAACACAAAAAGCACTTTTTAAGATCATTGACCAATTTAGAAAAGACGACTAAATGCATTACTTTTTGAATGATGTGCCCGAGCGCACTCAAAAACCTCGCGATAAAGGATTTACTATGGCCATGGACAAAGGCCTCAGTGTAAGACAAGCAGAAGATTTTATTAGTGTTTGTGGCGAATATGTAGACATCGTTAAACTTGGATGGGGTACCTCATATGTTACACCAAACCTAGACGAGAAGCTGAAAGTCTATAGAGATGCAGGTATTCCATTCTATTTCGGAGGGACGCTTTTCGAAGCTTTCGTAATTAGAGATCAATTCGATGATTATCGTAAAGTACTAGACAAGTACGACATGCCATTTGCTGAGGTTTCTGATGGCTCAATTGAACTGGACCATGACCTGAAGTGTGAATACATCACAAAGTTGAAAGACCAAGTAACAGTCCTTTCTGAAGTGGGTTCTAAGGATGCTGAGAAGATCATTCCTCCTTACAAATGGATCGAGCTGATGCAAAAAGAACTTGATGCAGGTGCATGGAAAGTGATCGGTGAAGCAAGAGAAGCTGGTAACGTTGGTCTTTTCCGTTCTTCTGGTGAAGTTCGTTCAGGACTAGTTCAAGAGATCTTGACTAAAATTCCTTTTGAAAAGATTATCTGGGAAGCCCCTCAAAAAGCACAACAAGTGTTCTTTATCAAATTGATGGGTGCCAACGTGAACCTTGGTAATATTGCTCCTGAAGAAGTAATTCCTTTAGAGACTATCCGTTTAGGTCTAAGAGGTGATACTTTCGACCATTTCCTAAACAAGTAAATACAAATGAATAAGGCAGTAGCGTATATAATGCTATACCTCAAAGGTATTGCAATGGGTGGCGCAGATGTGGTACCTGGAGTTTCCGGAGGAACTATCGCATTCATAACGGGCATCTATGAAAAGCTACTCAATTCGATAAAAAGCTTTGATATAGAAGCGTTGAAGTTTCTGAAAAGTTTTGAAATCAAAGCCTTATGGGAGCATGTAAATGGTACTTTTTTAGTAGTACTTTTTGCTGGCATCGCCACAAGTGTTTTATCACTCGCCAATATCATTACATACTTATTGAATAATCATCCCATACAGGTTTGGGCATTCTTTTTTGGTTTGATCGTGATTTCGGCTTTGATCATTCTGCGAGAGATCAAGAAGTGGAGCTTTGGTGTCGTATTGAGCATGATTGCTGGTATCGCCATTGCCTATTTTATTACGGCTACAAGTCCGGCAGAGACGCCAGATGAGCCTTGGTTTATGTTCATTGCTGGTGCAGTCGCTATTTGTGCCATGATATTACCTGGCATCTCAGGTTCATTTATCCTACTCCTTTTTGGTAAGTATGAATATGTAATTTCTGCTCTGAAAGACTTCAGAATAGCAGACTTGATCTTTTTAGCTTTAGGCTGCGCAGTAGGACTTTTGAGCTTTGCTCGCTTAGTGAGTTGGCTATTCAAGAAATTTCATAACCTAACAGTTGGTTTGCTTTCGGGATTCATGATCGGTTCATTGAATAAGGTCTGGCCTTGGAAGGATACGCTTGAAACCTACATCGACAGACACGGGGAGATCAAACCTCTGTTTCAGGTCAACATCTTACCAACAGAATACTTGGAAAGAACTGGTGGTGAGCCTTTCTTTCTTGAAGCGATCGCCTTTGCCGCATTTGGCTTTCTTTTAGTGCTCGGAATAGATAGATTAGCAGCCTATCTAAGTTCTGAAAAATGAGAGCATTTGGCCTAATTGGTTATCCACTATCACACTCTTTCTCGGAAAAGTACTTCGCTCGAAAGTTTGAAAACGAGGGAATCTCTGATGCCATATACAGGGCACACCCATTAGAGTCGATCGATCAATTTCCAGCTTTGTTAAAAGCTCACCCCAACCTAGTTGGCCTGAATGTTACCATTCCTTACAAGGTTGAAGTAATGGACTTTTTGGATGAGGTCGATACTGTTGCTTTCGAAATAGGTGCGGTCAATACGATAAAAATTCACAATGGTCACTTATTTGGTTACAACACTGACTATTACGGGTTTAAGGAGTCCCTAGTAAAATTCATTGGCCCAAATCCGATGCCAGAAAAGGCCTTAATATTAGGAACAGGTGGTGCCTCAAGGGCCGTAGAGCATGTTTTAAAAGACCTAGGTATCGAGTTTCAATTTATATCTAGAACACCTGCACCCGACCAACTGAGCTATAAGGAGCTCAAAACTCGTAAAACGGTATTCGAAACAGCGAAGCTAATCATCAACACCACTCCCCTTGGGACGCACCCAAACACTGTAGAATTGCCAGATCTGCCCTATGAATATTTGACCCAAGATCGTTTTCTATTTGACTTGGTCTACAACCCCTTAATCACTTCTTTTATGCAAAAAGGAATTGACGCTGGTTGCTGGGTTAAAAACGGATTAGAAATGCTCCATGGACAAGCGGAAAAAGCTTGGGAGATTTGGAATCAATAAGCACAACTATTCTTTCGGAAAGTGAGTCTATATACTAGTTTTATAAGTGTATGGAATTCAAACTCATCTCTCAATTTGAACCAATGGGCGATCAGCCCAAAGCCATTGAACAACTTGCAAATAGTGTAGAAGCTGGAGAACCTGGGCAGGTGCTATTAGGAGCCACTGGAACTGGAAAAACTTTTACCGTAGCAAATCTTATTCAGAAGGTCCAAAAACCAACACTGATCTTAAGTCATAACAAGACCTTGGCGGCTCAATTGTATGGTGAATTCAAGCAGTTCTTTCCTGAGAATGCAGTAGAGTATTTCATTTCATACTACGACTACTACCAGCCAGAAGCCTTCATTCCAACTTCTAACCTATACATTGAAAAAGACCTTTCAATTAATGATGAGATAGAAAAACTAAGGTTAAGTGCTACCTCCTCATTATTGACCGGAAGAAGAGATGTGATTGTGATCGCTTCCGTTTCGTGCATTTATGGTATTGGAAACCCAGAAGAGTTTGGAAAAAACGTGGTTCGCTTACAAGTAGGCGATGTAGTTGCTAGAAATCAGCTCTTGTTTGCTTTAGTGGATATTCTTTATTCAAGAACTGAGGCCGAATTCAAAAGAGGCACTTTTCGGGTAAAGGGAGATACTGTGGATATTTTTATTGCCTACGGTGATTTTGCTTATCGCATTTTCTTTTGGGGTGATGAGATCGAAGCCATCCAAAGAATCGACCCTGTGACAGGAAAGAAAATCTCTGACGAAAAGATCATCTCTATCTTTCCAGCCAATTTATTTGTTACTGGAAAAGACCTCCTCCACCAAGCCATAAATGAAATTCAAGATGACCTAGTCGATCGACTTGGGCAGTTTGAGGATGATAGAAGGTTCCTGGAGGCAAAACGCCTGAAAGAGCGTACCGAGTTCGATATGGAAATGATGCGCGAGCTTGGCTATTGCTCAGGAGTAGAAAACTACTCTCGCTACTTCGATAGAAGACAAAAAGGTCAAAGACCCTTCTGCTTACTTGACTACTTCCCGGAAGATTACCTGATGGTGATAGATGAAAGTCATGTGACAGTGCCTCAAGTCAGAGCCATGTGGGGTGGCGACAGATCCAGAAAAGAGAATTTGGTCGAATACGGTTTCAGACTGCCTTCAGCGCTTGACAACCGTCCTTTAAAGTTCGATGAATTCGAATCTCTAATTAATCAAGTCATCTATGTATCTGCCACTCCTGCCGACTATGAATTAACGCTGACTGGTGGAGAAGTAGTAGAACAGATCATTAGACCAACTGGACTATTAGACCCTGAGATCGATGTTAGGCCTTCTGCAAACCAGATCGATGATTTATTGGAAGAAATTGATGATAGAGTTAAGAAAGAAGAGCGCGTATTAGTCACCACTTTAACCAAGCGGATGGCCGAAGAGCTCACTAAATTCTTAGAAAGAGCAGGCGTTAAAGTTCGATACATACACTCTGAAGTAAACACGCTCGACAGAGTCGAAATCTTAAGAGAACTTAGGTTGGGTATTTTTGATGTGCTCGTGGGCGTGAACCTTTTGAGAGAGGGACTCGATCTTCCAGAAGTTTCATTAGTTGCAATACTCGATGCCGACAAAGAAGGCTTCTTGAGAAATCAGCGTTCTCTGATCCAAACCATTGGTCGGGCGGCAAGAAATGAAAATGGACGTGTGATCATGTATGCCGATACCATCACAGATTCAATGAGAACCGCTATTGATGAGACCAACAGAAGGCGCAGTATCCAGATGGCCTATAACGAAGAGCATGGTATAGTTCCTACAACGGTGAAGAAATCCAAAGAGGCCATTATGGACCAGACGTCTGTGGCAGACTCTAAGAAAGGGGCTAAAAACTACTATGTAGAATCAGAAGAAACCTCACTTGCCGCTGACCCAGTTGTAGCTTACATGGAAAAACCGGCATTAGAGAAAATGCTACAGAAAACACAAAAAGCCATGGAAAAGGCGGCCAAAGAGCTCGACTTTATTGAGGCAGCCAGACTAAGAGACGAATTAAATGAACTCAAGGAATTATTAAAAGGTAAGGGTTAAATCTTACTTCCTTTTCAAACGTTTCCATAAGTATTAATTAAAACAGGGTAATATTTTAACCTATTATTCTCTATTTTATGTAATGATTAACTTTTTAAGTTAAAAACTTAACTAAAGTCGAACCGAATTACGTAAAATGAGAAAACAATGGATTCCAGGATTCTCCATCCTGATCATCGTAGCACTAGTTAGCTTGCTCGATGTTTCATCAACTGGAGAGGTCACCGTTGACCCGAACCTTAGCGGTGCCGATACGGCTTGGATGCTCGCAGCAACCGGCCTTGTTCTACTAATGACGCCAGGACTCTCCTTCTTCTATGGAGGAATGGTTAACAAGAAGAGTGTCATTTCAACTATGCTTCAAAGCTTTATTTGTATGGGGGTTATTACCCTTGTTTGGGTACTTTGCGGTTTTAGCCTTGCCTTTGGCGATTCTATCGGAGGGATTGTAGGCGACCCACGAACTTTTGCCTTTTTCAAAGGAGTTGGCGGTGATACTCAAGCCGATCTAGCCCCAACTATTCCTTTTGTGCTTTTTGCATTATTTCAAATGAAATTCGCGATCATCACTCCTGCCTTGATAACAGGTAGTTTTGCTGAACGCGTTCGTTTTTCAAGCTTTTTATTATTCATCATCCTTTTTAGCGTGGTCATCTACAGCCCGCTTGCTCATATGACATGGCACCCAGAAGGCTTCCTCAGACAATGGGGAGTACTAGATTTTGCTGGTGGTACTGTTGTGCACATGTCGGCAGGTTTCGCGGCTATTGCAGCAGCTATCATATTAGGAAAGAGAAAAAATCACGGTACAGTGGCTCACCAACCAGCTAATGTACCTTATGTATTGCTCGGGACGGGCCTGCTTTGGTTCGGTTGGTTCGGCTTTAATGCAGGCTCCGCCCTTGGCGCTAATTCAGATGCCGCCTTGGCATTTGCCACAACAACCGTTGCCTCTGCAGCAGCCATGTTAGCCTGGGTTTTTTATGATGCCTTAATGGGCAGAAAGATCTCAGGCATGGGTGCTTCAATTGGAGCTGTAGTTGGTCTTGTAGCCATCACTCCTGCTGCCGGTTTCGTAACTATTGGGCAGTCAGTTTTCATCGGTGTTGCCGGTGCGATTGTCTCCAATATTGTGGTTTACTACAAAAACAGAACAGGGATTGATGATACACTAGACGTATTCCCTTGTCACGGTGTAGGTGGAATAGTAGGTATGATATTGACGGGTGTATTTGCTAAAGAAGTAGGCTTGATCTACGGAGGTACTGAAACCTTTATCAAGCACATTGCGGCAGTTTTCCTTGTAGGCGGGTCAACCTTCGGACTGTCTTACATCTTATTCAAAGTAACAGACATGATCATACCGATGCGAGTTACTGAGCAAGCAGAAGAGATGGGATTAGACATAAGCCAGCATGGCGAAAGCATTGTCACAGAAGATATTGAAGCCGAAGTGCAAGCGAGTTTAAAGAAGGCTTCATAACAATCATTTTTTGGTGTGAAAAAAAGCCCTGAATCTCTTCAGGGCTTTTTTCATTTCATTAATGTAGGAACCTATTTTCCTTGAGCATATCTACTGCTTACTTCATCCCAATTGATCACATTGAAGAAAGCATTGATGTAATCAGGTCTTCTGTTTTGGTAGTTGAGATAATATGCATGCTCCCAAACATCCAAACCTAAAATTGGATGACCACCACAGCCTACATTTGGCATCAAAGTGTTGTCTTGGTTTGCAGAAGAACAAACTTCAACTTTACCACCAGGGTGAACGCAAAGCCAAGCCCAACCTGAACCAAAACGAGTAGCCGCTGCATTAGCAAAAGCATCTTTGAAAGCTTCGAAAGAACCGTAAGCAGCATTGATCGCATCTGCTAATTCTCCTGAAGGCTCACCTCCACCATTTGGTGACATTACAGACCAGAACAAGTTGTGGTTATAAAAACCACCACCATTGTTTCTTACAGCACCGTTATCACTGTGATTTGCTAGAATATCTTCAATACTCTTGCCCTCCATTTCAGTCCCTGCAATGGCAGCATTCAATTTTGATGTATAAGCTCCGTGATGCTTGTCATGGTGAATTTCCATTGTTTTTGCATCAATATGTGGTTCCAAGGCATCGAATGCATATGGAAGATCAGGTAATTCAAAAGCCATAATTGATTGGTTTTATAGTTAAAAATTCAATTTCTCAGTTTAGCGAAGAATCTATTCAATAAGTCTTCACTGTCTTCAGACAACAAGCCAGACTTCACTTCTGTTCGCGGATGTAGCAAATTTCTACCAACGGTAGAGAATCCCCTTTTCTCATCGCTTGCCCCGTAAACAACTCGACCTAATTGAGACCAATAAGCTGCGCCTGCGCACATTATACAAGGTTCAAGTGTTACGAAGAGCGTACATTCGTTGAGGTACTTACCGCCAACGGCATTTGCTGCAGCAGTAATGGCAAGCATTTCAGCATGAGCAGTCACATCATTCAATTGTTCTGTTTGATTATGCGCCCTTGCTATGATCCTCTTTTCGGCCACCACAACAGCTCCCACAGGAACTTCTCCTGCATCAAAGGCCAATTGCGCTTGCTTCAAAGCTTCGCCCATAAAGTATTCGTCTTTATGAATAGATAACTCCATTTACTGGCAATATTAAGCCCATTTGCTAAAACAATTGCTAAATTTGCCACTCATTTTTAAGCGAATAGACCATGTTGAGATCGCATACTTGTGGTGAACTAAGAATAGGAGATGTTGGACAAGAAGTAACCCTTTCTGGTTGGGTACAAAAAGTACGAGATAAGGGAGGTTTACTTTGGGTTGATTTACGCGACCGCTACGGCATAACACAATTGACCTTTGAAGAAGGAAAGAGCAATGCCGAGGCACTTGAAACTGCAAGAACCCTAGGTAGAGAGTTTGTCATTACCGTTAAGGGTAAAGTGGTTGAGCGCTATTCTAAAAATGATAAGATTCCAACTGGTGAAATTGAACTGGATGTTACTGAATTAACCATTCAAAACGCATCTCAGGTACCGCCTTTCGTAATTGAAGATGATACAGACGGAGGTGAAGATCTAAGAATGAAGTACCGCTACCTCGACCTTAGAAGAAATGAGGTTCGTCAAAAGCTTGAGCTTCGTTCTAAAATGGCCAATGGGGTGAGAAACTTCTTAGCTGACCAAGAATTTATTGAAGTAGAAACACCTGTTTTGATCAAGTCAACTCCTGAAGGGGCTAGAGATTTTGTGGTGCCTTCTAGAATGAACCCAGGTGAATTTTATGCACTACCTCAATCTCCGCAAACCTTTAAGCAATTGCTGATGGTGTCTGGTTTCGATAGATACTTCCAAATTGTAAAATGCTTTAGAGATGAAGACCTACGTGCCGACAGACAACCTGAGTTCACACAAATAGACTGCGAAATGTCTTTTGTTGAGAGGGACGATGTATTAGACACTTTTGAAGGAATGACAAAACACCTTTTCAAAACATTAAGAGGTGTTGAATTACCTGATTTCCCGAAAATGGAATATGCAGAGGCCATGTCGAAATATGGCTCAGACAAACCTGATGTACGTTTTGGGATGGAATTCGTAGAGCTGAATGAGGTTGCTCAGCACAAAGATTTCAACGTATTCAATTCGGCCGAATTGGTTGTAGGAATTTGTGCTAAAGGATGTGCGGCATATACTAGAAAGCAGCTAGATGCCTTAACTGATTTTGTGAGACGACCTCAAGTTGGTGCCAAAGGCTTGGTATATGTGAAGTGTAATGATGACGGCACCTTCAAATCATCTGTAGATAAATTCTATGACCAAGAAGACTTGAAAGCTTGGGCTGAAAAGGCAGGTGCCGAAGCTGGTGACTTAATGCTTGTATTATCAGGGCCAACAGCTCAAACTAGAAAGCAAATGAATGAATTGCGTTTGCATATGGGTTCTGAGCTTGGTCTAAGAGATAAAAATGAATTCAAACCACTTTGGGTAGTTAATTTCCCTCTTTTAGAATGGGATGAAGAAACCGAGCGTTATCATGCAATGCACCATCCGTTTACCTCACCTCTCAAAGAAGATATGAATAAGCTAGACTCAGCTCCTGGTGAAGTAAGAGCAAACGCATATGATTTGGTGATCAATGGAGTAGAAATTGGTGGTGGCTCTATAAGAATTCACGACAAAGAGACACAAGCATTGATGTTTAAACACCTAGGTTTTACTGCTGAAGAAGCTAAAGCTCAATTTGGTTTTTTAATGGACGCCTTTGAATACGGTGCTCCCCCACATGGAGGAATAGCCTTTGGCTTTGATAGACTCTGCGCTATGTTTGGAGGGTCTGATAGTATTAGAGATTACATCGCATTCCCGAAAAACACATCGGGCAGAGATGTGATGATTGACTCACCATCGCCAGTTGATAATACACAATTGGACGAGTTAGGCATCAAACTCAACCCAAAAACATCATAAGATAGATCAATGTCCGTTGTTGTAGAAATGGACGAACACTTATCTTGTGACTTCGGAAGCATAAAAAAAGAATGAAAATTACCCTGACACCGAAGTTTTATATGCGCCTCAGCTTAGTGCTGGCGGTATTGCTTTGGCTCATAGGTACATTAATTGATATTCTTCAATTACTCGCTGTTCGAAGCGAAGTAGACTTGGGCATTAGTCCAATTGTCATCCAATTGATCGAATGCATATTTCTGATCTTTGTTATGGTCTACTTCCGCTACAGGGTTAAATCTGTAGAGAGCGGAAACTTTATAGACCTACTTTGGCGTGTTTTCGCAACAGGTCTTATCACCACAATTATTTCACTTGTTATTGTTCTTTTCTATAGCTCAATTTCAGGGACTCCCCTTGCAGAAAACCAATTCGTCAAGGTCTTTTTTGATGATTTGAATAAGGCATTAATCAGCGTTTTCTTGATCAGTACTTTCACAGTTTGGAAGCGCCTTATTCTCTATCAGCGAAGCAAAAGACTTATATACTACTGGAATATATTTGAATTGGCAGTGGTGCTGTCTGTTTTCTTTTCGCTAACAGGCCTCACACTTCTAAGCAGCCTGCTTTTTGATTTGATTTTTGCGGCAATGGCTATAATGGCCATACTCCTTTCAGGGAATTTGAAATGGGTCGCTTATCTCAATTTTAAACAGAAATGGAAGGGCATTTTATTGATCCTTTTGATCACTATTTACATTTTCTATTTTTTCAATTCACTATATATTTCACCTGGTGATGTAGAAGGAACTTTCGAAACGTTCGATAGTCTCTTCATTCTAGTGCTATTTACATTCGTTCTCTTCTACAGTATCTTCTCATTACTTGTGATCTTATTTAATCTTCCTACTTCTTCGGTTTTCGAAAAGAAGATGGAAGAGGCCCTGAATTTCCAAAGGCTAAGCCAGTCGATCAGTCAAGGAGAAAATGAGGAGGAGATCTTTGAAGTTTTGCTCATGTCTTCAATGAGTGCTGTGTATGCCGATGCGGGCTGGGTGGAGATCACAAGCAACGAAAAAGACACACAATTCATAACAAAGCATATTAGTCGTGAAGAAATTAATACAGTCAAAGAGTTGGTGCTCAGTGCCAAATCTAGAACTGTTATGAAGAACCCATTCTTGAGCGAAGACAGAAGTGACAGAGTGATCGTTAGTTTGAAAAAATACCATTACAGATCTGTCTTTGTTGTGCCAATCACACTTCAAAATGATGTGATAGGGTTTATGTATTTGCTCAATGAAGTATCCGAAAGCTTTAATAAAGAGATGATCAACATCATCAACACTTTTGCGAGCCAAGCGAGTGTTGCTGTTGAGAATTTCAGGCTGATGGGAAAAGCAATAGAAAACCAGCGATATCAGGAAGAGCTCAATATTGCGAAAAGCGTTCAGAGAGCCCTATTACCAGAGTCACTAGATCATAATCAGGCGTTTGAGATACACGCATTTACTGAAGCTGCTGCTGAAGTTGGGGGCGATTACTATGATACATTTAAACTGGATGATGATCGTTTCGCGATTGTGATAGGTGACGTTTCGGGTAAAGGGACATCCGCTGCATTTCATATGTCTCAAATGAAAGGCATTTTCCAAAGTTTAGTGCAGATGGACCTTTCGCCTAAAAGCTTCTTGATTCATGCCAATACAGCTTTAAGTAACTGTCTCGAACGCACATCATTTATTACACTTACTTATTATATCATAGACACAAAAAAGAGAGTAGTAGATTTTGCTCGAGCTGGCCATTGTCCAACTCTCTTTTATCACAAAAAGAAGAATCGTGCTGAGTTTTTAGAAAATAAGGGGCTTGGACTTGGCATCATGAGAAATGATTCTTTTGGAAACTTCATTGAGGAGAGTCAATTCAAGTTTGACAAGGATGACATCCTTGTTTTATATACTGATGGCATCTCCGAAGCTAAGAATCACGAAAATGAAGAATTTGGGTTTGACCGTATGCTGAACCTTTTACAGCAAAATGCACATTACGATCCGGTAATGATTCAAAAGGTATTCATTAGTAAGCTTTATGAATTTTGCCACGAAGTTGACTTGGATGATGATTACACCATGGTGGTAATCAAATTCAAATAAAAAACGTAGAAACTAAATAAGATGATTGAAATAAATAAAATCACCGAAAACAATTACTTGCTAATCACCGTAAGTGGAGAAGCAGACGCAAGTTCGTCCATTCATCTAGACAAAGCCATTAGAGAAGCAATGGATGAAAACGGACCAAATATTCTTGTAGACTGTACACAACTTGAATACATATCTTCAGCCGGTTTAGGAGTATTTATGTCTTACATTGGTGAAATCTCTAATCGCTCAATCAACTTTATCATATTCGGACTGTCAGAAAAAGTCCTAAAAGTTTTCGGCATTCTTGGGCTAGACCAACTCCTGACCATTAAAGCCGATAAAGAAGAAGCAAAAGCAGCATTAAATGCCGTATAAGTTCGACATACCGAGTAGTAAAAATAAGCTCAGACTTATGCGCAAGTACGTCTCCGATGTACTTGTGGAGCATCATGTTTCAGACATTGAAACGAACATGATCGTTCTGGCTGTTGATGAAGTCTGTGCGAACATTATAATTCACGGACACCAGCAAAAAGGAAGTCATAAGGTAAGTCTAAGTATTGATTTTAATAAAGAGGGAGTTGCATTTGAAATCATTGATTATGGCCATGCTTTTGATATTGTAAGCTATAAAGCGCCTGCAATTGAGGAGCTCATAAAGAATAAGCATAAAGGAGGAATTGGAATTATGCTTGTTAAAAAAATCATGGACGAAATTCATTTCTCTTCTAGTTCTGACCATAACAAATTGAAGTTATTCAAAAGAGTAACTTTCGAATCTTAATCGTGAAGAAGTTCTTTTTATTGCTACTATTAGTAGTACAAATCTCTAAGGCTCAAGAAAGAGTAATTGCAACGATCGATGAGCAAAAAATCTCGGCTGAAGAGGTCCTCTATGCATACAACAAGAATAGAGCAGATACCCTTCCGTTAAACTATGATTCCCTTAACCTTTATCTAGAAAGGTACATCAACTTCAAGCTTAAAGTATTAGAGGCAAGAGCTCAAGGGCTAGACCAATCAAAAACATTTCAATCTGAACTGAATGGGTATTTAAAAGAGTTACGAAAACCATATACCGAAGGACTTAACCAAGAAGAAGAACTCATTGAAGAAGCATATGCAAGAATGCAGACCAATATCAAGGCTGCGCATATCTTAATCCCAGTCCAGCCTGATGCCTCTCCTTCAGATACGCTCCAAGCATATACTTTACTTGACTCCTTACGATCAACCATAAATACAGCAGAAGATTTTGCCAATGCTGCAAGGCGTTATTCCAAAGACGGTTCAGCTCAAAATGGAGGAAATTTAGGTTGGTTTACTGTCTTCATGATGGTATACCCTTTTGAGTCTGCGGCTTACGATACAGAAATTGGTCAAGTATCAAATGTTGTGCGTTCTCAGTTTGGGTACCATATCATTTTTGTACAAGATAAAATAGAAGCGGCTGGTAAAGTGAGAACCTCTCACATCTTCTTCTCTACGAGAATGCACAATGACCAGGAGGCTCGGCTTTTGGCACAAAAAACTTACGATTCTCTCCAGAATGGAGCCAAATGGGGTGATATGGCTAAGAAATATTCTGAAGATGCACAAACCAAATTAAAAGGAGGGGCTCTACCACTAGCAGGTTTAAGGCAGCTTCCTGATGAATACCTGGAGGTGGCGTTCAAGCTTAGTGTAGGTGAAATTTCAACACCTGCAAAAACCCCTTTTGGGTGGCATGTCATTAGGCTAGATGCTGTGCAACCTGTACCTGAATTGCCAATAATTTTAAGAAACATACAAGAACAGATCAAACGTTCTGGGCGCAATGAGTTGACAGACAAAGCACTTATTGATAAGCTTAAAAAAGATTATAACTACCAGAGCGAATCGCAGGTCAAAGAATTAATTATTCAAGCCAATTCAATTGAGGAACTCAATAAACTTAAAGTAGAAACCCTATTTGCTCTTGAAGGCCGACAATTCGCTGTTGGTGAATTCTTAAAAGACCGAAACTTGAAAGTTGAAATCCTACCTGCAGAGATAAGCAAATTTGAAAGCGAAAGGATAATTTCCTATGCCGATTCTATAGCACCCATTCAATACCCTGCCTATAGATTCTTAATGCAAGAGTATGAAGAAGGATTACTTCTTTTTGAGATCATGGAAAGTGAAGTTTGGAACAAAGCAATAATCGATACGGTCGGACAACTTGACTATTTTCGAAAAAATCGAACTAACTACCCCGCTCCTGAAAGGTATAGCGTATTTGAGCTTGATTATACTGAATCACTTTTAGATAGTTTAATAAAGGCGGATAAAACGACTCTCATCAACTCTTTGGAAGGCCTTTTTGAAGGAGAAAACAATGAGTTAAAAATTGTAAAAAAGAGAGTTGAGGTAAGTGAAATTACTAGTTTTGAGGCCTTTAAAGATGAAGCGCCCTCGACTTTTAGAGTAGATGACAAAATTTTCGTGGTGATCGAAAAAATCGAGCCTGGTTTTTATGAATATGATGAAATAAGAGGGCTTGTAATTGCTGATTATCAGAATTACTTAGATGATAATTTCATTGCTCTTTTGAGGTCGAAGCACAAAATAAGGACGAATAAAAAGGTGCTCAGACAGACTATTAATGAGAATAATTAAAGCACATATATCACTCTTTTCATTGCTTTCAATGTTTTCGTGCGACTTTATTCAAAGTAGCTCGAATGGAACAACCAATACAAACACCGAGCTCATCGTAGCTCAAGTGGGCACCAATATGTTGAGTAAGAGTGATATCGAAGCACTGAACGTATCAAAATCTGATAGCGCAAAAGTCGTTTCTCGTTTTGTTGAAAATTGGATCAAAAAAGAACTTCTAGTAAAAAAAGCTAATGAAGACTTCAACATTGACTTAAACTCTATTGAACAGAAAGTTGCGGATTACAGGTATGCACTGATCTCGTATGAATACCAAAAATTCATTGTTCAACAGCAACTAGATACGGTAGTAACCGAACAAGAGATTAGCGACTACTACGAAACAAATAGAACTAACTTCGTTCTAAGACAAAACATTTTACGAGCCCGCTACATGAAAGTGAACAAAGAGGCTCAAAAACTACGGTCAGTCAAAAGATGGATTAAGTCAGACAGGCCGAATGATATGGAATCTTTAGAAGAGTATGCTTTTCAATTTGCTAATGACTACTCCCTTGAAGATTCGACCTGGTTGAAATTCGATGAATTGACTAAAAATTCACCGTTTTCGACCATTACAAATAAAATTCAGTTTCTAAGAAGGAACAGATATGTTGAAGAAGAGGATTCTCTCTATCTTTACCTTCTTAAAATCAACGAGTACAAAATTTCGGAAGAGGTTAGTCCGTTAGATTTTGTTAGAGAAGACATTCGAAACGTTATTATTAACAAGCGAAAAATAGCCTTGGTAAAGGAGTTGGAAAATGAAATTTTTGAAGAAGCAAAGCAGAATGAGGATTACCAGATCTATCGCTAGTTTTTTATTGTTTGGTGCATTTGTACTAACCACACAAACATTTGCTCAAAATGGGCAAGTTGTAGATAAGATCATTGTTAAAGTTGATGATAAGATCGTATTGAAAAGTGAGTTAGAATCAGCTTACGTCAGCTTCTTACAAAGCCCTCAAGCAAGAGAATATCAAGGTGATGCACGTTGCCTAATTCTCAACAACTTTGTTGAGAATAAACTAATGCTTGTGATGAGCGAAATAGACTCTGTGGAAATAGATCCAGGTAGAGTAGATTATGAATTACAAGGAAGAATGCAGCGTATCATTCAGCGATTTGGTTCTGAAAGAGCAATCCAGGAGGCTTATGGTAAGTCTATTGACCAATTTATGGATGAATTGAGACCGCAAGTTGAAGAGCAATTGATCATTCAAACCCAAGAAGAAAATATTCTCGCAGATATAAGTGTTACGCCAAATGAAGTGAGAAAATTTTTCAAGCAAATTCCTTCTGATAGTTTACCTCTTTATTCTGTTGAATACGAGATTGGTCTCATTGTTAAAGAGCCACAAGTAAGCGATGCAGAAAAGGAAGTTGTGCGCGATAAACTTCTAAAAATTAGAGAAGACATTATGAATGGTCAGTTATTCGAAATTGCTGCAACCACCTATTCTGAAGGTCCATCTAAAAGAGACGGTGGCAATTTAGGTTTCGCCTCTAGGGGAACCATGGACCCGGCTTATGAAGCTGGTGCCCTCTCGCTTAAGCCAGGTGAAATTTCTATGCCTATTGAGTCTGCATTCGGTTTTCACCTTATCCAGTTATTGGAGAAGAGAGGTAATGAGTACAATAGCCGTCACATTTTGATGGTACCGAAGCCAACTGACTCGGATACCAAAGATGCCATGAACTTTTTAGATAGCTTGAAAAACGAGATCAATGAGGGAAACATCACATTTGAGGAAGCCGCAAAAGAGTATTCTGATGATCGTAACACGAGTGCAAATGGTGGATTTCTGCAAGGGCAATTTGGTTCTTTCCGAATTCCTGCGGCAGGTTTAGACCCTGAATTATTCTTTGCAGTAGATCAAATGAAAGAAGGTGATATTTCGAAAGCAGAAAAAGTTCAGATGAGTGCTGATGTAGATGTTGCTAGAATTATTTATTACAAAAAGCGAATTGCACCTCATAGAGCTAACCTTACTGACGATTATGAGAAATTAAAAGCTGCAACACTTGAGATGAAAAAAGCGTTGAAGCGTCAAGAATATCTACAAACGAAACTGCAGGAAGTATACTTAGAGGTTGACCCTGAGTACAAGCGCTGCAACATAGTAAACTAATCAAAGATGACAGACACTACTTCTGATGTGGCTTTGGCCGACAAGTTCCACGAAGACTTCCAATCTCTAAAAAAGGAAATTTCAAAAGTAATTATAGGGCAGGAAGAAGTAGTAGACCTCATGCTTACAAGTATTTTCTGCCAAGGTCACAGTTTATTGGTGGGTGTTCCTGGTCTTGCAAAGACTTTACTTATTCAAACAATTGCTTCCGCATTGGACCTGAGTTTCAAAAGAATTCAGTTTACTCCAGACCTAATGCCTTCTGATATATTAGGTGCTGAAACGATTGATAAGGATAGAAATTTTAAATTTATCAAAGGTCCTGTTTTTGCCAATATTATTCTGGCAGATGAAATCAACAGAACACCTCCTAAAACGCAAGCAGCATTACTTGAAGCAATGCAGGAGTATTCTGTCACTGTAGCAGGTCAACATTTTTCTTTAGACAAACCATTCTTTGTTCTTGCTACCCAAAACCCGATTGAGCAGGAAGGTACCTACCCTCTGCCTGAAGCGCAGCTGGATAGATTCTTATTCAACATTGCTTTGAGTTACCCTAGTTACCAAGCAGAAATCGATATCGTTAAGAATACAACGACAGATGAGCAGCAAAAGATCAACCATATTCTTGGAGCAAAAGAGGTATTGGAATACCAACACTTAGTGAGGAGAGTACCAGTCGCTGACAATGTGATTGAATATGCAGTGGGTCTTGTACATCGTACTAGATTTGAGAGCGATCAAGCCCCTCAAATAACAAAAGACTATATTGAGTGGGGTGCGGGCCCAAGAGCCTCACAAAGCTTAATTATTGCAGCGAAGTGTAATGCTTTGGTTAACGGTAAATATTCACCGGATATTGAAGATGTAAAAGCAGTTGCTAAACCAATTCTCAGACACAGAATATTGAGAAACTTCAAAGCCGAGGCTGAAGGCATATCAATCAGCGAGCTGATCGAAAAACTACTTTAATAGCTATAAAAGCCTCTGCCTGATTTCCTTCCATTATGACCCGCATCAACTTTTTGTTGCTGAATACGAGATGGTCTGAATTTCGAATCTTGATGGAAGGAATTGAACATAGTCTCAGTGACTGAGTAATTCGTGTCTACGCCAATCAAATCCATCAACCTGAATGGGCCCATTCTAAATCCTGAAGATTCTACAAGCTTATCAATACCCTCAATATCGCTTACGCCCTCCTCGAGAATTTTCAAGCCTTCAACATAGAAATGTCGAGCTACACGATTGACAATAAACCCGGGAGCATCTTTTGCTACAACGGCTCTCTTGCCTAGCTTTTCAGCCAATTGATATGTCACTTCAAGCACCTTCTCAGAAGAAGCCGCCCCGGCAATTACTTCAACCAACTTCATGATATGCGCAGGGTTGAAAAAATGCATGCCTACAAAGTTTTCTGGTCGCTTTAAATGCTTAGCTATTCTAGTAATAGGTATTGAGGAAGTATTAGAAGCCATAATGGTCTCCTTGCTATTGATATCCTCAAGTCTTGAAAAAAGTTCTTGTTTGACCTCCAAGTTTTCAACAACAGCCTCAATGACCACATCACAAACAACATGACTTAGTTCATCGGTAAATTCAATTGCAGCCAAAGCGGCTTGCTTAGATGCTATGGATACTTTTCCTTTTTCAATGCCTTTATCAAGGTTTTTTGTGATGTTCTCTTCGGCTACTTGAAGACTAGAATTATGTATATCAAAAAGGATTACCTCATAACCACTCAAAGCAGCAACTTGGGCAATTCCCTGACCCATGGTTCCAGCACCGACCACCCCAATTTTATTAATAGCATCCAGAGACATCATATCATTTTAAATTGCTTGAGGAATCGGATGTCATTTTCTGTGAAAAACCTGAGATCCTTGATTCCATATTTCAGCATAGTAATTCTTTCTATACCCATCCCGAACGCAAAACCAGTATACTTCTGGGAATCAATTCCACAATTCTCCAAAACATTAGGGTCGACCATGCCTGCACCACCAATTTCTACCCAGCCAGTGTTTTTGCAAACATTACACCCATCTCCATGACAGATTTGACACGAAATATCTATCTCGGCACTAGGTTCTGTAAAAGGGAAGTAAGATGGTCTGAATCTAATCTCAGTGTTAGGAGCAAACATCTCTTGCACAAAATGATAGAGCGTCTGCTTTAAATCAGCAAAAGAGACATTCTCATCTACATATAGCCCTTCCATCTGATGGAAGACACAATGCGCTCGAGCAGAAATTGCTTCATTTCTAAAAACTCTACCTGGGGATAAAGTTCTTATTGGTGGCTTTTCGTTTTCCATTACCCTTATCTGCACACTTGAAGTATGTGTCCTCAAAGCAATATCAGGGTTCTTTTCAATGAAGAAAGTATCCTGCATTTCTCTAGCCGGATGGTTCTCAGGAAAATTAAGAGCTGTAAAATTGTGCCAATCATCTTCGATTTCAGGGCCCTCCGAAACATTAAAGCCAATTCTCTCAAATATCTCAATAAAGCGCTGGCGTGTGGCCGTTAAAGGGTGAATAGTTCCAAACTCCGTTTCCAAAGCAGGTAGAGTCAGGTCAACAGGAGCGTCAATACCTTGTCCCTGCGTATTTTGAGAATCGATCAATTCTTGGAATTTATTCTGAGCAAGCTGCTTCAATTCATTCACTGATTGACCAAAGGCCTTTTTCTCTTCGTTTGGTACGTTCTTTATTTCTGAAAAAAGGTCTACTAGAACATTCTTCCTACCTATGAATTTGAGCCTGTATTCTTCTAAATCATTTTGATTCTCACAAACCCAATTCTCGATCTCATTTTTTAGCTCTTCTATCTTGTTCGCCATATCTTCGAAATAATCAACAAAAATAAGAGTACTAATTATTATTTCAGTTAAACAGGCCTAATTTTGAGTATATGAAAAACATCTTAGTTACAGGAGGGGCGGGTTATATAGGGTCTCATGTGGTAGTTTGTTTATCAGAACTGGGTATGAACCCAATTATCCTTGATAATTTTTCCAACTCTGAGCCTAGCGTACTTGATGGTTTAAAGAAGATAACGGGTAAAGAGTTTAAAATTTATCAAGAAGATTGTTTGACTAAAGGAGTCTTTGATCAAATTTTTGAAGATCAAGTAATTGACGGAGTCATTCACTTTTCAGCTAAAAAAGCTGTTGGTGAATCTGTTGAAAAGCCACTTTATTATTACGAGAACAATGTTTCAGCATTGATCAACCTACTACAGGCAATGGACAGGCACAATGTTCAAAACATTGTCTTTTCGTCTTCTTGCACAGTTTATGGTCAACCTGAAATAATCCCTGTCACTGAAAAATCTCCTAAGCAAGTAGCAAATTCACCATATGGTAATACCAAACAGATTGGTGAGGAAATATTAGAAGATGTTGTTAGAAGCGGTGCTTCACTTAAGGCACTTGCTTTGCGCTATTTTAACCCTATAGGTGCACACCATACTGCTGAGATTGGTGAATTACCTTTAGGAGTTCCGAATAATCTCGTTCCTTTCATCACACAAACCGCAATCGGCAAGAGAGAAGTATTGACTGTTTTCGGAGATGATTACAATACTCATGATGGTACCTGTATACGTGATTATATTCACGTTATGGATCTGGCTGATGCACATGTAAAAGGACTTGATTTATTAGACGATGAAAAAGGCCAGAATCACTTTGAGGCAATCAATGTAGGAACGGGCATAGGTGTGAGTGTTTTGGATGCAATAAAGGCATTCGAAAAAATAAATGATCTCAAATTGAATTATAAATTTGGACCAAGAAGACCTGGAGATGTTGAGAAAATATACGCAGACAATACTTATGCGAGTAATAGGTTAAATTGGAATGCACAGTATTCCTTGGAGAAATCTATGGAAGATGCTTGGCGCTGGGAAAGACAATTAAATAAAGGCAATAAGTCTGCAACTTAGCCAAGATTACGTGCTAATGAGTAAAATTAAATACAGTCGAATAGGTCATTTAAGATATTTGAGCAAAGAATTAAAATTATGAAAATAACAATTGTAGGAACAGGTTATGTAGGTTTAGTAACTGGAACATGCTTCGCAGAAGTAGGAATAGATGTAACCTGTATCGATATAGACAAAGATAAAATCGAAGGCCTGAAAAACGGTGTTATGCCTATTTATGAACCAGGGCTGGAGCCTATGGTTAAAAGAAACTATGAAGCTGGCAGATTACATTTCTCAACAAATATTGTTGACAGTGTTAAAGATTCTGAGGCGGCATTCATTGCAGTAGGAACACCTCCTGGTGAAGATGGCAGTGCTGATCTAAAATATGTACTTGCCGTTGCCAGAGATATCGGAAAGCACATGGAAGGGCACACGGTTGTAGTCACTAAAAGTACAGTTCCCGTGGGCACAGCCGAAAAGGTAAAAAGTGCCGTAAATGAAGAAGTTGCAAAAAGAAATGGTGACATCACCTTCGATGTAGCTTCGAATCCTGAATTTCTTAAAGAGGGGGCAGCAATTCAAGATTTCTTAAAACCTGACAGAATTGTTGTTGGAGTTGAATCAGAAAAGGCTCAAAAGGTAATGGAAAAGCTCTACAAACCATTCCTCCTCAATGGACACCCAACAATTTTTATGGATGTTCCTTCTGCAGAAATGACGAAATATGCTGCGAATTCCATGCTAGCTACTAAAATTAGCTTCATGAATGACATCGCCAATCTTTGCGAAATTATGGGAGCTGATGTAAATATGGTTCGAAAGGGAATAGGTTCAGATAACCGTATTGGAACAAAGTTCATATACCCAGGAGTAGGATATGGAGGTTCATGCTTTCCAAAAGATGTCAAGGCATTGATAAAAACCGCTGATGAAAATGGCTATCAAATGCAGGTACTGAAAGCCGTAGAAGAAGTAAATGAGGCACAAAAATCAGTGCTCGTTTCAAAAGTGAAAAAGCATTTCGGAGAAGATTTATCTGGGATGACTTTTGCAATGTGGGGGCTATCATTCAAACCTAAGACGGATGACATGAGGGAGGCGCCATCAATTGTAATCATTAATCAATTACTTGCGGCTGGAGCTAAAGTTAAGGCTTACGATCCTGTCGCTATGCATGAAGCAACCAGAGACCTAGGAGATAGCATTTACTATGCTAAAGATGAATATGATGCACTAATCGATGCAGATGCTTTACTACTTGTTACAGAATGGCCTGAATTTAGAATTCCTAATTTCGATGTAGTGACAAAGCTCTTAAAAAATAAAGTAGTATTTGACGGGAGAAACATTTACGATAGAGAAGAGCTGAAAGAGGCTGGTTATAGTTATTATGGAATAGGGTTGCAATAACATGAAGAAGAGAGTTTTAATTACAGGTGCTGCGGGCTTTTTAGGTTCTCACTTGTGTGACCGATTTATAGCAGAGGGCTTTGACGTTGTCGGCATGGACAACCTCATCACAGGGTCAATGGAAAACATTGAACACTTGATGCCTCTTGAAAATTTCGAGTTCTATCATCATGACGTGTCTAATTTTGTTCATGTTTCTGGACGACTTGATTATATACTACATTTTGCTTCGCCAGCAAGCCCAATTGATTATTTAAAGATTCCGATACAAACGCTTAAAGTAGGTTCATTGGGTACGCACAACCTATTAGGCTTGGCTAGAGCAAAAGGAGCTAGAATGTTGATAGCCTCAACATCTGAGGTTTACGGTGATCCTTTAGTGCACCCACAAACAGAGGAGTACTACGGTAATGTAAACCCAGTAGGACCTAGAGGGGTCTATGATGAGGCCAAAAGGTTTCAAGAAGCCATGACCATGGCTTATCACACTTATCACGGTTTAGAAACTCGTATAGTAAGGATATTTAATACTTATGGCCCAAGGATGAGATTGAATGACGGAAGAGTGCTTCCTGCTTTCATTGGCCAGGCATTAAGAGGAGAAGACTTGACAGTCTTTGGTGATGGCAGTCAGACTAGATCATTTTGCTATGTTGATGATCAGGTTGATGGAATTTTTAAGCTTCTCATGTCCGATTATCCATATCCTGTCAACATTGGAAATCCTGACGAGATCACTATTTCACAATTTGCAGAAGAGATTATCGAACTTACAGGAACTGATCAAAAAGTGATTTACAAAGACTTGCCTAAGGATGACCCGATGCAGCGTCAACCTAATATTGAAAAAGCTAAAGAGATATTGGGATGGGAACCGAAAGTAAGTCGTTCAGAAGGATTAAAAGTGACATACGAGTATTTCAAGTCACTCACTCAAGAGAAGCTCTATAAAAAAGAACATAAGGACTTTAAGGGCTATATTAAATAGCCTTTAAAGTTGACCTTGAAATTCAGCCAACATTTTTATCCAGTTGGATAATCTTTCCTTCAGAACGATTTTGTCTATTCTGTTCTCTCAATTCCTCCTTACGTTTTCTTATCGCTGATTTAAATATATAATCTAGAATTGTACTTAAGGAAAGTGCAGTAACAAGGACAACAGGGACAACTACGGCATCTGATAGACTTTTTAACACTAGCACTAACAAAACGAAGATTACATTAACCGTTACTAAAATTCCTGTTGCTTGTGCGTGATTACAACCAAGTCTTAGAAGGATATGGTGGGTATGAGTTCGATCTGGATGCATTGGGGACTTACCCCTAGCAATTCTTTTAATAAATACCCGAAGAGTATCGGCAAGTGGAATAATTAGAATTGCTATTGCTGTTCCAATTCCTCCCATAAAGACAAACTCACTATTACTTAATGTCGAATTCTGATCGATAAAAGCAATTGCTGCAATTGACAAAAAGAAACCGATAAAAAGGGAGCCGGTATCTCCCATAAATATTTTTGATGGGGCCCAATTAAAATTCAAAAAAGCGATAAGTGCACCGGCTAAAGCAAGAGATATAGAACTTAAACCTATGGATCCATTTAAATAAAACCAGATACCAAAGAACAAGGATGCTATCAAACCAATAGAGCCTGCTAACCCATCAATTCCATCAATTAAATTATAGGCATTAGTAATTACAATGATTGTAAAAGTAGATAGCGCATAACTTAGCCAAAGTGGTATTTCATGAAAACCAAATAAACCGTAGAGTGAATTAAGTCTTATGTCACAAACGGCAACCACGATAAGAGCTGCTGCGATTTGACCAAATAGCTTTTGAAAAGCTTTCAAATTGATCAAATCATCTCTAAAACCAATTAGAAACATTAATGATACCGAACCAATCACATATTTGACTTCTCTCAGAATCTCGAGATTTGACCAGAGAAGTAACGATATACCAAAACCAACAAAAATAGGTAATCCACCCATTGCTGGAGTTTTAGCAGTGTGAATTTTACGACCACCTGGATCATCCAAAAAATCCTTTTTCTTCAGAATTTTAATATATATAGGGAATATTAAAAAAGTGATTAAAAATGAAGTAGCTATAAAAAGTAAAATCTGATCCATATAAACCTTTGCTTTACTTATTTAGAATAATAATAAAATAAAGCTTAAAAACTTGAAACAATGTGATCAAATACTTTTGTTAATTCAAATTGATCCGGTAATTGATTGGTTTCTGAATCCAAAAAATAACCAATTCCATTATGCTCACCATTTTTGATTGCTACAAAGGCGATGTAATCCTTGAAATTCTTTACCTCAAATTCACCTTTTATTATGAAATTATCATCAATGTCATTTGGATAAGTTAGTTCAATAAATAGGCTTAAACCTCTATTGTCGACTGTGAACATCTGAATGTTGTCTGTTATAGACTTGTACGACTCAATCACTTTATGGGCTTTGGCAGCCTTTTGTTCATCCTCGAATTCAACCAAAAAGTCACGGGACATTCTTGGAATTACATTAGAGAAACCTTTAATATTAATTTGCTCAAGGAACTCTGCATGCTTCTTAAGTCTCCAATAGAATGTGTTATGTTTATGAGGTTGTTGGTGAAGACCTGTAGCAACAATAAACCGTGTATTCAACTTTAGCATTTTCCCTAAGAAAGCATCATATTCTTTCAATATAAGGCCTAAGGGATCTTGATCTTGAGAACAATACCAATCGGGGTTTTTCAACGGCCCATCATAAGCAATTGAATTAAACATGTAATGATGTTGAATATGCGCACCAGAGTTCAAAAACAAGGAGGAGAAGTCTGGTTGATATTTTTTCCATTGTTGGATGAACAGATCACCTAATAGTTTATCCAGAATTACAGCTTTAATACCCACCTTAGATTTTATTTTTGATGCGAGCGCTACGTATTCACCGTATGAAGTCATAGGAACTACTTTCAAATAAGCCCTGACAATCGCTAAAACCGAATCAATGGTAAGCCCTCCCTGAGCATTATCGTTTACCGCCTGAGACACGGCCATGGCAACTTTCTCGACAAACGCTTCACCACTAATCTTAGTTTTGGTCCAAGGATCTGGAACAAAGAAAACAGGCTTTTCCAACCTATTTGCAACGTTGAAAGGACTTATGGCACCAACAGAAAGTCCTTTCTTTTCGGCGATTTCCCAAAGCTGTTCCAAGTCTTCTCGATTGACGATATCACCTAGCCTAAAAACCTGATGCTCGTCATAGGTCTTACCGGTATGTAAAGTCACCCACTGAATCCATGGCTCTAACAATTCATACTGATCTTCAGAGGTGGTCTCTTTGTAACCGTATGTTTCAAAAATGTATTTAAAGTTCGGTAGGCTTCCTTTGTCGATATAAGATTGTATATAACTAAAGTTTAGTTCATTTAATCCGATAAGTATTGTTTTCCGTTCCATTAGCGTTTAGTAGATTTATACCATTTACACATTGCCTTGATTTCGTCTTCGGTAGAAAATTTTTGCGTATAACCGATTGATCTAATTTTCTCCGCTCTATAATCAGTCGAAGTTGAGAACTTCTTTAATCGATTCCAATTGACCTTTAAATCTTTACCTGTCAATTTACTTAATATCTCAAACGGAGTAGCCATTAGATACGCTAACCAAAGGGGAATGCTGATTTTTGGCATACTGAAACCGTCCTCTTCCGCAACCAATGTCATCAGTTCTTTCAGTGTAAGGTAAGGTTTATCAATACAATTGAATGCTTCAAGTTTAGTGTCAAGTCCTCTTTTAACAAGGAATAGATTAAGATCAATTAAGTTCTTTCTAGCAATCATCGATTTAATATGCTCTCCTTTCCCTATCATCACTAATGGCCTTCGATATAACGTATCAAGAAGGTTATACATATTCGCAAAATTGTTTTCGCCATATATCACTGACGGCCTGAGCATAATGGCCTTGTTGGCTTCATCTGATGTTAACCATCTTTCAACAACTCTTTCTCCTTCTAGCTTTGTATCGCCATAAACAGTATTGCTCATCAATTCAGCTGACTCATCCATTGCATGGTTTTGATGACCATAGACCGAAACTGTGCTGTAATATATGATTTGATGTATCCCCCTGCTCTCTGCGAACTTTACGACATTTTCAGTTGCTTTTACATTATCAGCAAAATACTCTTCTGTGCTAATTCCAAAATCACTTTTGGCCGCAGCACAATGAATTATCATGTCAATTTTATCGTCAATAGCATCTAAAGCTTCATCGCTCTTTAAATCTCCCGTTATAGTATTTGGGTGTTTCCGGTTAATTGCTTTATTATCCCTATCTATACCTATCACTCGGTAGCCATTCTCAGCCAAGAGATACATCAACTCTGAGCCTACAAAACCGTTTGACCCTGTCACTAAAATCGTCATTGCTCGATTGCCTTTATTAATGAATTTACAAAACTATCGCATTGGGCTTTTCTACTCATGGTCTCTCTAATTCCAATCACATTTGCCCTGATTGAATCATACAAATCTGGATTCTCATATAACTCGATGATATTATTTACAATTTTCTCTATTTCATCAGACTTAAATTGGAACCCTAGTTTGTGATCTTTGATGAATTCACCTGCCTCAGAAATCGGTGTGCAGACTACAGGTATGCCTGCCCCAATATATTCATAGACCTTTACAGGAAAGGCTGTTTTACCAATAAGACCATCTGTCCTCAATGAAATCCCCAAAGAAGTACCCATAACGTGTTTAGCAACGTCTTGATAATTCATTTTTCCGAGATACTCTAGATTTGATAACGTAGACTCCTCTAGTAAATAAGACTGACTTCCTTCGCCAATTACTTTTACTAATATTTCAGGCCTTTCCACATTTAGTCTTTTGGCTACTTTAATCAAGCCCTCAATATCTTGAAACTTCGAAAGACTACCGTGGAACATTACTTCAAAACCAGTTTTGTTCTTTTCTTGAACATCGAAAACATTTGCATCATACCCATTGCGAAATAGATGAATAGCATTATTTGACTTTAGCCCTATTTCATCCACCAAGCCTTGAGTTGCCGCTGTAACAAATAAGGCATTGTCATATAGTTTCTTCTCTCGTTTCAAGAAGAATTTTCCAGGTAGTGATTCTTTCTTGATTAAGCCAGCCTCAAAATAGACAGAAGGATAATAATCCCGCACGTCTAAAACGTACCTATTCCTTTTAAAGAAGATTAGAAAATAAGAAAGAATAACGGTTGAAATGAATGGCGGACTGGTAACGATGATGATGTCATACTTGGCGAAGAAGAGTCTCAAAAGGGTTTCTACTCCATAAACTAGTTCATTTAATATTCTGCGAATTGATGACTGTTTATTGTGACTAGGAGGGCAAATATTCTGTCGAACAGAAATACCCTTATATTCATGAGCTGCTTTTTTTGAAGAATACACCTTAATGTCAAAGTGACCATTTGCCCTAAGGGCATCAACTAATGCGGTCATGCGAATCGAAGGTGCATCACTTACCGGATAGAATGATTCTGTTACTATCGCTAGCCTACTTTGCTTACTCAAAATCATTGATTGTTTCTGCGATGTATTGAGCTTGTTCCATTGTCAATTCCGGAAAAATTGGGATCGAGCAAATCTCTTGCTGATAGCGGTACGCCACGGGAAAATCTTCCGCTGAGTATCCCAAATGTTCATAAGGCTTCAATAAAGGCAGTATCCTAGGGTAGTGTAGCACGGTTGGAATACCATGGTCCTTGAGATAAGTTCTCAGTTGATCGCGTTGTTCTGATCTAATGACGTAGAGATGATAACTGTGCCTGCTGTTGGAACGCACCTTTGGAATAGTGACTGCTGCGTTTGTTAGCAATTCATTGTACAATGCTGCCTTCTCTTGTCGTTTTTCGGTCCATTTCAAGATATGCTTAAGCTTGACCCTGAGAATTGCTGCTTGCAAAGTATCCAAGCGACTGTTGATTCCATCAATTTCATGCTGATGCTTCACCAGGGCTCCATGATTTGCATACATCTTTAGCTTAATTGCCAAGTCATGATCATTCGTCAAAATCGCTCCTGCATCGCCATAAGCACCAAGATTCTTTCCAGGATAAAAACTAAAGGTTCCCGTGGTACCATGAAGTCCAGCCCTAATACTATTGATTTCAGAAAAATGAGCCTGTGCACAATCCTCAATGACGTATAATCCATTCTCTTCGGCAATCTCCATAATTCTTGGCATATCGCACATCTGACCATAGATGTGCACGGGAATTATCGCCTTGGTTTTAGCCGAGATCTTTTTTTCGATCTCCTTAGGATCGATCGTAAAGTAATCCTCTTCTATATCCACAAAAACAGGAGTCGCGCCTGTTTGAATTATCGTTTCAGAAGTACTGATCCAAGAATGGGCAGTAGTAATGACTTCATCTCCTGGCCCAATCCCTAGCATTTTCATAGAAATGTAAAGAGCGTCAGTTCCATTGGCTACAGAAATACAATTTTGAGCACCGTAAACCTCCGCAAACTCTTTTTCAAAATTTTTGACGATTTCACCGCCTATGAAAGCCGTTTCATCCAACACGTTTTGAATGGCGGCATCAATATCTTCCTTGATTGATAAATATTGAGCTTTAAGATCAACAAATGGAATTTTCATATAAGTTCTCGAATGAATCTGGCAGGATTACCTGCATAAATACCTCTTTGCGTAATGTCCTTCGTGACGACCGCTCCAGCACCAATGACCGTACCATCACAAATGTTCACAGGTAAAATGGTAGCATTAGAGCCTATGGACACATTACTTCCGATAATGGTAGATTTCCATTGGGAAGAATCACCACCTGCTGGCCCACCTTCTTGAAAGAGATCATTGATGAACATGACACCATGTCCAATGAAACAATCATCTCCAATCGTTACTAATTCACAAATGAATGAATGAGACTGAATTTTAGAACGCGCTCCAATAAAAACATCCTTTTGAATTTCAGTAAATGGACCTACAAAAACATGATCACCCAAATGACACCCATATAAGTTAACGGGATCAACTACTTTAACACCATCACCGGTGATAACATCCTTAATTCCTGATTTCAATTGGCGGATCATAGCTTACATTCTATAAAAGGAATCCTTCTTAGAATAAATTTTATCAATGATCTCCACAGTTTTTAGCCCTTCGAAAGCTGATGTGGAAATCGCTACACCTTTGGTCAGCACATCCACAAGATTCTTGTAAACTTCACCGTGGTTACTCATAGAGCCTTGATAGTTTCCATAATTATTTGCCTTATTGCCTTCAGGAAGGCCTTCAATCTTTATTCCTTCAATGCTTTGGTACTCCAATTCATTGAGATATTGTCCGCCGATTTTAATAGTCCCTTTCTCTGCAAAAATCGACAAAGAGCCCTCCATATTTTTGGCGTAGCTATTGACCGTATAATTGATGGTTCCAATAGCGCCATTGTAGAATTTGAGAATAACTACACCCGTATCTTCAAAGTCAATAATCCCCTGATGTACATAGTTATCAAAATAAGCTTCCACATCTTTAACGTCTCCGATCATCCAATACAAAAGATCTATGAAATGACTGAATTGTGTAAATAATGTGCCTCCATCCAAATCCGCAGACCCTTTCCACGAATTGGTATAATAATCTTCATTTCGATTCCAAAAACAGGTGAGTTGAACAGACAGAATTTTACCTAATTTATCTCCTTCAATGAGTTCTTTGACAGCTGCTACGGGAGGATTAAATCTGTTTTGCTTTATGGCAAATAGCCGTCTATTATTTTTTTCTGCAGCATTGATCATTCGACCACAATCAAAAACACTGATGGCCATGGGCTTTTCGCAAAGCACATGATATCCAGCATTTAATGCTAAGATAGCATGGTCAGCATGGAGTCCATTGGGCGAGCAAATTGATACAACATCAGCGTTGGGTTTATCCGCCAGGAATTTCTCAACAGAATAATAGGCAGCGGCATCGTACTCTTCAGCCAAAATATCAGCTTTTTCTTTAACGCTGTCGCATACCGCCACCAATTTTCCAAAATTATTGATATGCTTTGCATGCCTTTGTGCAATTCGGCCACAACCTATAATGGCAAATTTTACTTTCATTATTACAATTATTGAAGATTCAATTGATTACTCAAGCAACAGACTATATCAGAGTTTATATTTAGACTAAACCACTTTCGGCATTTTCTAAAGCATATCACAAAGATCTATCAAGCCTCATATTATTTATACTTGAACAAACTAGCGACAAAATTAATTTGAATTAATGATTTACTTACTATAAAATCCTTTTTCTCGCATAAAATTAACAAGGTTTTTAATTCTCATTACAGCCTTCTCATTATTTGGATATTGCCTAAAGTTCTTTGTCGATGCATTCATTATTTCTAAATAAGAACTATCGTCTAGATCGAACTTCTTTTTAACAAAAATTTCATCCTGCCGTTTTAGGCTATCCTGATATGATGGTGCTTTAATCTCTTCCAAAGCAACTTCCCTAGTTATTTGACCAGATCTAATTAAGTCAGACAGGTGTCCACGTCTTTTATCAATATTGAATTTTACCGGAAGAATGTGCCCTTGGTAGAATCTTGTGTAAACTGACTCGTAATGTTTCCCTCCATAGTCAACCCATCCTAATTCCTTTTCTATTAACTCCTTAACATCTTCTTTTTTATAATCAATATAATTCAGAATAGAGATAACTTTTATTCTTTGAATGAAGGTCCATCGGAACAAATCAAAAAAACTAAAATGAGGGTAATTTTTAAGCTGAATAGATCCAAATCTCTTATGGATACTTTTTATGTATTTCCAATCCGAATGACCATATGCCCATCTCTTGACAAACATGGACTCCGTTGCAAAATTCATTCCATTAATTATATATTTAATTTTTCTTTTAGCGGCTTCTCTAAAAAGTAGTGCGTTAATTGCATGATCTGTTGGAATCTCACCATCAGGAGTGGATGCTTTTAGAAAACTAATTTGAAGATCTTTGAACTCATCCCAATCAATAACAAAAGTATAAAGATCTATTCCAAGACTATCTAATGTTCTTTCAATATTTCCTACAGCAATTTCAGAATTCCAACCATTGTCGAAGTGGATGGCTAAAGGATTTAGGCCTAGCACTTTCTTAACTAAATAGGCAACATATGTACTATCTACTCCTCCGCTGACTCCAATAATACAGTCGTATTCCTTTCCCTTACTAGATTGTTTGATAGCATTTTGGATATCTTTTAGCTTTGTTTTTGCCTCTTCACCACTAAACACTCTCGCTGCTAAAAGTCTATCATAGCGCAAACAGTGATTGCAGATACCATCATCATTAAAAACGATTTCCGGATCGCTTTCATCCATTATACATCTTTTACAAATCATCTTCCTATTCTTATCTAATTAATTTAATTGAACCAGCTTTTGATTTTCATCTGATCGGGATAACTGATCAACACTGCTTTGTGCTTACCTTTAAAGACAAAGTAACTTCCCGCTGCAAGAGCGCGAACATTAGTAGTTTTCAGTACATCCAAGAAATGCCCATCATTACCAGCTCCTCCACAGCCAATGACTGGTAAATTTACAGAATCTGATACTTTTGTAAATAGTTCTACATCGTAACCATTCATCATTCCATCTCTATCAATAGAGTTTAGAAGTATTTCACCAGCCCCCCTCCTTTCAGCTTCTAGCGCTAACTCAATTGGAGTATATTTTGTCTTTTCTGTTCCTCCTTTAATATAAACTAGTTGCTTTCCCCAAACGTTTGTTTTAACATCGATTGAAACCACCACGGATGAACTACCAAACATGTCGGCACATTCGGTAATAAATTTAGGGTTATAAACAGCAGATGTGTTAAGACTTATTTTTTCGACACCTATCTTTAAAATTTCTCTTGCTAATCCAACATCTGAAACGCCACCTCCATAGCACAATGGCATAAAACACTCTGATGCAATGTTCTGAATACGATTTAAATCTGGATTTCTTCCTTCTTTGGAGGCAAGAATATCCAAAAAAATCATTTCATCAACTTCTTTTTCATTAAAAATCTTGATGGCATTCATTGGGTCACCAAGATACTTGGGATCCTTAAATTTCTGTGTTTTTACGAGCCCAGAATTTTTCAGTAATAATACAGGGATTATTCTTGGTTGTACCATTTAGTAATTCTTTACAAAATTATCTAATAGTCTCATACCATACTTGTGACTTTTTTCAGGATGAAATTGACATCCTAATATATTATCTTTTTCAAGTCCTACAGCAAAATCATAACCATAATGTGTTTCATAGAGTACATCTGCAGGGTCATCTGGTTTCAAGTGAAAGGAATGAACAAAATAGAATTTTGATTGATCATGCATGTTTTGATTCAGTTTTGAAACTTTTCTTTTTTCAATGAAATTCCATCCCATGTGGGGTATCGACAATTTCCCCTTGTAACCTGTAAAATTAAATTGAATTGTATCCGCCTCGAACCAGCTCAATCCTTTAAGGTCTCCCTCTTCACTGCCTCGTGTCATAAGTTGAACCCCCAAGCAAATACCCAAAATAGGTTTTTTTTGATCTAGGACTTTATAATTGAGAACTTCTACCATTTCTCTTTTCAGAAGTTGAGAAATACCAAAATCAAAAGAACCAATACCCGGAAGAATCAATTTTTCAGCAGATTCAATTTCTTGTTTACGAGAAGCAATTTGACTGTCATGTCCTAAATACCTAAGCATATTCTGTATAGAGCCTAGGTTTCCCAGGCCATAATCCACGATTGTAACCATATCAAGCGAAGTTAATAGAGTTTAATGGGATGTGTGAAAAGTTTTTATAGAAATTGCATATGGAAATAAACAAAATTTGGATTGTCCATCGGAAATCTGAAAGCGCTAACTTTCCTTTTCATTCAATAATAGACTCATATATTGATTTGCACTTTTCAACTATAGAAGTCTCTTTAAATTCTTGAACTCTATTTAAACAGTTGATTGACATAGTTTCGTAATTGTCAATTATCATTTTTACTGCATTGCGAGCCTCTTCGATTTGACCCGCCTTTACGGCATGACCTACTTCACCATTTTTAAAATATCCATCTATCCCCTGACCTTTAGTGTAAATAATAGGTGTACCTTGAGATATAGCTTCTATGTAGACTAAGCCGAATGTTTCAAATTGAGATACCATAAAGAATATATCAGCTTCACTAATCTGCTTTTTGAGTTGTTCGAAATCCCGAATTTCACCAAGGAACTTAGAGTTTTTCTGCCTTGCTATTTGTTCAGTTATAGCTTTAGCGTATTTACGTCCTTTTGAAGTTAAATTAATATGGCCAATGACATCAACTTCAAAACGGTAGTCGTCTAACCAATTCTCTCGGAAAACTTCCAATAAAAATTCGATGTTCTTATTTGGAGTTAATTCTCCAACAAAAACTACTTTTATCTCTCTACTATCTTTTAGTGATTTTGGGTTGCCCAAATTCTTAAACCATTTTTTGTCAATTTGATTTGGTATAATATTCGACTTAAATTTTACGTTGTTTTGGTTTGATTGTTCTCTAAACCAGGATTCCAATTTATGCTTATGCGCAGGGTTAAGAAAAATCAAATTGCTCGCCCCCAAAGTGGTTTGACGTGCTGAATACCTCAAGTGTCGTAAGTATGTATAAGCCATATTTACATCTACACTACGGACGCTAAGCAAATAAGGAAGACCTGATTCCTTTGATATTTTTCTAGCTAATGATCCGTTTGAAAACAATGTATGCGCATGAATAATATCAAAGCTATTAAAATCAATGCGGTCCTTTAGACTTTTCAATACATATTTATTGCGCAAACTCGGAACAACCCTACCTAATGATGATACTCCTTTACTCAATTGAACAGTTACTACTCTATGCTCTTTAGTGAGTTGAGCCTTCATTTTACGTATAGTTGCAACTTGGTCATTCCTGAGAAAAACAAGAATTGTTTGATCAACGCCAAGTCTATCTAGACTTTTAAATAGTCTAGTATACACTGGTGTACCAAAAAAGTCATTACATATATGCAAAACTCTCAATCCTTTTCGTCCTAACATATTTCACATGGTTTGTGCGTTATCTAGACTTTGTTAAACCTTGTATTGGCAATTCAATTTTTACTTCAATTCAAAATCTCTCGTTCCCCTTGATTACTTTTTTGTAAAACAATTATTAATACTGCTAACGTTCCAAAAAACAGACGGATATCCACTAGGGAATTCGATTTCAAAAGGTTTAAACAACTAAAAATTAGACACCAAAAGAACGAAAATCGAATTACTGTGATATTGAAATTAATAAGTGTCGTACCAAACCAAATACCAAATAACAACAATCCTATTAACCCGAATTCAAACAATAATTCTAATACAATATTATGGGGATAGAATCGAACATCAAAGCCTTTAAATAGAATTCCATAGCTACCTACACCTTGACCAAAAAGAAAATCAAAAAAGTTGTCAAAAATATAATTTGAAGTAAATCTAAAATGTTCGTATCGTTCTCCAATAGAATTATCGTTCGTGCTTGAATCAAATGCTGAATTAGCAAGGATTTCCAACCGTCTAAATGTATTCTCAAACAAGGGATATAAATAATCCCAAAACTGAAAGATCAGCAAGCCAAGAGTTAAGAAAGATAAACCTCCGATAAAGAGACTCCTCTTTGGAGAACGGAAACCAAAAAAATACCTCTTAGAAAGTAAAATAAATACTACTACAATCAATGCAAAAAGCAATGGCCCGCGTGCACCTAAACCCAATAAAATTACAAGGAATAATAGTTTTAGGATATAAAGGAGATACTTTGGGAAATAGTCCTTTGCCGAGTCACCAATTAAGAAGACTAAGCAAAAGCCAGCTAACTCACCTAAAGATAAGTAATGACCACTTATTACTTCTAACTCTTCTGCGCTGTATAATTGCTGCAATAATCCCGAGCTAGACACTAACAAATGAAAAGGAAGAAACAACAAAGAAAAGATTAATATTAGTCCAATTAACCATCTTACAAATCTCCTAAGGTTGAAATCCTTAATTATAATTGGATATAAAAATGCAAGAATATTGAGCAAAAAGTAAACCGCCTTGACATATCCGTATTCAGTTGAAGCCGTGTAAATACTGGTAATTAAAAGCCAAAAATAAAACATGAAAAGCAATAAAATTGGGATAACCTCTAACTTAATGTTCAAGTCTATCTTTCCTCGCCTCCTCATAGAGTAAAGGACAATATCAATTGACAGAAATAGTGCTGACAGTAAGGTAAAATCAACTGGCATGGGCAAACCAACAAAAGTCATTATAGCTTTAATGATACCCGAGATCATGAAAATGGAATAGATAATCTCCTTCATATAAAATTTTCAGTTGCGCCCATGCACGGTACAAAGATTTTCAAAAACTTTGACAATTTGACATAAAACTGCATTCGTTTGAAGATTCAAAGGTCGTGAAGTCTAAAAAAATTGGCACCTTTGTTTTGCATAATTAAAGATTTTAAAATGAAAATTGCTTTAGTCACAAATAAAAAACCTCATCACCTGCATTGGGCAATTTCTTTATATAAAGAGTTTGATGTAAAATGCATTATTCATCCTGCTGAGCTTTCTTCTAAAAAGAAACTGGATCAAGTTAAAGATTTAGGAATTACTTGGACCGCGCTAAGAATACTTAGTAAAATATATCGAAAATTTTCGAAAAACAGTTTGAACAAGTTGAATGCTCTTAATGAACAAAAGTTCTTCGGCAATTCTGTTAAAGAATACAATACAATTCCCAAAGATATCATACATAATTTACTTACGGTTAATTCTAATGAGGCAATTGAATTAATAAAACAACATGATATAGATGTACTCTGTTTTCTCGGAGGAGATGTCGCGAGAAGTGAATTTATTAATTCAGCCAATAGAACCTGTTTAAACTTACACAGCGGCCTATCTCCATTCTATAATGGATGCTCAAGTCTTACTTGGTCTGTTTGTGAAAACAGGCCGAACTTTGCAGGAGTTACATTAATGTATATGAATGAAAGAATAGATGGTGGTCATATCATTTCACATTTTTTGCCAGAGATTAATGAAGATGATAATGCAAGTACTCTATTTATGAAAGGAATAATAGGAGGTACACAACTTTATATAAATGCACTAAACCGACTCATAGAAAATCAAATTGTTTTAGGAAGTGAGCAGCATAGATCTATACGCTACACAAAATGTAGTGACTGGACCATATATCAAGACCTTAGACTGGCAAAGTTTCATAAAAGTAAAAGGATGAAAATATATTCTCGCAAGAGTAGCATCATTGATTATTCTGAAATTCCAAATCAAGACCTTACATTTAAAAGGACTCTTAATCAGATTTTAATGAAGCAGAAACCATGAAGAGATTCATTTCATCAGTATTCGACAAGTCCGTCAAGCTAGTACCTAGAATAATCAATCTACTATCTAAGCACAATTCGTTTCGAATTATATACTACCACAGAATAAACTATCAGTTAGACGATTATTACTTCGACACGGGGATAGATATTCGAACTTTTAAACGACAAATAAGTGAACTAAAGAAAAAATACAGATTTATTACGCTAACAGAAGCCTTAGAAAAAGCGCAAAAACAAGAATCTCTAACCGATTTTATCTCTTTAACTTTTGATGATGGTTTTAGGGAGATTTTTGACTATATACACCCCATATTGAATTCAGAAGGCATAACAGGGACTATTTATCTCATTGAACGCTGCATAGACAACAATGATTTAATGTGGAGGAACAAAGTTCTTTATCTTCAGAAAAACTTACCAAAAAAAGAAATCCTAGCGCTCCAACTGGCCTTAAATGAGCATTTTAGTCGACAATATGAACCAAATAGCTCTTTGCTTTCGTCAAGTTATGAGTGGGATATGAGCTCAAAAGATGAGTATGCTAATTTTCTTTGGGATAACAGTATTGATATTAGTATAGAAAGTTTTCTAAATGAGCACAAACCATATCTTTCAGGTGAACAAATCATTGAACTACTAAATTCTGGTTATGAAATTGGCTGTCATACCTATTCACATCCAAGATGTAATAAACTAACTCCAAAAGAATTAAAAGAAGAAGTTATTGATTCAGCATCAAGACTTGAAAAGAGGTTTGGTGTGGATATAAACTCGCTGAGTTATCCATTTGGAGAACGACCATCTAGGGAATTAGAAATTGAGATTCTGAAAAATTCAAAAATTATTACACTACAGGGTATTAATGATAGATTGAATAATTTTTCTGATCCAAGATTTTGGGAAAGATGTAATATGGAACACGACTATAAAAATTCCTTATCGTCATTCAATCTTTTTCCACATCTAAAAAAGTATAGCTTTTAAAATTTATCATTTGTAAAATCTTCATACGTTTAAGTCATAAAATTAAAAAGCGTAATTTTTTTCATGACTTGACTTTTTCCAAAAGATACTTTTTGACAACCAAGAAAATTAGCATAGCATAAAAAAAATAAACCAATGAAGCCACTACGGTAAAAGTCTTCAGAAGAGATTCTACACTTTCAAAATCAATAAAAAAAAGAATGCTTAATCCTAAGAATTTGAAGATTTTCCAGAATGCATCTAATCCAAACTTTTTAAAAGCAATTAGTATTTGTCCAAATGGTGCAACTATCAATTGTACAGCAGCATAAACAACAAGAATCTTAACATAATCAAAAGACTCCGACCACTCATTAGAGAATAAGAGATTAAATACTGATTCTCCAAAAAGAAATATTGAACCAATAAACATAGCTGCTACTACCGCCAGAATAATAAATATTGTATTAAGGTCTTTAAAAAAACTTTCATTGTGATTTATTGCTTTTGTAATTCTCTGAACTATTAATGGACCCATATTTGAAACCAAAAGTGCCGTTGGGACTATCAGAATCTTTAATGCCAATTCCAAATATCCCGCTTCCTGAAAAGTGAATTCTTTTACCACTAGAAATACTAAGATGCCGTCAGTAAATGTATTAAGCAGATCTGGAAAAAGTCCGTATTTCGGTATATCTATATACTTCTTCATTGAACTAAAATGACCTTTAAAATCAAAAAGGTATTTTAATCTGATTCCTTCTTTTTTCATCATATAACAGGCTGTCCCCAAAACACCAATTAAATCACCCAATAAAAGTCCATAAGACTTTCCTAATAAACCAATGATGACCTGCAAACTTCCTTCTGTTATTCTTCTTGAAACCTTGGCAAAATTCAGTTTTTTGAGAAACTCTCTTGAGATATAATAATTTGTCCAAACTCTGAAAATAGCATAAGAAAACGCCGCTAAAGGAATCAAATAGAGTACATAATTATATCCGAAGGGTAATTCTAACATATTGCTAACACCTTGATCACCGATTACAAAAATCAATTCTGTTATAATCAAAAAGAAAAGACTGATTACTGTTATCATGGCTACAAGTTTCTTTGTAGTGTCAAGAGTCCTTGGGTAAAACAAACTTACTTCATAGCGTAATGTAAATATGATAAACAACAAAGAACCAGTTCTGAAGAAAACTTCATAGACTCCAAAAACCTCAGGCTCATAGATGGTCTTCAAAACAGGTTGAAGAAGTAGCGGAATGATTTGGGCAATAAAACTACCCGAAAGTAGAACCCCCAAATCTTTGAGAATCCTTGTGCGGATAAATTTCAAAGACAAACCAAATTTGATTTAATTGTTAGTACTTATCTCGAGAACCATAGTTTAATAGCAAGATACGCATAAGCGTATAGGTAGCACCTAAGACTCCACCCCCTAATATACACACCACAATTATTAGTATTTTACGAGGCCTAGCATGCTTTATTGGTACGCTAACAGGTTCAATGATTTTTATTACTGGTTGTTCTTCTTGTACTCTAATCCTCGACTCCTCAAGCTGATTTCTTAGAGTTGCATAGATATCAAAGGCCAGATTTACATCATTTTCTAGATTACTTAATTGTGTAAGGGCGCTTTTACTTTTTAAATCAAAATTTGAATCCTGAAACTCTGCTAACAAATCCTGCTTTTGTCTAAACTCTTTCTCTCTTAGCTCCACTTGTCCCTGAATGAAATCCAATTTGTTCGTCTCTTTTTCTACCTGATAATCCCTAACATAGTCAACAATATAATCCAAGGCGAAATCTGCTATTTGTGCACAATAAACAGGGTCCTGAAACTCAGTGTAAATTGATACAATACCCGTCTTTTTGTCAATGGAAACACGAATTCTCTCTTTCAATTTTTCCATTCCATAAACCTGAAGCTCAGAAGGAATTAAAATATCTGTTTTCTGATCAGGATTTAATTCAGATTTTTCAATCTTTGAAGGTGGAAATAAAATATTAAAACGTTGTTCAGTTAAAACAAAAGATAAGACATCAAGTGACTCATTTGATTTATTTAAAAAACTTTGATTCAATAGATCCAATAAAAAAGGACGACTACCCAACAGTTGAGGGTATACGCTAGTTGGAATACTAACTGAAGATGAACCTTTCGGAATATTTATACCTGCTAAACCTGCTATATTTCCCAACGAACTCGGTAGAATACCCTCGCTAGCAACTTCTGGGAGTAAAACAGTTTTTATTTCATACTCCTTTGGGGTTGTAAAAATGTAGAACAAACCAAATATTATAGTAACTCCAGTGGCTATAATAATGGACCTTTTGTTCTTAACCAATATTCTCAATAAATCTGTCAGCGTTATATACTGGTCGCCAGAATGATCTTCCTTTTTCATACTCCTTATTCAATCAATATGCTTTATTTCAGAATGCCAAGTTAAACTAACATAGCATTTTGTATCACCCTCTTAAATATTTTATTAAAGTGAGAACTTCTTAATTTGACAAAGTATTTACAGTCAAAGCAATTGTTGCAAGGCTACTTGCTACAGCAAGCCATTCTGCAGTGCTTAGACCACGTCTTTCCGGTTTTCTAGCTACAAATATTGTAGTACCAGGCTCAATTTTTGGATAAAATTTAAAAAATAGAAAGCGTTTCGTTCCCTTTCTTTTTCCATTTGGATACTGAACGTAAGACCTTCCCTTTTTTGCTGTCTGAAGAAAACCTCCGGATTGATCAATATAATCTCTAAATGAATATGATTTATCATATCGTAAATTTAAAGGAGAGGTCACCTCGCCAGCAACACGAACAGTCTCTAACCTACCTGGTATTGAGATTACATCACCTTCCTTTAAGATAAAATCATATTTCGAACCCGGCTCTTCCAAAATTTTGTTTAAGTCTAGAGCAACGGGTTCCTGGCTTTGAATATCAACATTTCTCACGAGCGAGTCCGATTCGGCTACATCTTCAATTAGATCTTTCTTGAAAGACCCGCCAATTGCATCATCACTACTTTCTAATGAACCAGATTCAAATTCAATTTCATCCAATCTTCCAATTAGCATTTCTAGGCTCATATTTTTTAAGCCAGCACCTTCATTTAAAAGTTTGCTTCTGAGTTGTTGCAGATACTCTTTGGAAATCTGGTCATTTGATTTATCTGCAGAAAACTCTGTTTTTCTGATTAATATGGCCCCTTCTGGATAGGCATATTGGGTAAGCCCTTTGGCTCTTTTAAGTATATCCGAAATACGTTCATCTTTACGGCCAATAGAATATACACCGGGGACAGCTACTTCTCCCTCGATGGTTACTTGTTGTTGAACGGTGTAACCTGGAGTCCTTCTAATATAGACTTGATCAAAAGGCTCTAATAGTAAGTTTCTATCTTCATAATCTAAACTCAAAGATTTATCTATTTCGAGGTTAAAAATTTCAGCTGATGTATTCAAGTTCGCATCTTTATTTCTCCTAGAAACTTCAATCATTGCACCAGTTGCTCCTTCGGTTAATCCTCCAGATAAAACAATAAGGTCTTGTACTGTCATTTGGTTAAAAAACGGGTAAACCCCACCTTCGGTAATCTCGCCTGAAATCTGAACATAGAACTCTTCACTCAAGTCATAAATTGAATTAATTCTAACTAAATCTTCCTTTTGTAGTCGAATATCTTCCATATCACCTGACATAAGCTTAGATAGGTCAATTGGTATAATGTTTTGCGAAAAGTCCTCATTGGTTCGATAGATTGTTGCTCTTGTTAAAAACACATCCCCTCTTAGACCTGCGGCTTTTTCAATTAGTTGCATTAACGTTAAGCCATCCGTTAACTGATACTCCCCTTCTCGGTAAACAGCGCCTTCAATTAGCACACGGTTGCTGTACCTTTCTAGAATGGAAGCAACCTGAAAGAAATCTCCATCTTTGGGGATGAAGCTATCGAATTCTGAAACGTTAACATCCAATACCTCTCTTTCATCTAAACCATTTCTTTTTGTAGTTATGAGTGATCTGTAAGCAGTATTTGAGAAACCACTAGCGTATTCTAGCAAATCACTAAGTGATTCATCATCATTCAACTCATACAGACCAGGTCTTCTGACCTCTCCATCAATTTCAACTCTCATTGTGAAAGGTCTGACAATTATAATATCACCGCTCATTAACCTTTCATCATTTCCCTTTATACCTGACTGAAGAAACTCATAAATATCTACTTCTTTGAAAAGTTTGTTATCTCTGATAAGCTGGATTTTCCTAAAAGTACCATTTTCAGTTGGGCCACCTGATGCGTACAGCGCTGTATAGACAGTTGAAAGCGAATTGAGTGCATAATTCCCTGGGTTATTTACCTCACCCACAATAGAAACATTGATAGTTCTAATGTTGCCTAGGCTTACCTGATAAAAAATGGAAGGATTATCTCCTCCTAGCCCTGAATATATTGCTGCAAGTCGATCTGAAACCAATTTTTCAAATTCTTCCATTGTCATTCCATTGACATAAATCGGTCGAAGATTTTCCGGACGGATAGTACCTTCATTACTCACAACCAATGTTGATGCCGCTTGAGTGGCTCCCCATAAATCAATATGAATTTCATCTCCTGGCCCTAAAACATAATCTTTAGGTGTAGGTATATTCAAATTTGGAGCAAATGTCAGATTATCAGACTGAAAGAGATCATAGCCATAAATTTTTTGCTGAATAGCGGTTAAACTTTTCGTTCTTGGGGTATTTGAAAGTTTTCCAAATACTTCACCTTCTGACATTACAATTTGTTGCCTGCCCGAAGTGCTAGCCTGATTACTTGATGATTCTATCGAACTGACCCCTCCAGTTAGCTTACCTATTCTCATCTTAAGCTTTGAAATCTGTGATTCGGGCATACCTCTTTGGCGTGCAAATGCTTCAAGTTGGGATTGTGTATAGCCACTTCCTTCGGCCTGTTTTAGATAATTTAAAATTTGCTCGTCTGAAAGCTCATCAATATTTATTGATGATAAGTTGGTACTGTTCAAAGATTGGGAATAGCCAAGGTTGGAAACAAGAGACAAACTCAAGCACAAACTCAACATGTAAAATATAACCCTGTATTGCTTCATTATAATAGTTTAAACCAATTGTGAAGAAGGCACTTCTGCTTGCAAAGAAACACCAAGCACATCAAGCAAAAGAACTATTTTATTTCCTTTTATTTTCTGTACCACTCCTCCTTCACCTTTAAGTGGGCCAGATGAAATTTGAATTTTATCGCCTATCTGTGGGACTGAAACTGCTTCCGCTGAAGGATTTTCATCAAGAAAGCTCTGAATAGCTTGGATTTCATCATTTGGAATTTTAACTGGGCGGTTCAACCAGAAAACAGAACTTACAACACCCTGATCTTTTAGAATTTCTTTCCTTTGGTTTTCATCAACAAAACCAAAAATGTAAGAGGTGAAAAGCACTTCTTTTACTTTTTTCTTTCGGTCTGACCATTGCTTCAAAACAGTACGAACCGGACAGTAAATCTCATAGCCAGAGTCATTTAGTCTTTCTGCAACCTTTTTTTCATTTCTTGGCTTAGTATAAAAAGCAGTCCAATATTTGTTATTATCAGCTTTCATGCCACAATAGTAGTGATTTTTCAGGGTCAAATCCTCTTTTCACGAACTCCTTCTTACTATATACTAAATATTGAATTTTTTTATCTACCAGCTTTTCAGTCTTTGCAACCAATTCATTCAGGTATATCCTATCCGGACTACCAACAAAAATTAAACTAATCTCTTTAGAAGATTTACCTTGAGCCAAGTCACCAGTTAAATATACTTCATAGAGTTGACCAAGATTATTAACAACTTCTTGAACAACCTTGTCCAGCCCAATTTGCTTTAAAACGATTGCTCTAACTTCCTGAAAAAGAGGAAACCTTTGATTAACCTTGAAAATTTTTTTATTACCCTCGTGACCAGAATTGAGCATACCCGCCGATTCTAGACGATTCAATTCAACTCTAACTGAATTAGTACTCTCACTAAACTCATCAGCCAGTCCTCTGAGATGAGCACCAGTTTCAGGGTTAAGAAAAAACTTTAATAAAAGCTTAATTCGAGTCTTTGATGAAATAAGTGCTTCAAGCATAAATACGGCTTCGCCAGTTCAGCCACTAAAGTGGAACCATTAATATCGAGTTATAAACTTACTCATTATTAATTAAGTATAGGCTAACAAAGTTCAACTTTATTGAGATTAACTCATATTCGATTAGTCATTAAACGCTAAAAAGTGCTTGACAATGTGTTGAAATTGATCGTCATCCATTTCAGTATGTATTGGAAGAGAAATAACCCTTGAGCATAGATCTTCGGTAATTGGTAAATCCCCTTTTTGATAACCGAAACCTAAATATGCTTTTTGTAAATGGTTTGGTACAGGGTAATAAATCATTGAAGGAATGTCATGATCGGCCAAATAAGAATTGAGTCTATCTCTATCAATATTATCAGCCAATTTCATAGTATACTGATGATAAACATGGGTACTAAAACTAGACTCAAAAGGTGTTGTAACCCATTCGTATTCTTTAAATGCAGCGCTATACATTTGCGCTAATCGGTTACGAGTCTTGTTGTAATCATCTAAATATTTAAGTTTGACTTTCAAAATAGCAGCTTGCAAGCTGTCTAATCTTGAATTGACACCTATCGAATCATGATAATATCTTTTTGATTGACCATGATTTACAATCATTCGGATTTTCGATTCTAGGTCACTATCGTTAGTAATTATGGCCCCTCCATCTCCATATGCACCGAGATTTTTAGAAGGGAAAAAAGAGGTAGCCCCGGCATGCCCTATTGTGCCCGCCATTTTTTTATCTCCATTTGAGAAGGTATATGAGGCACCAATTGCTTGAGCAGTATCCTCAAAAACCTTCAGGCCATTTTTTTCAGCAATATCCATCAATTGCTCCATTTTTGCACATTGACCGTATAAATGAACTGGAACAATGGCCACTGTTTCATTCGTAATTTTTGATTCTAAATCAAGTAAATCAATATTGAAACTCTTAGGACAAACTTCTACAAATACAGGCTTCAGACCTAATAAGGCTATAACCTCAACGGTCGCTACGTAAGTGAAGCTAGGCACTAGTATTTCTGCTCCTTTAGGAAAATCATAGGCCATCATTATTATCTGAAGCGCATCGGTACCATTAGCACATGGAATCACATGTTTTGCTCCCAAATAATTCTCCAAATCAAACTGGAATGCTTGTACTGCAGGGCCATTTATAAAAGCGGCTGAATCGAGTACTTTATCTAATTCAATCTTTACCTCTTCCTTGATCTTTGCATACTGTCCAACAAGATCAACCATTCTGATTGGTTTCATAGTCTGATTTTTTGTAAAAGTAAGAATGGAATTATTCTAAGCCTAAATCTTATAGAATTCTCTATACCAGTTTACGAATTGGTCAATCCCAAACGATAAACTTGTTTGTGGCTTGTAGCCCAAATCATCAACAAGGTCTGAAACATCAGCATACGTGGCAGAAACATCTCCTGCCTGCATTGGCATAAAGTTCTTTTTAGCTTCCATACCAAGCGATTTTTCTATTTGGGTGATAAAGTCCATCAACTTTATAGGAGAATTATTACCAATGTTATAAATCTTGTACGCAGCTTTCCCAGAACCTGGATCTGGTTTAAGTCCCGACCAATTTGCATTACCTAATGGAGGGTTATCATTTACTCTGATTATGCCTTCTACGATATCATCCACATAAGTGAAATCTCGAGACATTTTACCATTATTATAAATATTGATGGGTTGACCTTCTATTATAGCTTTTGTGAATAGAAAATATGCCATATCGGGCCTTCCCCAAGGTCCATAGACCGTAAAGAATCGCAGCCCTGTAGTTGGTAAATTAAACAAATGACTATAGGTGTGCGCCATCAATTCGTTGCTCTTTTTACTTGCAGCATAGAGACTTATTGGATGGTCAACATTGTGATGTACAGAGAAGGGCATGGTTTCATTTAAACCATAAACGGAGCTACTAGAAGCATATGTCAAGTGCTCTATTGAATTATATCTACAGCATTCAAGTATGTTTAAAAAGCCAATAATATTACTATCAACATATGCTTTTGGGTTTTCTAAGCTGTACCTTACTCCAGCTTGGGCTGCTAAATGAATGACTTTATTGAAATTTTGTCTTTCAAAAAGTTTTTTTAATTCCTCTGAGTCTTTGAGATCTAATTTGACAAAGCGAAAATTCTGATGATTACTTTCAAGAATTTGATTCTCACTTATTTCATCAGACTTCACACCTAACTCTTGGAGTCTTGATGTTTTCAGTGAAATTGGATAATAATCATTGATTACATCCAAACCAATCACCTCATCGCCTCTGCTTAATAGATACTTGATGGTGTGAAACCCAATAAACCCTGCTGCGCCTGTAACCAGTATTTTCATTATAGCCTAGCGTCAACTATTTCTCTTGGCAAGAAGGCTTTAACATCAAAAATAACCTTATCTTCAAGATTACCCCATTTGAGGTCCATAAATTCTTTATGTGAAACCGCGAGAATTATTGAGTCATAACCAGAAAGATTCGCTTCAAGGATTAGCTCCAAACCTAATTCCCTTTGAACCTCTTCTTTTTCAGCCCAAGGGTCATAAACATCGACATCGACTCCATAATCTTGCAGTTCTTCCACTATATCCACAACTCTTGTATTCCTTATATCTGGGCAGTTTTCTTTAAACGTTACTCCCAATATTAGGCATCTACTTTCTCGTACTTGTTTACCTTTCTGTATTAGTAATTTTACAACTTTAGATCCAATAAACTCTCCCATTGAGTCATTTACCTTTCTTCCACTAGAAATTACGGCTGGATAATAGCCTAATGATTGAGCTTTCTGTTTTAAGTAGTAAGGATCAACTCCAATACAATGACCACCGACCAAACCAGGAGAATACTTTAAAAAATTCCATTTAGTACCAGCCGCTTCTAGAACATCATGGGTATCAATATCCATTTTATCAAAAATCAAAGCCAATTCATTTACAAAAGAAATATTCATATCCCTTTGAGCATTCTCAATGGCTTTTGATGCCTCTGCTACCTTCATATTCGGAGCGCGATGGGTACCAGCATCAATAATTTCATTATATAGATCATCTACTCTAACACCGATAGCTGGTGTAGAGCCTGATGTAACCTTTTTAATACTTCTAAGAGTATTCTTTTTATCTCCAGGGTTGATTCTTTCAGGCGAATATCCGCAGAAGAAGTCCCTATTAAAGCTTAAACCGGAAGCCTTTTCAAGTTCTGGGACACAATCTTCTTCAGTACAACCTGGATAAACAGTGGATTCATAAATAACTAGATCATCTTTCTTGAGAATATTTCCAATCATTCTAGAAGCTCCTATTAGTGGTGATAAATCGGGGTTATTATTTTTATCTACAGGGGTTGGAACTGTCACTATGTAAATATTGCAATTAGCAATATCATCTAGTTTACTTGTGTTAATTAGGCCTGTTGAAGATTCCTGTTTTTGAAGAACACTTCGTAAGATTTCATCTTCAACTTCTAAAGTATGATCGTGACCATTATTAAGTTCTTTGATTCTAGATTCATTTATATCAAAGCCTACAACTTGATACTTCTCAGCAAAAGCTACTGCTAATGGTAGCCCCACATACCCGAGTCCTATAATTGCTATTTTATCTTGCATTTATTTAAAAAACCCTAAAATAGGGGTTTTGTAGATTTTCTTTGTTGTAAAGTAATGGCCGATTATTGGAATCGACAACATTTCCATTTAAAGATTTCACAATTGCATGTGCTGCCGCGGTATCCCATTCCATTGTTGGAGCGAACCTAGGATATATATCTGCCTTACCCTCGGCAATCATCATAAATTTTAAAGAGCTGCCCATTGAAACTATTTCAGGTTCTTTCAGACCCGCTAAAAAATCAGATGTTTCTTGGTTTAAATGAGAGCGAGATGCTACTACCTTCAAACCAGATACAGAATCATCAAAAGGTGTCCTCTTCTCCAAAGTGGTAATACTGTCTAAAGATTTAACCCAAGCTCCTACACCTGTGATACCAAAATATTGTTTATTCAAAACCGGAGCTCCCACTACTCCCAGTATAGGCACTCCGTTTTTAACTAAAGCAATATTTACGGTAAACTCTCCATTTCTTTTAATAAACTCTTTTGTACCGTCAAGAGGGTCAACGATCCACAAATACTCTAAACCCATTCTCTCCTCAAAAGGCATATGTTCACCTTCTTCACTTAAAATTGAGATTCCTGTTTTTTCTAAACAAGACAAAATAATCTCATGGCCAGTTTTATCAGCAATTGTTAGTGGAGAATTATCTGCCTTTGAGTCTATAGAAAAGTTACCTGAATCATAAATTTCTAAGATGGCTGCACTTGCCTTTTGTGAAGCTTCTCGAGCTATTAAGAGTAGACCTTGTAAATCCATTATATAATCATCCCTGCTGCAACAGTTTCATGGGTTGTTTCATCTATCAAAATAAGTGAACCAGTTGACCTGTTCTTTCTATAACTATCTTGAAGAAGTGGCTTGGTGGTTCTCAAGTTTAATTTGACAATATCATTCATACCAATAGCATCGAAAGACTCATCTCTATGTAATGTATTAATATTCAACTTATACTGGATGTGCTTAACCATCGCTTTTACTTCATTTGAAGCATGCATCAAGGTATATTTTGATCTTATTTGAGGCCCATTTTTATTAAACCAGCATAACATTACCTCGATATCCTGTGAAACGTTTGGCTGATTGTTTTTCCGTACGATCATATCACCCCTACTGATATCAATATCATCATCCAAGGTTATGCTTACACTCATTGGTGTATAAGCCTCATCTATAGGCCCATCCATTGTATCAATAGATTTGATTTTAGAAGTAAATCCTGACGGTAAAATTGCAACTTCATCTCCTTTTTTGAATACACCACCTGCAATTCTACCTGCATACCCTCTGTAGTCGTGAAATTTATCACTTTTTGGCCTAATCACTGTCTGAACAGGGAAACGACAATCAATATGATTGTAATCACTACCGATATGGATGGTTTCAAGGGTATAAAGTAGTGTAGAACCCCCAAACCAACTCATTTTGTCAGATCTATTCACAACGTTATCTCCATTTAAAGCAGAAATCGGAATAAAACGAATATCCTTAACATCAAGTTTGGCGGCAAAGTCTTCATATTCTGATTTGATCTTTTCAAAAGCATCCTCACTGTAATCAACCAAATCCATTTTATTTACACATACTATGATATGTGGAATTTGCAGCAGAGACGCAATAAAACTGTGTCTGTAAGTTTGTTCGACTAGTCCTTTTCTTGCGTCAATCAGTATTAAAGCCAAGTTTGCTGTGGATGCACCAGTCACCATATTTCGGGTATATTGAATATGACCAGGTGTGTCAGCTATAATAAATTTACGCTTAGGCGTTGCAAAATACCTGTAAGCCACATCTATCGTGATGCCTTGCTCTCGCTCATCCTTCAAACCATCCGTCAATAATGCAAGGTCTGTGTGCTGAAGTCCCCTCTTTTTACTTGAACTTTCCACCTGATCCAATTGATCTTCAAAGATCGATTTGCTATCAAAAAGTAACCTTCCTATTAAAGTACTTTTCCCGTCATCTACACTTCCCGCTGTCGTAAAGCGCAAAAGTTCCATGTCTAAATAAGAATTTTCCATACTAAAAATATCCCTCCTTTTTCCTGTCTTCCATTGCTGTTTCAGAACGCTTGTCGTCAGCTCTATTTCCTCTTTCTGTTTGTCTAGCAGCAGCTACCTCACCAACAATCTTTTCAAGCGTATCTGCCTCAGATTCTATTCCTCCAGTTATTGTAATATCTCCAAGTGTCCTAAAACGCACTTGCTTGTTTACAACTTCTTCTCCTTCTCTGAGCGAAATATGCTCAGAAACAGGTAACCAACTGTTATTTCTCCAAATTACATCCCTGTCATGCGCAATGTATAAGGAAGGGATCTCAATATTTTCAATAAGAATATATTGCCAAACATCCATCTCTGTCCAATTAGAAATGGGGAAGACCCGGAAATGCTCTCCATAATTCTTCTTACCATTGAAGATGTTCCATAATTCCGGTCTTTGATTTTTGGGATCCCACTGCCCAAAGTCATCTCTATGAGAAAAAAACCTTTCCTTTGCTCGTGCCTTCTCTTCGTCTCTTCTGGCGCCTCCCATTAAAGCATCAAATTGATGCTCTTCAATCGCATCAAGAAGAGTAGTAATTTGTAACCAGTTACGCGAAGCATCTTTACCCGACTCCTCTCTTACTCTTCCTTTATCTATAGAATCTTGAACAAGGGGAGTAATTAATTCTGCTCCAATTTTATCTGCCAAATTATTTCTAAATGCTATCGTTTCGGGAAAATTATGGCCAGTATCAATATGTACTAAAGGAAATGGGATATTTGCTGGATAAAATGCTTTTCTAGCAAGATGGGTAACAACAATTGAATCCTTACCTCCAGAAAATAAAATTCCAGGTTTTTCAAATTGAGCGTACACTTCACGAATTATATAAATTGCTTCCGACTCAAGCTCCCTCAAATGTGTTAAGTTATATCTTGACATTACTTACAGCTATTTTAGGTTCAACCATATTCAATAAATTTTTTAGTGACTCTTTAGGGTCTTCTTGGGCAGATTTAATAACTAAATCAGCATTCTGAGGAATTTCAAATGGAGAGCTTATACCTGTAAAGTTTTTTATTTTTCCTTCTCTAGCCTTTTTATATAACCCTTTGACATCTCTTTCCTCGCAAACTTCAAGGGGACAATCAACAAAAACTTCTATAAAATTATCCGCCCCTACTAGCTCTTTGACAAGCTGTCGATCTTTTGCAAAGGGAGATACAAAAGAGCTAAGCACAATAATCCCTGAATCCAGAAAAAGCTTAGACACCTCACCGATCCTTCTTATGTTTTCTATCCTATCTTCTTCGGTAAAAGCGAGATCACTACAAAGCCCATGACGAATATTATCTCCATCAAGAGCGTACGTTTTATAGCCAGATTCGTGTAACTCTGTTTCCAATAAATTTGATAAAGTTGATTTTCCCGAACCAGAAAGACCGGTGAACCAAACCAATAATGGTTTTTGACCCAAGAGCTTTTGACGACCTGCACTTTCAACTTTATATTCCTGTTTAGAAATATTAGGAGTTGTTTTATCTTCTTGAAGCACCCTATCTTTTAACTGCTTTTTGCGGTCCAATCCAAAATTGATCTTATACCAAGTTCTCTCATGGAAGTAATACAAAACCATCTTTGTCACTACTTCGGCAGCACCTATCTTGAACCCTGTTGCAGGGTTGCCTGAAATAATCCAAGCCAAGATCATGGTATCCAATGACCCAATGATTCTCCATGTTATTGTTTTCGCTAAATGCCTCTTTCTACTATTCGACATATTTTGTTTATTATTACCCTACTAAGTCTATAGGGTTATTGGATGCAAACATATTATATATTTGCATACGAATGAACTTATCATTGATTTTTGTACTGATTAGGAAGGAATTATTGCTCGAATGGCGTCAGAAGTATGCTATTAACGGAATTATTCTTTATCTGGCTTCTACTGTTTTTGTTTGTTACCTCAGTTTCAACTTAAAAACAGGGGTAGTGCAGCCTGTCACTTGGAATGCTCTTTTTTGGATTATAATTCTTTTCACGGCTGTCAATTCCATTTCTAAAAGCTTTATTCAAGAAAGCCAAGGAAGGCTTCTCTACATCTACACCCTAGCAAGAGCCGAACACATAATTTTGGCAAAAATGATCTACTACTCATTGCTCATGATCCTACTAAGTGTTCTAGGATTTTTACTTTATAGCCTAGTAATGGGCAATCCCATTCAAGATTTCCCTGTATTTATGATAAGCGCGGTGCTAGGCTCTATGGGGTTAGCTTCGGCATTAACACTACTTTCTGGTATTGCCTCAAAAGCACAGAATAGTAGCTCATTGGTCGCAATATTGAGTTTCCCTGTCGTCATCCCATTGCTTTTGGTTTTGATCAAGTGCTCTAAAAATGCCATAGATGGTATTGATAGAAGTCTTTATTATGACGATTTAGGAATTTTAGTAGGTATTAATGCGATTATAATTGCCCTTTCATACATGTTATTCCCTTATCTTTGGCGCTCATAAGCCCAGTAGCTATGAGAAAAAAGTGGTGGAAAGTGCTAACGGTCCTATTATTGACCTACTCCATTTTGGGGGCATTACTGTTTGATGCGCCCAGGTTGAATATCTTGAACGAGACCATTCGTAATCTCCATTTTCACGTGACCATGTGGTTTGGAATGATCATCTTATTGACCACATCTATGGTTTATGCTATCAAATATTTGAGAAGCAATAATATAGACCACGATCACATGTCAGTTGAGTTTGCTAATGTGGGAATTCTCTTTGGCATGTTAGGATTAGCAACAGGTGCTTTTTGGGCAAATTATGCTTGGGGTGAACCTTGGAGCGGGGATCCTAAACAGAATAGTTCTGCTATTGCCATGCTCATCTATTTTGCCTATTTGGTTTTGAGAAACTCTATGTCAGACCCGTTACAAAAGGCAAGAATAAGTTCGATCTACAACATTTTTGCATTCGCAACGCTTATCCCACTACTATTCATTTTACCAAGAATGACAGATAGTTCACTCCACCCGGGAAACGGAGGCAACCCTGGTTTTAATGCGTACGATCTAGATAGCAGGTTAAGAATGGTATTCTACCCGGCTGTTATTGCATGGACGCTTTTAGGTGTATGGATAGCCTCTTTGAGAATTAGGGTAAAAAGACTACGTACAGTATTAGAAGATTAAACATGAAAAAGGTATTAAGTATCGTTTTATTGTGCCTATCGCTATCATTAGCTGCACAAGATAAAATTGAGATAACCGAAAAGGATTACGCCAATACTGAGGTACCAATGGCAGACGTTATGAGGTCTAATGGTAAGATTTATGTAGTCGTTGGAGTGGTCATGGTGATCTTTGCAGGAATGATCATTTTTATGGTCAATACAGAACGAAAAGTTTCCAAGCTAGAACAAGAGTTTTTGGACGAAAAAGGTTAATTCTTAGGGCTTTGTGTTTTACTTTTGCCCTAGAAAAAATTAAGAGGGGATGAAGAAGTCACACATCATTGGTTTAGTCGTAATTGCAATTGGTATAGCCGTTATTGTTTCTACCGGTCAAAGTGCAAGTTCATATGTCACTTTTGACGAAGCATATGCAATGTCAACAGGTGGTCAAGATCAGTCCATTCACGTTGTTGGTGAGCTTAAAAAGAACTCAAATGGCGAAATTGTAGGGGTCAACCCAAGCGCTGACCGCCTTTCTGTAAACTTTGTTCTTGTAGACGACAATCAAAAAGAGCAAACCGTTTATCTCAATGAACCTATGCCCGCTGACCTTTTAAGATCTGAAAAAGTCGTTGTCATTGGAGCTTATAAGCAAGACCGTTTTGTTGCTGATAAAGTTTTATTGAAGTGTCCTTCAAAGTATGAGGAGACTGAAATCAAGCAATAATTAACTCTTTCCTTTAATAACAACCCAAATATGGTTCACACGGGAATAGGTAACCTAGGACATCTACTTGTCATTCTTTCATTTATTACTTCAATTGTTGCGGCAATTAGCTATGGTAAGTCAAGTGTTCAAAATGAATTAAATGACTCATGGGCCAAACTGGGCAGATGGTCTTTTTGGTTACATGGGGCTTCAGTAATAGGAACAGTCGTAGTTCTATTCCTGATCATTTATAATAACTATTTCGAATATCACTACGCCTACAGCCACTCCTCTGTTAATCTGGCAACACATTACATGATCGCCTGTTTTTGGGAAGGTCAAGAAGGTTCGTTTTTGATCTGGTCACTTTGGAATGCTCTTTTAGGGTTTATCCTTATCAAAACCAACAAGAAATGGGAAGCCCCAGTAATGACCGTTTTCGCTTGTGTACAAGCATTCTTGGCTTCAATGATCCTTGGTGTTGTGATTGGCGATATAAAAATCGGTAGCTCACCTTTCATGCTGTTGAGAGAAGTTAGCAACGACCCAAGGTTCTTAATCAATCCAAATTTTATTCCTGAAGACGGAACCGGTTTAAACCCTTTACTTCAAAACTATTGGATGGTCATTCATCCACCTATGACTTTCTTAGGGTTTGCCTGTACATTGATCCCATTCTCATTTGTGATTGCTGGCTTATGGAAAAAGGAATACAAGGACTGGGTCAGACCAGCTTTACCTTGGACAATATTCGGAGGTGTTATTCTCGGTACTGCGATAATTATGGGAGGTTACTGGGCCTATGAAACTCTTAATTTTGGTGGTTATTGGAATTGGGATCCTGTAGAAAATGCCGTATACGTCCCTTGGCTAATACTCATTGCCAGTATGCATACGATGATCGTTTTCAAAAAAAGCGACACCGCACTAAAGACCTCTATAATCCTAGTCATAGCAACTTTTATCCTTGTACTGTATTCTACCTTCCTAAATAGAAGTGGAATCTTAGGCAATGCTTCAGTTCATTCCTTCACAGACCTAGGTCTTTCAGGTCAATTATTGATCTACCTTTTCTTCTTTTTAATCGCTTCAATTGCCATTGCAGCGAGAGTTTGGAAGGAAATTCCAACCTCAGAAAAAGAAGCCTCGACTTACTCTAGAGAGTTCTGGATTTTCATAGGAGCTTTGACTCTTGGGCTTATGGCCTTTCAAGTGATCATTCCAACATCCTTTCCTGTATTCAATAAAATTGTTGAGTTATTTGGCGGCTTGTCTAACCTTGCTCCACCAGCCGATCAGGTTGAGTTTTATACCAAGTGGCAAGTTTGGTTTGCCATTGCCATTGCCTTACTCTCAGGTACAGGACAATTCTTTTTCTGGAAGAAAATGGATAAAGAGAAGCTGAAAGCGGCAATTACTTTTCCTATTCTAATTTCACTCTTGATCTCAGCATTGATTTTTGTGCTCGCAAAAATTTACGATCCAGTCTACATAATCGTATTGGTATCGGGTGTTTACTCTATTGTCGCAAATGGCAAAATCCTTATTGATTTGTTAAATGCAGGTAGTTACAAACTAACTGGTGGCGCAGTTGCTCATATCGGAATTGCTATGATGCTGATTGGCATTATGTTCTCTGAGGGCTACTCCAGAGTGGTTTCAAAAAATGCGGGCATTATAAGTGATGAATTTACAACAGAGCAAAACAGCAATCTTAAGCTGCTCTTTTTGAATGAGCCGAAACAAATGGATGGCTACGAACTCCTTTACAAGAGTGAAAACTTAAAAGTAGAAGGCATTTCAGGGTATGTTAAGAAGTCCACATTAGAACCTACCGACAAACCAAATTACTTAGTTACCAAATTCAATATTGAGCGAGATGGCGAAATTGTCGCTGCTCAAGGTGACACAGTCTATCTAAGGAACCCAGAGAACACTTATTACGAAATAAGTTATACATCGCTAACCACTGGAAGAACGTTCACACTTTACCCAAGAACCCAAGACAATGAGCGTATGGGTAGTACCATTAGATCTCCTTCTATAAAGAAACTATGGAACCGTGACCTTTATACGGTAATCGCATTACAAAACGATTTCGAAGATGAATTCACAGAGTGGAGTGAAAAAGAGATCAAAACTCTACAGCCAGGTGAGCAATTCTTTTTGAATGACTATGTAGCCGAGTTTATTGATTTGGAACGTTTACCAGAAGTAGCAACTATGCAACTTGGGCCTAACGAAGCAGCAGTTCAGGCAAATATCGTTGTCTATACTGAAAATGACACTGAAGTATTGATCAACCCAAAATTCATAATCAGAGGGAACGACCTTGTAATTCGCCCTTATGAGCTGACTCAGGAAGTTGGTACCAGAATCACTTTAGAACTCATCAATCCAAAGGACGGCTCAATAGATTTAGGTATCGAAACTGCTCAGAAAGACTGGATTATTCTTGAAGCAATCGAGAAACCACATATCAATATCTTATGGATTGGTACAATTGTCATGATCTTCGGTTTCATCATTGCTACAAGACGTAGATATGTGGAGTTTGCCAAAATGAGAGACAAAGGACTCGCATAAAGTCAATTCATTCTATTATCGAAATTCTTTATTTTCAATTGATTCAATTCAATTGTTATGAAGAATAGGCGCTCATTTCTCAGAAAATCTTTGATTGCGGCATCAGGTTTAACCTTTTCTAAATTTACGGCAAAGGCAACGGCTGAAGATGTAGCTGAAGCAATTAAGGAAATCAATGATCTATCTGTTTTTGAAGCGGCTCAAAATGAAGAGTTATGGGCAAGAATTCGACAAGCTTATACCACTTCCAACCAAATCATAAACCTTAACAATGGAGGAGTAAGTCCACAGCCTAAGGTTGTTCAAGACGCTGCTAATCGATACTACACATATGCCAATGAGGCCCCTTCATACTACATGTGGCGTATTTTAGATCAAGGTCGAGAACCTTTGCGTGCCAAACTGGCACATTTAGCAGGGGTCGATACAGATGAGATTGCCATCAACAGAAACACTACAGAAGCGATTAACAATGTGATTTTTGGCTTGAATTTGAAAAAGGGTGATGAGGTAGTATTAACCAAATACGACTACCCAAATATGATCAATGCTTGGAAACAGCGCGAAAGAAGAGATGGAATCAAACTGGTTTGGTTGGATTTTGATATCCCAATGGAGAACAATCAGATAGTACTTCAAAAATTCACGGATGCTATTACATCAAAAACTAAGGTCTTTCACATTACACACATGATCAATTGGACAGGCCACATAATGCCCGCCAAAGAGTTATGTGCTATTGCTGCTCAAAATGGAATCTATTCAATCGTTGATGGCGCACATACCTTCGCACACCTCAATTTTAAAATCTCAGACATAGGCTGTGATTTTTATGGCACAAGTCTCCACAAATGGCTTTGTGCACCATTCGGTACAGGAATGCTATACATCAACAATACAAAAATAAGTGAGGTCTGGCCGCTACTTGCAGCTCCACAAGGACAAGACGAAAACATTCGAAAATTTGAGAATATAGGTACTCGATCTTTCGCAATAGAACAGGCTATAAATAGTGCTATTGATTTTCATTTAGCAATTGGCGCTGATAAAAAAGAAGCAAGGCTCAATTACCTTAAAAATTACTGGGTTGATCAAGTAAAAGAAATACCTAAAGTCAAGTTTTACTCTAGTCAGCAACCGGAGAATACCTGTGCGCTTTTCAATTTTGGTATTGAGGGCATGGATGCAGGACCTGTCCATAATGCCATTTTCAGAACACATAAAGTCCATACCAGCCCCATCAAATGGGAAAAGGTCAATGGACCACGAGTTACGCCTCATGTATATACAAACCTATATGAATTAGACCGTTTGGTTGAATCAATCGATAGTGCTGCTCGATCCTAAAGCAATATATTTGTCATCATGAAAATAGCGATCATTGGTACAGGGAATGTTGCTTGGCATTTAGGGATGGCATTCGAAAATGCCGGCCATGTGGTTTGCGCTATCGCAGGTAGAAATCCTAATGAAGTTCATGCATTGGCGAGTATCTTTTATAATGCCGAACCCATTATCGGTACAAACCTATCAGACCTTCAACTAGATGTGGCTATTATTTGCGTGAGTGATGATGCTATTGAGGAAGTGGCTCAAAATTTAGCTCTTCCTCCTGATTGTGTCTTAGCACACTCTTCTGGTAGTATTCCGTTATCAAGCCTCGGCTATGCGCAAACTGAAAATATTGGAGTATTCTATCCTCTGCAGACCTTTACAAAAGGAAAAAAGGTGGAGTTTGACAGTATCCCTATCTGTATTGAAGCCGATAATTCAGGCGCCCTAAAGGTGCTAGAAACTCTAGCCAAGTCTATTTCGAATACCGTGGCTCCTTTAAATTCAAAAGAAAGGGGCATACTTCACCTTTCTGCCGTTTTTGCCAGCAATTTCTCCAACCACATGCTCACACTTTCAAAAGGCATTTTGGAGCAAAACCAGATGGACTATGATTTGCTGAAACCTCTAATCATAGAAACCATCAACAAATCTTTAAGTCAAGGACCAGAATTTGCGCAAACCGGTCCTGCAAAAAGAGGAGATGTAGAAACATTAGACAAACAGTATCAAGCTCTTCTTCCTGATCCTGACACTGCAGAGTTATACAAAGCAATCTCTCAACACATTTTAGATTATTATTCTGCAGACTAGCTAAAGCTATAAGCCAAACTCCTTTAGCTTTGTAGCGTAAGTGTCTACGATGCAAGCTTCAGCCATTTTCAAACCATCTTATATCATTGGTTACCTCAAGTTCATTAGAGGCATCAATCTTTTTATGGTTGCACTCACACAATACCTAACAGCAATCTTCCTTGTTGGTAAGCGTGATACATGGGTTCAAGTACTCACTGATAAAGGGTTCTTTTTATTGGTATCTGCAACAGTGATGATCACAGCGGCAGGTTATCTGATCAATGATTACTATGACGTTAAGATTGATTTTGTCAATAAACCCGAGCGAGTTGTAGTTGGGAAGAAACTGAAGCGAAGATGGGTACTTGCGGGACATACCGCTTTGAATTTCGGGGCAATAGGCATTGGTACATTTCTTTCAATTCCGATTGGAGTAACCATGTTTGGAGCTGCATTTCTGTTATGGCTTTATTCCAATCAACTTAAAAGGCTGCCCTTAGTAGGAAATTTGGCCATTGCTGCACTTACAGGAATGACATTGGTCTTGGTGGCAGAATACTTTCAAGAGCGAACATTTATAATTGCCTGCTATGCCGTTTTTGCCGCCTTTATCACCTTAATCAGAGAAATCATTAAGGACGTTGAAGACAGAAAAGGAGATGAACGATTTGGTTGCAGAACTATTCCAATTGTATATGGAGTAGCAAAGACCAAGATCTTCTTATTTGTAATCATGGGTATTTTCATCATCACGGTATTCATCTTGCTGCGTAATATTTCATTCGTATTGCCAAGCGTCTTACTTTTGACGCTGATCGCCTTAGGCTATGGAATTGCAAAAGCAGATACTGTCAAGGCCTTTCACGACCTGAGTACTTACTGCAAGATCATCATGTTATTAGGAGTACTCAGCATGATCTGGATCTAATGAAAAAAAGAATATCAGTATTCGCTTCAGGTAGCGGCTCAAACGCTGAAATGTTTTTTGAGCAATTCAAGGATCATCCTTCAATCGAAATCGTTTCTGTCTTTACCAATAACAAATCAGCCGGTGTAATTGAAAGAGCCAACCGGTTTAATATTCCACATCACATCTATAATCGTACGTACTGGGAGACTGGGCAAACTATTATTGAGATTCTCGAAGTTGAAAAAGTAGATTTTATCGTTCTTGCCGGATTCATGTTACTTATTCCTCAAGAATTGGTATCTAAATTTTCGGATCGAATTTTCAATATCCATCCTGCCCTACTACCAAAATATGGCGGACAAGGAATGTACGGAATGAATGTACACGAAGCTGTCAAAGAAGCTGGCGAATTAGAATCAGGAATCACTGTTCATTTTGTAAATGAGGAGTATGATAAAGGCGAAATTCTCTTTCAAAAATCAGTAAAATTAGAAGCCTCAGATTCAGCCGAAGACATCGCCAAGAAGGTACTTGCTGTAGAGCATAAAAATTATGCAAAAGTGGTGGAAGAGGTAGTTCTCAAATCCATATAAATTCCCTAAGTTTGCGACTTAATTAATTCCCCAATCACATGTCGCAGGTGAAGATCCAATCCGCTTTAATATCAGTATTTTACAAAGACAACTTAGCTCCTATTATTGAGCTTCTAAAAGCCAACGGAGTAACTATATACTCAACCGGTGGAACACAAAAATTTATTGAAGAACAAGGTGCAGAAGTTGTGCCTGTCGAAGACCTTACGAGCTACCCTTCTATTTTCGGGGGTAGAGTAAAAACGCTTCACCCAAAAGTATTCGGAGGTATCCTTCACAGAAGAGACAATAAAAGCGATTTAGACCAAGCCAAAGAGTTTGAAATTCCTTCAATCGATTTGGTTATAGTTGACCTTTATCCTTTCGAAGAAACTGTGGCATCTGGTGCTGCAGAACAAGACATTATTGAGAAGATCGATATAGGAGGCATCTCTCTTATCAGAGCTGCTGCTAAGAATTATAAAGATGTTTTGATCGTTTCTTCTCGTGAGCAGTATGGCGCGGTGGAATCATTATTGAAAGAGAAAAATGGCGCAACAGAACTTTCAGATAGAAGAAAGTTTGCTGCTGAAGCATTTGATATTTCATCTCACTATGATTCTGCCATCTTCAATTACTTCAACCAAGAAGAAGGGCTAGATAAATTCAAAGTAAGCGAAAGAGAAGGCAGAACTTTGAGATACGGTGAGAACCCACACCAAGCAGGTGAATTCTACGGCCCATTAAACGACTTATTTGACCAACTGAATGGCAAAGAGCTTTCTTACAATAATCTTGTGGACATTGATGCTGCAGTTTGCCTGATAGAAGAATTTGATGATAGCGACAATGCATTCGCTATCTTGAAGCACACTAATGCATGTGGCGCAGCTACTGGCTCTGACGTAAAAGATGCGTACCTCAAAGCGTTTGCTGCTGATACGGTGAGTGCTTTTGGTGGCGTATTGGTCTGTAACCAAGCCATTGATCTTGCAGCAGCTGAAGAATTACATAAGTTATTCTTCGAAGTCCTCATTGCTCCATCATTTAATGACGATGCACTTGAGTTATTGAAGGGGAAAAAGAATAGAATACTTCTCGTCAAAAAACAAAACCTAACTGCACAGAAACAATTCAAGAGCTTACTGAACGGAGTAATAGTTCAAGACAGAGATTTGGTAACAGATAAAGCAGAAGATTTCAAATTAGTGACTAAAAAAGACGTTACTGAAGAGGAGAAAAGAGCTTTGGTCTTTGCTTCTAAGATCTGTAAGCATACAAAATCAAACACAATCATTTTGGCTAATGATGGCCAGATGTTATCAAGTGGCGTTGGTCAAACATCGCGAGTTGATGCTTTGAGACAAGCTATTGAAAAGGCAAAAGTATTTGGCTTTGACTTGAAAGGAGCTGTAATGGCTTCAGACGCATTCTTCCCTTTCCCAGATTGTGTTGAGATCGCGAGTGGTGAAGGCATTTCGGCAGTAATTCAACCTGGTGGTTCAATCAAAGATGAGCTATCTATCAATTACTGTGATGAAAACGATATGGCAATGGTATTCACGGGTACTCGCCATTTCAAACATTAAGCTTTTTATAAGGCGAATTTTTTATTAACTAGGTACAATTTTATAATTATAAATCAGACAGGAGACCGTTTAAATGGGTTTTTTCGACTTTCTAACAAGTGATATTGCGATTGATTTGGGTACGGCAAATACCCTCATCATTCATAAAGATAAGATCGTTGTTGACGAGCCTTCGATCATTGCGATCGACAAGAACAACAATAAAGTGCTTGCCATCGGCAAAGAAGCCATGAACATGCACGAAAAGACCCATGAGAACATCAAGACCATTAGGCCTTTGAAAGACGGTGTGATCGCTGACTTCGAAGCTGCTGAAATGATGATCAAGGGTATGATCAAAATGATCGACCTGAAGAAGAGAAGTTTCATGCCTTCCTCGCATAGAATGGTTATCTGTATTCCTTCTGGTATTACTGAAGTTGAAAAACGAGCTGTGCGTGACTCTGCCGAGCACGCCAATGCCAAAGAGGTTTACATGATCTATGAGCCAATTGCAGCTGCAATTGGTACAGGTATTAAGATCGATGAGCCTGTAGGCTCTATGATCGTTGATATCGGGGGTGGAACAACTGAGATCGCTGTAATCGCTTTGAGCGGAATCGTATGTGATCAGTCTATCCGTGTTGCGGGCGACACCTTTACTAAGGATATTCTCGATTATATGAGACGCCAGCACAATCTCTTGATCGGTGAGCGTTCTGCTGAAAAAGTAAAAATGGCTATTGGTTCTGCATTAACAGAACTAGATGAGCCACCAGAAGATTATGAGATCAGAGGTAGAGACCTGATGACAGGTATTCCAAAAGTGATCAAGATATCTTACTCAGAAATTGCTTTCGCCTTGGATAAGTCAGTATCAAAGATTGAAGAAGCTGTATTAAAGGCATTAGAAATCTCGCCACCAGAGCTCTCAGCTGATATTTATGATAGAGGTATCCACTTGACTGGCGGTGGTGCTATGCTAAAAGGTCTGGACAAGCGATTGGCTTTGAAAACCAAATTGCCTATTCATATTGCCGATGATCCATTAAGAGCTGTTGTTAGAGGAACCGGAGAAGCGTTGAAAAACATCAATTCCTACAGAGCGGTTTTGATGACCTAATAATGAATGAATCAATTAATTGCATTTTTAGTAAGAGCTAGGGTCGTCATTGTATTCCTAGTGCTTCAGGCCATTTGCTTTTGGCTACTTATTGGCAATAATGATTATCAGAAAACTGCTTTCATCAACGGAGCTTCAGGTTTTATAGGTGGTATAAGCAACACTTCTAGAAACGTTCAAGACTATTTCGAGCTAAAAAGAGTAAATGGAGAGCTTGCCGCTGAAAATGCAATGCTGCGCGAATTGCTACAGCAACCATTTTTAGAGGTTTCTGACTCTCTGGGTGAAATTCAATACCAAGCCGACAGCTTAGATTCAGTCCAATTTCATTTTATCCCTGCTGAAGTGGTTCAAAACAACTTCCGCATGACCAATAACTTTTTTATCATCAATAAAGGGACAAATGATAGCATTGCTCCGGGTATGGGAGTCATCAGTGGTCTGGGTGTTGTTGGTAAAATTCGTTCAGTCAAAAGAAATTTTGCTCAAGGTATTTCGGTGATTAACACTAAGAACCCAATCTCAATAAAACACCAACCATCGGGCAGAGTTGCCTCACTGCTGTGGAATGGTACTGACCCTAAAACGGCCGATGTGCTTTATATGACTCCAGACATTAAGGTTTCTGAAGGCGATTCGATTGTAACTTCGGGTTACAATTCTATTTTCCCTAAAGAAATACTAGCTGGCACTGTCGCTTCGGTTGAAAAGGATGCAAATAGAACATACCTCAATATCAAGATCAACTTGTCGGTTGATTTTGCCAGACTCTCTCAGGTCTATGTGGTCAGAAATGAAAAGAAGGAAGAAATTGACTCTTTGGTAAACGAAAACCCACTTCAACAGCCATGAACAAGAGCTATTCAAGTATCATATTGAGCTTTCTGATCTTGCTGCCATTGCAGGTTTTAGTTTTTAGAAATTTTGTTATCTATGGCTATGGCTTCAATTTCTACTATCTGTTCTGCCTACTGCTTTTACCAGTAGAATTGAGTGCTATTACTGGAATGCTCATTGCCTTTGCAACAGGTATGGTCGTTGACCTTTTTTATCACACCCTGGGTATTCACGCATCAGCAGCAGTTTTACTTATGTTCTTGAGGTATTTCTGGTTGCGCATCAACGGACCTCGAAGTGGCTATGAAGTAAATCAATTTCCAACCATTCCAAATTATGGGTTTAGTTGGTATTTGACCTATGCCTTGCCACTCATCTTTGTGCATGCGGTTACTGTATTTTTAATAGAGGCCGGAGACAGCGCATTGATAGGTCAAAGTTTGTTAAGGGGCTTGATTACAGCCATAATAAGCTACATCTTTATTGTATTGACCCAATATTTCTTCTTTAAAAAGGCGAGGTGATGTTCGAAAGCAGGAGATATATCGTTCAGGCAGTATTTATCTTAATAGGAATTGTTTTCCTGGTTAAACTCTTTGCCCTACAGGTTGTAGACGATACCTACCGCATTAAGGCTGAAAGAAACATAGTACAAAGAATTGTCGAATATCCCTTCCGTGGTCTGATCTACGACCGCAATGAAAAACTCATCGTTTACAATGAACCCATCTACGACCTGATGGTGGTACCGAGGGATGTCTACATAGCCGATACTGCCCGGTTTTGTGAGTTATTCAAAATCGACCAAACGAGCTTTGAAGAGCGCATGCTCAAAAGTCGTGAGTATTCTTCTGTAAAGCCATCTCAGTTCATTCAGAAAATCTCACACCAAGAATACGCCAAGATTCAAGATGAACTCTTTCAATTCAAAGGCTTCTATGTGAACCCTAGAACCGTGAGAAAATATGAGCGACCCATACTTGCCAATGCTATGGGTTACACTGGAGAAATTGGTCCAAGAGAGCTTGAAGCAGATACATCTGGCTATTACAGAGCTGGTGATTATGTAGGAATAACAGGCCTTGAAGAGCAATATGAAGAGCAGATGCGAGGCAAACGTGGCGTTAGCCACAAGATCGTAAATGTTGACGGCATTCAGAAAGGTGCTTACCTCGATGGTGCCTATGACACTACTTCAGTTCCTGGAATAAACCTCCACACAACCATTGATCTTGACTTACAGGCATACGCGGAGTATTTGATGGCTGGAAAAAGAGGGTCAGTTGTAGCTATTGAACCTGCTACAGGTGAAATTCTCGCAATGGTTTCTGCGCCTTCATATGACCCTAACTCTTTAAGTGGTCGAGAATTCGGTAAGAATTTTGAACTCATTAAAAATGACACCACCGCACCGTTATTTAACCGCGCTATTCAAGCAAAATACCCTCCTGGCTCAATCTTTAAAACGGTTCAGGCGCTCATTGCTCTTGATGAAGGAGTAACTACTACTGATGAGCAGATTCTTCTTAAAAAACTAAATCTTGGAGATCACGCTCCTCTAGGAAGATATGATGTTATAAAAGGAATAGAATATTCTTCGAATAACTACTTCTGGGAGGTGATGAAGCGAGTGGTCAATAGGGGTGAATCAGAAAGCATTTTTACCGACACGCACATCGGCATGGAGAAATGGGCTGCAGCCGTAGAGAAGTTTGGCTTTGGTAACCCTCTTGGAATTGACATTAAAGGAGAAGTATCAGGCTTGGTGCCCGACACTGAATACTATCACAATATGTATCCTCGAGAAAAAGGAAGCTGGGCATACAGTACTATCTATTCTTTGTCAATTGGTCAAGGAGAGCTAGAAGTAACTCCTCTTCAAGTAGCCAATTTGGCTGCCATTCTTGCCAATAGGGGCTACTACATAAAACCTCATATGGTTAAAGCCTTTGAAGAAAACGGAGTTGTTGAACCTTTGACCTATGAAAAGGTCTACCCGGGTAAAGGAGCAGACTATTACCCTGCTGTCATTGAAGGCATGGCTAGAGCAGCGAAAAAGACGGCAGGTCGTGCACTCATTAATGATATAGAAATTGTCGGGAAAACAGGAACTGCTGAAAATGGGGTAAAAGACGAGTCCTTAGATCACTCTGTATTTATGGCTTTCGCTCCTCGAGAAAACCCACAGATCGCTATTGCAGTGTATGTAGAGAATGCAGGTTGGGGAGGTGGAGCTGCTGCGGTAACCGCTAGCTTAATAATGGAGAAACATATCAAGGGTTACACCACTAAATCTTGGTTCGACAAGGAAGCTTATATCCTTAATAAAATCTATTTAGAAACCTTGAATGATAGTGACGAGTGAGAAAAGAAGGAGGCTTTTTTTCTGATTTAGATTGGCTCGTTGTACTCATCTATTTTGTACTGGTCATACTCGGTTGGTTCAATATTTTTGCTTCAGTTTACGATCCTGTACAAGATCAAAGCATTCTCGACTTTTCATTAAGCAGTGGAAAACAGCTGATGTGGATTGGAGCTTCAGTGTTTTTAATTATTGTAATTCTCCTTCTGGATTTTCGAATTTATGAGACATTTAGCCCACTCTTCTATGGTTTAATGATTCTCCTATTGGTAGGAGTACTCATATTCGGTGTTACTATCAATGGTGCAAAGGCCTGGTTTGATCTGGGCTTCATGAGGCTGCAGCCCTCAGAGTTTACCAAAATGGCAACAGCTATGATGCTTGGTAGGTACGTCTCGAGCACTGGTGTAAAACTGACAGATTTCAGTTCTCAGGTAAAGGCAATCGCTATTCTAGGGCTACCAATTGCCCTTATCGCTTTCCAACCAGACTTTGGTTCAATCATAATTTTCATTGCACTAATTATTCCCTTGTACAGAGAAGGTTTTCCTTCAATCTATTTGATTATAGGAATCAGTGTAGCCGTTTTCTTAATACTTACACTGCTATTTCCTCGTACAAACATCATTATTGGGGTTGGCGCTTTAGGACTTTTACTGATCGCATTTTCATATAAGAATAAGAAAAGAATTGGTTCTATCCTGATCGTTGTAGCCATAGTAATTGGCTTCGTATTTACCACAGATTTCTTACTCAATGAAGTTGTTAAGCCATATCAAAAGAGTAGAGTGGAAGCAATTTTCAGACCTGAGCTAGTTGATCCGCAAGATGAAGGCTGGAACCTTGAACAATCAAAAATTGCAATTGGCTCGGGTGGATTTACCGGGAAAGGGTTTTTACAAGGGACTCAGACTAAGTTCGGTTATGTTCCAGAGCAAAGTACAGATTTCATATTTTCAACTTTAGCAGAAGAACACGGTTGGCTTGGATGTGCTTTGGTCATATTTCTCTTTACCGCATTAGTTCTAAGGCTCATTGTGATTGCCGAACGGCAGAAATCTAAATTTGCTAGAGTTTATGGATATAGTGTTGCCTCTATACTATTCTTTCACTTCGCCATTAATATTGCAATGACCATGGGACTATTTCCTGTTGTAGGTATTCCCTTGCCTTTCTTTAGCTATGGTGGATCCTCGCTCTGGTCCTTTACAATTATGCTATTTGTCTTATTAAAAATTGACATGCATAGGTCTCAAGTTTTGATGAGATTCTAAGCAAATCTTCGTTCTAGAACTCCCATAAAAGCCTCTATCTCTTCGCTTTCCATATCCCAACCTTGATTGAATTGATTGGCCTTAGTCAAGGCGTCATTTAAATCGCTAGCTGAATCTAAAACTTTTAATGCCTCTTTCATTATAGCAGCATTCCCTCCAAACAGCGCATTTTGGAACATGAATTTTTCATTGAGCGTAAGGCTCGATTCAATTCCCTTATTCATTTTCTGTTGGAGTTTTTCAGCTAATGTCATTGGTTGTGCATTCCCCTTGAATTGCTCATTTAGAGTACCCTCAACCTCTTCTTCAGATTTAGCTATTTCTTTCTTGGCGACTTCTTCAACTGCCTTTTCTTTTGCGGGTATTTCAGGCTCTTCATAATCGAAAAGTGAATTTAATTGGCCTTTTTCATCCAATTTATCCATAATCAATTCTGCGTCAATAGACTCTTTTCCATCCTCACCAATCTCCTCATAGGCCGTGAGAATAGATGCTTTCGTACTAAACTCATCGATCTGTTCAATTAGGGACTTGAATAGGTCACGGTGGGTTTTAATGTATTTAAATTCCTTCTTGAGATCTTGAGGTCTATCAACTCGATCAAGAACCTCCTCTAGGTAAAGTTGAGGCGCAAAGCTTATCCTGAATGTATCGGCAATAGCAAGCTTAAGCAATGGTTGCAGATGAACTCTATCTATACTAATGTGATTTGAAAGTACATTCATAAAGGCTTTCAATGCATCTTTTACCTTTTCATGTTTAAAATCGAAATATGGGCTCTCAAGCTGTTCAATTTCCTTTCTCCATTCATGAAATAGCGATCTGATCAAAAAAGAATTGATTTGTCTTGAATTGGTTAGGGAGATCAGTTTTTCACCGTCAACTTTGTGTGTATTTTCGAATGTCTTTTCAAGTTTGCGTTCGGCAATTATTGCAGCAATACTTTCAACTGAATCGGGCTTAAGCTTGTAGGGCATTAGTGATTTATTTTGATTTGTAAATTAATCATTATGGCAAAGATCCTGATCAGAAATATGAACAATAGAGTAATCACCAACAATGATAACTCTAAGGACATACTAAATATTATTCACGAAGAGCAAGTAGATTGGATGCACGCTTGTGGAGGAAATGGCAGATGTACAACATGTAAAATGGTAGTTCATCAAGGTCTATCTACATTTGAAGAACCCAATGAAGCTGAGCAAAAGCTTATCGATCTCGGCAGGTTAGCCGAAAACGAAAGGCTGGCGTGTCAAAATCACCTGAATGGCGATATTGAGGTGTCAGTAGCAGAAAAGAATAAATTTCCCCATATCAACTACAGCGATTAATGTTTCTAGAACCTCAGAATAACATTACAAGAGAACATACCTCTGGCCATATAGAAGTGGTCTGCGGCTGTATGTTTTCAGGAAAAACTGAGGAATTGATCCGTAGGTTGAGGCGCGCGAGTATTGCCAAGCAAAAAGTAGAGATCTTCAAACCTGCAATTGATACGCGCTACGATGATGAAGATGTTGTTTCACATAACAAAACCAGCATCAGATCAACGGCCGTCCAGTTCGCATCAGACATATTATTGCTTTCGGGCGAAAGTGATGTTGTAGGGATTGATGAGGCACAGTTCTTCGATAATGAAATAATTAATGTTTGCAGAACACTAGCGAATAATGGTAAAAGAGTGATTGTAGCTGGTCTTGATATGGATGCGCAAGGTGAGCCTTTCGGGCCTATGCCTCAGCTCTTGGCCATTTCAGAGTTCGTAACAAAATTACATGCGATCTGTACCATAAGCGGGTCCTTAGCCTCGTTCTCTTACAAGCTAACAGACTCCGATAAAACAGTTGAGTTAGGGGAAGCTGATATATATGAAGCGAGAAATCGTAAATATTTTTATGAAGGACAAGCACAAAAAAAGCAGCGTAAGTAAAACTCTTTTTGGCTTAGCCTTTATTCTCACAGGCCTTGTCACAAATGCGCAAGACATCCCAGTATTTGGTTGGCAAAGTCATTTTAGCTATAACAACATCACTCAGGTTATTGCTACGTCCGATCAGCTAATAGCTAGTACAAGCGCTGCAGCTTATTACATCGATTTTGACGACCAGAGCACAAATTTTCTCAATAGAAATACAGGGTTAAGTGATATAGGAATTGGGGCTCTTGCGATTTCTGATAATGGACAAATCGTAGCATTTGGCTATACAAATGGTAACATAGACCTATTACAAAATGGAGTAATTACCAATATCAACGACATATTGGAGGCTGATAACATCTCTGAAAAAAGAATAAATTCAATAGGATTCGAGGGCAGTGAATTATGGATCGCTACCGATTTTGGAATGGTTAGGTATAGCCTTTCTCAAGGAGTCATTTTAGAAGCCTATCAGAATATTGGTGTCGAAGGTGCAAGAGTCGCAATCAACGATTTTATACTAACTGCCGATAGTATCTATGCAAGTTCTGCTGACGGTATTCTTTCAGTAAGTCTTGACGAAGAAACAAATAGACAGGACTTTAATTTCTGGCAAAGACAACTGCTAGGTATAAACTTTGAATTGATTGAGACAACAAACGAAGGCCTAATTGCATCTGCAGGTACGGACATATTTCAACTAAATGCTGGACAATGGGAATTCTTAGTCAATTTTGAAGCTCCTATTCGAGCCCTGGAGTTTTCAAATGGTCAAACTTTTATTCTGACAGAAAACAAGCTCAATCTGCTGAGCAATGGCGTTTCTCAAACGATACTAACAGCTGAAGAAAATCAAACATTTACCAGTATTTCATTCCAAGGATCTCAAACGTTCATTGGTACAGAGGAACAAGGAATTCTTGCCTACAATGGCCTTTCGACAGAGCTTTCTATCATTTTACCTAGCGGTCCGCAGTCAGATAAGAATTTAATGAGTTCGGTCGCTAGTGACATGATCTATTGGCTAAGCGATGAAGCTGTCTCAGTGTTTGAGCCTGACCAAATTCAATGGAATTCAATAGATATAATTGAGCAAAATGCGGGTCCAATAAATAGCCTGAACGATTTCTCATTCTCTGTTTTCAATTCAATCTCCTCTTTTGACCAAGGACTATTTATTGAAGTAGAAAATGGCTTCGAAAGCATTGAGACATTCTCAAGTCAACATACATTGGAACAAAACAACGGTAGTTATCGGCTGTCTGCAATAGTACAGAATGAGGCAGATTTATGGTTAGTTCAAAATGGCCTAACCTTTCAATTGAACCGATGGAATCAAACTACAGATGATTGGCAAGCCTATCGTTTGAGTCATCCACAATCAAATTTTTTAACGGGGCTGTACTTAATCAATAATAACGACAAATGGATGCCAGTTCAAGACAACAGAGGTGGTGGTGTTTTAGTGTTCAATGAAGAAATTAATAGAGAACGTTACCTCAATACAAATGGAGGACAAGGAGGTCTTCCTGGTAGTTTGATTACAGATGTTGCCCAAGATCAAGACCAATTCATTTGGGTAGCTACAGATGAGGGCATCTGCTTCTTCCCTAGTCCAAATCAGATCTTAACTAACATTGCCCTAACAGCAAGCATTCCAATCTATGATGGTGGTTTACTGTTAAGAGATGAGCACATCACCAGCATCGCAATAGATCCAGCAAATCGCAAGTGGTTTGGTACAATTGATGATGGTGTTTGGCTATTCAGTGAAACTGGAGAGGAGCTCATTCAGCATTTTACTCAAGAAAACAGCCCTCTTCCATCTAATCAAATCATTGATATCAGTATAGATGAAAGCTCTGGCATCGTCTATTTTACAACAGAGAGTGGTATTGCTTCATTTCGATCAGATGCAACGAGAGGAACCGACACCCACATTAATGTAAAAGTATACCCAAACCCTGTTGAGCCTAACTTTAACGGTTTAGTGGTTATAGAAGAGCTAGTCAACAATGCCCAAATAAGGCTTACAGATGTGAGCGGCAAATTGGTGAGAAGCTTTAATGCGAATGGAAGTACAGCTACATGGAACTTAAGGGATGAAAGAGGCGCAAGGGTAAGCTCGGGGGTTTACCTTATTTTCAGTAGCAACGAAGATGGTTCGGAGACTTATGTGGGAAAAATAGTTGTGATCTAGTGCTAAAAAGAACGCGCGGAATAGTTCTAGGAAGTTTGAAGTACAAAGAAACTTCCATCATTGTGAAGATTTTCACAGAAGAATATGGAACACAATCTTTTATCATTAATGGGGTTCGGTCAAGCAAAGCGAAAGGCAAAGCCGCACTTTATCAGCCCTTGTCACTACTCGACCTGGTCATTTATTACAAAGAAGGCAAAGGGCTTCTTAGAATCTCAGAAGCCAAACTTGCAATAGCCTTTCAAGAAATACCTTTTCATCCAGTTAAAAGAACCATAGGCATTTTCCTGACTGAATTCTTCGCAAAAACATTGAAAGAAGAGGAGGTAAATCAGCAACTCTTTGAGTTCATTTTTCATGCCATTGAATACCTTGATCATCAGGAAGTAGGGGTGGAGAATTTTCACTTACAACTACTGCTTAAATCAGCAGTCCACCTAGGGTTTGGCCCTCAGGGCGATCTAGATTTTATCCAGCAACTTTTAGAAGCAGGGATGCACTTTAATCAATTGGAAAACGAAGATCAATTTATTGAACAACTCATCAAGCAACCCTTCGGAGAAGATATTCGCTTAAACGGTAACTATAGAAGAGAATTACTAGACCAGATTATCAAATTTTACGCGATTCATTTACACGATAAGCTCGAAATAAAGTCAATTGAAGTACTGAAAACAGTACTAAACGCTTAACACTAAAGCGAAAGTTCATAAATTAGAATTACCAAATATCTCTACTATGTCTGAAAAACTATATGACGAAATTCCGTCACTCGACCTTGCAGATTTCACTTCAGGAAGTGCTGAAAAGAAACAAGCTTTTGTTGATGCCCTTGGCGCGGCCTACAATAACATTGGTTTTGTGGCCATTAAAAACCATGGCCTTTCAGATGAATTGACTAAAAAACTCTACAGCACTATTCAACAGTTTTTCTCTCTATCGGAAGAGGTAAAAACAAAATATGAAGTGCCTGAGCTTGCCGGTCAAAGAGGATACATTGGCAAAGGTAAAGAACATGCAAAAGGTCGCACGACCGGAGATTTAAAAGAGTTTTATCATATAGGACAAGAGGTAGAAGACGAGGACCCTATAAAGAATCAGTACCCTGACAATATCTGGCCTGATGAATTACCTGTAATGAAGGATATTGGTTTAGAGACTTATAAGACACTAGAAAGTACTGGAAAGCAAATGCTTCGAGCCATTGCATTATACCTTGGTCTGGAAGAAGAATACTTTGAAAGTAGAGTTCACAATGGAAATAGTATACTTCGACCTATCCATTACTTTCCGATTGAAGACCCAGATTCTATACCAGATGATGCCGTAAGAGCAGCGGAGCATGGCGATATCAATTTAATTACACTCCTCATGGGTGCAAGTGCTGATGGGCTTCAAGTGCTAAGGCGTGATGGCAAGTGGATACCGATTACTGCTTTACCAGATCAAATTATTGTAAATGTTGGTGATATGTTGGATAGGCTTACTAATCACAAACTCAAGTCTACGATACATAGAGTAGTTAATCCGCCAAGAGCATTGATGACGACCTCAAGATTCTCCATTCCGTTTTTTATGCACCCTCGATCAGAGATGGACCTAAGTTGCTTAGCGAGTTGTGTAGATCAAGATAATCCAAAGCAATTTGAGGACATTACAGCAGGTGAATTCTTAGAACAAAGACTTGCTGAAATAGGCTTAAGAAAGAAATAGTTTGGCGGTAAAACGCATCCGATATTATATCTTTCTCAGAGATGTCCTTTTACTGGCCGTTAGTGCTTTTGGTGGCCCTCAAGCCCACATTGCCATGCTCATTAAGATCATGGTTAAAAAGAGGGGTTATGTAACGGAGGAAGAATTACTTGAACTCAATGCACTTTGTCAAATACTTCCCGGACCTACATCAACTCAAACCGTAACTGCAATTGGCTTTAGAATTGGTGGGCCTAACCTGGCATACTTGACCTTACTGATTTGGATGCTGCCTGCAGTAGCCATTATGACTACAGCTGCCATTCTAGTCGGACAATATCAAGCCAATAATTTCAACATTGAGTTTACGAAGTTCATACAGCCAATGGCTGTAGGTTTCATCTCATACGGAGCCTATACTATTGCCTCTAAAGTTGTAAACACCAAAACTGCAGGAGCCCTAATGGCACTTTCTGCAATTGTAACTTACTTTATCAATAAACCAGCTGCTTTGCCAATTGTGTTGGTTTTTGCGGGTACTTTGACGGCATTCAAGTACAAAAAGCATGAAGTTGAAGAAAAAGAAAAAGTAAAGATCAAGTGGGGAAATTTTACATTATGGGCACTCGTATTAGTGGCTGCAGCCCTATTAGGTGGCTTTACTCAAGACCGCTTCGTCTTACTTTTTGAGAACTTCTACCGTAATGGGAGTTTGATTTTTGGGGGAGGCCAAGTGCTAATTCCCTTTCTTAATACTGAGTTCGTTGAAGCCAAGGGTTTTCTAACTTCTGAAGAGTTTCTTTCAGGCCTAGGCATGGTTCAAGCAGTACCAGGACCGGTCTTTTCATTTAGCTCTTACATTGGAGCCCTTTCGGTGAGAGACCTCGGTATTGGTGGTCAAATACTAGCTGGTTTTATTTCGGCTTGTGGGATCTTTCTGCCAGGTACTTTTTTGATATTCTTCGTCATCAGGTTCTGGGATAGTTTAAAGAAATTCAGAGTAGTTCGTGCCTCATTAGAAGGAATACATGCCGCAAGTGCGGGAATGGTGGCTGCTGCAGCTTTTATCCTCTTCGAGCCTATTGATAATAGCGTAATCAACGTGACTGTGGTTATTGGTACTTTTCTGCTTCTCACCTATACAAAGGTACCTTCACCAGTCATCATTTTGATTGGTCTTCTTGCGGGCTTTGTACTATAAATAACTGATCTGAAGATTATTTTGTGAGATAAGCACCTCACAATGCTTATTCATCATTAATGACAAATTCTCTTCCTCGTGGCCTGCATTCAAAGAAGTAGCGATAGGAATACCTTCAGGTATATAACTAATTATCAACTCTTCAATTGATTCAGTGAAATAATCATTCACATTACCAATTGAGGTAAAACTTCCTAAAACCACACCGCTTAGCTCATTGAGCTTTCCAATTCTTTTGAGCTTTGTCATCATTCTATCGATGCCATACATTTGCTCTCCAACATCTTCAAGGAATAGAATATTGCCATTAGTTTGAATCTCATTTTGTGCGCCAATTGATTCATAGATCATACTCAAGTTTCCACCAACAATTCGCCCTGAGGCCTGACCTTCAGTATGAGAAAAGCAATTATAATGAATCGTATCTGATCCAAAGAGAAGCTTTTTCAAAGCAAGGTCTGAAGGGTTATTCTTACCTATTAGCACGCACATAGGTCCGTGTATCATGGGTATACCAAAAACATCTAACTGCAAAATCATTGCCGTTAGATCACTAAAACCGACCAGCCATTTTGGTTGGTCACGAAAACTTGCAAAATCAACCTGATCTATAATCTTACTTGTACCATAGCCACCTCTCAGAAAAATAATAGCCTTAATTTCAGGGTCATTTAACGCCCAATGTAGGTCATCAAGTTTTTCTTGATCTGTTCCTGCGAAATAGCCTGCATGCTTGAGCGGATGCTTTCCCATAACTGGAACTAAACCCCAAGAAACCAACGTATCTAATGCCAACTGATGGTCATATTCCATCCGTTTTGCAGTTGCTACTATGGCTACTTTATCATCTTTTCTTAAGTGGTTAGGATCAGACATTCTTGAAAATAAAAAAACCCCTTCGAATGAAGAGGTTTTAAATACTGTTTTAATTTCTTTTAGTTGTTGCCATTGCCTTGAGCACTTGCACCTTCTTCTTGATCAAAAGTCGGCATTGGTACACCTAACTTGGCAAATACAGCTTCCGTCACATTTAAAGCTTCATCACCGCTTATGATATTACCAGCGTCAAGAATCAAAGCATAACCTAGCTCTTTTCTAACTTCGTCAACTGCCGCTCTTACTTTTAAACCAACTGGCTCAAGTAGAGCTCCTCTTTTAGTAGCGAATGCTTGCTCAGCTTGAACTTCAAATGCCTGAAGATCTTTCTGTAGCTTCTCGATCTCATTTTGTCTTTCTTTCAAGACAATTTGAGCAGCATTTGGATCTTGTGCCATTTGCTGAAAAGCAGCGATTTTCCCTTGAAGTTCTTGAATTTTAGTATTGATCTGACCGTTAAGTTGCCCCTGATAAGTCTCCATCTCTGATTCAATACCTTCAATTTCTGGCATGCTCAATACAATCGCCTGAAAGTTTGTGTAACCAATCTTAAATTCCTGAGCCTTTGCTCCTACTGCTAGCGTAAAAGCTAACATCACTAAAAACGTACGTTTCATTTTTTCCTAATTTATCAGTCTTTCAATTTCCTTGTTTCAAACCTAATTCTTCTAAAACGAACTCTGTATAATCATGAACAGGGTTCGAATAGATGATGCCAATATTCTCTGCTTTGTCAAAAACGTAATCTAAACCATAACGTTTAGCGACAACTTCAACAGACTTGGATACTTTATCCCTTAATGGCTTTACGAGTTCATCTACTTTTTTGTAGTAGAGTCCGTCATACCCAAACAGCTCGGTATATTTATTTAGAGCTGCTTGCTCCTTTTGATCGATCTCCTTCTGACGATCTTCCTTCATTGCTGCCGTAAGCAAAACCTCTTCTGCCTTGAGCGCAGCTTTCATTTTTTCTATTTCACCGTACAAACTCCGTACCTCTTTATCGTAAGAATCTGCAAGTGCCTCAAGCTCAGTCTTTTTCTCGCCATATTCAGGCATTTTGTTCAGAATGTATTCTGTATCAATATGTCCAAATTTGGGTGGCCTTTGAGCCGCGGCAAAGTTATTGATTAAAAGGAATAATACTATGGTTGACAGTGTTTTAAGCATATTGTATCACTTACATTTTACCTGATTTGTTGACCAATAGTAAAGTGAATTTGAGAACCTGCTTCAATTCCTAATTGTCTGTCACTATCAAAACCATATGCCCAATCAACCCCTAGAAGACCGAAAGCCGGTAAGAAAATTCTTGCACCAAAACCGGCTGATCTAAACAGCTTCCGAGGAGTATATTCTGAGAATTGATTCCATGCATTACCAGCCTCTGCAAAACCTAATACATAGATTGTACTAGTTGGAGCCGTTGTAATTGGATACCTCAATTCAGTAACGAACTTATTATATACAATACCCCCTCTGAAGCCCGTCTCAGGATCTACTGGTACAATACTATTGTCGTCATAACCTCTTAACGCAATAATATCCTGGCCTATTACAAAGTTGTTAGCTCCATTTAATCCATTTCCTCCAAGGAAGAATCTCTCATATGGCCCAGAATCTGTCGCATCTGTATATGAACCGATGAAACCCATGTGTGCTCTTGTATTGACAACAAATTTGTTGTTCAGAGGAATGAATAGAGATAAATCCAACATCCATTTATGGTATTCCACAAGTCTGTATCTGTCCTCTTCTGAAAGCTCAGGGTTTTCATAATATTCTCTATCAAATGCTGACCATGGAGGAGTTGCATTAATCGCTAGAGTAAATTGGGAACCGTATTTTGGAAACTGCGGATTATCAATATTCGATCTAGAGATGATCGTATTGAAAGTAACAATGTTGGATCTACCATTTTCAAAACCAAGCGTCTGACCGAAATTGGCTACCTCATAAAGGTTATAAGAGAGTGAGTTTGAAATCTGGAAATAGTCATCTGGCCACCTCAATCTTCTACCTAAACCAACGGTTACACCTGAAGACTTTAAGAAACCGAAAACTTCATCAGTAATTGGGTCTATACTTCTATTGGCTGTTCTATTAAGGGATACCGTAAGGTTATTTGGTTTTCTACCCCCTAACCATGGCTCAGAGAATATCAAAGAGTAGCTCTGAAATCTTCTACCGTTCGATTGTATCTGCAGTGAAAGCTTTTGACCATCTCCTGCAGGATATGGCCGCCATTTCTCAAAATCACCAATGTTACGTATTGAGAAGTTATTTAAGGACAGTCCTACGGTACCAACGAAACCAAATGGGCCACCAAATCCACCTGACAATTGGATTTGATCTGACGACTTTTCGACTAAATCAAAAACAATATCCACCGTACCATCTTGGAGGTTTGGAATCGGCTGCGGATTGATTTGTTCTGGATCGAAATAACCCAACTGACCTAATTCTCTAATCGTCCTGATTAGCTGTTTTCTTGAGTATTTCTGGCCAGGGAGCGTTTTGATTTCACGCAAAACTACGTGATCACTCGTTCTATCATTTCCTCTTAAAATGATTCTCTTGATAGTTGCTTGCTCTCCTTCACTCATCCTCATCTCGAGATCGATAGAATCGTTATCAGCTCTTACCTCAACTACATCGAGTCTGAAGAATAAGTAACCATCGTCTGAGTATAAAGAGTTGATGTCATCTCCACCTTCACCATCGAAAAGTGTCCTTTGCTCAATTCTTTCTTTGTTGTAGACATCGCCTTTTTTGATGCCCAGTTTAGCCGTTAAAAATTCATCGGTGTATTTGAAATTCCCAACCCAATCAATGTTTCTGATATAATACTTCTGGCCTTCATCTACTTCAATTTTCAAGTTGATGTACTCATCATTTACTTTTTCAACTTCATGGCTGATGATCTCTGCGTCTCTGTACCCTTTCGAATTGTACCAGTTGATCAATGACTTTTTATCTTCTTCAAATTCGGCTTTAATGAAACGAGAGGACTTCAAGAAGTTCAATTTCACATTATCGTTAATGAACTCTTTAAATTCTTGCTCTGAAACAGTGTCAGACTTGGCAACATAATTAAAAGCCGTTCTAGGTGTTGTTTTAAATGCTTGATCGAACAAGTGAGCTATCAACCAGAATCTTGCTCTTTCTTTAGTGTTCCGAAGAGGCTTCTTTAGCCTAGAATCATCAAAATCCTCATTTCCTTCGAATTGGATTTTGTTGATCTTAACCTTTTCCATTCGATCAACTTCAAAGCTCAAACGAACCCCGTCATTGATCAGCGTGTCAGTTTCTTGTCTAGTTTTAACGACTGTATTTAAGTAGCCTTTCTCTTCAAAATACTTTTTGATCAAGATCTCTGTATTCTTAATAAGCGGGGCACTAGCTACCTTTCCAATAATCCCTAATTGATCTGTGATTTCAGTCTCCTGAGATGATGTTACACCTTGAATTTGGAATTGAAGAATCCTTGGGCGTTCAGTTACTTTTACTTCGATATAAGCCTTATCCCCTTCTGTTCTAGTTAGCCAAAACTGAACATCAGCAATAATTCCTTGATCCCATAATTTCTTAATTGCATCAGAAATTTGCTGCCCAGGAATCGGAATGCGGTCACCAACGCGAATACCTGCATAAGAAGTTACAGCGCGCTCATCTAAAACAACAAGGCCAGTATATTTAATCTCGGCAACTTCAAAGACTCTTGGGTTTGAATAATCAATTTGAACACCCTCACCTGTATTTATGCCAAACCTCTGCTGCGCCAAGGCTGACACACTAGAGAGGCATAAAATCAACACCAACCAATACCTTTTATACATGTTCAGGTTCAACCCTTTATCTGTTCACTCGTTTTACCAAATCTTCTTTCTCTTTCCTGATAAGATACAATTGCTTGGTGCAGATCTGTTTTTCTAAAATCTGGCCACAACGTATCGGTAATGAAGAACTCAGTATATGCCATTTGCCAGAGCAAAAAATTACTGATTCTTTGTTCACCACTTGTTCTTATCAACAACTCAGGGTCAGGAATCCCTGAAGTGTCTAAATAATTATCTATAGTATCCTGCTCAATTGCATCAGCAGAAAGTACTCCATTTTCAATATCTGTTGCCATTTTCTTCATGGCTTGGGTTATATCCCATCTGCCACTGTAGCTCAATGCAAGTACCAAGGTCATTCCTTTGTTATCCTTAGTTTTTGCCATCGCCTCTGACAACTCCTTTTGATTTTTTTTCGGCAGACTATTCCAATCACCAATCATCCCCAATTTGATATCATTATCCATCAAGGTTTTGATTTCAGAGCTTAGCGTAGAAACCAACAACTCCATCAATGCTGAGACTTCATGTTTTGGCCTATTCCAATTTTCTGTGGAGAAAGCAAAAAGTGTTAAATACTGAACACCCAACTCAGCACAGCCCTCAGTAACATCTCTTACAGCCTTAATTGCATTCTTATGCCCGAAAACTCTTGCCGCGCCTTTTCCTTTGGCCCAACGTCCGTTTCCATCCATGATCACCGCAATATGCTTGGGAAGTAATTCAGCCTTAATGAGTTCCTTCATCTCCTTTTTCCGAAAAGCAGGCACGAAGGTACGAAAATGAATTAGAAATTAAATTTTTGTTTTAGCCTTTATTGCTTGAACCAGCCTTCAGGACAATAGAGCTTTTGAAATGTAAAACTGATTGAAATAGCTGTGTAAAACATCCAATCATCATCATTTGGGTTACCCCCTCTGTAATTCTTTATAGTTGGAGTACTGGCTGACACATTATCAATGTCATCTGAATTGGTCTTAATGGCCGCAGTTGAAATACCTAGAATCCAACGTCTATTAAATCTATACTTGAACCCAACCCCAACTGGAAGTCTAAATTTCGCACCGGTATTTAGGTTATTGCCAAAATTGTCTTCGCCTTGCATGGCATAAAGACCTAAGCCAAAAAACACATAAGGGGTCCAATATTGTTGGAGCCTATCATTTCTATAATCAAGGAAATGATATTCCATTAGTAGATCTGCATTAATAAACCGACCATCAAAAGATGCTCTTCTATTTGCCGAAAATACGTCAAATGCCTCATCATCTGCTCCTTGAAGGCTTCCTCCACCAACAGACATCCTTAGGCTTATTCCTTCATTAAGGTGTTTCCTTACAAAGAACTGACCGCCCAATTTCATACTTCCAAGGTTGAGTTTTCTATTGACGTCACCGAGGTAGTAATGTCCTCCTAATTCTAGCCCAATTTCAGAGTCCTGTGCTTTTAAAGGCGTGCTTAAAAGACCTGAAAAGACAAGAATTAGACTACAGCAGATAAATGATCTGATACCCGTACGATATTGTCGCAAGCTAGATAACATCCAGAGAACCTAATTTAGAGTCGCAGTTAAATATTGTTAATCAATTTCGGGCGTCAAGGCCCCAATTGAGTTTATTTCGCAAGGTGTCGAAATAATTACTATCTGCAAAACGCACTAATTTGGCTTCGAATTGCTCTCTTTGGATAGAAATTTCCACTGATTCATCAACTGGCATTGATCGAGAATCTAAAGAAACAAGAAACTCTTTTGAACGTCCCTCGATTTCGAATGTGATCTTACTTTGATCACTGACAATCATGGGTCGAACATTAAGGTTATGTGGGCTTACAGGTGTAATGATGAAGTTTTTCTGATTTGGATGAACCAATGGACCACCACAACTCAGAGAGTAACCGGTAGACCCGGTCGGTGTTGCCACAATCAAGCCGTCAGCCCAATAAGAATTAAGATAATCCCCATCAACATAAGTATGTACTACTATCATTGAGGAGCTTTCCTTTTTGGTGATGGTCATTTCATTCAAACCAAAACTATGCGGTTCAAACAAACCTTCGTTTGAATCCATATGAAGAAGCGACCTGGATTCAACATTATAGTCACCGGCTTCAAGCCTTTTGATTACTTCAGCGATATCCGTTCTTGCAATCGTTGAAAGAAAACCAAGTCTACCGAGATTGATACCCACAATAGGGGTCTCTGATGAATTAGCGTAGGTGATAGAATCTAGGATAGTGCCATCACCTCCAAGGCTAAAAAGAAAATTGAAAGAACTCAAGTCATCTGATATACCAAATGTATCCACCCCATTTACATCGAACGATTTCTCTGCCAAATATTCCTTATAGCTCCTAGAAATAGCAATTTCGTGTCCGCTTGATTCAATAATACCTAAAAGCTCGCGTATACAGGCTTGCGCTTCTATACCGGTACTTTTACCATGGATAGCAATTTTCATGAATTAGATATTAAGGTAGCGCATCAGTAAGTCATAGCGCTCCTGATCATTGGATTTGATCTCTTCTTCTTGGAATCTCCCAATAATCTTATAACCAAATCTTTCAAGAGATGCGGTAATGTGAGAGACCTCAGTTTTATTTAGTTTGAGTGTGACTCGTAAAAGAGACATGTCTTTAGGGTCTGAATTAACTGCAGCACTCAAAATTCGTGCATTCTCGCCTTCGACAATTCTGCTTATTTCCGCCAATGAGTAATCTCGTTGGTTCATTAGCATAACCAATATCGCTCCTGGTTCTTGAACAGCAGTAGATTCAGCGAAAGCATTGATGGTATCCTCAACACTGATCACACCTTCAAAATGACCATTTGCGTCTAATACAGCGACCATTTGCAGTTCATTGTCTGTGGCTGCTTTAATCACATCATAGAAGTGTTGATCTGTGCTAACAAAACAATCCAGCCCATCTAACTCATATTCATCTACAGGCTTTGTTTTGTCATTATCTTCAAGAATAATCTCTTCAGTGATAAAACCCTTGAAAGCTCCCTTTTCTATTACTGGCAACTGATTCATGCGCAGCTCTTCCATCCATACCATGGCTTTATGACCATCGTCTGTAGGTTTAAGAGGGGGAATCATATGATTGATTAATTCTACTGCTATCATATCAGTTGTTCAACATAATTTATGCCATAACGGTTCGCCAACCGCTTAAACAATATTATAAAAAGTAAGCCAATTTCTAAGCATTTCTAGACCGTATTGAGTCAGTGCAGCTTCTGGGTGAAATTGAATACCGTGAATTTGCCTATTCAGATCTTCAAAGGCCATTAATTCATTTTTTTTAGTTTTTGCCAAAGGCTTTAGCCCTTTGGGAAGTTCTTTTATTAGTAAGGAGTGATAGCGCACCACTTCCATGTTCTTAGGTAAACCCTTGAATACCACACCTCCTTTGGTTTCAATTTCTGAAATTTTTCCATGCATTGGTTTTTCAGCTTTTTCGAGTTTTGCTCCAAGTTTAACTGCTAACGCTTGGTGACCCAGACATATGCCGAGTATAGGTACTTGGCCTACACTCATTTCAAGTAAATCATTCAAATGGTTTGCCTTCTCTGGTGTCTCTGGTCCGGGCGAAACGACAATTCCTTTAACACCATCTAAGCTGAAATTCTTTAAAGGAGTATCATTCATTATGATACGCACAGAAACGCCTAATTGCTCAAAATAGTCGACTAGGTTGTAGGTAAAGGAATCGTAATTGTCAATCAGAAGGATCAAACCGGTGATAACATTTCTTTAATGGAATCAAAAGTATCTTGAACAAATGGCAAGACTGTATCTAGATGAGAAACGATATTTGGACCTAGATCGGCCAAATATGGATAAAGTACCAACTCTTCATCCTCTCCAGGTAATTCAATTCCAAAATTAGTGCAAAGCCAAAGCAAAATGCTCACTCCAATAGCCCATTTCAACAGCCCCACAACTGCTCCTGCAGCCTTGTCAAAACCACCCAACAAGGTCATATCGATGGCCTTTTTCAGTAGTTTTCCGAGCATATTGATAAGCAAAATTATCGCGAGGAAAATGATAATGAATGACAAAAACGGCAAAAGCTCAGTATAACCGTGAATGTAATCACCCAAAACGGTGATGCCCACCTCCATTAATTTGAAACCAGCTATTATTGCCACGACAAAGGCAACTATTCCAATTAATTCAATCAATAAGCCTTTTCTGAAACCAGCTACGGCTCCAAAAATCAATGGTATTAAAAGTATGATATCGAGGGTTTTCAAGAATTGCTGAGCATTTCTTTAACAACGGTAGAAATTGATTTTCCGTCTGCTTTGCCCGCCAAAGCCTTGCTCGCCATACCCATAACTTTGCCCATGTCTTTTGGGCTAGATGCACCAACTTGCTCAATTATTTTGGCTAATTCAGCTCTTAACTCTTCTGTTGAAAGTTGCTGAGGTAAATACTGCTCAATGACCTTAACTTCAGCCATTTCTATCTCATAAAGGTCATCTCTACCCTGCTCCTTATAGATTGCCGCAGAATCTTTACGTTGTTTAACTGCCTTGATAAGCATTTTCATTTCGTCATCCGCTGAAACTCCGCCACCAGCTCCTTTCTCGGTTTCGGCCAACATGATCATTGACTTAATAGCCCTCAATGCTTTTAGTTCGTCCTTTTGTTTGGCCAGCATCGCTTTTTTGATGTCTGCTTCTATTTGCGTTTTCAAACTCATTTAGCAATTATTTTCAAGATTCTAATCATTAACTTGCGCGCAAAGTTATGCAATAAAGCATTTATAGATGACAAAGCTGAGCGTTAACATAAACAAGATCGCAACCATTAGAAATGCGAGAGGTGGGAACAACCCTAATTTGGTTCAAGTGGCGAAAGACTGTGAGTCTTTTGGGGCACAAGGGATCACCATTCACCCAAGACCAGATGAGCGACACATAACCACCCAAGATGTTTATGACTTGAAAGAAGTTGTAACTACTGAGTTTAATATCGAGGGCTATCCAGATGAGCGGTTTCTCAAGATAATTGAGGAAGTTAAACCTGCACAAGCAACACTGGTACCAGACCCTCCCCATGTTCTGACATCTAACGCAGGTTGGGATACCATTGGAAAAGCCCACCTTCTAAAAGATGTAATTGAGCAGATCAAATCTTATGGTGTAAGGACCTCGATCTTTGTTGAACCTGATCAAAAGATTGTTGAGGGAGCAAAAGCTGTTGGCTCCGAAAGAATTGAATTGTATACGGAAATGTACGCGATTGAGCATAAAACAGATCCAACAAAGGCCATTAAAAGCTATAAAGCTGCGGCCGTTAAGGCACAAGAAATAGGATTAGGTATCAATGCTGGTCATGATCTTGACCTCAACAACTTGGAGTACTTGAAGAAAGAAATTCCATTTATGACTGAAGTTTCAATTGGTCATGCACTTGTTTGTGATGCACTTTATTTAGGCTTGGAAAACACTATTCAACTTTACCTGAGAGCACTAAGATGAGTCAATTGAATTTTAAAGTTTTTGGAGAGGGCCAACCCCTCATTATTCTGCATGGCCTTTTCGGTTCCTTAGACAATTGGATCACACTCGCTAAGCGCTTCAGTGATGATTTCAAGGTTTACATCGTTGACCAAAGAAATCACGGCTTATCATTTCACGATAATGAATTCAACTACAGGGTTATGGCCAATGACTTATTGAAGTTAATGAATTCGGAAGGCATTTCTAGTGCTCACTTGATTGGACATTCTATGGGTGGTAAAACCGTTATGGATTTTGCAGTTAACCACCCAGAAAAAGTAGATAAACTCATTGTTGCTGATATCGGGCCAAAGTTTTATCCTGTTCACCACACTGAAATCATTAAAGCACTTTATTCTATTCCTGTTCAATCATTAACCTCAAGAAAAGAGGCTGATGAATTGATGGCTCAACGGATTAGTGATTTTGGTACCCGCCAGTTTTTACTCAAAAACTTGCAAAGAGACGGTGATGCATTTAAATGGAAAATGAATCTCGATGTGATAGCAAAAAACATTGAAGAAGTGGGAAAAGCCCTCAATCAAAACGCCATCTACCACAAAGAGACATTATTTATCCGAGGAGGTAACTCCGATTATATCCTCGACAAAGACCTGATATTGATTAATAGTACATTTCCTAAAGGAAAACTGGAAACTATCGATGGTGCAGGGCATTGGCTTCATGCTGAAAAGCCAAAGGAATTCTATGAACTTGTAATGAATTTCCTAAAACCATGAGCGGCAAGGTTTTTCTCATTCCAATTGTTATCTCAGAAGATACCCAACAAGATGTATTGCCTAGTCAAATAGCTGCAACCATTAAAGAATGTGATTTCTTCTTAGTTGAAAATATTCGTACAGCTCGGAGGTTCATAAGCAGTTTGAAGTTGGGTATTGAGATAGAAGCACTTCAGTTTGAAATTTTAGATAAGAAAACAACACATGAAGATTGCTTTGATCTAGTCCAGCCTACTTTGGAAGGGAAGAATATTGGAATAATGTCTGAATCAGGCTGTCCAGGAATTGCAGATCCTGGGGCGAAATTAGTGCACATGGCGCACCAATTAGGTGTTCAAGTTACTCCCTTGGTAGGTCCCTCATCAATTTTGATGGCGTTAATGGCTAGCGGATTCAATGGCCAATCATTTACATTCCATGGCTACTTACCAATTGATAAGCGTGAAAGATCAAATACTCTGAAAAAGCTGGAAAAAGAGTCAAATGAACTCGATAGAACTCAAATCTTTATGGACACTCCATACAGAAATGAGCAACTTTTGAATGACATGATCAAAACTCTGAGACCCGATACTTGGCTATGTATAGCGAAAGACATTACAGGTAAATCCGAATTCATTAAGGCTCAACCCATTAATAAGTGGAAAAAACAGAAGGTCAATCTGCATAAAGTGCCTACAATGTTTTTAATCTACGCCAAATAAACCCTTTGTAGGTTTTAATTCTTTGGATGAAGGTCTATTTTTGCCCCACAATTTTAAACTATGGCGTACTTATTTACATCCGAATCGGTTTCTGAAGGCCACCCAGATAAAGTAGCAGATCAAATCTCTGATGCTTTGATTGACAACTTCTTGGCGTTTGATCCAGAGTCAAAAGTTGCTTGCGAAACATTGGTGACCACAGGTCAAGTTGTTTTAGCTGGTGAGGTTAAGTCTAACACTTATTTAGACGTTCAAAGAATCACGAGGGATGTAATTCAGAAAATTGGTTATACGAAAGCTGAATACCAGTTCGACAGTAAATCGTGCGGTGTGCTTTCTGCAATTCACGAGCAATCTGACGATATCAACAGAGGTGTAGACAGAGCTTCAAAAGAAGAACAAGGTGCAGGTGATCAAGGTATGATGTTTGGTTATGCCACAAACGAAACCGAGAACTACATGCCATTAGCATTGGACATCTCTCACAGGATTTTACAAGTTCTTGCCGACCTGAGAAGAGAAGGCAATGAAATCCCTTACTTAAGACCTGACGCAAAGTCTCAAGTAACAATCGAATACTCTGATGACAATGTTCCTCAAAGAATTGAGGCAATCGTAGTTTCAACTCAGCATGACGATTTCGGAAGTGATGAAGAAATGCTTTCAAAGATCAGAGAAGACTTAGTGAACATTTTGATTCCAAGAGTCAAAGCTCAGCTTCCTGAAAAGATTCAGGTACTTTTTAATGATGATATCAAATATCACATTAACCCAACTGGTAAATTCGTAATCGGTGGCCCTCATGGTGACACTGGCCTCACAGGAAGAAAAATCATCGTTGATACTTACGGAGGAAAAGGAGCTCACGGTGGTGGTGCATTCTCAGGTAAGGACCCTTCGAAGGTTGACCGTTCTGCCGCCTATGCAACTCGACACATCGCAAAAAACCTAGTAGCAGCTGGTCTTTGTGATGAAGTACTCGTTCAAGTTTCTTATGCTATCGGAGTAGTTGAACCAATGGGTATTTACATCAACACATACGGAACCGCTAAAGTGGATATGACTGACGGAGAAATCGCTGAAAAGGTAACTGAGATCTTCGACATGCGTCCATTTGCTATTGAACAAAGACTGAAACTTAGAAGCCCAATGTATTTGGAAACAGCTGCGTATGGCCACATGGGTAGAGCAAATGAAACTGTGACAAAAAAATTTATCAATTCTGCTGGAGAGCCTAAAGACTTTGAAGTAGAGCTATTTACTTGGGAGAAACTTGACTTTGTTGACCAAGTGAAATCAGCATTCGGGATTTAAAAGAGAATCAATCAGAAAAAAGCCTGACCAAATGGTCAGGCTTTTTTTATATCTAGTGGTGAGCTTGAAGCTTTTCTTTGTGCTTTTTAATCTGTCGTCTGAGTGCTTCAGTACAATGATCAGTAGCTGCCTCAAATGAACCATTTGATTTATGCGCAAAAAGCTGCTCTCCAGGTACATTCAACTTGATCTCAACTGTTTTATTTTCAATCCCTTCGTTATTCAACTTTAGAATTACCTCGGAATCAATGGCCCTATCATAGAAGGTATCCAGTTTATCCAGTTTCTTTTGTATAAAGTCGATTAGTTTTTGGTCTGCATCGAAATGAATGGATTGAACTTGTACTTTCATAATCTTAGAATTTAAGGGTTAAACTTTATTAAGCTTTTGGATGTGCCTGATCGAATGCCGATTTCAGCTTATCCATTGTATTATGTGTATAGACCTGCGTAGCCGCTAGACTACTATGACCTAAAAGATCTTTTACCGCATTGAGGTCGGCACCTTTGTTTAACAAATGTGTCGCAAAACTATGTCTTAAAGCATGTGGGCTTTTTTTATCAGATGACTGAACGCCATTTAGGAATTTCTTCACTACTCGGTACACCAGCATAGGGTAAGCTTTGGTTCCACTATTGTTTACGATTAAATAGGGGTCTTGGTCTAAAAGATTCTCATGATTTTTTTCATTAATGTAATCTTTTAACAATTCAACCAAAGGCCTTGATAAAGGGATGACTCTTTCCTTATTTCTTTTACCCAAAACTTTAATTGTTCCTTCTTGACTATTGAATGAAGAAACACGCAAACCGAGCAACTCAGCAAGTCGAATCCCAGTTCCATAAAGGATCTCTATTATGACCTGATCTTGCCTATTTTCAAATTCTGTACTGTCAAGCACATCTGAGAACTGTTTCTCGTCAGCAAAACTCGGTAGCTCCTTCTGTACTTTTAAGAGCTTTACTTTTTCCATTGGGTTCTTCTTAATCTCTTCCCGCTTTAACGCAAACTTGAAGTAGGCCCTGAGGGAGGCAATTTTTCTATTTACCGTTCTTGGACTAATGCCGCTATCCATTAAACTCAATATCCAAGAGCGGACCATTAATTGAGTAGTACTGTTGAGTTCTTCAGTATTGAATTGGGCCGAAATGTAGTTTGAAAATTGCTCGAGGTCTTTCTGGTAAGAATTTACCGTATGGTCTGAGAATCGTTTCTCGAATGCAATGTATTTTAAAAAAGAATCGGCCATGCTAGCACATGTCTACTACACATCACTAACATAGCCAATTATCTATAGATTAGGAAACTATTAGTAGTTATCCTTAGCGTACATTTTTTGCTTATATGCCGCCTTGATTTTTTCTGTTCTTCTCGATACAGAAGGCTTTTCGAATTGTTGTCTCGATCTCAATTCTCTAAGCACACCAGTTCTTTCGAATTTCTTCTTGAATCTTTTAAGGGCCTTATCAATTGATTCGTTTTCTTTTACGTTAATTACTATCATTCGTGAAACACCTCCTTTCAATTCGGAGGGCAAAGGTAATCAATTATTTAAGAATCAAATAACTAGATGAAATTTTAATTCTTCATCAATTCGCGAGCGATAACGAGCTTCTGAATTTCAGAAGTTCCTTCACCGATTGTACACAATTTAGAGTCTCTGTAGAACTTCTCCACCGGATAGTCTTTGGTATAACCATAGCCGCCAAAAATTTGTACCGCCTCAGTCGAACAATGTACGGCACATTCAGAGGCATGATATTTCGCCATAGCACTCTCGCGTGTTACTTTTTCACCTCTATTCTTCAAATCTGCAGCTCTATAAGTTAATAACTTAGCTGCCTCGAGTTGAGTAGCCATGTCAGCCAACTTGAATGAAATTCCCTGGAAATTAAAGATACGCTGATTGAATTGCTGCCTTTCTTGCGAATAGGCGAGGGCTGCTTCATAAGCACCTTCTGCAATTCCTAAACTCAATGCTGCAATAGAAATTCTACCTCCATCCAAAATCTTCATACTCTGAATAAAACCATCTCCGACTTCTCCAAGTACATTCTCTTCTGGAATTCTACAATCTTCGAATATCATTTCAGCAGTCTCTGAAGTTCTCATTCCAAGCTTGTCCTCTTTCTTACCTGCCTTGAAACCTGGAGTTCCACGCTCAACAACAAAAGCGGTCATTCCATGCGAGTCACCGACTTCACCTGTTCTGGCAATCACTACAGCTACATCGCCTGATTTACCATGTGTGATCCAGTTTTTGGCTCCATTGATCACCCACTCATTTCCTTCCTTCTTTGCAACAGTTCTCATATTGCCAGCGTCAGAACCAGTGTTGGGTTCAGTCAAGCCCCAGGCACCTATCCACTCTGCTGTTGCAAGCTTTGGTAAGTATTTTTGCTTCTGCTCTTCATTTCCAAAAGACATGATGTGGCCGGTGCATAAAGAATTATGTGCAGCAACAGAAAGCCCAATTCCTGGGTCAAGCTTAGCTACCTCTGAAACCACGGTGATGTACTCATCATAAGTAAAGCCTGAACCTCCATATTCCTGTGGAACAAGAACTCCCATTAACCCTAGCTCTCCAAATTTTTTAAAAATATGAATGGGAAACTCTTGATCATCGTCCCATTGATTTCTGTTTGGCGTAATCTCCTTTTCACCAAAATCTCTGATCATATCAGCAATCATCTGCTGATTCTCATTCAGTCCAAATTCCATTTCTTCCTAATAGTTTGTCGAAAATAGCTATAATCGATAATCAAACAAACGTTCGTTAGGCAGAATTTTAACCAAGATTTACATCCGTTAAAAAGAGATAATGATTCACATTGTCGATATTAGCAAGAGTTCGCTTATCAAAACGGTTATTTAGCTGCATGAAGAAGATTTTAATAACAGGTGGAGCTGGATTTATTGGTTCTCATTTAGTGAGACTTTTTGTCAATAAATACACAGATGCACACATTTTTAATTTGGATGCCCTAACCTATGCAGGCAACCTTAATAACCTTTCGGATATAGAGGACAAAGAGAACTACACATTCTTAAAAGGAGATATTATAGACGAGCAATTCATTAATGATCTTTTCAACAACCATAATTTTGATGGGGTCATTCATCTTGCAGCTGAATCGCATGTTGATCGTTCAATTGAAGATCCACTTTCATTTGTAAAAACCAATGTGATAGGTACACTCAATTTGTTAAATGCGGCTAGAAAGTTTTGGGGGAACTTTGAAGGTAAGCGTTTCTATCACATCTCAACAGATGAGGTTTATGGCTCTTTAGGTGAAACTGGGTTTTTCTTGGAGGATACCTCCTATGACCCAAAGTCACCTTATTCTGCTTCAAAAGCTTCTTCCGATCACTTTGTTAGGGCTTATGCCAATACTTATGGCTTACCAGTAGTAGTATCGAACTGTTCCAACAACTATGGACCTAATCAGTTTCCAGAAAAACTATTACCTCTATGTATTAACAATATCAAACACAAAAAACCATTGCCTATTTATGGCAAAGGTGATAACATAAGAGATTGGCTTTATGTACATGACCATGCACGCGCTATTGACACCATCTACCATGAGGGTAATATTGGCGAGACTTACAACATTGGTGGTTTTAATGAATGGAAAAACATTGATATTGTAGAATTGCTATGCGAAATCATGGACCGAAAACTAGGTAGAGAAGAAGGTGAGTCTAGAAAACTAATCACATTTGTAAAAGACAGAGCTGGGCATGATAAACGCTACGCCATAGATGCAACGAAAATTAAGGAAGCACTTGGTTGGGAACCTTCGCTACAATTTGAAGAAGGCCTTGAAAAAACTGTAGATTGGTATCTCGCTAACGAAGAGTGGCTTGAATCTATCACTTCAGGAGCATATCAAGCATACTACGATAAACAATATCAGCAATGAAAGGAATTATTCTCGCTGGAGGTTCCGGCACAAGATTGCATCCATTAACCCTTGCTATGAGCAAGCAAATGATGCCAGTTTATGACAAGCCGATGATCTATTATCCGCTTTCTATTTTGTTGCTATCAGATATTAGAGAAATTCTCATTATATCCACGCCTCATGATTTACCATTGTTTCAAAAACTTTTGGGAGATGGCTCTAGAATTGGTTGTGAAATCAGCTATGCTGTACAGCCTAAACCAGAAGGTTTAGCCCAAGCATTCATAATCGGTGAAGAGTTTATTGGGAATGACAAAGTCGCCTTGATCTTAGGAGATAACATTTTCTATGGCTCAGGTTTGCCAAAGCAACTTCGTGCAAATACAAATCCTGACGGAGGTATAATTTATGCGTATAGAGTTAGTGACCCTGAAAGATATGGAGTTGTTGAATTCGATACGGATATGAATGCGCTTTCCATTGAAGAAAAGCCAAGCGCTCCAAAATCAGATTGGGCCGTACCTGGGTTGTACTTTTATGACAATCAAGTGGTGGAAATAGCTAAAAACATCAAACCAAGCAAGCGTGGTGAACTCGAAATCACTGATTTAAACAAAGCGTACTTGGACATGGGAAAACTGAAAGTGAGCCCTATGGATAGAGGAACAGCCTGGTTAGATACTGGAACCATTGATTCTTTGATGCAGGCAGGTCAATTCGTTCAAATTCTAGAACAACGTCAAGGTATTAAGATCTCATGTATTGAGGAAATAGCCTATTCAAGAGGTTTTATAGATAAAGAGCAGTTGATGCGAATTGCTGAACCTTTGGAGAAATCGGGTTATGGTGCTTATTTGAAAAGGCTAATAAACTAGCTACTCATTATATAGTACAGCTAATACTGTATTGGCAACGGCAGCCAAAGTCTCTTTGGATATATTATCCATATTATCGTTTTGGGTATGCCAAGCAGGCGTAAACGTTCCATTTTGGTAGTCAATGATATCTATCATAGGAATGAGCGCGTTTTGATTCACATAAACGTGGTCATCTATGATCTGACCAAAGCCATCTTGTTTTTTGAAGTAACTTTGGTAGCCTTTTTCATGGGCTATTGTCCAAACCTTATCAAGAATTCTACCCGCATTTTCTTTGGATACGCTGTCATATAAGAAACGAGCATTTGGCGCTCCAACCATATCTAACAAAATCCCATAGTATGCATTGTAATTAGCCTTGTGCTTGTTCTTAGACCAATGCTGTGAACCTAAGGCCCACCATGCATCTAGCCCTTCAGGTAACTGTTTCTGTCCTTCTTCAGCATGCTCACCCCAATCTTCACCATCAAAAAGTATCATATCTATTCCAACGGTTGGGTTTTGTATGGAGATCTGCCTCGCGATTTCAAGTAAAACAGCTACACCACTACCACCATCATTCGCTCCATCAATAGGAGCGTAAGAATCATTTGCATCTCTATCGGCAAATGGTCTGGTATCCCAGTGAGCCGCTAATAAAATTCTCTTTTTTACATCTGTATTAAAAGACGCAATGATATTCTTCAAGTTCACAGGTGTTCCATCGTATACCAACGCCTCAAACTCTTGAACTGTAACCTTGGCACCATAACTTTCAAATTTGTCTACGAACCATTCAGCAGCCTGAGCATGTGCTAAAGTATTCGGTACCCTCGGGCCAAATGCCACTTGATCTGCTACGAACTGATAGAGAGAATCAGCATTTGCTATGGGCGAAGGTTTGAGCTCAACTTTGGATGTCCTACCAGAGTCTTTAGATTCACCACAACTTACTACTGCAAATAGAACGATAGATACGAGTAATAAAATGCCTTTCTTCATGGGATAAATTTGAGCGTCTAAATTAGTGATGTTAGATAAAAATAGTTTGTCTCTAGCAATTATTTGAAAAAATCTAAAAATGCTCTATTTTTGCAGTGCTTTAGGAGATTTAAATCAGAGGGGACCGGAAGTCCCCTCTTTCATTATCTGACAATGAACTTGCAAGAACGTTTAAAAGAACTAGCTGAAAGCTTTCTAAAAAATGATGAATACTTCATTGTAGACGTTATCGCAAAAGCGAGTAATGGTAAACAGAAAGTTCTAGTCTTATTAGATGGTGATAATGGTGTAAATATTGACGATTGCGCTGAATTAAGTAGAGCACTGGGTCATTATATCGAGGAGCATGAAGTAATTGAAAATGCTTATGTGCTCGAGGTGTCATCTCCTGGGTTAGACCACCCACTGAAACTAGATAGGCAGTTTGTTAAAAATGTGGGCAGAAAATTCAGAATTCATCTGAAAGATGGATCGAGCTTTGAAGGTAAACTTGATGCTGTTGAAAAAGGCAAATTGAAACTTACCAAAGAGGTTAATAAGAAAAAGAAAGACCAAGAGCCCGCTGATATTCAGGTGGCCATGGACGAGATAGAAAAAGCGAATGTATTAGTGTCATTTAAGTAGAAAAAATGGACAGTTCAGTATTAATTGAGTCATTTGCAGAGTTTGCAAAGCATAAAAATGTAGACCGACCAACGATGATCAGGATTTTGGAAGATGTTTTCAAAACTATGATCCGAAGAAAATTCGAGGAAGATGACAACTTCGACATCATTATCAATGCTGATAAAGGTGATTTGGAGATTTGGCGTTTCCGCGAAATCGTTGACGATAACTCAGAAGATATTTGGGATCACGATAAGATCAGTCTTTCGGATGCACAGAAGATAGAGCCTGATTTTGAAATTGGTGAAGAGGTAGCAGAAGAAATCAAATTAGAAGATTTCGGAAGAAGAGCTGTAATGACTGCTCGTCAGACTTTGATCCAACGAATCAAAGACCTTGAGAAAGACATTCTTTATCAAAAATATAAAGACCTAGTAGGTGAGATCATCAATGCTGAGGTATACCAAGTATTAGGTAGAGAAGTGCTACTGGTAGATGGTGAAGGCAATGAGCTTTCAATTCCTAAATCAGAGCAAATTTCTAAAGATAGATTTAGAAAAGGCGAATCTGTGAGAGCCATTGTTGACAGAGTTGACATGGTTAATGGAAACCCTAAAATCATTCTTTCTAGAACTTCTGGAGAATTCCTTGAAAGACTCTTCGAAAGTGAAGTACCTGAAGTTTATGATGGTTTGATCACCATTAAAAAAGTGGTTCGTGAGCCGGGTGAGAGAGCTAAAGTTGCTGTTGAGTCTTACGATGATAGAATTGATCCAGTAGGTGCTTGTGTGGGTATGAAAGGTTCAAGAATTCACAGTATTGTACGTGAATTGCAGAACGAAAATATTGACGTGATCAACTTCACCGATAATATGGAATTATACATTGCAAGAGCACTTAGTCCTGCTAAGATCTCTAGCATGAAAATCCTCAGCGAGGATGGTAGAGTATCGGTATACCTAAAGCCGGATCAAGTTTCATTGGCCATTGGTAAAGGTGGTCAGAACATTAAACTAGCATCTAGACTAGTTGGAATGGAAATCGATGTATTCAGAGAATTGAGCGAATTAGAGGAGGAGGATGTAGATCTTGATGAATTCGTTGACGAAATTGATAACTGGATCATCGATGAATTAAAAAGAATTGGGCTTGATACAGCCAAAAGTGTATTAGGAATGAGTGTTGAAGACATTGTGAGAAGAACTGAGCTCGAGGAAGAAACTGTCAAACACCTATTCCAGATATTAAAGCAAGAATTCGAATAAATCGAGCATATTTTTATTAAAACAGGGGTATAAACATATGTCAGAAACAAAGATGATGAGATTAGGCCAGGCGGCAAGAAAATTCAATGTTGGTAAAGACCACATCATTGAATTCTTGGCCGAGAAAGGCTTTGAAGTAGAAAATAGTCCGAACGCCAAAATTCCTGGTGAGCAAGTTGACTTGCTTTCCATTCGATTTGCCGATGATGCTTCCGAAAAAGAAGAAGCATCGCAGCTAACGATTGGCACAAAGCATATAGAAGAACTTCAAAAAGATGAGCCAGCTCCAGTAGTTGAGCCAACACCAGCCGAGCCTAAAGCAGAACCGGCACCAGAACCTGTTGCAGAAGAAGTTAAAGAAGAAGCCCCTGCTCCTGAAGCTCCTGCGGAAGAACCTGTTGCCGAAACTCCTAAGGTTGAAGAAAAACCTGCCGAGCCTATTGCTGAGCCAAAAGAAGAACCTAAGGTTGAAGAAAAGAAGACTGGCTTGAAAGTATTAGGTAAGATTGACTTACCTCAGGACAAAAAGAAAAAGCCTGAACCAAAACCTGCTCCTGAAAAGAAAGAGGAAGCAAAACCTGTAGAAGCGAAAAAAGAAGAAGCTCCAGCAGAACAACCTAAAGACGAAACAGTAAAGGCTAAGGCTGATTCACTAAGAGGTCTGAAGGTATTGGGTAAGATTGAACTTCCGAAAGAGAAGAAAAAAGATCCTAAGGCTGAAGCTGACGATAAGAAAAAACGACCACGTAAGAGAATTCAGAAAGCTCGCGTAGAACGTGCAAATGACAAAGGTGGCCAGAGAAAAGGTAACCAGCGTAATGACAAGAAACGTGTTCCTAAAGAAGAACTAACTGATAAGCAGATCCAAGAGCAAATCAAGGAAACACTTGCCAGACTAAGTGGTGGAAACAAAGGCGGTGGTAAGAGCCGTTCAAAATACAGAAAAGACAAGCGTAATGCTGCTGCTGAAGCTGCCGAAGAGCAGATGATGAAGGAGCAAGAGGAAAGCAAGATCCTAAAGGTAACCGAGTTTATCTCTGCGAGTGACTTGGCCAGTTTAATGGATGTTTCTGTTAACGATGTCATCTCTGCTTGTATGGGCTTAGGTATGTTCGTTTCGATCAACCAGCGACTCGATGCAGAAGCTATCACGATCATTGCTGATGAATTCGGCTATGATGTAAACTTCACTACTTCGGAAGAAGAACAAGAAATTGTTGTTGAAGAGGATAGTGATGATGATTTGGAAGAACGCGCTCCTATTGTCACCATAATGGGACACGTAGATCACGGTAAAACCTCATTGCTTGATTACATTCGAGATGCCAATGTAACAGCTGGTGAAGCTGGTGGTATTACTCAGCACATTGGTGCATATGATGTAATGACCAAAGACGGTAAGCGTGTGGCTTTCCTAGATACTCCTGGTCACGAAGCCTTTACAGCGATGCGTGCGCGTGGTGCTAAAATTACGGACGTTGCCATCATCGTAGTGGCGGCAGATGATAACGTAATGCCTCAAACGAAAGAGGCGATTAATCACGCCCAAGTGGCTGAAGTGCCGATCGTGATCGCTATCAACAAAGTAGATAAGCCTGCAGCTAACCCAGATAAGATCAGAGAAGAGCTTTCTCAGATGAATATCTTGGTTGAAGACTGGGGTGGTAAATACCAGTGTCAAGAAGTATCGGCAAAAACCGGTCAAGGAATTGACGAACTTTTAGAAAAAGTATTGCTTGAAGCTGAACTACTCGAATTGAAAGCTAACCCTGACAAAAATGGTGTTGGTACTGTGGTGGAAGCTTCTCTTGACAAGGGCCGTGGATACTTGGCCACTTTAATGGTTCAAGCGGGTAAAATGAAAATTGGTGATGTGGTACTTGCCGGTTCTCACTATGGTAAAGTGAAGGCTATGTTTGACCACAGAGGAAATAGGCTGAAAGAAGTTGGCCCTTCTACTCCAGTTCAAATGCTAGGTTTGGATGGTGCACCTCAAGCTGGTGACAAGTTCAATATCATGAACACTGATCGTGAAGCACGAGAAATCGCCAATAAGCGTGAACAGATCTTAAGAGAGCAAAGTGTTAGAACTAAGAAACACATTACACTTGATGAGATCGGTAGACGATTGGCTGTTGGAAACTTCAAAGAGCTTAATGTTATCGTGAAGGGTGACGTGGATGGTTCTGTTGAGGCATTGAGTGATTCATTATTGAAACTTTCAACTGAAGAAGTTCAGGTGAATATCATTCACAAAGGTGTTGGACAGATCTCCGAATCTGATGTATTGCTTGCTACAGCATCAGATGCGATCATTATAGGTTTCCAAGTTAGGCCTTCAGGTGGAGCAAGAAGAATTGCTGAGAATGAAGAAATCGAAATTAGACTATACTCAATCATCTATGATGCTATCAATGAGATCAAAGATGCAATGGAAGGTCTATTAGAGCCTACAGAGAAAGAAGTGATCACTGGTAACATTGAAGTTCGTGAGACCTTCAAAATCTCTAAAGTGGGTACGGTTGCTGGTTGTTATGTAACTGACGGTTTCGTTAAGAGACAGAATCAGATCAGGCTGATCCGTGATGGTATTGTAACTTACACAGGAGATATTGGTCAATTGAAACGATTCAAAGACGATGTAAACGAAGTGAAATCAGGATACGAATGTGGACTGAGCATTAAAGGCTTCAACGACATCAAAGTTGGTGACATAATTGAAGGCTTCGAAATTCAAGAAGTAAAAAGAACACTTTAGTCTAAAAACAGACTTCAAATATAAAGCCCCAATTTTGGGGCTTTTTTTATTTCAATTTCTCCCAATTAAGTGTGTTTATCAGATTAAATACTCTGGCTTCAAGTGCTTTTAATTGTTCGGGAGCATTGTCATAGTCAACTACCGTGTGCTCTTTATCTCCTTTCCTGTAGGTCAATGTGGTTGTTGGTAAATCTGTCATCATTGACGTATAACTTTTCTCGAATGCGAAAAAATTACTTTTCTCAAAAGCATCAATTAATGTCGTAAAATCAGACTCAGAAAGTTTTGATCGATAAGTGCCTTCTAAGTCTAGATTCTGCTGCGCATTGATCACAATTGACGCATCAGCATTAATAGAAAGATCAAAAACTGGACATGGTCCCATGCATGAAGTTTTTGACATAAATACTATCGGTTTTTCATTTGATGATATCTCGGAAGATTTGCATCCAATGATAAAAACTAAAAGAAGGAAAGCTATTCTTTTCATTATACTTATATTTGGTCACAATATATTCGAATTACGGGACACTAATCGAATAATAACCTCTCATAACCTTTGAACTTTGATTGAACAACTTTAGTCAAACTGATGTTTCACGTTGAGCATTACTAATTATGAAAAGAGTTATACTATTCACCTTACTGATTTCCATTGTTCACTTAGGCTATTCTCAAAACATGGAAGAGCTGACTGAGGAGGTCAAAATCGTTTGTTATTCATCCAATCACAATGAAGGAACTAAGATTCTTCATCGAGACCACGATCATAAGCGCCTATCAGTAGGTTCTCTTTCCAAATTCTCCACAAGTAACAATACGGGTGCAACTTTTGAAGTGACTTACAATGGTTTCACAGAAGAAGCTCAAATAGCATTCCAAGCAGCTGTGGACATTTGGGCCAGCATTCTTGATTCAGATGTTGTTATTCGTGTTGAGGCCAACTGGAGAACACTAGATCAAGGAGTTTTAGGTTCGGCCATTTGGGGTACTGCTTATAGAGGATTCGATGGGGCTTTGGAAAATGATACTTGGTATCCTGTTGCGCTAGCTGAAAAAATGGCAGGAAGAGAATTAAACAGTCCTGATGACGCTGATTTGGTTGCCAACTTCAATAGAGATGCCAATTGGTATTTGGGTACAGACGGAAATACTTCAGCGACAGAAACTGATTTAGTCTCAGTTGTGCTTCATGAACTTGGGCACGGCCTTGGTTTCGTAGATAGTTACAATATTAATGACAACAATCAAGGAACTGTAGGTATTCAAGGATTCCCATTTACATTTGATAGACGAGTTGAGGACGAGAATGGGGTTGTTCTCACTACACTAGCTAGTACTCCTGATGTCCTTAGACAAGAATTAACTTCAAACTCAGTATTCTTTAATTCAGAAAGTGCTGTCGCAAATAATGGTTCGAAACCGCCATTATATGCACCTTCAACTTGGAGTGGTGGATCAAGTATTGCCCACCTTGATGAAGGAACTTTCCCAGCCGGAGACCCTAATTCATTAATGACTCCACAAATCGGTAGAAATGAAGTCATTCATGATCCAGGACAGATAACCTTAGACATGTTTAGCGACATGGGTTGGGAATACACCTACATTGAAAACGTAGATAGACCTAATTCAGATATTTTTGATGCAGATGTGTTTCCAGTTTCAGCAACAGTTCGAAGTGACTTGGACTTTGATGAACAGAGTGTAACACTCTTTTATAGTACTGACGGTTTTCAAGCGGACAATAACGAGGTCCAAATGGCACTAACTATCCCGCAAGGACCAGATAACCTCGCCACATTTTCTGCAGATATCCCTTCTACAAAGACAGAGGACCAAGTATATGCATACTACATAACTGTTAATGATACAAAAGGAAGAACCTTTAGCAGACCTAGCTTATCTGCATCAGATATTTTCTTGACTTTTAGTACAAGTCAGGACACTGAAGCACCAGAAATTCTGCATCGAGCGCCCAACTTTATAAAATCAAATGGTGTTTCTTTTGAGATCAATGCCAATATCTCAGATTACCTTCCGGTAAACGCTGAGATAGAATATTCTATTAATTCGGGTGCTTCTCAGACAGCAGAGCTGGTCTTGACAGATCGAAATACTGGTTTGTATTCTGGTACATTTTCGCCAAGTAGTCTTGGTTTGGTTGATGGCGATATTTTCAGCTACAGAATCATTGCTACAGACATCAGCCAGAACACCAATAGCTCTGTCTTTCCAACTACAGGTCTAATTGATGTAAATGTAACTGAGCAACCTGATGCAGTATCGCGCTATTTCACAGATTTTGACGATCTAGCTGCAGCAACTGAAGACTTTCAGCCTAGCGCAGACTTCTCAATAATCGAAGAAGAAGGCTTTACTAGTGGAGCCTTGCACTCTATGCACCCATATGCCAATGGAACTGGTGCTAACAACGAAAGCAACTATACGATAGAGTTGAAGTTCCCTATTACTATTGATGCTGCATTCCCAGTGATGAGCTTTGATGAAATTGCTTTGATCGAAGCAGGACAAGCAGGCTCAGTTTTCGGGGATAATAATTTCTTCGATTATGTTATAGTCGAGGGTTCTAAAGATGCTGGAAACAGTTGGCAGCCTCTTGTTGATGGTTATGATAACAGATCTGATGCGGACTGGGCAGAAGTTTATAATGAAAATATTAATGCTACAGGAGACTCTGAAAGTGTTGGAGATGCCTCTCTTTACAGGAATAGAGAAATTAACATGCTAGAGAATGGCAACTTCGCGGCAGGAGATGAAATTTTGATCAGGTTCAGATTATTTGCCGATGAAGCCGCCTTTGGCTGGGGTTGGGTTATCGATAATTTGAAGATTCAAATTGACGATGAAGGTCCATCAATTATCCATAGACACCTTGACTATGCTAGTTCTCTTGATGACATCATTATTAGCGCAAGAGTAAACGACAATGTAGCAGTTGACAGTGTTGGTCTTCTTATAAGAGTCAATGGACAAGAACAAGACCCAATAGAACTCACCGCCCAAGAGGGAGAAAATTACAGCATAAATTTAGATATCAGCTCTCTACAAACTGGAGACTTGATAGAGTATAGAATTGGTGCTTCTGACGTGAACAGTCCTGATGCAAATTCTTCAGTTATCCCAAATGACACGGACTTCATACAAGTACCAATCATAAGCTTTGGTTCAGCCGTCAATGTCTACGAGAATGACTTTAACACCGCAAGTGATGATTTTGTAGGAAATTTCTACTCTATTGATACCCCTTCAGATTTTTCTGATGGAGCTATTCATTCTGCGCACCCTTACCCAATTGGTTTCGGAATCTTAGGCACAGGAACATTTACTTATACACTCAAAACTCCTATAAGAGTAGATGAAGAAAGAGCACTCGTTATTTATGATGAGGTCGTTCTTGTCGATCCAGTTCTTGATTATACTGCACTTGAAGCTTCTAAAGATGGTGGCGTAACCTGGTTCGAAATTGAGCGCTATGGTACCAACACAGAGCCTGATGTTTGGCTTCCTGCGTACCAAAATGGAGATGATGGAAGCTCTTCTTTATACAGAGAGCATAGGATTGAAATGACACAATCTCCTCAAATAAGCGATGGAGATGAAGTGCTACTGAGGTTCAGAATAGAAAGAAGAGGTTCAGGCGATGGATGGGGCTGGGCGATTGATAACCTTAGAATTCAAACAGAGATCATTACAAGTATTCCGGGTGAGATCCAGAAAGAGAATACTGTGTCAGTTTATCCAAACCCTATAAAAGACAACAGATTGACTATCGTAGTAGAAGGTTCTAATAGTAACATGATTGACTATTCCATTTTCAGTATAAATGGTGAATTAAGTCAATCAGGTAATGGACTTGAACTGAATAGATCGAATGAGGTCAGCATTGATTTATCAAACTTGAAACCAGGTCTATTCTTATTGAATGTATTCAACGGAGAAATATCCAAAGTCATCAAAGTTCTAAAGACTGAATAGATTGGTTTTGAATTCAGCCTTAAGCAGAAATTGCACAACTAACAGAAAGCAGTAGATAATGACTTAATAAAAAACCCTGATCAAATAAGATGAGGGTTTTTTTGTATTCAATTTTTATGGTCGATACTTATCTGATAAGCTGTAAAAGTGCTATGCTCATAGTTAAAACGAATAGAATCGCTTTCTAAAAAGTCATTAGCATTCAATTCTAGTTTTATCTGTCCTTTTGGTTCGGCTGTGGCAAAAATCTCTTTTTTGTCTTGATTGATTATCGCTTTATCTGCTTCAATTTCAAATCCATTTACCTGAATCTTAACATTTCCTTCTAGTACTTTCACATTACCATCTACAGTAATTTGGTCAGCTTGAAAAGTCATCGAACCTAAAAATGAAATGAAGGCTATTGGAATAATTGCTAAATACTTTATCATCTTGCTTTTTGTTTGTGATAAACAGTATCAAACAAAATCTGAACCAAGTAAAACATGGAAATAGGCCTTAAAATACTTTTAGCATTTTTTATGATTTGCACCTGTATAGGACTTATAAAACCTTGGATGCCACTTTGGTGGATGGAAAGACAAAACCGACTCTTAGTACTCAAATATTATGGAATACCAGCAGCTATTTTAGGGCTAGTACTCCTTTTGACATAAAACAAAGCGTTTCTTGTCAATGTCCGTAAAGGCGAAAATATAAGCCTGACCACCTTCCTGAATTTTAGTTTTTGCCCTAATCTGCTTCACTGAAAGTGGAAAATTTCTAGTTGAAATGTTAGCCTTCATTTCAGGAAACTGAGATTTCAGCTTTTTATTCAAAGGCAATTCTTTGGTAAGACTAAATGCACGTCCTGGAAAGTCAGTGATTAATTCCTTAGAAGTATAGAGGTGTGTATTCGGGTGAAGTTTTTTCAATTTAAAACGCCTTGCAACTGATTTGAATGCACCGCCTTTCAGAATTGCTGCATTTGGTTCATACAGGTATGTATCCAAAGCAGAAAGTTCTACCTCACCTTCTTCTTCATCGAAACTGAAATCGAAAACCTCTTTATCATTTTGTTTCAGATTGACACAGTGAACACAAACGCCTTCTCCGTAATCAGCTTTCAAATGCACCAATAGTTCTTTGACTTCATTTTTAAAAGCTAACACATAGACATTAGCCACATTACTTAAGTCTCTAAGCGTCTGTTTAATGTCAAGCAAGGGAGCCAATTTGATCAATACATTGCTAGACTTCTTAAGCAATTCATATTGCAAAGTTTCCACATCAGGAGTACAATCAGAGAGTCTAAATACTTTATTGGCATTGTCATCTCTCCGGGCTGGGTCAAGATAAATCCAATCTACTTTATCTATAGAGGTGAGGTAATCTTCAGCAGTTGTATGAATACATGAGATTTTGGCTGACAATGCATCAAAGTTGTGTTTGGCCAGTTCAACCAAGTTTGGCTGCTTTTCGATATAAGTCGCTTGCTCAAAATTTGAGGATAGATAAAAAGTATCTACACCAAAACCACCTGTTAGATCCACAAATGACCGACCACTCATTAAGTCAGCCTTGAACTTTGCTGTTTCTTCAGAACTGCATTGTTCCATGGAGAGCGGTGGAGGAAAAACGATTCCCTTCTGCTCAAACCAAGTCGGCAATTTCAACTTCGCCTTGCGCTTGCTTTTTATTTGGTCGAGCACCAAATGAAAATGCTCCGAAGACCTTAAAGGTGAACGGAGCATTAACTCTGCAGGGTCATCGTTAAGGTGATCCTTAATATATTCTTGAGTTTCTTGGCTTAGCAGGTATTCAATCAAGCTAAGGCCATTTTAGACTGTAAAAACTCCACAATCTGCACTGCATTTGTAGCGGCACCTTTTCTTAAGTTATCAGCTACGATCCACATATTTAGCGTATTTGCTTGACTCTCATCTCTTCTTAATCTACCGACAAATACTTCATCTTTCTTATGTGCGGTCAATGGCATAGGATAAACATTCTGGCTTGGGTCATCCTGAACGATGATCCCTTCCGCGGCTGAGAGTAACTCTCTGACCTCATCAAGATTAAAATCTTCTTTAAACTCAACATTTACAGCCTCAGAGTGTCCCCCCATTGTTGGGATTCGCACGGTTGTCGCTGTGACGGCAATTGAGTCATCATTGAAAATTTTCTTCGTTTCATTGATCATTTTCATCTCCTCTTTTGTGTACCCATTGTCTTGAAATACATCAATGTGAGGAAGCACGTTCATGTCGATCTTATGAGGGTATACCATATCTCCCTCTACATCATTTCGCTCATTCATCATTTGATCAACAGCACCTTTTCCCGATCCAGTGACCGACTGATAAGTAGAAACCACAATTCTCTTGATTCCATACCTATTTCTCAATGGCTCTAAGGCCACCACCATCTGAATCGTTGAGCAGTTCGGATTAGCAATGATCTTGTCATTTGCCTCTAGCTCGTTTGCATTGATTTCAGGAACAATCAGTTTATGATCAGGGCTCATTCTCCATGCTGAAGAATTATCGACTACCGTAGTACCAACCTCTTCAAATTTGGGTGCCCATTCAAGAGAAGTTGCCCCTCCAGCTGAAAATATAGCAAAGTCAGGTTTGGCAATAACAGCTTCTTCAAGAGTTATAACAGAGTACTGTTTACCTTTAAATTCCATCTGTTTACCTGCCGATCTTGCCGAAGCAACCAACAGTAACTCATCAAACTGCACATTTCTTTCGTCTAGCACTTCGAGGATCTCACCCCCAACCAAACCGGTAGCGCCAACTACTGCTATTTTCATAATTCTTTATACTACAGGGTATTAACTAAATAAACGCCACAAAATTACTATATTCGTGTACCTAAGCATCAAATGCGACTAACATTTTCGACAGTGTTATTACTGTGCGCCCAGTTACTGGTAGGTCAAATTGCCAGTTTCCCGCACACACAAAATTTCGAATCAGTTTTCACAACAGGTACGAACGTAGCTTTTATTGCCAATTGGCAAGGCAATGAAGTTGCTACTTCGAATCGCATTTTTCAAGGCACTGACGCCCGTTCTGGCACACAATCACTTAACGTAATTCCGACATCTTCTTTTTCAGGTGAAATACTGATTTCCTTGGATATGAGTTCCCTTTTAGGGGGTAAAATTGATTTTTACGCCTTTTCTAAAGAAAACGGAGTCACTTCGACCAGACCCGCTCTACTCTATTTCAGCACTTCTATTGATGGAGGAAACAATTATTTGGACAACGTGCAAATCGGAGATGAGAGCACTTTTCCAAACAATAGCTCCACAAGTTATGCTGCATATGAATATGAAATGCCCAGCCAAGTCGCTGGACAATCAAATGTAATTGTAAAAATTGATGTAAGTAGAGGAGATGGATCTGGTTCTGTGGCTGAATTTGTAATGGACGACTTTACCATAACAGAAGTTCTGCCAACGCTAGCTATAAATAGTTTGACTTACCTTGATGATGACGAAATCCAAATTCAATTTAATCAAGATGTTGAAAATACCTCTGCCGAGGATGAAAGCAATTATACGCTCGACTTTGGCTTCGGAAATCCCGCTACTGCCGTTCAAAGTGGCACTGACCCTTCTCTTGTCACACTCACGTTTGCTAAGTCATTCGTAAATAATACTTATGAGCTAACAATTGATGATGTTGAGAATATCGATGCGAGTTCTGTAGCTTCTGGCTTGACTGCTTCAAGTAAATACGAGACACAAACTCTATCTAGACAAATAGTAATCAATGAAATATTCGCTGACCCAACAGGAACAAATGCACCTTCACCAGTTATTCTACCGACGGGCACCACAGATGAGTTTATAGAGCTCTATAATACTACTGCTGAAGCCATCGAAATAACCGATTTTGAAATTTCAGGCGGAACTATTGGCGATTTTACCATCCCAGCCAATGACTACGTTATTCTAACTTCCACTAGCAACTTGGCAACCTATCAAGCTTTTGGAAGCGCTGTCGCAGTAAGTTCATGGAACACATTGAGTAATGCTGGAGAACAGATCCTCTTATATGATCAGCTAGGCAACCTCATTGACAGCCTTAGCTTCGATACGAGTTGGTATAAGGACACGGATAAAGCCGATGGCGGTTGGACACTTGAGCAGATCAACCCAGAACTCGCTTGCTCTGGCCCAAATAATTGGAGCGCCTCTAACTCATCAAATGGGGGGACACCTAGCTCTCAAAACAGTATTTACGACAATAGCCCAGATACAACAGGCCCTACACTAGATTCAGTAATTATCAACTCACCTACAAACATCACTTTGGTATTTAATGAATTAATGGATGCAGGAAGTTTGAATGCAGGATCGTATGCGCTATCTGATGGTGTGTCAATCAATAGCGCAGCTTCAAGAGCTAGTGGCTACGCTGTTGATCTGACTTTAAATCCGTCCATGACATCAGGTACAGAATATACTTTGACAATATCTGGTGTTACGGACTGTTCAGGTAATGCCAATACACAAGCGACAATAGACTTTCTATTCGACAATGAACCCCCTGCTTTTGAAAGATTCATTTTTAAATCTCCTCAGCTGATCGACATTGTTTTCGATGAACCTGTTGGAGAAACTCAAGCAGAAATTGAAAGCAATTATAGCATAAACAACTCCATCGGCTCGCCTACTTCAGCTGTTTTAAATGCAACAAATGATAGAAGAGTAAGCCTCACTTTAAATTCTGCACTTACTGAAGGTGAATCCTTCCAGCTCACTATTCAGAACCTTGAAGATAGTTTGGGTAATACAATTGTTACCGATCTCCAAAACTTTACATTTCAAGACCAGCTTGATACGGTCATTGTAATCAGCAGCCAATTGTTAGATGTTTATTTTGATGAAGATCTGAATGCCAGTGCCACAACTTTGTCCTACTATGATGTGGAAGGAATCGGAAACCCAGTTTCTGCCAGTATAGATGGAGTAGACCCGAAATTGATCCATCTCGCTTTTTCAGCAAACTTCTCTGAAAACGCACCGATTGAGATTCGTTTTGAAGACATCCAAAATAGTGGGGGAGCATTCCTTCAAGCATTCAACACTGACTTCATTTACGATACTGATGACCCAGACTTAATTGATTTCGAAGTAGTCGATGCTAATAATCTGCAACTGAATTTTGATGAAATATTGGATCAGAGCACATCTGAGGTTATTAATAATTACTCAGCGAACAATGGGTTAGGTATACCCAACACTGCAACACTTTCAGCAGATGGAACTTCCGTTACATTGTTTTATAGTAGTGGGTTTGAGCAAGAAGTCGAAAATCAATTGACATATACTGCAATCGAAGACCCAAGCGGAAATGCAATTACAACTAATAGAACCTTCAATTACACGTATGACACGAGGCCTCCACGATTCGATTCTCTAATTGTATTGTCACCAAGGGAATTATTATTGAGTTTCACAGAAGAGGTAGTTGAATCAATTGCTGAAGACCCAAGTAATTATTCTGTTAATAATGGCATCGGCAACCCAAATACTGCTATTCGCCAAGACAGTGCTACTCATCAGGTACTTCTGACCTTTACTACTCTTGGCAACAACTCCAATAATATTCTAACGATATCTAATCAGAGAGATCTATTCTCCAACGATTTAAGTGCTGATATAGAAGTTGCATTTGATAATGTTGTTCCTGCTTTTGGAAGCTTTAGTATTCTCTCAGACACATCAATTCAGATACAATTCACCAAAGAACTTACCACTGAGTCTGCTGAAGATGTCGAGAATTATGGATTCGATAATGGATTAGGAGCTGATTACATTGAGCAGGACAATGATGACGCCTCTCTTGTCAGTATTTTCTTAACGAAAAGGTTAAAAGAAGATGTCGACTACAGGCTGGTTGTGGACAGTTTAGAAGATGTTTTTGGAAATACAGTACCACCAACCGTGTATGATTTCACATTTGATACCTATTTACAGAGCATAGAAATACTTTCCTCAAACGTGCTTAGGCTCAATTTTTCCAAAGAATTAAGTGAATCACTTGCCGAATCTCTCACAAACTATGAGGTAAATAATGGAATTGGAACCCCTATCAGCGCAGTGCTGAACCCATCAAACAACACCCAAGTCAGTCTGACCTTTGGGTCAAACTTTACAGAATCAACGACATATAATTTGTTTATAAAAAATCTCGCTGATCCTTTCGGAGGTACTATACCGGCTTCAAATAATACGGTCGTTTATGACGTAACTCCTCCTCTGGTGACAAGTATAAACTCCATCTACGAAAATGAAATTGAAGTTGTATTCAATGAAGTATTAGATCCAACAACAGCACTTGCACTTAATCATTACAATTTAGACGGAGGTGTTGGTCAACCGATTAATGCGGTATTTTCCTCTTCTGACCAAAATGCAGTGAGTCTTACATTCCCGGTTAACTTAGTTAATGGACAGTCTTACACCCTTACTTTAGACCGTGTTGAAGACACCCAAGGAAAGGCAATGGCCCTTTCTAATGAAGTCTTCATTTTTGAATCAATTGCAGAACCTAGTTTCAGAGAAATAGTAGTTAATGAAGTTTATTTCGATGTTGATGCTAGCAGCGGACTAGCTCCTTATGAATATGTGGAGATCTACAATAATGCTGGAGAAGACTTTCAGTTAAGGGACTTTCAGTTAACGGATGGAAATGATACCGCAGTCTTCAAAAATCAAATCATTGTCTCTGGAGAGTATGTGGTATTATCAAATGGTACAGGCGCTAATGCTTTTGGAGGAACCGCCCTATCCAATTTCCCATCCTTATCTAACAATGGAGAAACCATTTATCTCCTAGACAGAAATGACCAGATCATAGATTCTCTTGCTTTTGATAAGACATTATTCAAAGATGAATCTAAGGAAGATGGTGGTTACAGCATCGAATTGATCAACCCTGATAAGCCCTGCTTCGACCCAAGCAACTATGCAGCTTCCAATGATGCAAATGGAGGAACTCCAGGTTCACAAAACTCCATTTTCGATAATTCAGCCGATCTAACAGCACCAACTGTCATCGAACTGAATATTATCAATAATACAACCCTACAAGTTCAATTCAGCGAAGCCATGGACAATGGTAGTCTCCTCGCTTCCAATTTTAGCATTCAAGCAGGTACTCCAATTGATAACATTTCCGTTGATGATGATTTTGGGCAAATAGTTACAATCAATTTAGCCAGTGAATTTGAGCGAGGAAGTACTCAGAGACTTGTGATTACAGGAGTGCAAGATTGTTCGGGAAATACACTAAATACGCAAGTTGATTTTGAACTTGGTGCATTACCTCAGGTCAATGAACTATTGATCACAGAGATCATGGCAACTCCAAGCCCAACTGTTGGACTCCCTAATCTTGAATATGTAGAGGTATATAATAACAGTTCTAATGTAATCTCCTTAAACGATGTCTATCTGGCGGATAATGCCGGTAGGACTCAAATTGGTGATATCAATATTAATCCGGCTAGTTATTTAATTCTTACAAAAAATAGCTCTACCGCTTCATTTGATTCATTTGGTGATGTTCAGGGCATTAATTCTTTCCCAACCTTTACCACACAAGATGAAGCGCGATTAGAAAATGCTGACAGCTCAATTATCTTCTCCGTTTCTTACGATCGATCTTTCTTCAAAGATGATTCTAAGGACGATGGTGGTTATAGTTTGGAAATGATTAGACTAAACCCCGCTTGTCAAAGTCCAGACAATTGGACCGCTTCAATCAATGCTTCTGGAGGAACTCCGGGTCAGCAAAATTCAGTATTTACCGCTAGTGGTGACAGTCAGAATCCGACTGTATTGTCTTTTGAAGTATTGAGCGATACTACGTTTGCAATTGAGTTTAGCAAGGCCATGGATATTTCAACCTTGGTTCAATCTAATTTCATTTTTAGTCCGAGCCTTAATGTAAATGCAATTCATATTAATGATGCTTATGGCTATAGTATAACTGTGGAGTTAGATGCAGCTTTTCCATTGGGAACACTATATAATTTGTCTTTCCAAAATTTAGCTGACTGTGCTGGTAATGCTTTGTCAAATACTTCATTTGATTTTGCAGAAGGAAGAATGCCAAACGCTTATGAATTGATCATTACTGAATTGATGGCAAAGCCTAGTCCTTCGATAGGGTTACCTGAAAGCGAATATGTGGAAATATACAATTCAACATCAGATATATTGAGCCTTGAAAATGTTGTTCTAGCTGACTTGGTTAACTCTACGGTACTGCCTGACACTATCATTGGTCCAAATGAATACCTATTACTCGTACCAAACTCTTTGGCCGATCAATTTACTAATGCCATTGCATTGTTCAATTGGCCTAACTTGAATGACGACCGAGAAACGATCAAGCTATACAACTCAAACTCCGAGGAGTTATTCAGGGTTAGCTATACTGACTCTTGGTACAGAAGCACTCTCAAATCACAAGGAGGCTATAGCCTTGAAATGATAGATTTAGATTATCCATGTGTTGAAGAGAATAACTGGACAGCGAGTGAGTCTGCTACTGGAGGAACCCCCGCTGCTTTAAACTCAGTTAATGGTAACAATCCAGATAACCAAGGTCCAGAGCTTATGAGTGCCATAATGTTAGATGCAGGTAGCATTCAATTAACATTCTCCGAAAGATTGAACTCAAATGGAATTCAAACATCTGATTTTCAAATTGACAATGGCTCTTCATTCATTGCCCATTCTGTCGATGAGACCGAAAAAATCATTACACTCTACACAGCCACTGATTTGGTTGACAACCTAGTTTACACCATAGAAGCAGATAATCTGACAGACTGTACTGGAAACCTTATCGATGCAAATAATAATAGCGCAACATTGATTGTTCCTGGCGAGGCTATTGAAGGAGATGTCGTTGTAAATGAAGTACTATTCAACCCTAGACCCGGAAGTTCCAGATTCATCGAGTTCTACAATAATTCAGGTAAGTACATCAATTTAAAAGATTGGAGAGTCTCTGGACTGAATAACAACCGAATCATTTCGGAAGAGGATTATTTCATTGCCCCCAATTCATTCTTTGTCATAACAGATGATGCTATTGATATTTTAGCTCAATATCCTGCAAGTCAAACCGAAACCTTCATTGAAATAGGGTCCATGCCGTCTATGAGAGACGATTCAGGTGCCGCAATATTATTGAACTCAGACGGATTAGAAATAGATGCTTTCAATTATAGCGAAGATTTTCATTCACCTTTATTAAGTGACGATGAAGGAGTCTCTCTAGAAAGAATAGTTTTCACGGGTGAATCAAATGATGAGAATAATTGGTTCTCAGCCTCTTCATCAGATAATTATGCAACCCCTGGTTATGCCAATTCTCAAGCAAGGCCTGGTGGAATTGTTGGTCAGGCCATGTCAATTGAACCTAAGACATTTTCACCTGACGTTAGTGGTGCTGCCCCATTCACCACCATTAATTTCAATTTTGATAACCCGGGTAATGTGCTAAATGTGACAATTTATGATGCTTCTGGGAATTTGGTAAAACGTGTTTCTGAAAATAAATTGATCGGCACCCAATCATTCTTCACCTGGGATGGTACAAGAGAAGATGGCACTAGAGCAAGAATAGGCTACTACATGATATTGACTGAAGTCATTAATGCAGAAGGCCAAGTACAATACCTAAAAGACAAAGTTGCCATTGGAGGCCGCTTCTAAATTAGAGGTCAATCAAGTTTTGTAAAGTCTCATTTGCATCAGCTTAGATTTTTCTAGTTTATTCCAGATTTTTTGATATTTCTTCCAAACAATTCATAGTAAATTATGTAATTATTATGTGACTCAACTTTAACACCAACCTATGAATTGCTTAATCAACGAAACACTTATCCGTTACAAAGGCAAACAAGCAAACGCTGAAGTGATCTCTAGATACCTTCGTATCAAACATAAGATCAAAATGGATGCTCAGGTACTCCTAAGACGACTGCAGGCTATTCAGTCTTAGAGTTCTTTAAAAAACGATAAGTAGACTTACTAAGGTTAATACGATATGATAATTGGCATTAACCTTATTTTTTGAATTAACAATTCGATAACACCGGTGAAAAACAAATATTTTTTTGCTATTGGTTAGGGCAATTTTATCTTAGCACATCTTTTTAAACATTGAATCGCAACGGTATGAGTAAGGAAGTGAAAAACAGATATTCTGAGAGCGAGTTGAAAGAATTTGAAGCACTCATTTTAGATAAAATCGATAAGGCAAAGAACGAATTGAACGAGCTCAAAAGGAGTCTTCAAAAAGGTGGTGATTCTGGTGAAGACATTACCAATAACTCTACAAAGGTTTTAGAAGATGGCGCGGATACACTTGAAAAAGAGAACCTCAATCAGCTAGCAGCCAGACAACAAAAGTTTATCAACAACCTTGAGAACGCGCTGATCAGAATTAAAAATGGTACTTACGGCATTTGCATTGATACGGGTAATCTTATTTCTAAAGAAAGATTGATGGCTGTACCGCATACCATGCATTCAATCGCTGCCAAACTCTCTCAGCGCAAATAATGGATTTTCTGGGCAATCATATTGAAGCCCTGATCTTTTGTGCACCTAAGCCAATACAGAAAAAAGAGATCCGAAATTGTCTGAATGAAATGTTCGAGGCTGATGTCCCTATGAAGGATATTGACAATGCGCTCGAACAGCTACAAGAAAAATTCTCAAATGATCAGTTTTCATTTGAGGTTATCAAATCAGGCGGAGGCTATCAATTATTAACCAAGCCGGCTTATCAAGCAAGTATTGGTATTTTGCTAAAGCAACAATCCAAGAAAAGACTTTCAACCTCTGCTCTAGAAACGCTTTCGATCATTGCTTATAAACAGCCCGTTACTAAGTCAGAAATTGAGCAAATAAGAGGAGTTAATTGCGATTACACAGTACAGAAGCTTCTGGAAAAAGAGCTCGTAGAAATTAAAGGTAAAGCAGAGACCATCGGGAGACCTATGTTATACGGTACATCTGATCGCTTTATGGACTACTTCGGCATTAACGATATCAAAGAGTTACCAACGCCTAAAGATTTCGCCACACCAGAAAATGAGATAGGCACACAAGCAGAAGAAACTGTAATCGAAAAAGAAGAGGAATAAGCTTACCTTTGCATAAATACAGTAGTGATACTGAATAAGATGCAAAAGAAAAGAAGATCCCACCCCAAAGCGCAGGGCAAAAGAGAGAATAGTGAACAAACAGCTCCAAATGCAGATGGCTGGCGCTTGAATAGATACATTGCTAATTCAGGAATTTGTTCTAGACGAGAAGCGGATAAGCTTATAGAGGCAGGAAAAATCAAAGTAAATGGCGAAGTCGTCAAAGAAATGGGTTACCGCGTAAAGGCAACTGACTCCGTAAAGTTCGAAGGCCGCAAACTTAATCCAGAGAAGAAACAGTATATTCTATTAAATAAACCCAAGGGTTTCATTACAACTACCTCTGACCCTAAAGGAAGAAGAACGGTGATGGAATTGGTTAACAATGCCTGTGATGAGCAGATTTTTCCAGTTGGAAGGCTTGATCGGGCAACAACAGGTTTGCTCCTGTTCACAAATGATGGCGATTTAGCCAAGAAACTCACACACCCAGCTAACAATGTTAAAAAGGTCTATCAGGTAACACTGGACAAACCAATAACAAAGAATGATTTTGGTGCTATAGTAGAAGGTTTAAAATTAGAAGATGGCCCTGTGGTAGTCGATGACCTTGCAGTTGTAAGTCCAGACAACACTGTTTTGGGCATTGAAATCCATATTGGCAAAAACCGTATTGTGCGAAGAATTTTTGAGCACTTAGGCTATACCGTTGAAAAGCTCGATCGAGTAATCTTTGCCGGACTCACAAAAAAGGACCTTCCAAGAGGAAAATGGAGGGAATTAACAGAAAGAGAGATCAGAGGGATTAAATAAAATAGTATGCATGCATACTATTTTTCGAATAGCTTCTCTATATTCGCATATGGCGTGCAAACGATTGACTAAGCCGGAAATAAAAAAGCCCCTTCAAACGAAGAGGCTTACTTCAAGTGGTGCTGAGTGGATTCGAACCACCGACTCACGGATTTTCAGTCCGATGCTCTACCAACTGAGCTACAGCACCCTGAATTGGAGGCACAAAAGTATATAAAAACTCTATCGGTGCAAAACATTTTCAATAAATATCAAATACCTTTAAAAACAGCCAAAGAGACTCGTTAATATGCAATACCTATCTCAAATCGCATTTTTAATTGTAGTTGGAGTTGCTACCTTCTTCATATACAAGCGAATAACCCAAATTCGAAAGAATATTTTTCTGGGCAAAAAGACTGAAAGGAATGATAATTCTTCCGAAAGATGGAAAACAATGCTTCTTGTTGCCTTCGGTCAACAAAAAATGTTTAAGCGCATTGTACCTGCACTTTTACACCTGCTCATTTATGTGGGCTTCCTAGTAATAAATCTTGAGGTACTAGAGTTTGTCATTGATGGCATAGCAGGTACCCATAGGATATTTGCTCCAGCACTTGGTGATTTCTACACTGTACTCATTAATGTTTTTGAATTCTTAGCCGTTGGTGTACTTTTCTCTTGTGTGATTTTCCTTATCCGTAGAAATGTTGTTAAGGTAAAGCGATTTAGCGGTGAGGAAATGAAAAAATGGCCAACCCTTGACGCTAATCTGATTCTTGTTATAGAGATCATCCTCATGTTCGCAATTCTTACCATGAATGCAACAGATATGTTAATTCAAGGGCAGGATGACCATTATCCACAAACAGGGAAATTCTTCTTCAGTAGTTTTTTGACGCCACTCTTTGAAGGTCAGTCTGTATCAACACTAGTATTTATTGAGCGATTCGCATGGTGGTTTCACATTATTGGTATTCTGGCATTTGCTGTATATGTGACTTTTTCCAAACATTTGCACATCGGCTTGGCATTTCCAAATACGTGGTATTCAAACCTCAAACCTAAAGGTGAGATGGATAACATGCCTGTAGTTACCAATGAAGTCAAGATGATGCTTGGAATGCCAACAGAAGCATCGAATGAGCCACCAACTGAAATTGAACGATTTGGGGCAAAGGATGTAAATGACCTCAGTTGGGTCAACATTATGAATGCTTATTCATGCACTGAGTGTGGCCGTTGTACCTCTAATTGCCCTGCAAATCTTACAGGGAAAAAGCTTTCACCAAGAAAGATCATGATGGACACCCGAGACCGTGCTGAAGAGGTGGGGGCCAGTATTGCAAAAGGAGGTCAAGGTCTTGAGGATGGAAAGACCCTTTTAGGAGATTACATCACCAAAGAAGAGATCAATGCTTGTACAAGCTGTAATGCTTGTGTTGAAGCTTGCCCGGTTAATATCGACCCATTGTCTATCATTCTTCAAATGAGAAGATATGTAGCCATGGAGGAGTCAGGTGCTCCTGCTTCTTGGAATAGCATGTATCAGAATATTGAAACTAGTTTTTCACCTTGGAAATTTGCTCCGACCGATAGATTCAATTGGGCAGATGATCTAAATAAACCAACAAACTAAAATGAGTCAGGAGATGAAAGTAAGAACGATGGCCGAAATGGCTGCTAGCGGAGAGAGCCCAGAGGTACTTTTTTGGGTTGGTTGTGCCGGTTCATTTGATGATAGATATAAAAAGGTAACCCTTGCCTTCATAAAGATATTAAACAAAGTAGGCATATCATTTGCTGTTCTTGGCGATGAAGAAACCTGTACAGGAGATCCTGCTAGAAGGTCTGGAAACGAGTTTCTCTTTCAGATGCAGGCAGTTGCCAACATTCAAGTATTAGATGGTTATGGCGTAAAAAAGATTGTGACAGCTTGCCCTCATTGTTTTAATACTATCAAAAATGAGTATCCTGAATTGGGTGGAAACTATGAAGTGATACATCATTCTACATTCCTTCAACAACTAATCAATGAGGGAAAAGTAGGCATGCAAGGTGGAGGTGAATTCAAAGGTAAAAAGATCACTTACCATGATTCTTGCTTTTTAGGCAGGGCCAATAACATATATGAGGCACCTAGAGAAGTACTCGAAGCTTTGGATGCCGAATTGGTAGAAATGAAGCGCTGTCGCACCAAAGGGCTGTGCTGTGGCGCTGGAGGAGCTCAGATGTTCAAAGACGCTGAGCAAGGCAACAAGGAAATCAATATTGAAAGAACTGAAGAGGCCCTAGCCACCGGTGCCAATGTTATTGCTGCTGCTTGTCCATTTTGCATGACAATGATGCGTGATGGCGTAAAGAATAAAGAGAAAGAAGACAGTGTAGAAGTCCTTGATTTGGCAGAATTAATTGCCAAAAACGAAGGACTCTGATCTACAGATTCATAAAGAGCCCAACCGAATAGGAAGGGCTTGCTAAAACTCTTTTCCCATAAGGTGCAAAACCTACTGCAGCAGTAGCACCAAACTTTTCATTAAAGAAGTAATTCACCTCTGGAGTTACTCCAACATATTCGATGTTATTTGAAAAGATTCCGTTGCTAGGTGTTTCAAAATCGTCTCCATTGTACATGGAGTTTACGCTTAGTACTTTCAACGCTGTTAGCAATTTTGGAGACATCCAATAACCTACCTCTCCACCAATTCTAAATTCATCGCTGAAATTGTTAGTTCTGTTATTGTATGCGGTAAGTAAAGTAGCATAACCCTTACCAGCAGCAAATGAGGTACTAGCTTCAAGAGTCAGCATCGTATTGAATTCTCCATCTCCCGTTTGGAGCACTCCAGTTTCTCCACCAGCTTCATTGCCCAAAGGCAAACCAAAGGTTAGGCTAGCGCTTAACACTATAGGTTTATCTACTATCAATCCGTATTTAAGCGTAAGGTCGAAATCGCCCAAAGATGTAACTGCATCACCAGGTGCAATAAGTTCATCGGTGGAACCCGAAACTTGTTTGTTGAGAGTTGCACGAGATAAAAAGGGAATGTATGCAATCCCCGTTAATCTGTCTGTTATTCCATACTCACCCTAAATGCTCGTAATATAAACTGATGATGTAGGTATATTTAGAATATCACCGCTGGGCGAAAAGTATGAATCAGAAATGATAAAAAATTCGCTCAGTTTAAAATACCCTTTACCTTTCTTTTGAGGCCATCCTCCACCAGCGAAAGTTGAATGAGCAATGGCTAGTAATATTAAAATGCTTAATAATCTCTTCATTTTTTGCTAGTTGTTAAGTTCACCATAGCCGAAGGTCACTCCGAAAGGCTTACAATAGATTAGAACAAATTTGTATGTATCGAGCTGAGCGCTTGATTTATCAATGATGTAGCTTTGTTCACCTGAGTTACTTTTCAAATTCCCAAGTTCAAGGCCACCAATTGTAGAGGTAATTGAATTACTTAAATAGACGAACAAGCCCGGTCCGTTACTTGATCTAAAATTACTGCCAAACCTAAGCTCTAATTGGTCTCCAAGATCTTCAAGAGTAATATTTCCTATGACATTATAGTCACTTCGCCCTCTGAATGAACCTGTTCTTTCAGTATTCAATTCGGACGTAGTATTTCCTGCATTTACCATGACTGAATCGATCGCATCGCCAAAAGAGGCTAATATCATGACATCCCCATTCATTACAGCAGAAGCAATTCCATTCTGATCAATTGAAATGATTCCGTCATTTGTAGAGCGCCAAGAAACATCCACCAATTCTTTCTCACCGAATTCATTGAAATAATCAGCAACGAACATAAAGGAATCTCCCACCCTGAGGCTATCAACACCCGTGACAATACTCACCTCTTCAGGAACAATCACTTCATCTACAATGTCGGTCCCTATACAGGCACTTGCAGAAATTAACAATAGGCAAATCAAGCCCAATGGAAGTCTGGTCATATGGTTTAGTTAAGGGTTTAGCTTTGATTTGTAGAACACCCCACCATTTACTTCAAAAGAAAAAGTTCATTCCTGCACTTTCTGACCATGTTAAAAAATGTCAAATGGAATTAATGGTCTGTAGAATTGGTTCATAAGCAGATGCAATCGAAATTTGGAACATTAATCGCGAGGTATGCTACAAACATTTACTAATCTTTCTCCAAAAGCTAGAATTTGGGTTTACCAGTCAAACAGGAAAATCACAAAAGAGGAGCAGCTAGAGATCAAAAAAAGATCAGAATTATTTCTCAGGTCATGGGCGGCACATGGTCAGGACCTCCTTGCCTCGGCAGAGATCCTCAATGATTACTTTTTCATCATCGCTACAGATGAATCTTTCAATATGGCAAGCGGATGTTCCATTGATACATCCTTCCGTTTTGTTCAAGAGCTAGGTGCTGAATTACAAATTGATTTCTTTAACAGAAGTAATCTGGCTTTTCTAACTGATGGCACAATCAGTATGGTCGATATGAAAGACTTAAAAGCAGAGATCACAAATGGCAACATTACCGGCCAATCTGAGTTTTTTAATAATACGATTGCCAACAAAGAAGAACTTGACAGCAAATGGCTCGTTAAGGCAGAGGAAAGTTGGCTAAAAAGATACTTTAAAGCTGCAGAAAACGTATAATTACAGTAGACTGTAGCCTAGTTCAGAGAAATGAGGAAAAAGCATCTGACATTTATTGCATTGTTGATTCTAACCTTCGCTTGCGGTTCTTCCAAGAATGTAAATTTCTTAGGAGTGCAAGAAGCGCCAAAGAAAACAGCAACACCTCCTGCAAATTCCACATTCGAAGAAAACAAAAGTGCAGCCAGTGCAGCCGCTGTAGATACAGGGGATGAAGACAAAACTCCAAAATACTTAAAGAGTTATATGGAAGATGAAAACTACATTCAAGCTCTTGAAGATTTTGAAGCCGAATTGGCAGGCAATCCTAATGCACCTGATGTAAACTTTTACGCTGCCGAATCATACAGGAAATTGGGAAGAGTAAAAGAGTCTTTGCCTTATTATCAGAGGGCCTTAGAGGCAGGATACGAACACGAAGAACTAGAGATCAATTATGCGCTTGCTCTTAAGGCGAATGAGCAATATGACAATGCACTAGAAGTACTTGAGGAGTATGTTACATACGCTAGTACAGAGATCTACAAAGAAAGAGCACAAAGAGAAATTCAAAACCTTCAGAAACTTGACACGATCAGTTTGATGGTTAGAGATATAGACCTCCAGCTCTTGAATGAAATTAATACGCCACAAGCCGAGTATGCACCAAGTTATTACAATGGCGATCTATACTATGTCACCAATAGCGAACCTGAGAGTTTTGAGCGTTATGATATCCCATTTAGCCAAATTCATAGAGCAAAGCTTAACGGACTGAAGATTGAAGCTGGCACAGCCGGTAGTATGCCTGGTGCATTCAATGACCTAAAAATCAATGAAGGCAGCATAACTTTTTCTCCTGATGGCAATACGGCCATTTTCGCAAAGGGAAATTCTGATGGTAAAAAGGATAGACGAAGTGTTGATCTATTTATTGCTGAAAAGCGCAATGGTCAATGGCAAGTTCCAATTCCGATGCCAATTAACAGTCCAGAATATTGGGATAGCTCACCAGCATTTAACAACACGGGTACAACGATCTACTTTGCCAGTGATAGACCAGGAGGTTACGGAGGTTCGGATATTTATAGAGCTACTATAAATGCAAGAGGAAGATGGTCTGACGTGACCAACATGGGAGAAGACATCAATACAGCGGGGGATGAAGCATTCCCATACGTGTCTCCTGATAATAAACTTTATTTTTCAAGTGATGGACACGCTGGCTTTGGTCAATATGACCTGTTTGAAGCAGTAAACAGAGGTGGCAATGTTACCGTTAGAAACCTGGGGCCTTCATTCAATACTCCTAGCGATGACTTCGGCTTAATTTATACTGATTTTCCTTTTGAAGGCTTCTTTAGTTCTAACAGAGAAGGTGGAGCCGGTGGAGATGACATCTATAGCTTTGTCGATAATTCAGCAGACCTAAAACAGATCACTTATGTCCTGAAGGGAACAACTTTCCAGAGAGACGAAGATAGCGTTCGCTCAATTTTGGGAAATGTTCATGTCAAATTGATGGATGAAAGTGGTGTACTTGTAGACGATATTATCAGTAGCAGAGCAGGTTCTTTCAGTTTTCCTGTAGAACCAGAAAGGGAGTATACTTTAATCGGAGATAAAGAAAACTTCTTTACCGAACGAACTATTTTCACAACGCTTGGAGAAACTGTTCCTCAGGAATCTCTTGTAGAGAGGTATACAGAAAAAGTATTTGATTCTGAGGTAACGCTAGATCCAATCATTTTGAATAAAGCGATTGTGATCCCGAATATTTATTATGACCTGAATAAGGATAACATTCGATCAGATGCTGCCGAACAGCTGGATAAATTAGTATTGCTTCTAGCAGATAACCCAACCATTAGAATTGAATTGAGCTCTCATACGGATTCTAGGTCTGATGATGAATACAATCAGGATTTGTCTCAAAGAAGAGCACAATCTGCGGTGGACTATATAGTTTCGCAAGGAATCTCAAGAAACAGGCTCGTTGCCAAAGGCTATGGCGAAGGAATTCTCTTAAATGGTTGCAGCAATGGCGTTCCTTGTACAGAAGAGCAACACCAAGAGAATCGTAGAACTGAATTTAAAGTTATCGAAGTAGAGAAATAGCAATACAAGATATTGGTTAAATGAGCCTCCTTTAAGGAGGCTTTTTTATTTTTGTGCAATAATTGAAAGACCATGAGTGACAGGTACATGCAGCGAGGGGTTTCAGCCTCCAAAGAAGATGTTCACAATGCAATCAAAAACCTTGATAAAGGAATCTTTCCTAATGCATTCTGTAAGGTAGTACCTGACTTTATGGGTGGGGATGATACCTATTGCAACATTATGCATGCAGATGGTGCTGGCACCAAGTCTTCACTCGCTTACATGTACTGGAAGGAAACGGGAGATGTTTCTGTTTGGAAGGGCATTGCACAAGACGCAATCATCATGAATATTGATGATCTACTGTGTGTTGGAGCTACTGACAACATTCTTCTTTCTTCCACTATTGGTCGAAATAAAAACCTCATCCCGGGCGAAGTAATTTCTGCATTGATCAATGGAACCGAAGAAGTTCTTCAAATGCTGAGAGACAACGGCCTCAATATAATCAGTACAGGTGGCGAAACTGCCGATCTCGGTGACCTAGTGCGCACAGTCGTTGTAGACAGCACAGTGATCGCCAGAATGAAACGTGAGGACGTGATCACGAATGAAAAGATCAAACCGGGACAAGTGATAGTAGGAATAGCCTCCTTCGGTCAGGCGAGCTATGAAAACGAGTACAATGGTGGAATGGGTTCTAATGGACTTACTTCAGCTAGACACGATGTGTTCGATAAGAGTTTAGCAGATAAATACCCAGAAAGTTTCGACCCAAGTGTTCCCACAGATCTGATCTATTCAGGCAGCAAAAAATTGACTGATTCAGTTGAGGGAAGTCCGATTGATGCTGGTAAACTGGTGCTTTCTCCAACCAGAACCTACGCTCCAGTGGTCATAGAAATTCTAAAAGAATTACGATCAGAAATAGGAGGAATGATCCATTGTAGTGGTGGTGCACAAACCAAGGTGCTGCACTTCGTAAATAACCTACACATCATCAAAGACAACCTGCTTCCGATCCCTCCACTTTTTAAAATGATCAAGGAAGAAAGCGGTACAGATTGGAAAGAGATGTATAAGGTATTCAATATGGGTCACCGAATGGAAGTTTATATTGATGAAGCCCATGCCTCTTCGATAATTGACATTTCAAAAAGCTTCGGGATTGACGCACAAATAATCGGTCGTGTAGAAGCCGCTGACTCAGCGCATCTAACTATTGATACTGAATGGGGTAATTTCGAGTATTAGACATTACTTTTCGTAGATAGCAGCGTAGAGCTGCTCATCATATAGCGTTTTATAACTTACTTGTTTAAAGCCATTTTCTAGAGTTAGTTTGTGAAGATCTTTTAGTTCTTTAGAGGACAGATTTGAAACAAGTCTGAAGAACTGATGCATCAATTTGCTTAACCATTTGTCTTTGAGCTTGTCATTCAATTTAAAATCTGCAACGAAGAGCTTCCCATCATTTTTAAGTATTCCATTAAGTCTATTCAAAACTTTAATGAGTAGCTTCTCATCGAAGCAATCCAAAAAAAAATGTGCGATAACTACTTCGTATTCCCCTTGTACTTCTAAAACATCTCCTTGCTGAAATGTGACATAGATATCATCAAGGACTCGTCTTTTAGCTTTTAAAAGCATCTTTTCACTTAACTCCAAATAGGTCACAGTTAAACTCTTTTCAGCTGGCAGCCATTCCAAAAGCTTACCCGTACCTCCACCAACAATTAGAATTTTGGCCCCTTCAGGAATTTCATTTAAATATTGACGCTGTATATTTTCGAGTTTTTTAGCAAAGACAAACTTCGCTAGCAAATCATAAATGGGAGCAACTCTGTCAAAATTATTCTTCACAGCAAAAGATAGATTCCAGGTAAGAAAAAGATACCATCAGCTAGTATTCTAAAGAGCTGATATTTTTTAAACCACACTTGTCGATTGATCAGGGTAAAAAGCACAAAAGTCATCATCAATATTATGCCTTGAATAGGATATGACTTTAATAACAAGAACTGAATCGCAAAGAGAATAATGTTAAGTGAGCACAAGAGTAAAACTCTCTGTTTGACCATAGAAGCCCCTTTGAGCGTAGCAACTGATGCATGATGATCTTCTATATCTATATCATGCTCATAAAGGGGGATGATCAATAAGTTGGCATATGCAAGGACAAATATCTGTAAAACGAGAATTGCTTGAACTCCATCGATTGAGTTAGCAATACTAAGCGGAGCTGTTGAAACACCAGCTGTATAGACGAAAGCGGCAAAAACCTCTTTATTAAATGGTTTCTTGCTCTTAAATGAATACAAAAGGTACGCCCCGCTAACAACAGCTAATATTGCCCCGAACAACAAAGTCTCTTCAGGTAAGTACTTTAAGTTCCATAAGCCTATGGCGAATACTAAAAGTGCTACCGAGCTGATTACTTTAAAATATTTCTGGTGAAAAGCATGTCTTGGGTTGACAGCTCTTTCTTTCGATTTGTGGGCATCCAATAAATGGTCAATTGTATAGATCAACCAAATCGCAATGGACAGACCTACAACCATATTCAAGGAAAGATCGACATTCATAACTTTAGCCAAGAACAGTGTCATGATCACAGCACCCGCAGTGATGTCAAGACTTAAGTTTTGTATGAAGTGGATGATCTTTAGCATAAAAAAACCCTGACCTCTATAGAAGTCAGGGTAAATATATTTAGAAATGATCTTTCTCTTAACTATCTGCAGCCAATGCTTCAGCACCACCAACAATCTCAAGGATCTCTTTGGTAATCGCAGCCTGACGCGTTCTGTTATAAGTCAATTTCAATTCCTTCAATAGGTCACCGGCATTGTCAGTGGCTTTACCCATAGCTGTCATACGCGCACCATGCTCAGATGCGTTAGACTCCAATACAGCTTTGTAGAATTGAATCTTCAACGATTTAGGAATCAACTCTTCTACGATAAACTCTTTTGAAGGCTCGTAGATATAATCTGTATTTGAGGAAGCATCTGCAGTTTGCTCTGCCTCAACAATAGGTAAGAACTGCTCTGCTCTTACAATTTGTGTTGCTACGTTCTTGAATTCATTGTAAACAATCACTACATGGCTGTAGTCACCATTTGCAAATCCTTCCATTGCGAACTCAGCACCTTTTCGAACGTTTTCGAAAGTCAAGTCATGGAATACTTCCCAATATCCATCAATCAGGTTCATATTACCCTTCTTGAAGAAATCGTAAGCTTTTTTACCAACAGGCATCACATCAACTTGGTCTTCAGCAATGTTCTGATCTTGGATGAATGATCTTACTCCTTTGAAGATGTTTGAGTTGAAGGCACCACAAAGACCTCTATCTGAAGTCACTGCTACTACCAATACTCTACCACCCTCTTTAGCTGTTGAGTAAGTGTCCATTCCCTCGTCAGCATTGCCAGACGAAACATTGGCCAACAAAGCACCTAACTTTTCAGAGTAAGGTCTTAGCTGCACAGTTCTGTCTTGCGCCTTTCTCAGCTTTGCAGCCGCTACCATTTTCATGGCTTTGGTGATCTGCTGAGTCGATGTAATCGACTTGATACGTTCTTTTACTTCTTTTAAGCTTGCCATAAGCTATTTCAATTGGTCGAAGCCAGTTTTAATTAATACTTTGATGCAACGTCTGCTGCTACTTTCTTCAATGCGTCAATAGCCGCATCGTCAAGTTTACCTGCTTTCAAAGAAGCAAGTGCATCAGCATGACTGTTTCTCAATACTGTCAAGAATTCTGTTTCGAATTCTTTCGCTTTCTCAACAGGTACGTTGTCCATCAAGCCTTTAGTAGAAGCATAGATAATTGCTACTTGCTCTTCCACAGCTACAGGTGCAAACTGACCTTGTTTCAAAATCTCCTGGTTTCTTCTACCTCTGTCGATTGTCAACTGAGTAGCTGCATCAAGATCAGAACCGAACTTAGCAAATGCTTCTAGCTCACGGAACTGTGCTTGGTCAAGCTTCAAAGTACCAGATACTTTTTTCATAGATTTGATCTGCGCAGAACCACCCACCCTAGATACTGAGATACCTACGTTGATCGCAGGACGTACACCAGAGTTGAATAGGTTAGTCTCTAAGAAGATCTGACCATCAGTAATTGAAATTACGTTAGTCGGGATATAAGCCGATACGTCACCAGCTTGTGTTTCAATGATAGGAAGTGCAGTCAATGAACCACCACCTTTTACTTTTCCTTGCAATGCAGGAGGAAGGTCATTCATCGCTGCTGCGATATCATCGTTATCGTTCAATTTTGCCGCTCTTTCCAAAAGTCTAGAGTGCAAGTAGAATACATCACCAGGGTAAGCTTCACGTCCCGGAGGTCTTCTTAGAAGAAGAGATACCTCACGGTAAGCAACAGCTTGCTTAGAAAGATCATCATAAACCACCAAAGCAGGTCTACCAGTATCTCTGAAGTATTCACCGATAGCAGCACCAGTAAATGGCGCGAAGAACTGCATTGGAGCAGGATCAGAAGCGGAAGCAGAAACAACTACAGTGTAGTCCATCGCTCCACCTTTTTCTAGGGCAGCAACAACACCAGCAACAGTAGAAGCTTTCTGACCTACAGCAACGTAGATACAGAATACAGGCTCACCAGCTTCGTAGAATTCTCTTTGGTTAATGATAGTATCGATAACTACAGCAGTTTTACCTGTCTGACGGTCACCAATTACCAACTCACGCTGACCTCTACCGATAGGAATCATAGAGTCAATCGCTTTGATACCTGTTTGAAGAGGTTCATTTACCGGCTGACGGTAGATAACACCAGGCGCTTTACGCTCAAGTGGCATTTCGAAAGTCTCGCCTTCGATTGGTCCTTTACCATCAATTGGGTTACCCAAAGTATCAACAACACGGCCAACCATACCTTCACCAACATTGATTGATGCGATACGGCCAGTTCTTTTTACAGTGTCACCTTCTTTGATCTCAGAAGAGTCACCAAGTAATACAGCACCTACGTTGTCTTCTTCAAGGTTAAGAACCAAAGCGTTCAAACCATTGTCGAATTCTAAAAGCTCACCAGACTGAGCTTTAGAAAGTCCGTAGATTCTGGCAACACCATCACCTACTTGCAATACTGTACCTACTTCTTCAAGTTCAGCTTCAGATTTGAAGTTCGAGAGTTGCTCTCTCAAAATTGCTGATACCTCATCAGGTCTTACATCTGCCATTTTATGATCAGTTAATTTTTAAAATGCTTTTTGATAGTGGTTTTTCGCGAAATCAACTCTAAGCGCTTTCAATCTTGAGCTTACAGAGTCATCGATCTGACGGTCACCGATCTTGAGGATAAACCCACCGATCAAAGACTCGTCAACCACTTCTGTTAATTCTACTTCTTTATTACTAATTGCTTTTACCACTTTTTCGAACTCACCTTTTGTCTTAGCATCTAGTGGGAAAGTTGTGGTAACAGTTGCTTCCTCAATGCCCTTGTGCACATTGTACAAGTGATGAAATTCTTCAGCAATTTGTGGAAGGTAGCCCTCTCTGTGTTTCTTGGTAAGAATAGTGAAAATTGACAAACTCAACTCATTCACTTTTCCATCAAACACTTTATTTAGGATCGCTAGCTTTTTGTCGTGCGTGACGATCGGGCTTTTGAGCATAAGCGAAAACTCTCTGTTCTCATTAGCGAGATCAGAAAGCATTGCCATGTCATTATTTACTTCTTCCAATTTACCCTTTTCCACTGCTAGCTCTAGCAATGATTTGGCATAACGGGAAGCAATTCTGTATTCAGACATTCGTCAGAATTAGTTTAAGTTCAAATCTTTTATGTAACCCTCAACCAAGTCTTGCTGCGACTTTTTGTCACCCAATTCTTTCTTAAGGATTTTTTCAGTGATCTCAAGAGATAGCTCAGCTACCTGAGTTTTCACTTCCGCTAACGCAGCTCTCTTTTCATTGTCGATAGTTGCTTTAGCATCTTCGATCATCTTTGCAGTGATCTTAGAAGTTTCTTCTTTCGCCTCTTCCTTAATAGCATTTGCAGTAGCTACGGCTTCTTTCAAAACCTTATCTCTTTCTGCTCTTGCTTCTGCCAACAATTTCTCGTTGTCAGCTTGAAGTGCCGCCATTTCATTTTTAGCTTGCTCTGCAGCAGCCAAGGCACCTTCAATAGTTTCTTCTCTTTCTTTCAGTCCGGCCAAAATTGGCTTCCAAGCAAACTTCCCTAATACAAAGATCAGGATCAAGAATGCAACCATTTGGAAGATAAATAAGCCGAAGTCAGGTATTAATAAATCCATGTTTCTGGGGTTTTAAAGAGAATGAGCTCAGACCGGCCTAATGCCAAAGTCTGAGTTCATTCAAAATTGCTTCTTAAAGTTTCTCAACGATACTGCCGTTCACTGCAAGCAAGAAACAAGCAACTACACCGAAAAGCGCAATTACCTCGATAAGTGCAGCAATAATCAACATACCAGACTGAAGTTTACCTGCAGCCTCAGGTTGACGTGCCATACCTTCCATAGCAGAAGCACCAATTTTTCCGATACCAAGACCTGCGCCAATTGCAACAAGACCAGCACCAATACCAGCTCCCATAAGGGCATAACCAGCTGTTAATAAAATAGATAACATAATTTGTTTATTAATAATGAAACAATGGTTCTAATTAATGATGCCCATCATCTACAGCTTGTCCGATATACATTGAAGAAAACAATGTGAAGACATAAGCCTGAATCAAAGCAACAATTATTTCGATTAGCGTAATCACTGTAGAGAACAATGTACCTACAACACCTACTGCCAAACTATTTAAAATGAAACCTAAACCTATGATACTTAACACTACAATGTGACCCGCTGTAATTGAAGCGAACAAACGAAGTGTCAATGATATCGGCTTGGTAAAGATTCCAATAACTTCTACAATTAAAATGATTGGCCTCAACGGAAGAGGAACTCCCGGAGTCCAGAATATGTGAGCCCAATAAGCTCTTTTACCGTTGAACTGAGTGATCACGAATGTGAACAATGCAAGACACATGGTTACAGCAATATTACCAGTAAGGTTTGCCGCACCAGGTGTTAAGCCCAATAGGTTATTGAATAGAATAAAGAAGAATAAAGAAAGCAAGAAAGGCATGAATCGCTCATACTTATCCGCTCCGATATTAGTCTTAGCTATATCATCTCTGATGAATACAATGATTGGCTCAAAGAATGACTGAATGCCGCTTGGCGCTGAAACACCTTTCTTGTAACGTTTTGCAACTGCAAGAAACACCACAAAAAGTAGGATCACGCTAATGATCAATGATGCTACATTCTTGGTAATCGATAAATCAAGAAAGCCACCTGCCTCAGCATGATCAGCAGAATGATCATCAGCAGCTTCTCCATGACCATCATCATGAGATTTTTCACCATGTGAATCATCTCCGTGACCATCACCATGTGCACCTGCTTTGATCAGTTTGCCATGTGAAATTTCATAACCTCCATGCGCAATTGGCTCATGATGCTCATCATAAAAATCTGATGACATGAAGAATTTGAATCCATGATCGTATTCGTAAATAATAATTGGTAAAGGGATGCTTACGTGTGTATGACCGATAGTAATAATGTGCCATTGATAATCATCTGCAATGTGATGCATGATGAATTCGGTCTTGTCCTCTGCCTTTTCCTCATCTCCACTACCCGAAGCAGCGAATGCATATGAACTGTTTGTAAAACTGAAAAGTGCGATTAAAGCACTTACGATCAGTAAATTGAGTTTGTTAGTTCGTGTTTTTCTCATCATGATTTTTCGCCCTCTGCCGAAATCGCGCGCAAGTTAGATAGAATACTTACTATTTCAAATACTAAGTAGAATAAATAGACACCAAAAAAGTCCGCAACCCATACAATTCTTTCTTCGATACCAGTAAACAGCATGACACCGATAAAAATCATACTCAAAAGCATCCGAAGTGCCGTTATTCCTAAGAAAATATTTGGGCGAGATTGTTCATCAAAACTACTGATACCCCAGCCTGCAATGAATGCAACCAAAACACCTAGCAATGTTGAAAATATCATGATCCCCGAGATACCAGAATGAATGAATTTTTCAGATCCTGTTATCTGCTGAAGACCAAAAATCAATACGGCAATGATTGCGGAGAAAACCAATGATTCCCCTATCTGCCTACCTGTACTTTTCATCGCGCAAAGGTAGGGCTTTAGAATTTAGTTTGTAGTGCTTGGCGAAGAATTTGATACCTTTTAGCAAACGATTTTTCTACTCCTTGGGCAAAGTCTTGTACAAGTTGTATAGCGCACCTCCTGTTCCCACGAAAACCATTATAATCACCCAAAGCGACCGACCCTCTCTCCATTGCTGATCCATCAGGTAGCCTAAATAACCACACAAACCAATAGTAATAAAAAGCTGAAGGCCCAGTTGAGAGTATTTTAGAAATGCGTTGGGCTGATTTTTAGGCTCTTTTGAAGATTTTTTCGCTGGCACGTTCTGGAAGTTCTATGTGAATTTCTTTGGCCAAATGCCCCATTTTACAACTACCATTAAAAGTAGCTCCAGGTTCTACAACCAATTTATTGGTGAGGATATCTCCATTAATAATCGCAGAAGGTTTAAGTGTAAGTACTTCTGAGATCTCTATGTTACCTTCAATTTTGCCTCCAATTTCAGCTGACCTCGCCACAACATTACCAGAAACAGTAGCCTCATCTCCAAGTACAAACTTCTCTTTGGCAACAACATCTCCACTAACTTTTCCCTCAACACGAATATTACCAGACGAGGCAATGTTACCATCAAGAGATGTTTCCTTTCCTATAATATTAGAGATGTTAGACAGTTCCACAGCGCTTTGTTGTATTAGGGTTTAGAGATACGAATATAGCAAAATTAGAATGATATGAACTCTTCTGGATTTACTGGGGCACCGTCATACCACAGTTCGAAATGTAAGTGAGGTCCTGATGTGCGTTCACCAGTATTTCCAATAATAGCAACAATGTCTCCGGCAGTTATGATCGCACCAAGCTCCTTCGCCAGGCTAGAATTATGCTTATATATAGAGATTAGATTTTGGCCATGTTGAACGGCAATTACATATCCATCATTTTGTGTCCAGTCTGCAAAAACAACAGTTCCGTCTGCAATACTTTTGATCGGCTCATCTTTCTTCGCTACAACATCTATCCCATAATGATCTTCTAGAGGATTAAATGGAGCAGATATATAGCCAGTAATCGGAGAGAAAAAGTAAATCTCTCGGAGCTCTAAGTTTTCATCGACCGCATTGATCAGAAAATCTCCTCCCGTCTCAAATTCAGATTTAAATGATGAATCTATTTCTGCAAAGCGTTCATTAGGTGTTTCGGCCTGTACAGGAACTGAAGTTGATTCTTCAACAGGTTCGTCCGGTTCACCCGATAGAATACGCTTGATGTTTTGGATATAATTATCTCGCTCATCAAGCTCAATCTCTAAAGAATCAAGCGACCTTCTCATTTCTACCAATTCAATTCTGTTTTGCTGAGAAGTATATCTCGGGTCAAACCACTGCTTCAAAACTGTATTCACTAAGTAAAAAGCTACAGTTAACAATAGCATGAAAACGATAAAGCCAAGAAAGATGACTTTCGCATAAGTAAACTTATAAGTGGCTTTTTCTGAAAAATTCTCCTCATTCTGAATGATGAGATTATGACGTGCATTTAGCCAATTAGAAAGGGTCTTTTTAATTTTTGCCAAAACGAATGCCTAAAATGAGCAATTTTTTTCCTTAAAATGTAAGATAGCGGCTATAATTGTATGATTAGCTCATTAATTTCGTTGAGCTTTTGCAACCGAGATAGTTTGAGCCACAAGTCTGTACATATTTTAACCCTTCTAGTCGCAATTATTTTTTCGACAGCCTGCGGCACCAAAGCCTACCAAAACATCAACGCGAGATACAACGGCTACTTTTACGCAAACGAATATGTAAAAGAGGTCTATAAAGAAATTGAAGACACCTATCAATATAATTTTAATGACCTCCTGAAAATCTACCCTGATATAGATTCCTCTACTATTCAAGGAAATCAGGACAAACTCGATGATGCCTTTAAAAAGAGTTCTCAAGTAATCGAATGGTACCCAGGCAGTGACTGGGTTGATGACAACTATTTGGTCATAGGTCAAATCAGGTATTTCAGAGCTGAATTTCAATTTGCAGTTGAAACCTTTCAATATGTTTATAACAAAAGCGAAGACGCTCCAACTCGTCAAAAGGCTTTGATTTTACTCATGAGAACATATATGGACATGGGTGAGATTGAACTGACCAGGGAAGTAATGGACTATATAGAGGATGAAAACCTCACAGTTGAAAATGCGATCAACTATAAACTGCAAGAGGCTTATTTGCATCAAAGATTAGGAGAGACTGACCTCATGCGAGAGGATTTGGCGGCTGTTGTCGAGTATATCCCTGAACGTGATCAGCGAGGAAGAGCCAACTTTATTTTGGGCCAACTGGCAGAAAGAGAAGGAAATTTTCAAAGTGCTTTTGCCTATTATAACCAAGCCATTAGAGGCAACCCGCCTTATGAATTACTTTTTCACACGCAGCTAAGGAAAATGGCAGTAACTGATATAAGAAGTGATGATGCCGTAGAAAAAGCCTATAAATTCTATGACAAACTATTGAGAGATGGTAAGAACACAGAATACCAAGACAAGATCTATTACTCAATGGGACGCTTGGAGCAGAGAAGACAAGAGTATCAAAAAGCAATTACACATTATTTAATGGCTCTTGAGGCAGAGCAACCTAACCCTAGGACGCAAGGATTAGCCAGTTTAAGAATCGCTCAGATTTACTACGATGAATTTGAAAATTACAGATACTCTAGTACTTACTACGATAGCACCGTTTTAAAGCTGCCCAAAGATGAACCAGGCTTTGATAGAATTGAGGCAAGGCAAAAGGTACTGAATGAGTTAGTCACCGAGTTAAATGTTATAGATAAAAATGATAGTCTTCTTGCACTTTCCGAACTCAGTGATGTTCAACTTGACGCTTATTTAGATCAATACCTTGATAAAAAAGAGGCAGCGGAAGAAGCGAAAAGAAAAAAGCAAAACAGTAACCAAAACACCTTTGCAGGCGCAAATAGAACAATAGACAATAGTGCTGATCAACAACAAGGAGATGGCACATGGTATTTCTATAACATTGTTGCTGTGGGCCAAGGACAACAGCAGTTCCAAAAAGATTGGGGCAACCGACCAAACGAAGACAATTGGCGAAGATCACAAAAGACAAGTATTGGTACCACTACAGCGGAAGTCACCAACAGCAGTGATGATAGTTTAAACACTGAGGTGAGCAATAACAATTCAACATCACCTTCAAGAGCAGCAGAAAAGGCAAGTCTACTTGAATCAGTTCCAAGATCTAAAGAGGAAAAAGAAGTGCTCAATGGTGAAATTGCATCAGCACTTTTTGAGTCCGGTCGTATTTACAGATTTGGTTTGGAGCGCGAAGACCTTTCTGAGCAATCTTACTTGACGTTGTTAGACAGATATCCTAATTCTGTTCTGAGGTTAGAAACTCTCTATGCGCTATATACTTTGAACGAAACTGACAATATCAATGCAGCCAATGGATATAAAGAAACTATTATTGAAGACTACCCAGATAGCTTGATCGCAAAACTACTGATCAACCCGAATTATTTGGTAGAAAAAGAACAGCGCAATCAGGAATTACAAAGAGTATATGAGAACATATACATCACCTATGAAAGTGGTAATTATCAAGAAGCAGATCAAATGATCAGGCAAGCACTAGCTTCTTTTGAGGATGTTGACTTCTTGCCGAATGTTGAGCTTTTAGCTGCGATAATCAAAGGTCGTACTGAAGGTCTCTTTTCTTATGAAAATGCCTTAGAGGAATTTAGCGAAAAATATCCTGAAGGTGAACTTCACGACTATGCGCAAACTTTGCTGAGTAAAGTAAATCCAGCCAAAGAAGATATCATTCGATCAGATGATTTTGAGTTTAGCGAGGACTTTGTTCAACTACATCTAGTAGCGATTTCTTTCAATATAGAATTGAATGATCCGGATGCTATTAAAACCTATGTAGAGAATTTCAATGAAGAGAACTTTACTCAACCGCTCTCTGTAGGTTTCTTGAGCTTTGATGAAGAAACCAAAACAGGAATGCTATTCGTGAATTCATTTAAAACCAAATCTGCGTCAATGACATATAATTTAGCACTGACCAAAGCGTTAAATGAATTGGAACGCCAATCCGACCCAATTTTTCATAATTTTGCTATTTCAAGAGATAACTTCACAATGCTTTTTCAAAGTAAAAAGCTTGAAGATTATCTTAAATTCAATAAAAGATTCTACCAATAGTCTATGGGCATTGCAGGTAAACTCGTTGAGAAACTTCGACTCAAAATGGTCACCAGAATTATCTGGGTGTTCTTTATAATCGGAATCATTGGGTTTCCGCTATACTTATGGGCTGTGAGTAGCAATTATAACAATTGGTTCGGAGGGCTACCTTCTTACTCACAATTAGAAAACCCCGATCAGAACCTTACCTCTACTATGTACACAATGGATGGTGTACAACTTGGTTCGGGTTATTATAGAGACAATCGTAACCCTGTAACTTATGATGAACTTGGTACGAATTTACAGCAAGCACTTTTAGCAGCAGAAGACATTCGATTCTACGAACATTCTGGAATTGATTTACCAAGTATGTTCCGTGTGGCTTTTGGTGTTTTAACCTTTAATAGAAGAGGTGGAGGAAGTACAATTAGTCAACAATTGGCCAAGAATCTCTTTTCGACACGTGTAGCCACTGAAGAAGAAATGGGCACACTGGAAAAGGGACCACTCAAAGAGCTCATTTACAAGACCAAAGAATGGATCCTTTCAATCAGGTTGGAAAGGTCTTATACTAAAGAAGAGATCATGGCCATGTACTACAATACCGTAGAGTTTGGTAACAATTCTTTTGGTGTAAAGTCAGCGGCAAAAACCTATTTCGGGAAACTTCCAAATGAGTTAAATGTAGAAGAAGCGGCAGTTTTAGCTGGAATGCAAAAGCGTGTTACCTATTATAGACCAGACATCAACCCAGAAAACGCGAAGCGTAGAAGGAATGTGGTGATGAGCCAAATGGTGAAATATGGATTCATGGATCAAATTGAGTACGACAGTTTAAAGACTCAAGAAATTGACATGAGTGGGTTCAAGCAACAAGATCAGAATTCAGGTCTTGCACAGTATTTCCGAGAAGAAGCCCGGAAAGACCTCCGAAGATTAGTTAGTGACTTAGGTTATGATCTATATGCCGATGGTTTGAAAATTTATACGACCGTAGACTCAAGAATGCAACAGCATGCTGAGGACGCTATGGATAGTGCTATGAGAATGTTACAAGTACATTTTGATACACTGCTTACGGAAGATGACAGAAACCTTTGGATAGACAGCAAAAACAGACCCATCAATAGTGCTTTCGAATCTGCAACAAAAAGAACTTCGGCTTATCGAAACTTAGTAAAAGAGTTCGGTGAAGATTCAGATTCTGTTGATTACTATATGAATCTGAAAAAGAAAATGAGAGTATTCTCTTGGAGTGGCGAAATCGATACAGTGCTGAGCTCTGTAGACTCTGTACGATATTACAAGCAATTCCTTCAAGCAGGTTTTCTTTCAATAAACCCAAAAACAGGAGGAATCAAGGCATGGGTTGGTGGAATCAATTATACCCACTTTAAATACGATCATGTTCGTCTTGGTACGCGCCAACCTGGCTCGCTATTCAAACCTTTTGTTTATGCCGCAGCAGTTGAGCAAAATTACTCTCCATGTACCGTTTTCAAGGATGAAGCAGTTGCTATTCCTACTGGAAACAACGGTGAAATCTGGGCACCATCAAACGCAGAAAGTCGTTTCAGTGGGGAAGACATGACGCTCAAATTGGCCATGGCAAAATCTGTCAATTCAATTACTGCAAGAGTTATGGATATCGTCAAACCTGAAAAAGTGGTCAACATGGCCAAAAGATTGGGTATCAAAAGTCCTATTCCTGCTTATTATTCAATTGCACTAGGTACTGAAGATGTATCTCTTGAAGAGGTAATAGGAGCATATGGCACTTTTGCCAATAAAGGTGTCCACATTGAGCCTTACTATATTGACAGAATTGAAGACAGATTTGGTAACGAGATCTACCGAAATGTGCCTAAGAAGAAGAGAGCTATTAGTGAAGATGTCGCTTACATCATGCTAAATATGCTACAAGAGACAGTGAAGTCGGGTTCAGGTTCAAGAATCCAATGGCAATATCAACTTGTTGACAAAGAGCAAGAAGAGAATAGTATTGGCGCTAAGACCGGAACCACGCAAAATGGTTCTGATGGCTGGTTCATGTCAGTTACGAACGAGTTAGTTTCTGCATCATGGGTAGGTGGTGATGAAAGATCAATCCGATTCTCGAGGTGGGCAGATGGACAAGGAGCTAGAACAGCAATGCCTATTATTGGTCAGTATTTAAGTAAAGTCTATGGTGATTCAACTATTGGTTTTGAGAAAACACTTTTCGAGAGACCTCAAAACCTAAACATGGAAATAGACTGTTCTTTATTCGAACAAATCGCGGCACCTTCAGATACTACCGATACCATCATTTTTGATGATGATATTTATTAATTTCGACCTATGCAGGTCACAAAGCTCAGCCCGAAAGATCTAAGCAAGCTTCCCGATCAACCAGGTGTTTACCAATACTTCAATAAGGAAGATGTATTGATATATGTGGGTAAAGCTAAATCTCTCAAGAAAAGAGTTTCGAGCTATTTCACAAAACAGAAAGACATCAGTCGGAAAACGAGAAGACTTGTTTCTGAGATTGAGACCATTGCAATTACTATTGTAAACTCAGAGTTTGACGCGCTTCTTCTGGAAAATAATCTTATCAAGCAAAATCAGCCCAAGTATAACATTCTATTAAAGGATGATAAGACATTCCCTTACATCTGCTTATCAAACGAGAGGTTCCCTCGGGTTTATAGCACCAGAAGAATGATCCCATCCTTAGGCACCTACTATGGCCCTTTTGCAAGTGTAAAGGCCATGAACAATGTGCTGAGGTTAATCAATTCAATCTTCACATTAAGAACTTGTCGATATGATCTCTCGGAGGAGAATATTGCCAAAGGTAAGTTCAAGGTTTGCCTAGAGTACCACATCGGAAATTGTAAAGGACCTTGTGAAGGCTTGCAAACAGAAGAAGAATATTTAAAGGATGTTGAACAAGCTAAAAACATACTCAAAGGCCAGTTAAGTATACCGAAGCAATACTTCAAAGAGGCCATGCAAATGGCTGCTGATAACCTTGAATTCGAGTTGGCTCAAAAATATAAAGAACGACTTGAATTGGTTGATGACTTTCAATCACGCTCTGTTGTAGTTAGCCCGAAGCTGACAGACTTAGATGTCTTTACCATAAATTCTGATGAAAAATTCGCCTTTGTCAATTACTTAAGAATTAAGAATGGTACCATTAACTTGAGTATTACCTCAGAGGTAAAAAAGAAGCTCAATGAAGATGACTCCGATATTCTAGCATTGGTAATGGTGGATCTTAGAGATCAATACCAAAGTACAGCCAAAGAAGTATTAACCAACGTAGCTATTGACTTAGAACAAGACGGGTTCAAACTTCATGTACCCCAAATTGGTGATAAGAAAAAGCTTATTCAATTGTCGCTTAAGAATGCCATGTTCGCTAAAAAAGAAAAGTACGAGAACATGGAAAATGTCAAGGACAAAGGTAACCGCGTCCTAAAACAGCTTCAGTCAGACCTTCAGCTCAAGGAATTACCTACGCATATTGAATGTTTTGATAACTCTAATATTCAAGGAACGAATCCTGTTGCTTCCATGGTCTGTTTTAAAATGGGGCGACCTTCGAAAAAAGACTATCGCCACTTTAAGATCAAAACAGTTGTTGGACCCGATGATTTTGGTTCGATGCGGGAGGTTGTAGGCAGACGTTATAAACGTCTTTTAGATGAAGCTGCTGACTTACCAAAGCTCATCGTGATTGATGGCGGGAAAGGCCAGCTAAATGCGGCTTGTGATGCATTGAGGGAATTAGGTTTGTATGGAGAAATACCAATAATCGGTATTGCCAAAAGGTTAGAAGAGCTTTACTTTCCAGAAGACTCTTTCCCACTTCATATAGATAAAAAGTCCGAATCGCTGAAATTGATCCAAAAGCTTCGTGACGAAGCCCATAGATTTGCCATTACATTTCACAGAGACCTTCGAAGTAAAAATAGCTTCAACTTTGAATTAGAGAATGTAAAAGGTGTAGGGCGTGTCACCGTTGATCAACTCATGAAAACATACAAGACGCTAAGTAAAATAGAAGAAGCACCTGAAGAGGAGCTAGCCCTACACGTAGGTGAGTCAAGAGCTCGTTTGATTAAGAATTACTTCCAACAAAAAAAGGAGGCCTAAGCCTCCTCTTAATAATATTCTATTCAAGTTCTAATATTCCCAAAGGTTGTGAACTCGCTCAAGTAATTGCAATCTAATTTTCTCTGCAAAGAGTAAAGTATTGTATCCTTCAGAATCGGAGATGGCTACTTGGATACTCTCATTTTCAACATTTTCCATTGAGACAATATAAGAGTTGAAAAGACGCTTATCTATGGCATCACTAAAACTCAGACCATGACTCCCAGGGTTAGCTGGATTAAACCAGAAGCCTTTTCTTGCTTGGTTATCATGATAGACTTTATCAATGTACTTTTTAAGCTCTGAATACTTAACCTTAAACAACTGCTGATCAATTTCAGTAGATGGAGTCAATACAGTAATGGAAATAATATCCCACATAGGTACTGAATGGTTCTTATCAAATACCAAGTCTTCTTCAACCAAAATTTGATCTAGAGAAATGGTAGTGTTTGAAGGTTCATAAAGGTTCTTGCTCAATTTTGCTGCTTGGTCAGCCAAAAAAGCAGAATCGGCAATACTATTTTGCTGAGCTAAAGTCAATGAAGTCCAATTCTTATAGCCTTGCCCCTGAAGAATACCTCTCCACTGCTGACGAGTCACATCATCTGGGTTTCTACCTTGTCCGGTTGGTGTAATTCTCGTCTGGTATTCAGCTTGACTTAACGCCACCTTATTGTGGAACTCACTCTTCTCGTAAAGACCACTAGCTAGTGTATCTTCTTTTGGAGAGTAAGGAACTATAAAGCTTCCAGAGTCTAGTAAGATCTGAAGCGCATCACCGCTACAACCATTACAAATTGCGTAGTAATCTTGAACACCTTCATAGATGATTTTCAAAAGAGAGGATTCGTAGGAATCGTAGCTCTTATTGATTTTCTCTCTAAAGTTGATTTTAGACCAAAGTCTCACTTGAAACATGACATCAGCTTCGCGGATTGGTCTCAACGAAGCCGAATCACTTTGTCTACTGTAGCTATCCAAATTGGCTAGTTTAACAAGCTCGCCTTTATCATCAGCCTTAAGTCTGTCTTTAGCCTCTTTCATGAGCTCTTGATAAGACTTACCTATGTCTGAATTGCCCTGCTGCGCAACGGCACCAAAAGACAATACTGATATTGATATTACTAGAAGTAGACGCTTCATCTTATTCTTAATTAATTCTTATAGTTGCATTAGCGAATTTTGGCGTAGGGATTCTTTTTCCCTCAAAATTCAATCTCACAATCTCCTCAACTTTAATAATGATATTTGTTCCAGGACGTAGTACACTACCGTAGGCCTGCATATCAATAATTGTCTGAGGAGAGTTAATTCTTATTTCTCTTGCTATCGCATTTCCCTGTTGGATCAACACTACTCCCTTAGAAACCTGGAAATTGGCATCATTAGGGAATGATTCTACCCACTCGTCTTGCAAAGGAAACAAAAACGAAAGTTCAGATACAGTGCCAGAAACACCTGCTTCTGGATCATAAGGCTGACCATTGATCAACACTTCCATTTCTGGAACAGGTGCAGATCTTACTGGAAATACCTTATCTCCAATGTATAATCCTGAACTGTACACTTTAACTGTAGCTTGGTTGCCTTGTGGTGAAATCTGAACCTCACCTTTACCGCTTCCCTTTTTGAAAGTAGCATTCACCATTTCAAAAGAAGGGTTGTATGCAGCACCCAAACTTGGCACGTTAATAGTCACAATATTTGCGCACTCTCTATATAGTGCTTGTACTGAAGGAGCTACTGCTTCAATTACTGGTCTAGCCACTGAGTACTCATGAGTAATTGATCTTGTGATTGTCTCACCACTACCATCTTCAGCAGTGATCTCCATCTCAAACGATTTTTTCGCTAAGTTATTGGCATCGTATTCACCAGCACTTGCTCTTGCGGTAAACTCGATAATACCTCTACCGTTCACCACGTCAACATCTTGACCATTTACCTTAATATTAGGTTGTAAAAAAGAATTACCAAGGGTCAAGAACGCTGATGCTTCAAAATCCAAACCAGCAGTTACAATATTACTTTCGGCCAAAACAACAGCCTGAGCATAGTCAATACCAGCAAATGGTCTTGTTAACTTATCTTCGTCCGGAATTGCCGATGGCGTATTTGAATTGCTATTTGGTCTAGTTGTTGTATTGTCATTAGCAGTATTTGTATTGCTAGTTTCGTTGTTCGCCTGGCTTTCGTTATTAGCAGAGCCTTGAACAGGTGTCAATCCACCAAGATCTCTAATATCTCCAGGTGCAACGCCATTAACAGTTCCGATAAAATCGCCTAATTCATTTAAAGCCTCAGACTCTTTGCTGTACAATTGATTTTGATAAAAAGTCAATTGCGCCAGCACAGAAGCTAGAGGTGCTTTATAGAAATTAAAATGAGAATAGTCTTCCTTTAGAGCATCTTTGTTCGAAGCGTAGAATTCGATATCCTCAGCCTTTTTAGCCAAAGACTCCGACCACTTTTCACTCATCGGATCTTTTCCAAGGTCACCAAAAAGAGCATTAACCTGACCAGCATAAGCATCGAGCTTAGCTTCTAGTTCCTCTCCCTTTTTCTTATTAACCATTAGATTAGACTGCGGCTCATATTTCTTCAATACCGCACGCGTGTATGCGTCATTAAGGTCGTCAGAACCTGAAGACACTTTACCAACTTCAACTTTAAGTTGTTCCAATTCTTGGATTAGACCATTGGTATACTTTCTAAGGTTCTCGGCCGCTTTTGCAATGGCCAAGTCTCCTTCTTTTCTACCTTGGTTATCAGCATCAGACTTAATGTCTGCAACAATAGCATCATTATATGCTTGCAACGATACATTCGAATCCTTTAGTCCATTTTCGATCAAAACGAACTTTTCAAGAACGGTGTCTTTAATCTGTAGAGCAAGAAGGGCAGTCAGTACTAAGTACATCATACCGATCATTTTCTGTCTTGGGGTTTCTTTTCCGCCAGCCATTTTAACTCCTTTAGATTAACCGTTTACTTGTTTCATGGCAGTCAACATGCTACCATAAACTCTATTCAATGCACTTACATTTGAATTCAACTCAGTAAGTTGAGACTGGAACTTCTTCATTTCTGCAGAACTCTTTGTAGCTCCTTCAATGGCAGTTTCCATATTCTTCATGTATGCTTCAAAGTATTTTTTAACAGATTCACTATCCGCGAATTCTGATTTATACATAGCAGTCATCGACTTTAAGCCTTCAGTTGCTTTGTTCAATTCACCGTAGTATTGCTCTGTAGCAGACTTTAAGTTTCCTTGATTAGAACCTGTTGATTTCACTGTATTTGCCACTTCAGAGAAGGCATTGGCTGCAGCGTCAGTTGATTGACCAATTTTAGCCAAAGAACTTGCTGCGCTTTTCGCATTCTGTGCGTACTCATTTGTCGCTACTGAAGCACTTGACATACTAGACAGCTCCTTAGCATTGTTTGCTAATGAATTGAAGCCAGTCTTCAAGTTTTGGATATCTTCTTTACCCATGGCACCTTCTTTTAGTAGCTTACCAAAGGCGATTTCATCATCCTTTGTTTTACCGGTATCATTACCAGCATTCAAACCATAAAGCAATTTTGTGTAATCAGTAGCTTTTGGTTCGAACGCACTAAATGCAAAAATCAATGCTTCTGTACCCAAACCTACAACCAACATTTCGGTTGCGAATGGCCATCCGTTTAGTTTAAACATGGCACCAACAATTACTACAGCAGCACCAAGACCGTAGATCTTAGGCATGATATCACCATAGAATTTCGCTGCGAATGATTTGTCTTCTTTCGGGGCTGCAGACTGAACCGCTGCAGGTTTTGCTTTTACAGGAGCTGGGCTAGGTTTACCCGGCTGTGCACTCTTTACGTTTTTGTTTTCAGCCATCTTAATATCGTATTAGGTTGAAGTTCTATTTAGGTTTATTTATTGAAGTCTACCAAGATAATCCATTGCACATCTAAAACCTATGGAGGCAGAGGCAACATCTCTGTATTCAAAAGATCTTGTTCCAGTCTGGATATAGTATGAAACGTCATTCCAAGCTCCACCTCTAATTACTTTTTTCATTAGATGAGGGCTATTTGCATCCTTTTCCTGGTCGTAAAGGAAAAGTGGATTCAAATCCCAAACTAGCGGGTTGTATACCGGAGAGTAATCATCTTGACACCACTCAGCCACATTCCCGGCCATGTTATAAAGGCCAAAGTTATTTGGTAAGAAGGTGTTCACTGGGGCAGTGTAGGCGTAGCCATCATCTGCATAAGATCCTCGACCAGGTTTGAAGTTTGCCAAGAAGCAACCGTCTCTATTTCTGGTATAAGGACCACCCCAAGGGTATTTTACAATTTCTTTGCCACCACGAGCAGCATATTCCCATTCTGCCTCAGTTGGCAACCTGAATCGTGGGTAGCGATTCATAATATCAGCATTCGTATTGAAAGGATCGTCAGTTGGGTTTCTAGGTACAGCACAAGGAGCTGAGCTAAATAATCCGCTGCTTCCACAGTTTGCTAAGTACTCATTTTGATTTAACCAGTAAGTTCTCCACTCTGTAAAAGCATCAGCTGCTTCCCAAGTGATGCCTACTACAGGATAATTATCAAAAGCTTGGTGCTCGAAATAATACTCTTGCATTCTTGAGCTGTAGTGGTATGCGAACTGCTGTTTCCAAACATTGGGGTTCGGCACCCATTTTTGAAATTCACTGAATAGCTTAGCTTTCATTTGCTTGTCAGCAGAATCCAATCCATCCATATGATATTGGTAAATCATTGGATCATCACTGGTCCAATCATCATTGCCAATCATTTTGGCAACCTCAGTCAAAAATTGTCTGTATTCGTTATTGGTGATTTCCTCTGCATCCATGAAAAATGCACTCACCGTAACTTGTCTGTTATAGTTGATCTGTGACGCAGCAACGTCTTCGTCAGCTTGGCCCATGTAGAAAGTACCACCAGGAACGTCTACCATTCCGTAAGGTAATTCTTGATACCAACCCTCTCTGTCCAAAACACCCATCAGCTGGCCTGCTTCGTAGTTTTGCTGGTCTTTACCACCGTTTCCACCAAAAAAACCCTCAAAAAAGCTACAGCTTGTTGTGAGTAGTATAAAGGCTAAAGAAATCAGACCCAGTACAGTCTTCCTCATTTGTCTTAGTTTTTGCAGTATTATTCGTTTTGTACAATTTGTACCTCCTCAAATAAAGCGCTGAAAATACTTATTTATTGCAACTTAATTGTTACCAAAAAGTAATTTCTACGCATTTAACATCCTCAATAGGTATGTTTAGTAACGATATCGTGGCGTTCTTATGATATTCTTTCCCAATTTTCTTGCTCTTCTGCCTCCACCACTTGATTTAAAGGTGTAAATAAGCATGATCTCTTGAGAGGTCGGCTCCTTATTAGGGGCATCATTGATTACAAAATCAAACGCAAATCCTAATGAAAGGGAACGGTCTTGAAGCAAACGAATACCTACCAATGCACTTGCAGATTCTGTGTCTCTGTAAGCCGCACCAAACCACAATTTGTCTTTGACTTTCGCGATCGCTGTAATGTCCCAGCTATATTCGGTCAAACCAATATTCTTGACAAGAAGTGTAGGGGTAATCGTCACATCTTCATTTAAGGCATAATCATAGCCCGCCATAAAGTAATAGTGCCGAACAAGTTGATTGGAAATTTGATCGTTTCCGAAATCAAATTCTGGTTGAATTAAGTGATTTGCACTTAAACCACCAAAAAAATTTCCGCTACGATAAAGCAGTCCAACACCCAAATCGGGTTTTATTTGAGATTCTTTACCAGACACACCTATTAAATTGTCGTTAGGATCAACAACAATAATTTCATCAAAGTTGATATTTGTTGAAAACATTCCGGCCTTGACCCCTAAAGTCAAGGAACTTTGGTCTCCAAGCTTGAATACAAAAGATCCCGACAGCTGGACTTCTAAATTGTTGGTCGGTCCTAAATTATCGTTTACAACATAGGCCGCAAATCCTCCGTTCCAAAGGTTGCTTCGACCATTATAACTTATGAACTGCGTATTGGGAGCACCACCACTATTCAGTGTTCCTTCATAACCAAACCATTGCGACCTATGAATGGCCATTACGGAATTGGTGTTCGTCAAACCAGAAAAGGCAGGATTGAAGTAAGATTGATTGAACATGTAATGTGTGAATTGCGCGTCTTGTTGGGCATAAATATTATGTCCAAGCATAAAGCAAATCAGCACAAACAGGGTTAATCTTGGCATATGAGGTAAAACGCTAAATCTAAGTCATTTATTGGTATGACTAAAATTTATTACACCCTAACTACTAAAAGCCCTTATTGGTTGCCTGATTTACAGCTTATTTGCCTTTTTGATGTAAAGTTCCAGGGCTCCAGTCATTGAAGGAGCATTTGGCATAGGCGCTTCAATATCCACAATTAGTTCAGCTTCTTTAGCTGCTTTGGAGGTTGTTGGACCAAAAACAGCAATTCTTGTATTGTTCTGCTTGAACTCTGGAAAGTTTACAAATAAGCTATTGATCCCACTAGGACTGTAGAAGGCAATAATATCATACAATACATCATCAAGATCTGAAAGATCACTAGCAACGGTCTCATAGATAGTTGCTTCAGAGAAATTGTATCCATTATCTTCTAAGAACTTTGGAATATCATCTTTTCTAATGTTAGAGCATGGGAAAAGATACTTCTCGTTCTTATGCTTCTTTAAGATCTCGATCAAATCTTGAGCTGTACGAGAACCAGTAAAGATTTTGCGCTTTCGCACAACAATATATTTCTGTAGGTAATAAGCAGTCTGCTCTGAAATACAGAAGTACTTCATGTCTGCAGGCACTTCGATTTTCAAATCCTTACAGATATTAAAAAAGTGATCTACTGCATTGCGACTCGTAAATATGACAGCCGTATGCTTCAGTATATCAATTTTTTGCTTTCTAAACTCTTTAGCAGAAATCGGATCAACCTGAATAAAAGGTCTGAAGTCGATCTGAATATTAAACTTCTTGGCTAATGTATAGTATGGTGACTTTGGGTCAGATGGTTTAGGCTGAGAAACCAAAATGCTTTTTACTTCATTTAGTCTCTCTTCTTGCATGCTGTTTGACATAGATATTCCCTACTTTTCAACTCATTCTGGCTAACTGTTTAGCACTAAACCCAAACAGATAATCCACGGTATCAATTCTGTGGTGCAAATGTAAGAAAATATATAATAGATGCTAAAGCTGCCTTTTACATAGAGCCTGAAAATGAGGATGAACTCTCTGATTATAAAAAAAATAACATAGGAATATCCCATGAAAAGCATAAATCCATCATTCACCCTTCCCATGGCTATGACACCGAGACCCAAAATCAGCGTAAAGAAGAAGTTAAATACATGACTCATTGATTGATATTCCTCAAAGTGCGCGCTTTGTGAAGAAGGGAAATCAAACAACCACCCAACAACTCCGACAAAGGCAAACTTCAATACAAAAAGCAAGCTAATAGCAAATATCATGGTTAGCCAAACCAATATTGTTGAACTCAAGCTCAGTGGTTCCCCAAAATTGATTACTCCAATATCAATACTGAAAAACTGAGCAAAGAGCATTAAGCTGAAAGCCAGCGAAGCTGCAAGCAAAAGGGTTATGAGCAAATTTTCTGTACTCAGTAGCTTTATTCCAGCACGTTGCTCAGCCATAGGTTTAAAACTGAAGAGTGCTAAAAAGCCGTAGGTATTTCGAAAGATATTGGCATAACCATAGCGAATGCCAGTAAAACCAGCCATGATCATCATCAGAATAATGATGTATGCACTTTTGATCGCGTAAATCTGACCTACCTCTTCCATTAAAATCTAGTGGTAAAACCGAAATGAATTTTTGATCTGTTAAAATTAAAAGAACCTGCACTTTCTGAGGAACCCATGGCATAAACTAAATTGAAAATACCCCTTTCTGTTTCGAAGCTAATGCCGGTTCCTAACCCTAAAAAAGATTCTGTAGAAAGGCTCTCTCCCGCATTTTCTAAAACACCAAAGTCTGCAAATAAAGAGAGGTAAGAATTGGATTCAAAATAGAACCTATTCTCTATGGTGTTGGCTAGATACTTAGTGGCAAAGAAGAAATTTTCATCAAAACCCCTCACTGTATTCAGTCCACCAATTCGATAAGCATCATTTTTGAATAAGTTGTCGTTGCCAATCCATCCCCCGTTCATCCTCGTTCTTAAGTTCCACCTGGGAGTGATATAGAAGTAGTGAGAAAAGTCAAGGTCTATCTGGTATTGTACAGACTTTAGTGCCACACCATCATACAAATCAGCAGGAAGTGCATCTATTGGTGAAATATTCTTATTTCCCAGACCACCACTTAAGTAAAATGATGTTCCTCTTTTTGGCAAAAGCGGATCGTCAAGCTTCATTAGTTCCAATGACAAACCATAAAGTGTGTTGTCTATGTCAGCGAATGGCGGAAGTTCGGTAGCAGATTCAAATTGAGATGCAGCAAGCAGATTAGAATCTGTGAAATTGGTAAAGATGGCAATTCGTGATGCCCGACCAACCTTGAAATCAAGATCAATACGAAAATCAATTCTTGTAAAAGTTGTGTCCTGTTTTATGAAGTCAAACCCTCCTTTGAATGAAATCGGGCTTCTCAATAGGTTAGGATGCTCATAGATCATATTTAGCGATTGTGACTTTTCTTGTGGGCTTCTCCAGTGTATTCCGATATGCTTACCTGTTTTAAAAGGATTATACAAATCCATATCAAACTGACCGGTAATTAAAAGACCATTGTCGCTGGCAGAACTTGGCAAAAAACCAATCACACCGTCTATTCTGTTAATTCTTCTTTTCTCAAGTTCAAAATATAGTGTGGCTTCTTCATTTTGAAAAGACACTTTCGGATCGCCAATGATCCTTAAGTATGGCATTGTTCTAATTTGCTGAACTGAACGCTCTACTTTAAAGTGATCATAGGGATCACCTAACTGGATCCCCAAAAAACTCTCTAAAAACCTCCGATTAAGGACATCGTTATTCACCCTTATTGAATCGAAAGTAATAGCTGGGCCAAGATCAAGATTTAATGAAGCCCCAATTTTACCTTCGGTTATTTGGAGTGAATCATAAGAAAGACTTGCAAAAGGATAGCCATTTCGCTCTGTGTATCGTAGCAAGTCGGTTTCTAATTTGGCTAAGTCCTCGTAGTTAAACCGATCAGCTTTTAAACCATATTTCTGGTACGACACCTTTCGCAACAAAAGCGGGTCTACGTTTCCAGGTTTTAATGCAATCCACTCGAAAGGAGGTCCAATAGTCAAGCTTACCGTAAGAACATTATCTGCGCTAAGCACGTCCGCAATTTTCGCAATCAGATATCCATCTTTATGCATCGCTCCGACAAGCTGATTGACTGTTCTCATCGCTGATAATGAATCAGCGTGCTTTTGTTTGAACTTGTAACGATTTAGAATATCTTCAGATTCATCTTGAGATCTAACCTCGAGTTCAAAGGGTGCCTGAGCAACCATTTGCAATGGAAGCAATAGCATAAAGAAAAGCAGGCGAAAAGATCTCAATGCATCAAACATTTAGCTCAAAACTAACGAATCTTTGGCCGGATTATATATTCATATTCCCTTCTGTAAAAAAGCCTGCCATTATTGCGACTTCCATTTTACCCAATCATTGAAGCAAATCGATGAAATGGTAGATGCGATTTGCATGGAACTAGAAATGCAAAATGACTTTCTGGGTAATGACACAGTCTATACTATTTACTTTGGTGGCGGCACTCCTTCATTGCTCGAAGAACGCCACATGAAAAAAATTATGAAACTGGTGAACTATGAATACAGGCTAAGTAGTAACCCAGAGATCACACTTGAAGCGAATCCAGATGATTTGACAAAGGATAAGCTCGATATGCTTTTCAGTCAAGGTGTCAATAGACTAAGTGTTGGTGTTCAAACATTTCACAATGAGATGCTCAATTGGATGAACCGGCAGCACAATGCTGAAGAGGCTGAAAATTGTTTCTATTCAGCAAGAGAAGCAGGTTTCGAGAACATCAGTATGGACCTGATCTATGCACTCCCAGCAGATGATAACAAGCTTTGGTACTCTGATTTGCAAAAGATGATCAGGCTGGGACCAGAACACATATCGGCTTACTGTTTGACAATTGAACCAAAAACAGCTTTTGGTAATTGGCTTCAAAAGGAAATTATTCAACCCATAGATGAGGATAGAGCAGCTGAACAATTTGAAATTTTAGTGGAAACCTTGGCCAAATATCGTTACGAGCAATACGAGATCTCAAACTTTGCGCAAGCAGGTTATGAATCTCAACACAATTCAGGCTATTGGAAAGATGAAAAATATTTAGGAATTGGTCCTTCAGCACATTCTTACAATGGAAAGTTTAGAAAGGCCAACGTCTCTAATAATGCAAAATACCTGAAGGGTATGGCTGAGAAAAAAATTCCTTTTGAGGTGATGACACTTAGCAAAGAAGACCAGATCAATGAATATATATTGACCTCACTACGTACAAAATGGGGTTGCGACTTGGAGTTATTAAAAAGTAAATACGGAATCGACTTGATGCAGGCGCACGGAAACCACTTGGAAAAACTGGCTTATCAAAGTCTTTTGTTTGAAGATGAGGGCTTCATTATCCTTACAAATGACGGGAAACTTCTTGCTGATAAAATCGCGTCAGAGCTATTTGTATACGCTGATGAAGACTAATTCTTTCTCCATTTATCGATGTAGCCTTCAATCTCTTCTTCAGTAAGTGGTCAAAGTAATTACTGTACACTCTCAAGATTCGCTCTTTATTGAAACCAGCATCTACAAGATCCTTTAGCATTATCAATTCAGCTTCTTTCACTTTTTCTGGGCCAAGTTGTGCATTCACAGATTCCAAAATTGTTCCTGCCAGCTTAGCGATCATTCTTAAATTACCCGTTCTATCTCGCGCAGCGCCCATAAATTTGAAAAAATAGAGCCTGTTTTGCGCCTCCATAATTCTTCTGTCTTTGTCATTCTCATCTAGAGAATTCGGAACAAGAAGATATTGATCCCCAAATTCGGTCATTCGCCTTTCAGCATGCTCTGTTCTTTTGATGAATGCATGCAGGCGACTTAGCTGCTGATACAAATCAAATGAAATAACCTCTGTACCCTTTTGATCAAGTGCATATTCAATGATCTTAAAATTGTATTGTGGTTCTAGATATCTCCAACTATAAAAACTGGCCGTTTCGTTAAGATCAATAAGGCTATCCCATTCTTCAAGCATACCCTCTTGGTAGTCGGCATAATCTGGGAAACTTGCCCTAAATTCCTCCAATTCAGCTTTGAGGCTCATTAAAACCTTGTCTTTTTCTTGACCTAGCTTTCTATCTTCAGCGTAGTTTTGAAAGAGAAAAGCCAGGTATACACCTACAAAGACGATTAAAAGTTCAAGTATTAACCATTTTGCCTTATCGCCCACGTTGAATAGTTTTCTGATAAACATTCGATGAGTTTAGATTAAAGATTCACTAATTTGCCTGAAATCACAAATCCGAAGAGTTGAGCAAGTACAGATCTAGAAATGGTAGAAAAAACGAACCGACAGACTTAGGTTCGGCCATTAATGAAATGCTCAAGGCTTTTAAAATCGAAGGGCGTTTTCATGAGAGTAATCTGGTGAATTCATGGGAAAAGGTGATGGGTTCTCCCATTGCAAAGCGTACTTCAAAGCTCTATATCCACGAGAAAAAGCTCTATGTTCATTTGACCTCAGCACCTCTTAAGCACGAATTGAACATGTCTCGCGAAAAGATCTTGGTGATGCTTACCAAAGAGTTTGGTGAAAGCATCATCAATGAGGTAATCATAAAATAAAAGGGCCTTGATGGCCCTTCCATTAATTAATTCTTTTTGATCTCTTGGTTTAAGTCACCTTCCCTCATTTTTTCTGGAAGTTTGACTGCCTTCACCATATTCTCTTTCGTTAAGTACTTGTTGGCTGCCGCAACAATCTTTTCTTTTGTAATTGCCTGCGCTCTTTCATTGCCTTTCAAGATCTGTTCGAAATCGGTACCGCTTTTTAAATAAGCAGCCATGATCCCTTCCCAATAATTGTTCTGCTTGATCTGTTCGTCAAAATTCTGCATTCTCGCTGTAATGACCTTTTCAAGGTCTTCATCAGTGAAGTCACCAGCCTTGATCTTTTCTAATTCAGCCAAGGCAGCTTGAGTCAAAGCTTCCACATTTTCAGGTTTACATGGAAAAGAAATAGAGAACCTGAACTGACCCTTTGGTCTTTCGGTCATACTCGCACTGGCTCCTGCTCCATATACGCCACCCATTTCTTCTCTCAGGGTTTCAATCATTTTATTTGTCAAAATACTTGCGACAGCATTCATCAACCCATTGTTTTCCATCGTAAAATCATAGTCTCCATGCATAGTAATATTGACCTGACTTTTGTCGTCTACACCCACATAGATGTTCTCCTCTATTTGGCCTTTTTTGATGTCAATCCCTAAGTCTTTGAACATCTCATTGCTGTTCGTAGCAGGTAGTGATGCTATGTATTGCTCAACCATTGGTTTGAATGTTTCTGGGTCTATGTTTCCAACAAAAACGAACTGAAAATCACTTGCATCAGCAAAACGTTCTAAGTAGATCTGTCTTACACGATCATAGTTGATCATATCAAATTTCTCAGGTGTAGGGAAGCCAACCCTGAGGTTATCCCCGTACATCAATTCAATCATTTGGATCTGATACTGTAAGTCAGGGCTACTCATGAAGTTTGAATACAAGTTTTTCGTTTTGACCATCCAGCTATCAAAAGCGCCTTTGTCATCCCTAACATCTGTAAATTTCATGTGCACCATTTGCATCATGGTTTCAAGGTCTTTAACACTTGAAAAACCACTGGCCGTTTCTTCAAGAGAACCGATGGAAGTGTATACGCTGGCTGTTTTACCTGTCATAAACTTACCAAGGTCCACGCTATTGAATTCACCAAAACCTAACTCACTAGCGATCTGACTCGCATTTGAAGCTGACATATAATCTTCATCAGAATAAAGCGAGGTTCCTCCGAAGCTATAGGCCGTCATTCTAATTTCATCATTCTTGAAATCAGTAGGTTTTAAATATACATTTGCGCCATTTGAGAGTGTCCAATGTGTGATACCAGTTACGTCATTAGTTTCGCTGCCTATAACCTTACCTGGAACTGGCATACTGGTCATTAATGCCGTGGCTAACTCTTCTTCCGCATATGGTTCTATACTCTGATCGGTTTGTACATCATCAAGAATACTTATCAATACACTTTCATTTGGTATGGCATCAGCATTCTCAGACTTTGCCATGATCTCGATGGTTCTATTGTCTCTACTTATCCAACCATTGATCAAGTCGTTGATTTCTTCAAGCTGAATACCGCCAAGCAATTCATCAAGGTACTGAAGCTGCTGCTCTTCATTTAACAGGTTCCCCCCATTTAAGAAGTGGTTTACATATCTACTAATTATCCTCCAAGACTCTTGCTTATCTGCTTCTTTTACACTTCTCTCATAACTATTTCTATAAGATGACTTTGCTCTCTCGAATTCACCTTCGGTAAAACCATACCTTCTTACTCTTTCATTTTCTCGTACTGCAGCTCGAAGGCCCTCTTCAAATTGGTCTTCTTTAACACTTACGTATATGGTATACTCGTACTTGTCTTTTCCATATGAAGATCCGTATGAACTAAAACTAAACTGAAAAGGCGGGTCAGCTTCTTGTGTTAATTCATTCAATCTTTGGTTGATCATACTTGCATATAATCCTCTTAGAAGCCCTGTGCGAAAAGATGCTTTTCCGGTCTTTGATTCCAAAGTGCCTGGAGTAATAAAATTAACATTGATGGTATTGCCTGTAGCTTCATCATCAGAGGCAATAGCTACCCTTGTGCCTTCAAAATCTGGTTTACCATATTCAACTCTTTCTCTTGGATTTTCTCGTTTCTCGATCTTGCCAAAGTTCTCTTTGATTTTGGTCTCCATTTCGTCAACATCAAAATCACCAACGGCAATTATGGCCATCAGATCGGGTCTATACCAATCTCTATAGTATCTTTTTGCTGCATCATATTCAAAGTTTTCAATGATCTCTGGCTTACCAATGGGTAGTCTTTCTGCATAGCGAGAGCCTGCTAAGGTAACAGGCCAAATCTGCTGCCTCATTCTTTCATAAGCGCCAAGTCTCAATCGCCATTCTTCCATGACAACCCCTCGCTCTTTATCAATTTCTTCGTTCTCAAACGTGGCATTATCTGACCAATCACTTAAGACTAGTAACGCATCATCAATATTTCCTGGATCTTCAGTTGGGATGGGAAGTATATAAACCGTTTCATCAAAACTCGTATAGGCATTTAGGTCGCCACCAAATTCAAGTCCCATTTTTTGTAGAAAATCGATAAGCTCATTTTTTTGGAAATTCTTGGTCCCATTAAAGAGCATATGTTCTGTAAAGTGAGCGAGGCCTTGTTGGTCGTCATCTTCTAGGGTGGACCCAGCTTTTACTGCCAACCTGAACTCTACTCGATTCTCAGGTTTTGGATTACTCTTAAGGTAATAAGTGAAACCATTATCCAACTTACCGATCCTCACTGAGGGGTCTATGGGTAAGTCTTGGGCCAATCCAAATAATGGAATTAGCATTAGCGCAAAGGCTGCAATTAGTTGTGTTTTGACTCTTTTCATGTTCGTGTGATTTAACTAGTTGTCTAGTTAAACTATTAAAGTATTACTAAAAGAGGAAATTATTTCACTTTAATTAACACGGAAATAATCTGAAACGAAGTCAGTCTTAACGCTTAACACTCGAATAAAGCAGCTGTTTTTGGAATAGAATCAAAGCAAAAACTCCAGCAAAAATGGCAGCATCAGCAAAGTTAAATATTGGCCAAAACGATCTTTTTTGTCCGCCCCAAATTGGTACCCAATCTGGTAAGTAGCCTTCCCACATGTCGAAATAAAACATGTCTATAACCTGGCCATGAAACCAAGGTGTTATTGCCTCTAGCGGAGCATTATCTAGTAAAACACCATAAAAGACACTATCGATGACATTACCCAAAGCACCGCCTAAAATCAAAGCTAAACACCAAAGCAGACCTTGGTTTACATTTTGCTTTGAAAGTCGAAAAATCATTAATGCAATAAAGAAGGAAACCGCCAATCTAATTACTGTAAGACCGAGCTTTCCGTAAATAGATTCAATACTAAAACCAAAAGCCATCCCTCGATTAATGATGTAATGGAGTTTGAACCAATCACCAAGAACAGCAACTTCGCCACCGGGGCCCATATCCATGTTGAAATGCACCGCAAGCTTGATGGCTTGGTCGACCAGAATCAGAATAAGTACAAATACGAAATACTTCTTGACGTTCAAATTGCTTAGATCACATTGAGGTGCAGCTCCATTAAATGACCATCAATATCAACTTGATGCCCATCGTCTGCATGCTCCACCAACTCAAGGTTCAGCGCTTGTGTTTCAGCACAGATATAATCCTTGTTGTCTGTAAGTGAAGCTACAACTAAATCCTCAGTTGACGAAACGCGTACTTCGATCTTATCTTGTACATCAAGTCCTTGATCTTTTCTAAGGTTTTGAATTCTGTTGACAAAGTCTCTAGCAAAGCCTTCTTTTCTCAGTTCTTCGGTAATATTGATATCAAGGGCAACTGTAGTTTTGCCCTCTGTGGCAACAGACCAGCCTGGAATATCCTCGCTGCTGATTTCAACATCATCAAGAGTCAATTTAGTCGGTTCTCCATCGATCATCACCTCATATTCACCAGCAGATTCTATTGCGGCAATTTCATCTTGACCCCATTGATTGACAGCTCCTGCAATGAATTTCACTTTAGGCCCAAATTTCTGACCAATGACTCTGAAGTTCGGTTTGATCTTTTTCACCAATACACCTGTCGTATCGCTCAGCATTTCAATTTGCTTCACATTAATCTCAGATTTGATCAATTCTTCGACTTCCTCAATTTGGTGGCGGATCTTATCATCCAATACTGGAATCATCACTTTAGTTAATGGCTGACGACCTTTGATACGCTCTTTCTTTCTGATTGAATGCGTCAAAGAAGAGACAGTTTGAGCAAGACTCATTTTGTCTTCCAGATCAACATTGATACAAGCTTCATCAGCTTTTGGGAAGTCGGTTAAGTGAACTGAAGCGGCTGTTTCTTGACCTGTAACTTTATTCAAGTCTTGGTACAAGTGCTCCATATAGAAAGGAGCTATAGGTGCGCCAAGTTTCGCCACTGTCATCAAGCAGGTATAAAGTGTCTGATAGGCAGCTTTTTTATCATCATTGTATTCGCCTTTCCAGAATCGTTTTCTATTCAAACGAACATACCAGTTACTCATCTCATCTGTCACAAAATCTGTAATCAAACGAGCAGCACGAGTTGGCTCATAATCGTTATAAGCAGCATCAACACCGTTGATTAGCGTGTTTAATCTCGAAAGGATCCAACGGTCACTTTCAGTTCTTTGCTCCAATGCAATTGAGGCATCTTCAAAAGTGAAGCCATCTAAGTTCGCATAGAGCGCAAAGAAATTATATGTATTGTAGAGTGTACCAAAGAACTTTCGTTGCACTTCACCAACACGATCGATATTGAATCTTAAGTTATCCCAAGGATTAGCATTTGAGATCATGTACCAACGAGTGGCATCTGGTCCAAACTTTCCGATCGTCTCAAATGGGTCAACGGCATTACCTAATCGCTTAGACATTTTATTGCCATCCTTATCGAGCACCAATCCGTTGGCGATCACATTTTTGAATGCCACATTTCCGTGAAGCATTACTGCCAGAGCATGGAGCGTAAAGAACCAACCTCTCGTTTGGTCTACACCTTCAGCGATGAAATCTGCTGGGAAGCTCTTTTCGAATATGTCTCCATTTTCAAAAGGGAAATGCCATTGTGCATAAGGCATGGCGCCAGAATCAAACCAAACATCGATCAAATCTGGCTCACGGAACATCTTTTGACCGCTAGCACTGACCAATACAATATCATCAACATAAGGTCTGTGCAGATCAAAATCTTCTCCCAATTGCTCTGACATAAACCCAGCTTCAATAGACTTCGCGACTTCAGCTTTCAACTCATCAATAGAGCCTATACACTTTTGCTCCTTCTTATCTTCCGAAACCCAAATTGGCAATGGTGTTCCCCAATAGCGTGAACGGCTAAGGTTCCAATCCACTAGGTTTTCCAACCAGTTTCCAAAACGACCTTCTCCCGTTGAAGCCGGTTTCCAATTGATGGTCTTATTCAATTCTACAAGCTGATCTTTATAAGCAGTAGTCTTGATAAACCAAGAGTCTAAAGGATAGTATAGAATAGGCTTATCCGTTCTCCAGCAGTGCGGATAAGTATGCTCGTATTTCTCAACCTTGAAGGCTTTATTTTCTTCCTTAAGTTTGATAGAGATGAGTACGTCTAGTGACTTTTCAGGTCTGTCCTCCTCAGTGTAATACTCATTCTTTACGTACATACCAGCAAAATCTGTGATCTCCTTCACATATTTACCTTGCTTGTCAACAATTGGAACGTCGTTACCTTCTTCATCTTTAACAAATGCACCAGGCAAACCATGCTGCTCAGATACTCTAGCATCATCAGCACCAAATGTTCTTGAGATATGTACAATTCCAGTACCATCTTCTGTGGTCACAAAATCACCTACCACAACAGTAAATGCAGGTTTTGGTAAAGGAATGTATGGCAACAATTGCTCATAGTCCATTCCAGCCAATTCCTTCCCAGTATATTCTTCTATGATCTCAAACGGGATCATTTTGTCTCCCGCTTTGTAGTCTTCGATCTTTAAGTCTTTTGCCTTCGCATTGAAGTAAGCATTGACTCTATCTTTTGCCAGTATCACATTGATCGGCTCAAATGTGTATTGGTTAAATGTTCGAACTTTAACATACTTGATACCGGCACCAACTGCCAATCCATTATTGGCGGCCAATGTCCATGGAGTAGTGGTCCAAGCTAAGAAGTAGTCATTCTCACTACCTTCTACTTTGAACATGGCTGTAATGGTAGTATCCTTTACATCTTGGTATGTTCCAGGCTGGTTCAGCTCATGTGAGCTTAGTCCAGTTCCTGCGGCAGGTGAATAAGGCTGAATGGTATAGCCCTTGTACAACAAGTCTTTATCATACAATTGCTTTAACAACGCCCAAAGCGTTTCAATATATTTCTTATCAAAAGTGATATAAGGATCGTCAAGGTCAACCCAATAACCCATTTTCTCTGTGAGGTCATCCCATTGGTCTTTGAAGCGCATTACAGTTTCGCGACACTTTTGGTTGTACTCCTCAACGGTCACTTTTTTACCGATATCATCTTTTTTGATACCAAGCTCTTTCTCTACTTGAAGCTCTACCGGAAGACCGTGAGTATCCCAGCCGCCTTTTCTTTTGACCTGAAAACCTTTTTGAGTTTTGTAGCGACAGAAAATATCCTTTACAGTACGAGCCATCACATGGTGAATACCAGGTGTACCATTGGCTGAAGGAGGCCCTTCAAAAAATGTAAACGTTGGATTGCCTTCTCTTTCAGAGATTGACTTTTCAAAGATGCCATGCTCCTGCCAGAAGCTTAAGATATCCTCACCAACCTTGGCAAAATTCGACTGCTTGTATTCTGTATATTTCTTCACGCCTATCTCCTCAATTATAGGTTAGATTCGTTTTTGTTAGACCCAACAAATGGATCATTCTCCTTAATTAAAAGGTTGTCTGTGTCTATTTCTTCATCCTCATCTTCGATGTAGAACTCATAATGTTCAATCAAAGGATGGAAGTTTTTGTTCCTTTTTCCACTATCAAATACCATTAACAATGCAGGTAACAGAGTTAGATTAGTTACCATAGCAAAGAACAGTGTAATAGATGTCAATAAGCCTAGTGCCACTGTTCCTCCGAAACTCGAGAAAACAAAAATCACAAAGCCGAAAAACAAGATGATAGATGTATAAAGCATGCTTGATCCTGTTTCTCTAATGCTGTTGCTAATCGCTACAGGAACGAAGAATTTCTTTGCAAAGAGCTCTTGTCTGTATTTGGCCAAAAAGTGAATAGAATCATCAACTGAAATACCAAATGCTATACTAAAGATCAGTACAGTACTTGGCTTAAGTGGAATACCAAAGAAGCCCATAATTCCGGCTGTCATAATTAGCGGAATGAAATTTGGTATGAGCGATATTATAATCATTCGCACATTGGCGAATAAGATTCCCATGATAACAGCAATAATTCCGAAAGCCAGTAATAATGATTGTCTTAAGTTTTCAATTAAGAATTGATTACCCTTGACAAAAAGCAAAGTTGATCCAGTGACAGCAGTGTCTACATCTTCTCCAAAAACTTTATCTATCTCTGGTTGAATGACCTGGCTAATAAGCGAATCCATTTTGTGCGAGCCAATATCTGCAACCTTTAAGGAAACGCGCATCACTTGACCCGTTGAGTCCACAAAAGAACTCAAGAAATCAGTTTTGCTCTGCTGGTTTGATAGATAACTCAAGATCACATTTCTATCGCTCGGGCTAGGCAGTCCGTAATATCTCGAATTGCCGTTATAGAATGCTTGTCTCACTGCCTTGGCGAAGGAAACAATTGAGATAGGCTGCGAAACATTCTCTAAAGGAGCTAATGCTTTTTCCAGACGATCTACTTTTCTCAGGTTCCTTGCATTAATGGTCGACCTTGGTTTACCAAAATCTATGATGATTTCTAGCGGCATAACACCGGCAAAATTCTCTTCGAAGAAGTAGAGATCCTGCTTTAATTGACTTTTCTCAGGAATATCATCTACCATGTAAGCGATCGTATAAAGCTTAGTGAGTCCGAATATTGAGAAACCAACAATTATTGCCGTGGCAACAAATACTCTATAGCGATGGCGGTGAACTAAAAGATCAAGTAAAGTCAAAAACCTAGAAACCAAAGGAAACTCTAAGTGCTTGAGTTGCTCTTTCTTTGGAGGAGGCAAATAAGCCAAAACACCAGGAATAAGTACCATGCTCACAATGAAGGTGGCTAGGATATTGATTCCTGCAACCAAACCAAATTCCTTCAATATTGTGATGTCTGTTGATACTAATACCAAGAAACCTATTGCCGTTGTAAAGTTTGTGATCAGGGTCACCAATCCGATCTTTCTGATCATTCGGCTAATAGCCTTTATTTTATTTCCATGCTTAGCGAACTCCTGATGGAATTTATTGAGGAGGTAAACAGCATTAGGTATGCCAATTACAATGATGATCGAAGGTATTAAACCAGTTAGTACATTGATCTGATATCCCAACAATGAAACCGTACCTAATACCCAGGTCACTACTGTGCCTATTACAAAAAGTGGGACGATAACGGCCGTCCAAGACCTAAAAAACAAGAAAAGAATCAGTGCTGTAACACCAATTGATAGTGCAATAAAAAGCCTCAATTCATGACTGGTCTTTTGCTGCATAACAGTACGTACAAAAGGCATTCCTGAGTAATACAGCTTAATGCCAGTTTCTTCTGTAAAAGCACCACCGATCAGTCTAATTTCATCAATGACATCATTACGCTGTTTAGAGTTGAGCACATCGCGCTCCATGTTGATGAGGATGAGTGTCGCCCCATTTTGACTATTCAATAATTGACCTGAATAGAATTTTAAATCGACCGCTTCCTGCAATATTTCATCAAGCGCTTCTTGCGATTGAGGTTCATCAACAATTAGCGGTTGCAAGTCAAAAGTTCGTTCTTCAGTATTCTTAATTACTTTTTGAAGCGATGCCAAGGAAATGACATTTGAGATACCTGGAAGTTCTGAAAGCGTCTCATTTAATGAACGATATTTTAGAAAGTTCTCCAGCTCATACAGGCTACTGTCTTTAGCTCCTAAAACCAGTACATTTCCATCTTCACCGAACTTTTCTTTGAAGCTCTGGAAATACTGATAATTCTCATCTGTTTCTGGAACAGCTGTATTAAAGTTGAAAGCAAGCTTCACATCTAAGGCCTGGTAGCCCATAAATGCAGTAAAAGCTAGTAAGGTCAATATAAGTATCAACCTGTATTTCAGTACGATATGAGGGAATTTAGACCACATTTTAAAACAAGGACACAAAGGTAATATTTTCACCTTTTAATCATACCTAACAAAATGTTTATTCGACTAAGCTTCAGTTCATTCCCGGCAGGGCGGTACCATTGATCTTCCGGTGAAGGTTAACCGCATAAGTATCCGTCATTCCTGATATAAAATCTAAAAGTACTCTCAGCTTATTATATAAGGAGTCTTCTAAATCAAGTAATTGCTTTACCTCGTCAGGTAAAAGTCGAAGAGAAAGCTTGTGCTTGTAAAGTTTGTCTCCTTCGAAACTGGCAACGATCGCTGGCACAAATACACCCAGCATACCGTTGAGTACTCTATATCCTGCCGCCTCGATCTCGACCACCTTTCTAGACCTGTATATTTTTTCTACACTAATGGTTTGAATTTCTTTGAGCACATCACTTGAATGGATATTGTCGGCAAGGGCCCGGTCATAATCTCCAGCTAAAATTGTCTTTTCATTTTTCAAGAACTCCTCAACACATTGGTCTACTAAAGTCCCAATCACCAAAGCTCGAAGTAACCCGATTCGGTCTTTAGCTAAAGTCACTTTATCAAGCTTTTCTGGCTGGAACTTATCTCCCAAGATTCGGCCAAAAAATGAAATCGTTTGTTCATAGCTTATGAGCCCAAGATTACATCCATCTTCAAGGTCTATTATACTATAGCATATATCATCAGCAGCCTCAACTAAAAATGCCAGAGGGTGCCTGGTAAATTGTCCTTTTGCTAATTGGTGCATCTCCAGTGTATGCACAATCTCATCAAACTGTTCTTTTTCCGATGAGAAGTATCCGAATTTCTTTTGGCTCTTTCGTCCTTCAAAGGTCTTCTCGGTTCGTGCAGGTTTAGGGTATTTAATAAATGCGGCTTTTGTAGGTAGAGTTAACTTGAGCCCATCAGAACCTGATTTTGCAATAAGCCTTAAGCCCTGAGCATTTCCTTCGAAGTTGATCAGGTCAGCCCATTCTTCTTTCAGAAAGTATTTTTCTAAATCCTGGGCGTTTTCTTTAAAATAATCTGAGATACTTGCTTCCCCTGAATGACCAAATGGTGGGTTACCAATATCATGAGCGAGAGCAGCTGAAGCCACGATAGTTCCAAAGTCATGTGCAGTTATAAACTTTTGTAGTTCAGGAGCTCTATCTAACACATTTTGACCTACCGCTCGCCCGAGAGATCGACCAACACTTGAGACCTCCAAACTATGCGTCAATCGATTGTGTACAAAATCATGTTCTGGTAGCGGATGAACCTGTGTTTTATCTTGGAGACGTCTAAACGGATGTGAAAAGATTATTCTGTCAAAATCGCGATCAAATTGAGAACGATTGGTAAAGTGGGCTTGTGCACTTTCAAGATTTAAGAGTTGATTCCAGTTCATAGGCCAATGCTAGGCGAAAATAAGTTTTGGGTGCGAGCTTTAAAAGCCTCGTACACTAAAGCCAATTCAATTGCTGTCAAGATTAGGCTATTACAAGGAATACAGACTACTATCTGTTAACATAGAATTAATAATGAACGTGAAAATGGCATGATATTTATTCCCATACAGCCCCATTTTTACCCCGTATATCGCTAATTCTGCGCATTTGAGCGATGTTTTGCAATCGATTGCGTTAATTTTAAGAAAGAATATCTATGATTTGCAGTACAACACTTGTACTTTAAGCATTCGATTGCACTTTATTGGCTAGGTATGGCCGATAATCAAGTAAATTAAAAATGATTGTATGAAAAAGTTTTTACTAATCCTTCTTGTTATGTCAGTTGGTTTCCAAGGGGCGCTGCTGGCACAAACTAGAACAATTACCGGTACGGTTACTGGTGGGGATGACGGTTTAGGAATTCCTCGTGTAAACGTTACGGTTAAGGGTACCACAAGGGGTACCTCATCTGACTTCGATGGTAATTATAGCATCGATGCGAGTTCTGACGAAACATTGGTCTTTTCTTTTATTGGCTATGTGACTCAGGAAATTGTTGTGGGTAATCAGTCTACTATCAATGTGATATTACAGCCTGATTATGCTCAATTAGACGAAGTTGTAGTTGTAGGTTACGGTTCTCAAGAGAAAAAAGAGATCACAAGTGCTGTAGCAAGCCTTAAGCCTGAAGACTTCAACAAAGGTAACGTATCTGACCCTACTCAGCTTTTAGCTGGTAAAGTGGCTGGTCTTTCGATCACGCGTCCGGGTGGTAACCCTAACTCAGGTTTCCAAATCCGTTTGAGAGGTGTGTCTACTTTCGGTGCCAACACTTCTCCACTAATTGTATTAGATGGTGTACCAGGTGCTGACTTAGCTAACGTTGACCCGAATGATATTGCTTCAATTGATGTATTGAAAGATGCATCTGCGGCTGCTATCTACGGTGCAAGAGCATCTTCTGGTGTAATCTTGATCACAACAACTAAAGCTGGAAAAGAGCAAGGTGTAACTAACGTGACTGTAGGTTCTTTCGTTTCTGTAGATAACTTGACGCTTCCTAACATCTCTCCACTAAGTGCTGAAGAGTTTGTTGCAAGAGGTGGAACAGACTTCGGTTCTGATACTGACTGGATCGAGGAAATCACTCAGACTGCAGTTTCTACTGCTACTAATGCGGCAGTGAGCGGTTCTTTCGGAAGTACTTCTTATAGAGCTTCAGTGAACTGGCGTAAAAATGAAGGTATTGTAAAAGGTATCGAAAACGAAAGATTGAATACTAGATTGAATCTTTCTCACAGTGCTATCAACGACAGATTAAGATTGAACGTGAATCTTGCTGTTACAAACAGAGATTACACTGACAGAAACGCGCAGTTGTTTAGATATGCAATGATCTATAACCCAACTGCTCCTGTTTTTGAAGACAATCCAGCAAGAAATGAGCTTTATGGACCTTGGTTCTCAAGAGACCTTTTCGATTTCTACAACCCTGAGGCTTTGAGAAATCAGCAAATCTTCGGTGGAGACAGAAGAACTATTTTGACTTCATATAGAGCTGAATTCGATATCTTAGAAAACTTGACTGCTGCGGTACAATATAACCAAGACAGAATTTCAGGTTACAACGGTCAATTCTATTCTAGAAAAGACATCCAAACTGGTTTCGGTAACGAAGGTATTGCACAAAAAGATCAGTACCAGAGCTTCAACCAAGTATTGACAGGTACTTTGACTTACAATACTCAATTAACTGACGGATTGGATATGACAGTACTATTAGGTGCTGAGCAACAAAAAAGATCTAATGAAGGCTTTGGTGCTAGAGTTAGACAATTCTTATTCGATTCAAATGGCTGGGATAACCTAGGAGCTGGTTCTATTAGAGTAGGTAACCAAACAAATGTTTACTCTTACAAAAACGAAGATGTATTGAATTCAGCTTTCGCAAGATTGAACTTCAACTTCAAAGGAGCTTACTTCCTTTCTGCAAGTTTAAGATCTGAATCATTCTCTGGTTTCGGTGAGGACGAAAAAACTGGTTATTTCCCATCTGTTTCTGCAGGTGCAGAGCTTACTGAAATTGCTGACTTAGGTCCAGTAAATCAGTTGAAATTAAGAGCTTCTTATGGTATCACTGGTGCGCTTCCTCCAGGAAGTGATTTAGCAATCGGTGTATTCGAGAATGGTCCAAGAGTAGACTTAGATGGTGATCCATTAACAAATGATGTTTATGTTTCTCCTCAGCAGAATAGAAACCCTAATAAATTATTGAAGTGGGAAACTCGTAAAGAATTCAACGTAGGTGTTGACTTTGCCATCTTAGATAGCAAAATCTCTGGTTCTGTAGAATACTACAGAAAGAATGTTGAAGATCTTTTGTTCCCAATTACTGTACCTGTAGGTGCTCCAAACCCATTTGATCCAGGAAACTTCAATACTGCTGCTTCTACTTGGGTAAACCTTGCAGACCTTTCTTCAGGTGGTGTTGAATTCATCGCATCATATAATGGTGTAAACCTTGGACCAGTTAGCTGGACTCCAACTTTGAACTTCACAATCTATGATAAGACTCAAATTGAGTCACTTTCTGTAGAAGGTGGTCTAGGATTTGATTTCATTAGACCTCAGGGATCTGCTCCAGGTTCTCCAGGTCAGAACGATAACCCAACTATTGAAAACAGAGTGGGTGCAACTCTAGGTAACTTCTGGGGTCCTCAGTTTGTAGGAATCGATGAAAATAACAATGCTGTTTATAACCCAGTTGATCCAACTAACACAGATGAGTACTCTATTTTAGGAAACGCACTTCCTGATGCAGACTTTGGTATTAATAACACCTTTGTTTATCAAGATTGGGATCTTTCGTTCTTCTTAAGAGGTTCTTTAGGACATGAGCTTTATAACTCATTCAGAGGATTCTATGAGAACCAAGATGCAGGTTCTAACACTTGGAACTCAGTAACTACTGATAAAACTCCAGTGATCGAGTCAGCTCCTGTATTCTCAGATTTCTATGTAGAAGATGCATCTTTCATCAGATTGGATAACCTCCAGTTAGGCTACAATGTACCTACAAACGCTGAGTGGGTTTCTAACTTGAGAGTATACTTCGCTGCGCAGAACTTATTTACCATTACTAACTATGCGGGTATCGACCCAGAGGTTAGATGGGTAGATCAAAACCAAGGTGGTATTGGTGCTTCATTGTCACCAGGTCTTGAAAGAAGAGACACGTACTTCCCAACAAGAACGTTCACACTTGGTTTTACCGTAAACATTAAATAGTAAACTACTTAGATATGTCAAGATTAATGAAAAGCTTATTGTGCTTCGTAGCAGTACTGACCATGGTTAGTGCATGTTCTGAGCCTGAGCAAGAGATCTTTACCGGCTATACAGCCGAGGAACTAGCGAATAGTGACAACCCAAAATTGATCGCTGTACTTAAGGCTTCTGCCTACCAGCGTATTGTTGGGTCGTGGGGTGGCCATAACTCTATATGGTCAATGCATGAAGTTGCATCTGATGAGGCTGTAATTGCTCAAAAAGGTGGTGACTGGTTTGATGGTGGTTTATGGTTAAGAATGCATAGACACCAATACAACGCACAAGAAGGTGCAATCAATAATGGTTGGAATTACTGTTACACTGCTATCGGTGACATTAACTTACTATTGCTTCAATACCCAGATATTACAGCGCTTACTGCTGAATTGAGAGTTTTGAGAGCATTGGTATACCTATGGTTAATTGATGCTTGGGGTAATGTTCCGATTATTATCGAAACCGATGATGATCCAACTCCTGATACAAGAACGCGTACTGAAGTATTCAATTTTATTGAGCAATCAGTTTTAGATAATATCGGTGAGCTATCAACAGATAATACAAAGACCACACTTAACTATTGGTCAGCACAAATGATCTTAGCCAAATTGTACTTGAATGCTGAAGAGTATACTGGTACTGCAAGATTAGCTGATGCGACTACTGTTCTAGATGATATCATCAACAATGGTCCTTTCTCATTGGAAAGTAATTTCTTTGCGAACTTCGCAACGAATAATGGCGGTTCTTCTGAGAACATCCTTACGCTTCCTTATGACGAGAACAATGCGGGTGGTTTCAACCTAGCTCAGATGACTGGTCACTACTTGACTCAGTCTACTTTTGATCTTCAAGAGCAGCCATGGAATGGTTATGCTTCTTTAGAAGATTTCTACAATGCTTACGAAGACGGTGACGTTAGAAAAGCTGGTTTCTTAGAAGGACCTCAATTCTCTTCTAGTGGAGTAAGATTAGAAGATGAGTCTTTCGAGCCTGCTGACCCTGATGGTGCTCCATTAACATTTACTCCGGAAATCAACATGCTTGAGCCAGATGCATTGCGTCAGTCAGGTGTTAGATTCGGTAAGTTTGAATTCCAGTCTGGTGCTGGTCAAAGCTTGAGTAATGACTTCCCACTATTCAGATATGGTGATGTACTATTGATGAAAGCGGAAGTTGAATTGAGAGAAGGCAGAAATGGTAGTGCTTTAGGTTTTGTTAACCAAGTAAGAAGTAGAGCAGGAGTTGATCCATTGGCAGCAATAGATGAAGACATCTTATTAGCTGAAAGAGGTAGAGAGATGTTCGCTGAAGGCTGGAGACGTTCTGACTTGATCAGATTTGGTAAGTACAACGATGCTTGGTGGGAGAAAGGCGTTTCTGATGCATTCAGAAATATCTTCCCTATTCCACAGCAGCAGTTAGATGCTAACCCAGATTTGATTCAAAACCCTGGATACTAGTAAAAACATACATTTATAATTCAAAAAGGGCTTGCATTAGCAAGTCCTTTTTTTTATCCTCAAAGCTTTAAAATTGAGGATGTTGGAGAAGAATTTTTTAGTAGGGCTAACAATCATTTTATGCCTTTTATCATCGTGTAAAACAGAAACAGAAACTGCTCCAACATTTAGGAAAATCCCTTCATCACTTTCTGGTTTAAATTTTGAAAACACGCTCGCATATAACGAGCAGCTCAATGCCTATACCTATAGAAATTTCTACAATGGAGCTGGTGTAGCTGTTGGCGACATCAATAACGATGGGCTAGAAGACATCTACGTAGCGGGCAATCTTGTTGATAACAAATTATTCCTAAATAAAGGTGGCCTTCAATTCGAAGACATCACCGAAAAGGCTTCTGTTGCGAGCCCAAATGTATGGTCATCTGGGGTAAGTATGGCAGATATCAATGGCGATGGTTGGCTAGATATTTATGTGTGCAAATCAGGACCCTTGGAAGGAGATAACCGAAACAATGAACTCTTCATCAATAATCAAGATGGCAGCTTTACAGAAGCCGCGTCTGCATGGGGAGTTGCCGATAAAGGTCTATCAAATCATGCCGCTTTCTTTGATTACGACAAAGATGGAGACTTAGACATGTACCTTCTCAATAATAGCACGCGCTCAGTGGGAATCTATGACTTAAGAAAAGGCCAGAGAGAAGTAAGAGACATCGAAGGTGGTAATAAGCTGTATAGAAATGATGGTGACCATTTCACAGATGTTAGCGAGGCAGCAGGAATTTATGGGAGCGCAATTGGTTATGGTTTGGGTGTTACATTCGCAGACGTCAACAACGACAATTGGCAAGACATTTTCGTTTCTAATGACTTCTTTGAACGCGACTACCTATACATCAATAATCAAGATGGTACTTTTAGTGAAGTCTTGGAGGAGTCTATTCCTGAAACTAGTATGGGCTCAATGGGTGCAGATATTGCCGATCTAAATGGTGACGGAAGGCCTGAGATCTTTGTAACTGAAATGCTTCCCAAGGATCCGGAACGCATTAAAACCAAAACCATTTTTGAAAATTGGGACAAGCACAAGGCCAATGCGGATGCTGGCTATCATCATCAGTTTACGCGTAATTCTCTACAATGGAATAGAGGCAACCTTCAAAATGGTACTCCCCTATTTAGCGAGGTTTCAAGGCTCTCTGGCGTTGAAGCGACAGATTGGAGCTGGGGCGCTTTGATCTTCGACTTTAATAATGACGGAAAAGATGATCTCTTTGTAGCTAATGGAATCTATAAAGACCTGACTGACCAGGATTATATCAACTTCTATGCGAATAATACGATTCGTTTTGAAGAGTACAGAAAAGACAGTGTTGTCATCACCAAATTGATTGACGCCATTCCTTCTGTTCCACTGAATAACTTCCTTTTCGAAAATAAAGGTGATTTTCAGTTCGAGAGTAAGGCTGCCATTTCAGGCTTGAATGATGCAGTTTTTTCGAATGGGGCTGCCTATGCTGATTTTGACAATGATGGAGACCTAGACTTGGTCGTCAATAACATCAATAGTGAACTTCTACTTTACGCCAATCAAACAAGTGAGATCTCGCAAAACGCTTATATCAAATTTAACTTTGGAACTGATGGCCATAAGTATTTTGGAACAAAGATCACGGTATCACAACAAGGTACAACTCAAACCAAAGAATACGCTCCTGTTAAAGGATATATGTCTTCCATTACGCATGAAATGCATTTTGGACTTGGAATGGACAGCAGTCAGTTCTTGGTATCAATCGAATGGCCCGATGGCAGTATTAGTTCGATGTCAGAGATCTCTCCAAATCAAACTATCAACCTTAGTACAGAGGAATTTCTGACAATCTCTATGAATAAATCAACGCCAACCTCTCTTTTTAAGAGGTCAGATGCCATTGAAATTGATCACAAAGAAAATGTTTATTCAGATTTTGATAGAGACAGACTTATCCTTGAGATGAGTTCGAACGAGGGCCCAGCAGTTGCTATTGGAGACATCAATGGCGATGGCAATGAGGACCTCTTTATAGGTGGCTCAAAAGGAATACCTGCTCAAATACACCTCAATACCGCCAGCGGTTTTGGAGATTTCACTTTACTCTTCCCTTTTGATGAAAATAGTGAGGACGTTGATGCTCAATTGATCGATATTGACTTTGATGGAGACTTAGATCTTTTAGTGGCTAGCGGGGGCCATGAATATTCATTCAATAACCCTCAACTACAAGATCGATTGTACCTCAACAATGGCCAAGGTGTATTCTCCAAAAGTACCAACTTCAGCTCAGTACCTGAACCTTCATCTTTTATTCGTGCTTTTGATTTCGATCAAGATGGTGACTTAGATATTATTTCAGGTACAAGACACATTCCATTTGCTTATGGAGTAAAAGCGGGTATGCATTTATATGAAAATACAAATGGCCAATATCAAGAAATTAGTGTCTCTGCCTTTGAAGAACTCGGTTTGATCACAGCGGGTGAGATTGCTGATATCGATGGTGATGGAGATGAAGATATTATTGTTACCGGAGAATGGATGCCTTTGACAGTATTCACCAATCAAAATGGCACTTTTCAAAATGCAACAAAGGCTTTTGGACTTGAACATTCTAATGGTCTTTGGAAACACATACAATTGGCTGACCTCAACGGTGATGATAAGCTAGATATCATAGCTGGTAATCATGGATTGAATACTAGGCTAAAAGCAACTGCAGATAAGCCACTTCAGATGTATGTCAATGACTTTGATCAAAACCGAAGCATAGAGCAGATCATTACTCAATATGAAGGAGAAATAGCTTACCCAATCGTCATGTTACCCGACCTCATCAAACAGTTGCCAGGACTAAAGAAAAAATATGTAAAACATGAGGCCTATAAAGACCAGACCATAGAGGATATTTTTGACGCTGACTTAATTGCGAATTCAATGATTAACGAAGTTAAAATTCTGGCAAATGCAGTATTTATTCAGTCTGAGAGTGGCTTTGAATATCAAGAATTACCTTACGAGGCTCAGATCTCTCAGGTGTTTTCAAGCCATGTTGAAGACTTGAATGGCGATGGACTTAAAGACCTGATTATTGCCGGTAATCAAACAAGAATAAAACCAGAATTAGGAAGCAATAATGCTTCTTATGGCCTAGTCTTATTCAATACTCAGGGAAGTGGCTTCAAGGCACTTTCTCTAGAGGAGGCAGGAATTGTAGTTCCGAACGAAACGAGAGCCATTAAAAAGATTAATATTGGTAAAAAAGAAGTCTATCTGTTTATTAGAAACAACGAGAAAAGCTTAGCTTTCGAATTGAATTAAGTTGCGGATTATGAGGAAGAAAGGATCAATATTCATGGGGCTTGGGCTACTTTTAATATTTGCCTGTCAGCCCAAATCAGATTACGAAATACTTCGAGAAACTGAGCTTGCAAAAGGCGTAACCTATGACAGTCTTTTCGCAGGTCTTTCATTAGACATGACGAAAAAAGAATTCTTCGATCACTGTTGGGAGATGAATCGTCAAGGGGTATTCATGAATGGTACAGGCAGTCAAGTTCTTTATGATGCAAGTCCACATTTTTCCAGACCGACCAATCTCACTTTCTATCCAAAATACATTGAGGGTGAAATGCTTGAAATGCCCTTGGAGTTGATTTATCAGGATTGGGCCATCTGGAATGAAGAAACCACTGTTGAATTACTTATCGATGAGATTAAAGAAGTACTCCTAGAATGGTATGGCGGAAATGATTTCATAGAAATAGTAAATGAGGATGAAACCGTAACCATTTGGGTTAAGATTGATGGTAATCGCCAAATCCGGGTCGGAAGAAAAAGTATTTCAACGGCACTAGTGACAATTACCAATTTGAATGTAGCTGAGAAGGTAGGATCAAATCAGAAAAGCTAATTTTTTTATGAAACTGAGAAATTTATCATTCTTAGGAATTTTAGGGCTTTCATTGGCCTGTTCTCCAACTAAAATCGAAGAACCCGCATTGTTCGAGGTTGTTCCAACAGAAGTTTCTAGAATCGATTTTCTAAACAAGCTCGAATACGATGAGAAGTTCAATATTTACACTTATCGTAATTTTTATAACGGGGGTGGTGTAGCCATTGGAGATATAGATAACGATGGCTTAGACGATATTTATTTTACTGGCAATAGGCAGCCCAATAAACTATATAGAAACCTAGGTGACCTGAAGTTTGAAGACATCACAGAACAAGCGGGTGTAGCAGGCCAAAGAGCCTGGAGTACCGGAGTGAGCATGGCAGATGTCAGTGGTGACGGTCTATTAGATTTATACATCTGTAATTCTGGAGACATAGACGGGGATAACAAGCAAAATGAACTATTCATTAATAATGGGGATGGCACATTTTCAGAACAAGCTGAAGCTTATGGCCTAGCTGACCAAGGTTTTTCTACTCACGCGGCTTTCTTTGATTATGATAGAGATGGAGATCTAGACGTTTACCTCCTTAATAATTCTTATAAAGCGATTGGCAGTTTTAACCTCAGAATCAATGAGAGACCCAAAAGAGACCCAGTGGGAGGAGATAAACTCTACAGAAATGATAATGGACAATTTGTAGATGTTAGTGAAGAGGCTGGAATTTACGGAAGCGTAATAGGCTTCGGCCTCGGTGTTACCGTGGGAGATATCAATGATGACAATTGGCCAGATATTTTTATCTCTAATGACTTTTTTGAAAGGGATTACCTATATCTCAATAATGGGAATGGGACCTTTAATGAAGTACTCGAGAATAGCATGAGGTCCATATCTGCTGCCTCCATGGGTGCCGATATGGCTGATATCAATAACGATATGCGCCCTGATATTTTTGTGACAGACATGCTTCCAGAACCCGATGATAGACTGAAGCAAGTCACCACTTTCGAAAGTTGGGACAAACACCAGTACGCCCTTGAGAATGGATATCATTATCAGTTCTCTCGAAATATGCTTCATGTGAATAACGGTGATGAAACATTCTCTGAAGTTGGCAGGCTTGCCGGAATAGAGGCAACTGACTGGAGCTGGGGAGCCCTTTTCTTTGATATGGATAATGATGGCCTAAAAGACCTGTTCGTGGCAAATGGTATTTATCAAGACCTAACCGATCTTGATTATCTCAACTTCATTGCAAATGATGAGGTAAAGGCAAAAATTACAGCCGGAGGAACGGACTATAAAGCATTGACTGATCCAATTCCTGTAAACCCAATCCCTAACTATGCTTATCACAACCAAGGTGACCTTAAGTTTATAAATAAAGCTGATGCCTGGGGTTTGGGAACGCCCGTTCATTCGAATGGTTCTGCCTATGGAGATTTGGATAATGACGGTGACCTTGACCTTGTTGTAAACAATGTCAACGCCATCTCAAATATTTTTGAAAACAAGACCAATGAGTTAAGGCCCGAAAATCACTTCATCAAATTCAATCTAAAAGGTGAAGATGCAAACCCCTTTGCGCTAGGAGCCAAAATTGAAATTAGTGCAGGAAAAGATCAGTTCTACATTGAGCAAATGCCAATTAGAGGATTCCAATCTACAGTAGGCACCAAACCAGTGGTTGGCCTAGGAAAGAATCAAACAATTGATGAAATCAAAGTGACGTGGCCAAATGGATGGGAGACCATTCTTACTGATGTTCAAGTTGATCAAGAATTATCTTTGGCGCAAGCGGATGCTGACCTTCTGCAAGTGAGTAATGATGAACAGATAGAGCCTATATTCGAAGAAGTAAACTTCAATGATAAGATCAATTTTACTCATCAAGAAAACCCTTATGTCGATTTTGATCGCGATCGCCTGACTTATCACATGCGCTCAAATGAAGGACCAAAAGTGGCAGAGGCGGATTTTAATGGGGACGGTATAAATGATTTGTTAATTGGAGGAGCCAAAGGGTTCTCTGCATCCTTATTCATAGGCCAGTCCAACGGCAAATACCGAATCAATGTGCAGGAGGCTTTTGATGAAGACAAACTTTCTGAAGATATCGGTATTGCAGTTTATGACCACGACAATGACGGTGACCTAGATGTATTTATTGCAAGCGGTGGCAATGAGCACGGAGTTGGTGATAAGGCACTTGTTGATAGGCTCTATATGAATGATGGCTCCGGTAAGTTCTCCAAAGCCACTGTCCCAGTGCTTGATGCAAACAGGGTAAGTTCTTCTGTGGCAATTACAAGCGATTTCAACGGAGATGGTTATCAAGATCTTTTTGTAGGAAGTAGACTAAGACCTTTTTTGTATGGAGTCCCTGCGAGTAGCTATTTGTATATCAATGATGGTAAAGGTGGATTTACCAATGGTAGTGATCTTGCTCCTGCCCTTTCTGACATTGGATTAGTGACAAGTGCCCATTGGAGCGATATTGATAATGATGCAGATCAAGACTTGATAGTCGTTGGAGAATGGATGGCACCTAAAATACTCATCAATGAGGACGGTCAGTTGAAAGACAACTCCTCCAAGTCATTGAATGGAGCATACAGTGGTTGGTTCAACAACCTGGAGGCTATCGATTTAGATCAAGATGGCGATATGGACTTTGTGATAGGCAATCATGGACTTAATTCGCGTTTTAGAGCTACTGACGAGCAGCCAATAAGACTTTATGTCAATGATTTCGATCAAAATGGTAGTCCAGAACAGATCTTTACACGAATCTCCGAGGAGCGCAACTTGCCCTACGTTTTGAAGCATGAACTTCAAATGCAGATTCCAGCTATAAAAAAGAAATACCTAAAGTATGAGGCCTATAATGACCAGACTTTAGAGCAAATTTTTACCAAAGAGCAATTAGAGAATGCAATAGTAACTGAGGTTCAGTTCTTGGAAACGGCAATTATGGTTAACGATGGTAAAGGCAATTTTTCAGTTAAACCCCTGCCGACAAAAGCCCAATACGCCCCTGTTTTCTCATCGATTTCCCAAGACTTCAATAGTGATGGCCACATTGATATTCTATTAGCAGGTAATCTCCATGCTGTAAAGCCTCAAGCTGGTAAATATGATGCGAATTATGGCGTTCTGCTGCTTGGAGATGGCAATGGCAACTTTGAAGAAACTGACAAAGCCTTTGTTGGCCTCAATCTTTATGGAGAAGTAAGAGACATGAAAGTGATTAATGAGGGTGAAGAACAGCTTCTGTTGGTGGCAATGAATGGGGAGTCGCTCAGAGCTTTTAAATTCTAACAGAATGAAAAAAGCCCTTGTTGCTTTACTGATCACTGCTGGGTTCTGGTCGTGCGTGCCGGAAGAACCAAAACGTTTCGAATTATTATCGGCTGAAGAAACGGGTGTTGACTTTGTCAATACGCTAAAGCCAACCTCAGAATTCAACATTCTTGAATACCTGTATTACTACAATGGCGGGGGTGTTTCGGCAGGAGACATAAACAACGATGGCCTGGTTGACCTCTTCTTTACAGCCAATCAAGGAACAAATAAGCTTTACCTAAATCAAGGCGCGCTAAGGTTTGAAGAAATCACAGAAAAAGCCGGAGTTGGTGGTAAAGGCACTTGGTCTGCCGGAACAACCATGGCAGATGTCAATGCAGATGGATGGTTAGACATCTACGTATCCAATGTTGGCAATTATAAAACTGCCCAAGGCAAGAATGAATTGTATATCAATAACCAAGATGGCACCTTTACAGAATCGGCAAAAGCCTATGGTCTCGACCACGAAGGATTCTCTACACAGGCGGCATTCTTCGATTATGACCAAGATGGTGATCTCGATATGTATCTGTTGACACATGCAGTGAAAAACCCTGAAGTATTTAGTGAATCTGAATCGAGAAATATTGTTAGCCCAGGAGGGGACAAACTATTTCAATCTCAAGTAGCTCAGGGAAATAACAACTTCATAGATGTTACAGAATCATCAGGCATTTACAGCAGTATAATTGGTTTTGGGTTGGGTATATCCGTAAGTGATGTCAATCAAGATACATGGCCAGACATATACGTTTCCAATGACTTCACAGAAAATGACTATCTGTATATCAACAATCAGGATGGCACATTTACAGAAAGACTTGAAGAAAGTATTCGCCAAACTAGTCGTTACTCGATGGGCAACGAAATTGCAGATTTAAATAATGATGGTTTCCCCGAGATCATAACAACCGACATGCTGCCTTCTGACCCCGAAATATGGAGAAAGTCGGTTACAGAAGACAAAGTAGAAGTTTATAAAATCAAGCAAAGACTTGGTTATGGAGATCAGTATGTGCGCAATACACTTCAACAAAATTTAGGTAATGGGCAGTTTTCGGATGTAAGTTTAATGGCAAACACTTATGCCTCTGACTGGTCTTGGTCTCCATTGATTTTCGATATGGATAACAACGGTTTTCCAGACATCCATATCACCAATGGAATTTACAAAAGGCCCAATGACCTTGATTATTTGAACTACCTTTCTAACCCACCAAAAGGAGGTCAATCACAAGAAGAGAGAAACGAATTTTTGATCTCTACCCTGCCAACCGTGAAAATTCCTAACATGGCCAAAAGCCATCTCGGTGATTTTAACATTAAAGATATTGCTAACGAATGGGGACTCGATCAACCAACTTATTCGAACGGTTCCGCTTATGCTGATTTAGATAATGATGGTGATCTAGAATTGATCATTAATAATACTGAACAAGAAGCTTTCATCTATAAGAACAATACTAACTCAACTGGGCGCTTTCTTACCGTTTCATTGAAAGGTCCTGAATTTAACCCTTTTGGAATTGGAGCTAAAGTCACGGTTTCGAACAAAGGCAAATCTTTCACAAGACAAAATTTTACCACAAGAGGCTTTCAATCTTCTGTTCCAACAACCTTGTATTTTGGTCTTGGAGATATTGAACAAGCTAGCATTGAGGTCATTTGGCCTGATGGAACACATCAAAAACAGCCTCTCACGGAAACGAACCAAGCGATTGAGATCTCCTATCAAAAAGGCAGGGGTAAGATGAATCTGATGACATCAACAAAGGAGTGGTTAAGTACAGCTCAGCATAATATTGAATATGTTCATGTTGAAGATGCCCATAATGATTTCGATGTTGAATATTTAATTCCTCGCAAATACAATACAGAGGGACCTGCCATGGCTGTGGCAGATGTAAACAATGATGGCCTTGAAGATGTATTTTTTGGCGGAGCGACCGATAAGCCCGGAGAACTATGGGTTCAAACCAATATTGGAGATTTTCAACGCAAACCTAATCGCTCTTTTGAACAGTTGGCTAAATCAGAAGATGTGGCTGCACAATTCTTTGATGCCGATAATGATGGTGACCAAGATTTGTATGTTACTTCTGCAGGAAACGAGTATGGAGACGGTCAACTTTTTGCATTTGACAAGCTTTACCTAAATGATGGTGCTGGTAATCTCAACTTTTCACCTATTGCCTTACCTCAGATCGGTTCTCAAGGAAAAACAATTGCCATTGGAGATATTGACGGTGATGGCGATCAAGATGTATTTGTAGGCGCGAATATCTCAAAAGGGTCCTATGGAATTGCCCCAAGACAGTTTTTGTTGATCAATAATGGAAGAGGTCAATTTAAAGATGAGTTCAGCCGTAGAATGGATATTCAAGAAAGTCTCGGTATGATCAATGCTGCTTATATGGCAGACATGGATGGTGATGGCGATCAAGATATAATTTATGGTGGAGAATGGACTGAAATTAATTGGTTAGAAAATGATGGAAGAGGAGTATTCAGAAAGCGCACAACCAATAGCGGGTTTGGGCTCTGGTCTTCTATCGAGCTCTCTGATATTAATAATGATGGAAGGGTTGACATCATAGCAGGGAACCTAGGCCTTAATTCAAAACTCAAAGCTTCTGCAGACGAACCCTTGGAAATGATTATTGGAGACTTTGATAATAATGAACAAGTTGATCCAATATTATTCCACTATCAAGAAGGACAGCAAACTCCTTTCGCCAGTCGAGACGAACTTATTAAACAAGTAAGTGCATTCAAGAAAAAACATCCAGACTATAAGAGTTATGCTCAAATTACAGGACCTGAAGACTTATTAGGGAATGACTACAAGTCCAAAAGTCTAACCCTAAGCGCTGATGAATTGAGGTCAATTGTTCTTTTGAATAACGGAGATGGTACGTTCGGCAAGATAGCTCTTCCATCTACTGCACAATTGAGTACAGTAATGAGGACGGTTCTGACTGATATTGATGGTGATGGTATAAATGACCTAGCTGTATTTGGTAATAACTATTCCTACCGAGTCAATCAAGGTAAATCCGATGCTAAACCTATAACAATACTTTTAGGAAAAGGTGATGGTCGATTTACTAAAACAAGCGATTCATATCTTAATACACCTAATACCTGGGGAGAATATCGAAATGCAACGCTTCTTGGCAGCAGACATATTATTGCCATAAGAAATAGCGCTACACCAATACTCCTCGAGATCAAAAAATAGAATTCCTTACCAACGGTTATGTTCTTCCTTTGATTTTACAGAGATTATAGGTTGAAAATTGACCTTAACATGAGGAAGTTTATATCACTCATTTCGTTCCTGGTGCTTATTGCTGCATGTAAGGCACCAGAACAAAGCTTCAGCAAAAAAGACATTAGAGCGGCCCAAAACCTATATGGACTTGACTTTGAAGATGATGCCATAGATACAATGTATGGTTATTTGGGTCGGAATAAGAGAGGTTATGAAAGTATGCGCAGGTATGAAACTGACCTCAACACTTTCCCTTCAGTGACCTTCGATCCGCATCCGCATGGCTTTGAAACCCCAAGAGGAAACCAAAATCGCTTCCAACCCAATATTCCTGGGGGTGCAGTTTTACCTGAAACGGATGAGGAAATAGCTTTTTTGAGTATCAGGGAGTTGGCTTCACTGATTAAAAGCCAACAATTGACCTCAAGGAGATTGACGGAGATCTATTTAGATCGAATTGCCAAATATGACAGCCAATTACTTTCTGTCATTACAGTGACGGACTCTTTGGCTTTGGCACAAGCCGATAGAGCAGACAGGGAAATTGCCGCTGGAAACTATAAGGGCATACTTCATGGGATTCCTTATGGTGTAAAAGACTTGATCGCGGTTGAAGGATACCCTACAACCTGGGGAGCCGCTCCTTATAAAAACCAAATGCTTGAAGAAACAGCAACTGTAGTCAATATGCTAGAAGCCGAAGGTGCAGTGCTTATTGCCAAATTGGTGTCTGGTACTTTGGCTCGTGGCGATGTATGGTTTGGCGGTAAAACCAAAAACCCTTGGGATTTAAGTCAGGGAGCAACGGGTTCTTCCGCAGGCTCTGGCTCTGCTACATCTGCCGGCTTGGTTGCCTTCTCTTTAGGAACGGAAACACTTGGCTCGATTACATCACCCGCCACTAGAAATAGTGTAACCGGACTTCGCCCTACATATGGTCGAGTGAGCCGATATGGTGTAATGAGTTTGAGTTGGTCTATGGACAAAATAGGACCCATCTGTAGATCTGCTGAAGATTGTGAAATTGTATTCAATGCTATTTATGGTTTCGATGAGAATGACCCTACAACCAATAGAGTCCCTTTTAACAGAGATTTTCGTCCCATTGAAGACTTAAAAATAGGATATCTAAAGGCAGATGCTGACCGCGATACTTCTGCAACTGGAAGAAACTTGCGCGCACAAGTAGAATTACTTAAAAAAGAGTTTGGTATTGAACCGGATTCCATCGGCCTACCGAGAAAATATCCGTATCAGGTGTTTGATATCATCCTTCGGGCTGAGGCAAGTACATTCTTTGATGAGCTCATCAGATCTGGTAAAGTCGATGAGCTTGTCGAGCAGCATCAAGGCTCAAGAGCAAATTCATTACGCCAAGCCATGTTTATACCCGCAGTAGAATACTTACAGGCAAATCGCCAAAGGCGCCAACTGATTGAGGAGGTCAATTCACTCTTCAGTCAATATGATGTGATTATAGCAGCAACTTTTGGCGGAAGGCAGCTACAAATTACAAACCTTACAGGCCATCCTGTTGTGACAGTACCTACTGGATTCGATCAAAAAGGTAGGCCTACCAGTTTAACTTTTATCGGAAACCTCTATCAAGAAGGAACGATCCTCCAAATGGCAAAAGCCTACCAAGAGCTTACAGATTATGACGAAAAACACCCTCCTTTATTCTATGAAAAAGCTATCACTGATAAGTAGTTTCCTAGTACTAGTTTTCTCCTGCTCAAATCAGACTTTTGACAGAGATTTGGGTAACGTATCTGCATTTGCTGAAGCTGTTGCTGCTGGTGCAAAACCCCTTGCATTAAGTAGCCCAATGAGCTCAAGTGAAATGGATGAATTCTTCCAGTTAGCTAAAAATGAAGCTGGAACGTATAACGTTCAAGCGGTTAGAGAAGCTGATTTCTTAACAACTGACCTATTCCCTGAATCAGCGACTAAAAACAAAGAAGTAGTACTTCTATTTCAAGGCACTACTTATGAAGCCTACAAAAAAATCAAAGCCGACAAGGCGGAGCTAATAACATCCAATCAATACGAAGGAGAGGAAAGAAGAGATATTGCAAGAAGATTTGGTAGGCTTCTGGGCTATCAGCCTTCATATGTCAACGCATTATTGAGTCAGAATACCTCTTTCAAAATATTGGGGGACTTTGGAATAAAGGCAACGAATGTCTTTCTCTATTACAAGGACTTAAAGAAGGCTACAGAATTCTACCAAAATACCTTGGGTCTGAACTTACTGGGAGAATATGAAAACGCATCGATGTTTCAAATAGCCAAAGAGTCTATGTTGATTCTAGTTGATGAAGCCAAAGGCATGCATTCTGCAGAAGAGAACAAATCAGTCGCTCTTGCCTTTTTGACTAATGATCTGCCTAATTGGTATGCGCACCTTCAGGAGCAACAAGTGGAGATCAAATACACCTATAAACCAAAGGACGGTGGCCCTCATGATGGCTTCGTGGCCATTGACCCCGAAGGTTATCTATTAGAATTTGAGATGTTCAAGACACACAAAGAAAATGAACCCTTCAAGGACTTGCTCGATCAGACAAAAGAAGTCAAAACATCAATTAATTATCAAGGCAATGAATTAGGCTTCTATGGAAGTATCACCTGGTTATACCACAAAGACCTACTCAAGATTCAAAACTTTTACGAAGATGTGCTAGGACTCGATCTAGTGGCTGATCAGGGCTGGACCAAGATCTATAAAGGCAGTAATACGGGTTTTATTGGGCTCGTTGATGAAAGAAGAGGCATGCAAGACTATTCGGACGAAAAAGCGGTAAACATGTCTTTTGTTTTAGCGGATGTAGAAAGTTGGTTCAATTATGTAAGTACTAATAGTGTAATGCCGCTTCGCAATGAGGAACTCTCTATTGGGCCTGACAATAAATACCGTGCCTTTGTTGGTTTTGGGCCAGAACTGTATTTCTATGAATTTGATCAATTCATGCCACATGCCGAGAATAAAAAAGTGATGCAATTCTTAAAGGAATAGGCTAATATTTAACGATTTAGCTTGAAGAATACGGCACTTAACTACAAATTTGAAACTAGAATGAAGAAGAAGGGAAAGATGAAAAACTACTTTTTAATACTACTTGCTGCTTTCACCATGGCAGCTTGTGATTCTGGCGTAAAAGAATTGAAAATCGAAGCCGATGTTTACCACGACACCATGGAAAAATTGAGTCAGGTAAGTGTCCACGATATCTTCTCACCCCCAGTGGCCAGCCGTATTTATGCATACCCAAGTATTGCAGCATATGAAGTATTAGCTCAAAATGACAATCGCTACAAATCACTTGCAGGTCAGTTAACTGACTTTGAAGCTTTACCTGAGCCAAAGACCGAAATCAGCCATGATCTTGCGGCCCTTCAGGCGTTCTTGAAAATTGGAACTGCCTTGATCTTTTCTGAAGCCGACATGGATACCTTCAGAATGGAGCTGTTCGATGAGCTTAAAAAAGGCATAAACAAAGAGTTTTTTGCCAACTCTGTTGCCTATGGAGATCAAGTTGCAGAGCATATTTTAAACTGGGCAGATGGTGATATGTATAAGCAGACAAGAACTTACCCTAAGTTCACTATTACGGATGACCCAACCAGATGGCAGCCAACACCTCCAGGTTACATGGAAGCTATTGAGCCGCATTGGAACCAGATCAGACCATTTGTTATTGACTCTGCAAATCAATTTGTACCAGATAGGCCAACGGCTTTCAACATGAATAAAGGTAGTGACTTCTACAAAGAAGTAATGGAGGTCTATGATGTGGGCAATGGCTTAACTGAAGAGCAGAAAGAGATCGCTTCTTTCTGGGATTGTAACCCCTATGTAATGAATGTAACAGGCCATGTGATGGCGGCTACTAAAAAGATCACGCCTGGTGGTCATTGGATAGGCATTGTGAAAATAGCGGCAAAGAAAAACCAATCCGACCTGATGCAAACAGCAGAAGCTTATGCGCTGACTTCAGTAGCTTTAGCAGATGGTTTCATTAGTTGTTGGGATGAGAAATTTAGATCTAACTTGATCAGACCTGAGACCTTGATCAATAAACATATCGATGAGGAATGGTTACCGTTATTGCAAACACCTCCGTTCCCAGAATACACTAGTGGCCACTCGGTGATCTCGAATGCTGCAGCTATTGCACTAACGTCAATCTATGGCGATGACTTTGCCTTTGATGATGACACGGAAGTACAATATGGCTTACCAATCAGGTCATTTAACTCATTTGTCCATGCTTCTGAAGAAGCTGCTATCTCTAGGTTATATGGTGGTATTCATTATATGCCTGCCATTGCCAATGGAGTTACGCAAGGAAAGGCATTAGGCAAATATGTCGTTAACAAGCTTGACCTCAGAAACGAAGCGTTGAGCCAGAAATAAAATCAAAAGCATTCAACAGAGAGCCGACAAGCAATTGTCGGCTTTTTTATTGATCTTGGTAAAATGAGACACATTCTTTTTTGTCTACTTGCACTATTCACAATGACTTCTTTAACCGCTCAAGATTGGCCCAACTTAGAAAGGTATCAAGAGGCTAACGCCAAATTGACACCTGGTGATAATCCTGTAGTGTTTATGGGCAATTCGATTACAGAAGGTTGGGTGAATATGATGCCCGAATTCTTTATTGAAAACAAGTATGTGGGTAGAGGCATAAGTGGACAAACCACTCCTCAAATGCTGCTGCGCTTTAGGCAAGACGTCATCGCCTTAAAACCAAAAGCAGTGGTCATCTTAGCAGGTACTAATGACATTGCTGGCAATACAGGTCCTATGACCCTAGAGCAGATCATGGATAATCTCCAAGGCATGGCCGAATTAGCTGAAGCAAATGGCATCAAAGTAATTTTATCCTCTGTGCTTCCTGCATATGAATACACTTGGGTTCCCGACAAAGCACCCAATGTTCAAATCCCTAAGCTCAATGAAATGATTGAGGAGTACTGTCAAAATAAAGGCCATCATTACCTTGACTACTTCTCATCAATGGTTGGGGACAAAAACGACCTCAAAGAAGAGCTGACATATGATGGAGTACATCCAGACAAAGCGGGATATGCTGTGATGGTTCCATTGGTTCAAGAAGCAATAAATCAGGTATTAAAAAAGAATTAAACCATGAGCAATAAACTGTGGGGCATAGACCTTGGCGGAACAAAGATCGAAGGCATCGTATTGAAATCGGCTGATGAACCTGAAGTACTGATCAGAACTAGAATAGATACAGAGGCGCAACTTGGCTTCGAGCATGTGCTGCAAAGGATCAAACTGTTGGTGGACCAAATGGCTGAAGAGATAGGAGAACACCCGACTGTTTTGGGTATGGGTACTCCTGGTGCAATTGACCCTCCTACTGGAATTCTAAAAAATTCAAACTCACAAGCGATCAACAAAATGCCATTCAAAACGGAATTGGAGAAGGTTTTGGGTATCCCCACCATTATGGCTAATGATGCCAATTGTTTCGCCTTAGCCGAAGCGAAAATGGGCGCAGTGCCAGATGTAGACCCTCAGGCTAAAGTGGTTTTTGGTGTGATCATGGGAACAGGTTGCGGAGGTGGTGTGGTAGTCAATGGTAAGGTCATCATTGGTAAACAAGGTATTGGTGGAGAGTGGGGGCATAACTTCTTAGATGAAAGCGGTGGCCGATGCTACTGCGGTAAAACAGGCTGTGTAGAAACCATTATCTCAGGTACTGGACTTGAGAACTTCTATGAACAGCAAACGGGTACTCGCAAAAGACTTAAAGAGATCATTCCTGCGGCTCGCGAAGGCTCAGACCCTCACGCAGTGGCTACACTAGACAGGCTCATCCATTTCTTCGGCTTAGGAATCTCTAATGTCATCAATATTCTAGACCCGGATGTTATTGTCCTTGGTGGCGGTGTAGGGAACATTGAAGAACTTTATACCCGAGGAGTGGAAGAAACCGAGAAGTTCGTTTTCAACCTCCGATTAGATACTAAAATTGTCCGACCAAAACTAGGCGACAGTGCAGGAGTGTTTGGTGCTGCATTTTTAACTGCCTGACCCCTCCGCCTTCGGCACCTCCCCTTACAAAGGGGAGGAATTGGTTAAATATGAGAATAGGATACTAATTTCCCTCCTTACAAAGGAGGGGCTAGGGGTGGTTCTCCTCCTCAGTCCCTGCGGTACAGCTTCTCGAAAGGAGCAAAGTCTAAAATCACTTCGAACCTAAAAAACCTGTCCCCCCCTTTCGGAGGATGTGCCGCTAGGCGGGGGACGAAAAGATAACTAAATGATATTAAGGCCTATCAAATTGCCATTTTAGATCATAGAATGTTAATTCTAAGCTATTTGATTGAAAAACATCAACTGCCGCTTTTTCGAATTCTACCAAAAATAGTGAGTTGTCCTCTTTAAGTTTATTCGAATTGATCCGTTTGAAAGTGTTATAAATCACACTTTTTGCTTCTGGCTTCGCTAATATTTCATCAATGCTTAAACGAAATCTCTTATAAATAGGAATTATACTATCGAGATTAGGAACATATCTAAATGTTAATTCAACATTCAACCAATCTTCATTTTTTGAGAGCGCTTGTGTATGAAGAGTTATCGTTCTTTCTGCGATAGGAAATTTTAATAGGCTGTCACCTTTGGAAATTGTGTGAAATCCTGGTTGGTAGATTTCATTTGAAATTACATTACCATTTTTATCCACAAGTATTCCTCTTTCGCTAAGAGTAATTTCTTCTGACTTTGGCGTACAGGCAGTAATACAGATTTCTAGAAGTAAAAGTGTTAGAATGGTTACCTTCTTCATATGACTTCTTACCTGTTCTGCCCCACACTTCTCTCTACCTTCTCCAGTTTCAACTCATCAAAGAAGATGTCATTATTAGGTACATCGATGGAGATGCCTGTGATGTTTCTAGCCTGATCGAATTGGAACTGGACAGTTCCCCAGTCAAACCAAGCATGAGGCACGTCCCAGTCAATTTCAAAAGTATCGAAATGCCAATGCTTGAGGTTAGCGCCAAGTAATGGAGCGTGCTCAAATTCCAGTCTTAAACCATTGCTGGTTTCTTTGATAATGATATCCCCATACATCGGTGTGTAGAATGTACCTACGTAGCCCGCATTTGGCATAGAAGGCTTTGTATCCATCACACGTTTGGCCTTTAGATCGTCAACTCTATCATACATAGCATTTGCCTTAATGTAGTTTTCAATAGCAGCCATATCACTTCTACTGAACCCTTCATGCATATAGGTTTTCATCACAAAGTCGGTAATGTAATTAGAGATTCCACGCATACCATTGGTGAGAACAACAACGCCTAAACCTTGCTCAGGAACCATCATCACGCGGCTATACATGCCATCATATCCTCCACCATGAGAAATGATCTTGTTCCCTTGGTAGTCTGCGATGCCCCAACCTAATCCATAACCTCTATAATCTGAATCAACTTGCTCATATTCGCGCGGACGACTAGTGACAAAATTATTGTGAGGAGTCCAGATCAGTGATTGCGTGCTCGGGTCCAAGATGCCATCTTCAGCACTTACCCCATTTGACATTTGAGCGATCATCCATTGGCTCATGTCGCTGACACTTGAGATGATACCACCTGCTGCGCCCATGTTGTCCCAATTGACCCAATCCACTAGAATGTTTTCATCACGCACCGCCTTGTGAGGCATGGCGTAATTGCCCATATTATCTAGGTCGTTTGTCGTTGTGATTGTTCTTGACATCCCTAAAGGACCAAAGAACTGCTGCTTTGCATATTCATGCCATTCCAAACCTGTCACCGCTTTGATCACTTCACCAGCAGTAATGAACATCAAATTGGAATAACCATAACCATCTCTGAACCCATAAGCTTGAGGTACATATTTAGCCCTTTTCACAGTTTCCTCAGCCGTCAATTCCGACTTGTACCAGATCACATCTCCACTAAAAGTGCCTAGGCCCAAGCGATGACAAAGAAGATCTTCAATAGTCGCTTCTTGCGTAGCATAATTGTCGTATAGTTCGAAGTAAGGTAAATAATCAACTACCTTATCCTTCCAGTCGATTTTACCTTGGTCTACCAAAGTACCTAAAGAGGTGGCAATAAAGGCCTTGGTATTCGAAGCAATGGCAAATAGTGTATTGGCATCAACTTTATCTTTTTCTCCCAATTCCTTTACTCCATAACCCTCCGCATGAACGACCTGACCATCCTTTACAATCGCAACTGCAAACCCAGGAACGTTTGAGGCTTCATGAATGGCTGAGATCTCCTTTTTCCAATTTTGGCCAAAGGCAGTAATTGAGCAAAGAATAAGTAGAAATAGAGTAAGCTTTTTCATGGGTTTAGAATTTGTTCTAAGTAAATAAATACCCTAGTCACCTCCAAAGTCTACATGTTGGGAAATCGAGTCATGTCCTCCCCCGCCTAGCGGCACCCCCTCTAGCGGGGGATAGTTTGAAATTATTACAAATTCAAATGAGAACTATCCTCCTTAGGAGGAGGTGTCCCTTAGGGACGGAAGAGGATAAAACTCAATTCCTTAGTAAATATTAGCTATACATCTATTATTTTTAGTATTACTAATTTTAATAGTCAATGTATAAAGGAAGGGGAGCACAAAAGCAGTTGAAAAATAGGTTTCTAATGCACGAATATGTGCAAGAACACCTAGAGGGCATGGATGAATACGATGAAGAAGCTCCTAAGTCTAAATACCTTCCAATTTTTCCTAAAACCATTGTCAATAAGGTCGAAAGCCCGGATGTAGGGATGGATTATTCCATCAATCCATACCAAGGCTGTGAACATGGTTGCATCTATTGTTATGCAAGAAATTCCCACGAGTACTGGGGATATAATCCAGGTCTAGATTTCGAAAGAGTAATCCTTTACAAAGAGAATGCACCTCAATTATTAGAAAAGCATTTCCAAAATAAAAACTGGAAACCCAACACCATTGTCCTTTCTGGAAATACGGATTGCTATCAACCGCTAGAGAAAAAGCTCCAGATCACACGCAAATTGCTTCAGGTCTTTTTGACCTATAAGAACCCTGTAGGCATCATTACCAAGAACTCGATGATCATGCGTGACCTGGACATTATTGAGCAGCTCGTCAATGACCAGCTTTTCACAGCCTATTTCTCAATGAATAGTTTGGATGAGTCTATCCGCAGGAGGCTTGAACCAAGAACGGCTACCGCCAAGCAAAAACTCAAAGCCATTGAAGCATTAGCCAAAATAGGGGCAGAGGTTGGTCTAATGATCGGGCCGGTTATTCCAGGCCTAAACGACCATGAGATTCCAGATTTAATGAAAGCAGCCTCGGAAGCTGGTGCTACCAAGGTAGGTTATACCATGGTACGCCTCAATGGACAGATAGGCGACCTATTTGAACATTGGGTATATCAAGCTTATCCCGATAAAGCAGATAAAATCCTTAACCAAATCAAAGGTGCTCATGGAGGCAAGCTCAATGACAGTCGCTTTGGCAATCGCATGCGAGGAGAAGGCAGAATGGTTCAATCCATCCATCGTTTATACGAGTTGAGCAAATCCAAATACTTTCCTAAGCGTGAGAAAAAGCCATTAAGAACAGATCTATTTGTTCGAACAACTAAAGGGCAATTAGGGCTTTTCTAATTGACTTTTAGTGCAACAATAAAAGCCTTGTCTGTCTCAGAAACTAAGTGCCAGCCAGACTTTGTATATACTTCCATTTTAGGGTTTATTTTGGAAACAAGTGAATAAATAAGGTCATAGCGTGAGGAAGCTTTGCTCTTTAGAAATTGAGTTAAGCTTATTGAAATGCCTTGATTTTGATATTCCTTTTTGATAGCTATTTGTGCCCTAGGACAAATTGATCCACTTAGACTTATACCATCAATTTTTGCTAAGTGTTGAATATAGTTAAGTGTTGTTTTATTGGCTGTAGAATTGTCTAGAAGAAAGAAACCAACGATTTCTTTATTCTTACAAGCCACAGCCATATCACCGTTCTTCGTGATCAACTCCAATTCTTGTTCTGTGTAAGGTTCACCAAACAGAAAACCATCAGCAGAATTTTCTTGATAAATAGGGTCATACCAAGTCTGAGAAATGTTCCAAACTTCAGGAATATCCTCAATTTGGGCAAGTCTAATCAGCAATGAGCTCAACTTCTTTAAAGTCTTCTCAGGAGACTTTCCATTGACGTTGTCTCCTTCAATTTCGCTTTAACATCGTCTATAGAAACACGGATCTGAGAAAGGTCATCTCTGTCTCTAATAGTAACAGTATTATCCTCCAGTGTTTGGTGATCGACTGTTACGCAGTAAGGCGTTCCGATAGCATCTTGTCTTCTGTATCGCTTACCTATAGCGTCTTTCTCATCATACTGACAGTTGAAGTCGAATTTCAATTCTTTCAAGATCTCTCTCGCTTTTTGCGGTAAACCAGAATCTTCTTTCTTCAACAGTGGCAATACAGCCACTTGATACGGTGCCAACTGAGCAGGTAATTTCAATACTGTTCTTTGAGAACCATCTTCCAATGTCTCTTCTTGGAATGAAGATGACATAATGGCCAAGAACATTCTGTCCAAACCAATTGATGTCTCTACTACATATGGTACATAGGACGTGTTCTCTTCCGGATCGAAGAATTGTAATTTCTTACCAGAATGCTCTTCGTGTGCCTTCAAGTCAAAGTCCGTTCTAGAGTGAATACCCTCTAGTTCCTTGAAGCCCATCGGGAAATTGAACTGAATATCTGCAGCTGCATTCGCGTAATGCGCCAAATTCACGTGATCATGGAAACGGTAATTGGCTTCGTCAATACCCAAAGCTTTGTGCCAAGCGATACGTTGTGCTTTCCAGCTTTCGTACCACTTCATTTCTTCACCTGGCTTTACAAAGAATTGCATCTCCATCTGCTCAAACTCACGCATTCTGAAAATGAACTGACGAGCAATGATCTCATTTCTAAACGCCTTACCAATTTGAGCGATACCAAAAGGAATCTTCATTCTACCGGTCTTCTGCACGTTTAGGTAGTTGACGAAAATACCTTGAGCCGTTTCAGGTCTTAAGTAGATCTTGTTTGAGTCATCTGCGACAGAACCAAGCTCTGTGGAGAACATCAAATTGAATTGACGAACATCTGTCCAGTTCTTAGAACCAGAAATAGGATCAGCAATGCCTAGCTCTTCAATTAGTGCTTTGATGTCTGCGAGGTCACCAGTCTCTAGGCCTTTACCCATACGCGCTTCGATCTCATCGATCTTCGTTTGGTTGCGCAATACATTAGGGTTAGTAGCCAGAAACTGCTCTTTGTCAAAGTCATCACCAAAACGCTTTTGAGCTTTAGTCACTTCTTTAGCAATCTTGGCTTCATATTTAGCGATATGATCTTCGATCAATACATCTGCACGATAACGCTTTTTGGAATCCTTGTTGTCTATTAATGGATCATTGAATGCGTCTACATGACCTGAAGCTTTCCAAGTGGTTGGATGCATAAAGATAGAAGCATCAATACCTACAATGTTCTCATTGAGCTGTACCATGGCTTTCCACCAATACTGCTTGATGTTGTTCTTTAGCTCTACACCATTCTGCCCGTAGTCATAGGCTGCGCCTAAACCATCATAGATTTCACTTGAAGGAAAAATAAAACCATACTCTTTCGCATGAGCGGTGATTTTCTTCAGCAAATTATCGTCATTCTGTGCCATGCCGCAAAGATATGTAAAAGGGTGTCAACAAAAAGTCATTGAAAACCAAAATAAAACAACCGATGGCATGAAAAATGTGCACTTCATGTATTAAACCATGACGGCCCTAGTGAAATCTATATCTTTAATGAGTATGAAGCAGAAATTGCTTGCCATTTCAGGTACACTGATCATTATTTTGTTGGCCATCATTGGTTTTCAGCAGTATAGGCTATTTCAAACAAAACAATATAGCCCTGAAGCCTCAGTCCAATACGTAAGCAGCGATGTACGTATAGAGGTGAGCTACAATAGGCCATCAAAAAAAGGAAGAATCATTTTCGGTGATTTAGTTCCTTATGGAGAATGGTGGAGAACCGGAGCCAATGAGCCTACAACGATTACTCTTAGCCGTGATATTATTTTTAACGAAAGTGATGTACTTGCTGCGGGTCAATATTCCATTGTCACTATACCTCACAAAGATCACTGGAAGCTGATTTTTAATAACGTGATTCCTAATTGGGGCACTAAATATGATCCTAGTCAAAATGCGCTAGAAATAGATATGCAACTTGAGAACCTACCTCAGGTGGTTGAGCAATTTTTAATTGACTTTGTTGACGCTAATGAACAAGCCGAACTGATCATGGCTTGGGACAATGTAAAAGTGAGCGTTCCCTTCAGAGTACTCTAACGATCAAACTTCAAAGCAACTTCTTGTAAACTGGCATTAGACCCAACCATGGTTAAAACATCACCAATTCGTAAACGCGTATAACCGTGAGTAATTAAGGTCTGCCCTCCACGGGTCAATGACAATACAATGATGTCTTGTGGCAATCGTAGGTCTCTTAATGCTAAACCACGAAGATCTTGGTTCATCACCTCTACATCCATGGTATCTTGATCTTCCTGCATACCCAAAAGCAGAGATGCAGCTTGAGGCGAACGAACCAAATGGTCCATTAAACTTACCATGGCCGTAGAAGGGTCTACAATCAAACAGTTAAGCTCATGGAAAGCCTCAAAGTTTTCTCGGTCATTGAGCCTAACCACAATGTCCTTCGTGCCTACATGCTCATAGAGGTTTTCAGCAATCTCAAGATTTTCTTTATCCGTTAAGGTCAATACCACTGCCTCTGCTTTTTGAATATCCTGTGATTCCAGAGAAGCCAAACTGAAGTCTTTCACTTTTCGAATAGTGATGTCTGGGAATTCATTTCCATTCACATCGTCATTTCTAGTGACGATCTCAGCCTCCCAGCCATGTTCTTTAAGCTGTCTAGCGAGAGCAACTGATTGCGATTCAAAACCAATAATAAAGGCATCACGAACACCATCGAAATGAGGAGTATTTGCTCTTAATCTAGCTTCACCAACAAGGTTAATTGACCATTTAAATAATGGGGGTCCCACGAATTGGTTGATTACAATTACCGCCACAACTGTAGTTTGGAATTCATTTCCCCATGCCGGAAAAGCATTGGCTACTACAGTTGCCAAACCTAGTCCAACCCCTGCTTGTGTTACAAATGGCATCCAACCAATTTTCCGATATAGAGGTGGGTCGCCAGCAAGTGAGCCCCCGATAAATGAACCAACAATCATGGTCACCAACCTAATGGCAAATAATAAAAAGGCCACTCCGATCAAACGAACCAATACATCCAGTGAAACTGACGCACCTGTTAGTGTAAAGAAGCAGATATAGATGATTGGCCCAACGTCTTCTAAGATTCGAATGAACTCTTGCCTAAATCGTGAATAGTTGGTGACAAAGAAGCTACCAATGATACAGATCAGCAATGGCTCTAAATGGATGGTTTTGCCAATCCAATCTTGAGAATGTAATTCAATGAAATGATTCAGTGCATAAACACTATAACCTAAGGCAAGAATGAGCACTGCCTTGGCATACTCGTGCATTCTGATGCTCAAGATTAGAGACAATAACCTTCCAACAACATAACCGAGACCGAAAGAAACAATCAATTCTCCTAAGAGAATCAATAAGAACCATATGGTAAATGGCTCTCCGCTGACAAGGGTAACAGAAACAGAGAAACAAATGGCAAAAAGCAAGATCACCAAGAAATCTTTGATCACTGTTACGCCCATTGCCATCTGCACAAATGGACCTTTGGCACGCATCTCATTGATCACAGCAATAGCTGAAGCTGGAGATCTTGCCACAAAAATAGTAGCCATAAGCATCGCTACGGCAACTTTAGTGGCCACATTCATTCCTTGCATGAATTGAATCTGATCTGCCAAGAAATATATGAGGACGGCACTAACGGTAAATGTTACACCAAGCTGCCCGAAGGTCATCCATTTGATGCTTTTGAAGCGGCTACGCATGTCTTTGACATACAATTCTGCTGCTGCGGCAAATGCAATGAATGCTAGTGAGATATCATTGATGAATTGAAGACCGCTTCCGGTTCCTTCAGGTAATAGCTTAAAAATAAATGGTCCTGAAAAGAGCCCAATCACCAACAAGCCTGTGATTATTGGTAGTTTGAGTTTCTGAAAAAACTGAGCAATCTGGTTAGCTGCAACTGCAACAATGGCGAAGCCTCCGAGAAGGATCAGGGTCGATTCAAGGTTGTCCATGATTGGGAAAAATAAGGAGACTTGTTCAATCGAACATCATACTCCCTAGTTTTTTGTTGATTTAAATATTAAGACTTCTCGGCTACATTGATCTTTAAACCATTGGTCAATGTCTTGTGTACAGGACATTTGTGCGCGATCTCAATCATACGATTTCTTTGTTCATCGGTAAGATCTCCCGTTAGTTCAAGTTCAATATCTATAAACTCCATGAGACTCTTATTGTCAAGTGTTTCGGCATCTGCTGCATGTCGTTTCTCTCTAGATAAATGAACCTTCACTTCATCCAAGTCAATCTTTTTGTGATTGGCATATAAACGAAGCGTTAATGCCGTACATGCGCCAAGTGCACTCACCAGTAGATCATATGGGGTGCCGCCTAAATCTGTTCCCCCTACGCTTTTCGGTTCATCAGCGAGTAAATAATGTCCATTGGCCTTTATCTCTGTAAGAAGACCGTTTCCAGCTTCATTTCTAACCACCACCTGTCTATCTGTTTCTAGATCCAGCTCTTTTTCAAGGTTCACGTATCGATCGGCCCATGAAGCGATCACTTCACCTACATATGTAGCATCTCGCTTATTGGTAAGTAAGTGATCGGCACGGTCTAAGGACACGTAGCTTTTTGGGTGATGAGCAGAGGTATAAATTTTCTCTGCATTCTTTATGTCCACGATCTCGTCTTGAGGAGAATGAAAAACGATCAATGGCTTCTTAAGCTCTGAAATCGTTTTAGGCAGGTCATTATTTTCCAAATCATCGATGAATTGCTTCTTGATCGTAAAAGGTCTACCACCTATAGACACCTTGGCAAACCCCGATTCATTAATTTCCTCAAGAGAATTCTGAAACAGGTGCTTGACGTGTGGAGGGTCAGCAGGAGCACCAATAGTGGCGATTGCCTCTATTGAATCCAATAAAGAAGCAGCCATTAATACAGCCGCTCCACCTAATGAATGCCCAATGATGATTTTCGGAGCCTCATATTCAGACTTTAGGTAATCGGCTGCACAAATCAAATCCTCCACATTGCTTGAAAAATTCGTATCTGCGAAGTCACCCTCACTTTCGCCCAAACCAGTAAAATCAAAACGCATTACGGCTATACCTTTGCTTGTCAATGCACGGCTAATATTAGTAACAGCTTGTAAGTTTTTGCTACAAGTAAAGCAATGAGCGAATAGCGCGTAAGCAGTTGGCCTTTTGTCTACGGGCATCTCAATCCTTGCAGAAAGCTCGTGGTCATGCTGATTCTTAAAATTGACTTTGATGGTTTTCATATCGGGTAGCGTTGATCTGAATTTAACTATTTAGCTTAACACAAGTTCGGCTCAATTAAGTTCTGAAATGCCATTTATTAAATCGCAGATTTAAAAGACTAAGGGTAAATCAATACTAAGATGTTCTTTATACAACTACCTTATTAGAAGCGCTCACAGGTATCATATATCAGGAGTAGGAAATTACTGGTTAAAGAAATCCCTTGAGGGTGAGCGTGAATATATGATAAGCTTGCATTTTTGCAGGCTTATTTTTTACCCAAATAGTTCATTTAAGCTTTCAATAAAACAAATACCTTTGGGGTCAGTTTTTGAGTGGTAAACCTTACTTATGGCAAAGTCCCTAACTGGTGTTTTGATCGTAAATCAAGGCACGACTGATAGTCCTAAAACGGCAGATGTACGTAAATACTTAAGAGAATTCTTAATGGATGGCAGGATCATTGACATTCCTGCACTTCCAAGATTCTTACTGGTCAATGGTATCATTGCTCCTTTCAGAGCTCCAAAATCAGCAAAGGAATATGCAAAGCTTTGGAAAGAAAGAGGTTCTCCTTTGAAATTCATTGGTGAAGATGTTCGAGACATGCTTCAGGAATCGCTGGGTAAGGATTACAAAGTGGTTTTGGGTATGCGTTACCAAAGCCCAAGTTTGGAAGAAGCACTAAAAGAACTAAAAGAAGCGAATGCCGCTAAAATCATTGTGATTCCTCTATTTCCACAGTATGCATCTGCTACAACTGGCTCAGTATCTGCTAAGGTAAATGAGATTGTCAGTAAATGGCAGATCATTCCGTCCATTACGCATGTAAACCAGTTTCTAGAGCACCCAAAATTCATTGAGGCTTTTGCCGAAAATGGTAGAAAAATGATGGCCGAAAAAGAATACGATCATGTCATATTCAGCTATCATGGGGTTCCTGAGCGCCATATCAAAAAAGGCTCTGTTGGAGACCAATGTCAACTGGGCTCTTGTTGTGAAGCATTTCATGAAAGAAATAGGTACTGCTACCGCGCACAGTGTTTCCATACCACTCGATTATTGGTAAAAGCACTAGGTTTAAAAGAGGGAGAGTATTCAACTGCATTTCAATCGAGACTAGGCAAAGACCCTTGGGTACAGCCTTATATAGACGAAGAATTAAAGAAACTACCGGGGAAAGGAATTAAAAAAGTACTCGCTTATTCACCTGCCTTTATTGCAGACTGCCTTGAAACTACACTTGAGGTGGGAGAGGAATTTAAAGAGGAGTTTATTGAAGCTGGAGGTGAAGAATGGGACTTGGTACCTAGTTTAAATACCTCATCTACTTGGGTAGAATGCTTGGAAGATCTTGTGAGGACTGCCTAACGCTCTCTTATTTGAATTAGGCGAATCCTTGCGAGGGAAAGGTCCATACTTTGACAGGACTCCTGTTGATTGAGGTCTTCGTATGTAAAGTACACTTGCAGCCCTTCAATCTCCATTAGACTTGGCAGTTTAGTTGGTTTGAAGTAATTACCATCTACATTAATGACCCACCCACAATCTTCAAAATTGGTTGGTGCATTTTGCATTATTCCAACCGCTTCTGCTATTTCAGGAGTATCGTCAGAGCAAGCAAAAACACTTGTCAGTAGTAAAGTAAACAGTACAATTTTTTTCAACATATTTGAAAGACGAGCTTCTCAGAAAAAAGATGCTTAAACCAAGGCTGGTTCAACGATCTCAACCAACTTTTGAACTACGTAGTCCACTTCTTTTTGAGTACTATACTTACTAAAAGAGAAGCGAATGCCTTGTCTATCTGGGTCAGCATTAATGCCTGTAAGCACATGTGATCCTTTATTCGCTCCGCTCGAGCAGGCGCTTCCTCCTGAAGCTGAAATTCCATTAATATCAAGATTGAACAACAACATATCGTTGTCTTCATGAGGAGGGAAACTAACATTGAGCACAGTATATAGACTGTTATCAGGTTTGATGTCGCCATTGAAGGCTACACCAGGAATGTGCTCGCGAAGTTGGGCAATCATACTGGATTTTAAGCCTTGGACATGCTTTCGATGTGCTTCCATATCTCGATAAGCGATCTCCAATGCCTTAGCCAAACCAACAATGCCGTATACATTTTCTGTACCACCTCGATGATTTCTTTCTTGACCTCCCCCTTCTATAAAACGAGGAATCGATTTGCTCTTACAAACCCTCAAAAAGCCTACACCTTTCGGGCCATGGAATTTGTGCCCTGCACCAACTATGAAATGACATTTTAATGCCTGTAAGTCATGTTTGTAATGACCCATAGTCTGTACAGTATCCGTATGGAAAACCGCATCATATTCATGAGCCAATTCTCCTATGGCGGCAATGTCATTTAAGGTACCAATCTCATTGTTGGCGTGCATCAAAGAAATTAGCGATCGCTTGTTATTTTTGAGCAGCTGCTCCAAATGGTCCATATCTATGTGGCCTTGGTCATCTAGCTCTACATAGCTTGCCTTGACCTTGCCTTCGGCAACCAATCTTTCTACTGTATGACCTACAGCATGGTGCTCAATTGAAGAGGTAATGATATGGTCTATTCCATAAGCCTCCACTGTACCTTTGATAGCCGTGTTATCGGCTTCTGTTCCTCCTGAGGTAAAAAATATCTCGGCAGGGGCTGTATTTAATAATTGCGCTACTGTTCTTCTGGCATGTTCGATCTTAGTCCTTACCTCTCTACCGTGCGCGTGCGTAGATGATGGATTTCCATACATATCTAGCATCAATGGGCGCATGGCCTCAAAAACTTCAGGGTCAAGTGGTGTGGTGGCTGCGTTATCGAAATATACCTTCATGGCCAAAAATTTTAACTCGCTACAATCTCTTTAATATCGCTGATGATCTTATTCGCCAAATGCTCTGCGGTAGCTTCACTTTCTGACTCCGCATAAATACGAATGATCGGTTCAGTGTTAGACTTTCGCAAATGTACCCATTCTTTGTCGAATTCTATTTTTACTCCATCAATGGTATTGACTGGCTGGCTCTGATATTTTTTTTCCATTCCTGCCAAAACTGCATCAACATCTATTTCAGGCGATAGATCGATCTTGTTCTTTGAAATAAAATAATTTGGGTAGCTCGCTCTTAGCATAGAAACTGGCTTAGCGTAATTGGCCAAATGAGTTAAAAAGAGGGCAATACCAACCAAAGCATCTCTACCATAATGCAATTCAGGGTAGATGATTCCTCCATTTCCTTCACCACCGATTACTGCATTGGTAGCTTTCATTTGGTTGACCACATTCACTTCGCCTACAGCTGCTGCATTGTACTCACCCCCATGCTTTTCAGTCACATCACGTAAGGCCCTGGTAGAAGATAGATTCGAAACTGTATTTCCTTTATTCTTTGAAAGCACATAGTCTGCTACAGCAACTAATGTATACTCTTCACCAAAAGGCGTACCGTCTTCACTGACAAATGCTAGTCGGTCTACATCTGGATCAACCACAATTCCTAGATCGAAATTGCCATTCTCTAGCACCCTTGAAATTTCGGATAGATGCTCTGGTAATGGCTCTGGGTTGTGTGGGAATTGGCCGTTAGGCTCACAGTATAATTCTTCAACCTCAACGCCAAGCTGTTCCAATAATGGAGGAAGCGAAATGCCACCTGTAGAGTTAACACAATCAATTACCACCTTGAACCTAGCCGCTTTGATAGCGTCTACATCTACTAATGGCAGTGCCAATACCTGATCAATGTGTTTTTGAATGTAGCTGTCATCTTTGGTTAAAGTACCTAAATTCTTAACCTCAGCAAAGTCAAATTCATCTTTGGCAGCAATATCCAAAACTGCTTTTCCATCATCACCGCTAATGAACTCACCTTTTGCATTTAAAAGCTTCAACGCATTCCATTGAACTGGATTATGACTTGCTGTTAGGATTATTCCTCCACCGGCATTTTCAGCAGGCACAGCTACCTCAACGGTTGGGGTAGTAGAAAGGCCAAGATCTATCACATCAATACCTAAACCAATTAGCGTTGAGCTGACAAGGTCAGATATCATTTGTCCTGAAGGACGAGCGTCTCTTCCGATTACGATCTTAGAAATTCCTGTTTGATTTTTTACCCAGGTACCAAATGCAGCTGCAAATTTTACGGCATCTATAGGTGTTAGTGCTTCATCTACTTTACCTCCGATTGTCCCTCGAATACCGGAGATAGATTTAATTAATGTCACGATCTATTTGAATTTTGGTCAGATAAAAGTAGTCAATTCATTCTCAAAAGAATGGTGTCAAATAGTAAGAATGAATTTGAATTAGGAGTCTTATTTGAACTGCGCTAGTACCTTGTCAACCTCGTTATCAGGATTTCCACAAGATTCTCCAGCTTTTACTTCTTTACCACAGAATCCACATTTTACTCCTTCTTTGTTCAAGAACGGACTTTGAGAGGCACAAGTACCTTTGAATTCGCCATTTTTCAAAAGAATAAGTCTGACTGACATACCTACAAAAAACAGCCCCACTAAAACCAATGTCAATACTAATGTTGTCATACCGCAGTATTTTGATGCAAATTTAACATACTTGAAGGCATAACACTACCTTTGCAGCAGAAGTTTCTGGCAAGAACATAATTCCTATGATACAACCACCCAAAGATCAAAGAAGAGCTGCTAAGCTCGAAGCATTCGATAGGCTATTGACCATTATGGATGAGCTTAGGTTGAATTGCCCATGGGACAAAAAACAAACGCTTGAAAGCATTCGTCATTTGACTATAGAAGAAACTTACGAATTGTCAGACGCTATTCTCAATGAGAATATTGATGAGGTGAAAAAAGAAATCGGAGACCTGTTGCTCCACATGGTCTTCTATTCAAAAATAGCAGATGAAAAAGGCGCCTTCGATGTGGCTGATGCCCTTCATTCCATTTGTGACAAATTAGTACACAGACACCCACACATTTATGGAGATGTTGAAGCCAATGATGAAGAAGCCGTTAAGGCCAATTGGGAAAAAATAAAGCTAAAAGAGAAAGGTAATAAATCTGTTTTAGGAGGAGTGCCAAAATCCCTACCGGCCATGGTAAAGGCGACAAGAATTCAAGACAAAGCTAGAGGGGTTGGTTTTGACTGGGAAAAGAAAGAACAGGTTTGGGAAAAGGTTGAAGAAGAAATGAAAGAGTTCAAAAATGAATTCAATATTGACTCTAAAGAACCTATCAATAAAGAAAAGGCCACAGGCGAGTTTGGCGATATGCTATTCTCTTTGGTCAATTACTCAAGGTTCATAGATATAGACCCTGAGGAAGCGCTCGAAAGGACAAATTTAAAATTCATCAAGCGTTTTCAGTATTTAGAAGAGCAATCTAAAAAAGACGGGAAGGACATTTCTGAAATGAGCCTAGCCGAGATGGATGTGTATTGGGAAGAAGCCAAAAAACTAAAATGAACTTCAAGCGCCTTTTGAGTAAATTCCTTTTCTGGCGTGTTAAACACCTCAGCACAAAAAACTTCGTCATCATCTTAGGGGGTCTCACCGGTCTTTTAGGAGGTGTTGCTGCAGTAATTCTCAAAAGCACTGTCCATTCAATCCAGGCATTTTTCGATGGACTTAACATTCCCATTCTATTTGTATTTCTTCCTGCCGTAGGGATATTGATTACGGCAATTTTAGCCAAGGACCTCCTGAAAGAGCAGCTGGGACATGGTATCACTACAATACTTTATGTGATTGAAAAGAAATCAAGCAGGTTATCTCAAAAGAAGATGTTTAGTCGCCTGCTTACTTCTGGGATGACAGTAGGTTTCGGAGGCTCAGTAGGGCTTGAAGCAACGATTGTAGTTACGGGCTCAGCCATTGGCTCCAACATAGGCCAACTGATGCATATGAATTATAAGCAGAGAACCCTGCTTATCGGATGTGGTGCAGCTGCTGCTATTTCTGGTATTTTCAATTCTCCAGTGGCAGGACTGATTTTCAGCATCGAAGTTATCCTTACGGATGTCACAGTGGCCATCTTCATTCCATTGCTGATTGCCGCTGTACTCGGGGCACTGGTTTCTATGCTACTTCTAGGTGATGATGTGCTTTTCTCTTTCGATTTAAAAGACCCTTTTCTAGCAGGTGATTTCCCTTATTTCATTTTGCTCGGTGCCATTTGCGGCCTAGTCTCAGTATATTTTACGCGAAATGCGCTCAGGGCAGAAGACCTAATTCAAAAGATTAAATCTGTTTACTTGAGGGCGATCCTTGGTGGCTTGGCTTTAGGTTTACTGATTTACTTCTTTAACCCGATTTATGGAGAAGGCTATGAAGCAATCAAGGTAATCCTACAAGGAAAGGCAGATAGGCTCTTTCACAATAGCTATTTCTTTGAATGGGACTCGCCATGGTTACTCGTCATCTTTGCATTTTTGATATTGCTACTTAAGCCTTTTGCTACAGGCTTTACCATAGGTGCCGGAGGAAATGGTGGTGTCTTTGCTCCAAGTATGTTCATGGGTGCCTTAGCTGGTTTCTTATTTGCACAAACTGGCAACTTAATTTTAGATGGTGAACCTCTTTCAGTGAGTAACTTTACTTTGGTTGGGATGTGTGGCGTAATGAGCGGAGTTCTGCATGCTCCTTTGACGGCTATTTTCCTTATCGCTGAAATAACAAGTGGCTATACCTTGTTTCTACCTTTGATGCTTGTTTCTGCCATCGCCTATTCCAGTAGCAGCTATTTTGAGAAGTACTCCTTCTACACAAGCAAACTTATAAAATCTGGTGATCTGATTCCTTTCGATCGGGACAAGCAACTTCTGAGTTTGATGCAGATCAATCGGCTAATTGAAAAAGACCTTTTGACAATCGAACCCGATAAGAAACTATCCGACCTAGTTGCACTGGTTAAAAAATCACACCGGAATATTTTTCCTGTTGTTACTGAAGAGAACGAGCTTAAAGGCATAATTACCTTAGATGATATCAGGGAAATCATGTTTGACCCTGATTCTCAGAATAATGTAATTGTCTCAACCTTAATGCATAAGCCGCCTGCGATTATCAAGGCAGATGATAAAATGCAGCAAGTAATGATCAGCTTTGAGAAAACAGGTGCATGGAACCTTCCGGTAACAGACGAAAACGGGTACGTAGGCATAGTTTCGAAGTCTCGAATTTTTAATGCATACCGTACTCTTCTTAAAAGGCAAAAAAAGGGTATTGAGCTGACATAATAGGGCTTATCTTTTTGGAATGCCCGTTTAGCTATGTGCTGAACAAAATATAAAATTTCATTCTAGAGCCAAAAGTTATCAACAGAATTTTAGATTTAAATATAATTCATAACTAATTGATTTACTGCTGTTTATGGGGTTTTGCCTAAAAACTGTGGATAAAAAGTCAAAAATGTGGAAAAAAATCTGAGCATATTTTTGAATCTTTTTTTTGTCTAAAATACAAGACATTTTTACCATGAACTCAAATCATTTTGTTTAATTATTTTGACATGATAATTAAACAATTTTTATCAGTTATATCCCGGTATCTTTCACTCAAAATGTACCGTTCAAATAAGGGAAGATTGCTCCTAGCTGACTATATCAAGGTTAACTCAATATTAATCACAAATAAACCGAAGCCATGAAAAGGTTTTGGTATTGGTTTCAATCAATTTTTCAATGGTAAATTACAATCTTGATAAAATACAATTTTTGATCTTTGTCTGGTAAAGTGAGTTTCGAATACATCACTAAATTTACAGCTTAGATGTTTCAATTTGTTCGACACATACAATTGGCACGCTGCTCAACCACAATACTTTTGGTGCTTTCGACTATATATTCTATCCAAGCCCAGAGTAATCGAGATTCATTAATCATAAAACCATTGCCAAATGCATATGGTCAAATAGTAGATCCTACAGTGAATGCTGATTCGGCTCTCGTTTTTATTTTTACTAACCATCGCTGTCTTTACTCTAAGCTCTATATCGAAAGGCTCAATGACTTAAATGATGAAATGAGCACAAGAGGCGTTAAGTTGGTTGCTATTGAATCCAAAATCTCTTCACTTGAAAATACCACTACATCTTTAGACAATTATTTGAAATCAGCTTCCATCGGATTTACTTACTTAATAGATCTAGATAATGAAATAGCCAAATCATTCAATGCGAAAAGCAGCCCTCAAGCATTTCTACTGGTAAGAAAAGGAAACGATTTTGAAATAGTCTATCAGGGTAGTATTGATAACAATAGCAGAAAGCCTGATCGTGTAACCCGGTTCTATTTGAAAGATGCCATTGAACAATTACTAGCAGGACAAGAAATCAAATACAACAAGGCGAAGGCAATTGGATGTGATCTTCGAGGAGATTAAGATTTATACGTCTGAAGTTTTGAAAGAATATCATCAATGTATTCTCTGGTATTCGAGAGTCGCGGTACTTTATTCTGCCCACCTAATTTACCTCTACCTTTCATCCATTCGTAAAATGTACCTTTAGGCGCAAAATGAATAACAGGGGCACTTAAAGCAATATTGCGATGACGCTTGGCATCATAATCTGAGTTTACTGAACGAAGCGTTTCATCGAGAAGTCTTTTGAATTCTTCGGGCTCGCTCGGCTGTTCTTCAAATTCAATTACCCATTCATGTGCTCCATTTTCGGCAGTATCAAAATACTTAGGTGCAGCAGTAAAATTGACAACTTCCACTCCACACTTCTCAGAAGCTACTTCAATCGCTTTCTCAGCATTTTCTACAATCACCTCTTCACCAAAGGCATTGATAAAATGCTTCGTTCTCCCTGAGATTCTAATCTTATATGGGTCGGTTGAGGTAAACTCAATGGTGTCTCCTATTTGATATCTCCAGAGTCCCGCATTTGTTGAAATCAATAGAGCATACTGCTCGCCAACCTGCACATCACCTAACCCAATAACCTTTGGTGCCTCTTTATGTATCTCCACAAATGGTATAAATTCATAGAAGATTCCATAGTCCAACATCAGCAACATATCCGGTTCATTGATATCATTCTGTATACCAAAAAACCCCTCTGATGCATTATACGTCTCTAGGTAGGTCATCTCATCTCCTACCAGTTTTTTGAAGATATTTCTGTAGGGCCCAAAGGCTACTGCCCCGTGGAAAAACACCTCAAGATTTGGCCAGACCTCTCTGATATTCTCTTTGCCCGTTACTTCAAGTAGCCTTTTTAATAAAACAATTGTCCATGTAGGTACACCGGCAATGCTTGTTACATTTTCATCCTTGGTATGCTGTACCATCTTTTCAATCTTCTCCTCCCACTCATTCATCAAAGCGATATCAATAGATGGTGTACGAACAAACTTTACCCAGAAGGGAAGGTTCATTGTAATAACTGCTGATACATCTCCATAGTAAGATTCATTGTTGGAATCAAATTGATTCACATCAAGGCTTCCACTAATTGTTAAGCTCTTCCCATCGAACAATTTCGTTTCAGGAAAATGATTGCAATAAAGAGAAAGCATATCCTTCCCTCCTTTAAAATGGCAATCTTCAAGAGCTTCATAAGAAACAGGAATGAACTTGCTTCTAGCGTTGGTTGTACCACTTGACTTAGCAAACCATTTAACATCTGAGGGCCAAAGCAAGTTTTGCTCCCCCCTCATATTCCTTTCTATATAAGGGTGAATATCTTCATAGGTAAAGACTGGGATCATTTTTCTGAATTGATTCTGTGTATATATATCAGCAAAGCCATGAGTGCGCCCAAACTCTGTGTTGCGCGCAGTTGTGATCAGCTTTTTAAAAAGCTCCTCTTGCACTTCAAGTGGGTATTTCATGAAAAGCTCAATGTCATGCATCCGCTTTTTCATAACCCATGTGATTATGGAGTTAAGTATTGCCAATGAAATCTTTCCTCTTTAATTCGAAATTCTTTCCTAAATATACTTTTCTAACCTGTTCGTCAGCAGCCAATTCTTCTGCCGTTCCAGCTTTTAGCAGCCTTCCTTCAAACATCAAGTAAGCCCGGTCTGTGATGGACAATGTCTCTTGCACATTGTGGTCTGTTATCAAGATACCAATGTTTCGGTTCTTCAATTGAGCAACAATAGTTTGAATCTCTTCCACTGCAATAGGGTCAACACCTGCAAAAGGCTCATCCAACAAAACGAATTTAGGATCGACAGATAAAGCCCTAGCAATCTCTGTCCTCCTTCTTTCTCCACCAGAGAGGACTCTCCCCAAGTTTTTTCTAACATGTGTCAAAGAGAATTCTTCAAGCAGTGATTCCATTTTCTCCTTTTGTTGCGCTCGAGACAATTTGGACATTTCAAGCACCGCCATGATGTTCTGCTCAACTGTAAGTTTCCTAAAGACGGAAGCCTCTTGAGCCAAATAGCCAATTCCCATTTGAGCTCTTTTGAACATTGGTTCTTGTGTAATCTCTTTATCCTCCAGATAAATATGTCCCTCATTAGGCTTCACAAGACCAACGATCATATAAAAGGAAGTTGTTTTACCGGCACCATTAGGCCCTAGCAAGCCAACAATTTCTCCTTGGTTTACTTCTACAGAAATGTCATTGACAACTTTTCTCTTCTTATAGATTTTAATCAGATGTTCCGCTCTTAAGTTCATCCTAATTCTTAGTCAAATTTTAAGTCTTTGATCATTAGCTGTAGTGTGGTAATCCCTCTAAAGGAGTTTTCCTCTACAGTATAAGCCATATGAAAACGCATTCCGCAATCAACCATATCCATATAATCACCTAGCCCGAAGCCTATTGCATCAAAGGCCGCATCAGTGCCCTCTTGCTTCACTGTAAATTTGAGGTGATTCCCATTTAACAACCTTGCATTCGTGGCATAAACATTCTCAGATATGAAAACTGGCTGCATATTCTTAGGCCCAAAAGGTGCCATTTGAGATACTATCTTATGAAAACGCTCATTAATTTCATCAAGAAATATCACAGAATCGACTTTGACAACTGGTTTTGTCTGCTCTTCAGTAATGTTTCGAGAAACGACCTCTTCAAATTTCCTTTTAAAGGCCTCCACCTTATCTGTTTGAAGCGTCACTCCTGCAGCATATTTGTGTCCACCAAATTGATCGAGCAAATCAGAGCACTCTAAAATGGCTTGATAAACATCGAAGCCATCAACAGATCGTGCAGACCCTGTAACCATGTCATTCGATTCTGTCAATATGATTGTAGGCTTGTAGTATTTTTCTATACATCTAGAGGCAACTATTCCAATGACTCCTTTGTGCCAATCATTTTTGTAAAGCACAGTTGACTTGGCTGCAAGTAAATCATTATTTGAAGTAATCATTTCCAGTGCCTCTTCTGTAATGCTTGAATCAAAATTTCTTCTTTCATCATTTTGATGATCAATTGAGCTGGCAAGATCTTCAGCCTGGTCAATAGATTTGGCCAAAAGAAGGTCAACCGCTGCCCCTGCATGGTTCATTCTGCCTGCTGCATTTATCCTTGGACCTATACCAAATACTATACCCGAAATGGTCAGGTTCTTCTTGTTTTTACAAAAGTTAACGAGTGCAGCAAGGCCGGGTCTTGGGTTCTGATTGAGCTTTCGCAAACCATAGTAGGCCATTATTCTATTCTCACCTGTAAGAGGTACAATGTCGGAAGCAATACTTACAGCCATGAGATCTAAATACTCAAACAAGGTTCTTTCATCAATACCTTGGTGAATACAAAAAGCCTGAAGTAGTTTGAAGCCTACCCCACAACCAGAGAGTTCTTTGTAAGGATATTGGCAATCTGCCCTTTTTGGATCTAAGACAGCGACTGCCGGAGGAAGCGATTCACCAGGGTTATGGTGATCGCATATAATAACATCTATACCTTGTTCCTTTGCTTCAGCTACCCTGTCAATTGCCTTAATTCCACAATCTAACGTTACGATAAGTGCGAAGTCATTTTCAGCAGCATATTCAATTCCTTGACGAGAGACACCATAGCCCTCTTTGTATCTGTCAGGGATGTAATAAGCCATCTGGCTATAATGCTCTGAAAGAAAACCAAAAAAGGTTGCAACAGCGGTGGTGCCATCTACATCATAATCACCGTAGACCAGGATTTTTTCGTTTTGCTCTATAGCTGCGACCAATCGCTTTGCTGCAACATCCATATCCTTCATAAGGAATGGATCATGCAAATCTTCGATCCTAGGTTTAAAAAAGGCTAGTGCATCATTTTTAGAGCTAATGCCTCTTTGTGCTAATAGAGCAGCAATAGTTTCAGAAACGCCTAATTCTTCCTCAAGTTGCTGTGCAACTTCAGGTTCAAATTCTCCCTCAAAAACCCATCGCTTCTGCATATCAGATATGAACTATAAAAGTAAAATTATAAAAAAAGCAGTGCCCTTAAGAGCACTGCTTTACTTTCTTCAGAAAGCGCTCAATTAGAGCCTTGTGCAGAGCCCTCGATCACTTCTTTGAGAGGAACTCTTCTGTTATCTTTATAAGGAACGATCCAGGCATCTTCAACGCCCATCTCTCTTAAATATCTCTTTAATACATTGGCGTCCTCATAATTTCTGAAGTTTCCAATCACATATCTTCTCAATTCTTCCATGTCTTCTTGGTCAAATTGCTTTGATGTTTCGGCATACTTCTCTAGGTCCATTTTACGGAAGGCACCAACTTGTACTTTGAATACAACACCCACACTGAAATCTTCACCATTCACCACATTCGGATTATAAGCAGGCTGTGGTGCAGGTTGATTCTTCAAATTCTCAAGCTCTCTTTGAGCAGCTTGATAAGCAGCTTGCATTCTTGCTACTTGCTTTTGTAGGTCGCTGATCTGTTGATCCTTGCTAGTAATTTGAGACTCTAAACTACTAATCTCACCTTCAGAACTTGCGATTGTTGCTCGCATTGCGGTATTCTGCTCATAAAGAGCCTTGAATTCTTCTTCCGACATTGCCTTTTTCTTTGACCGCCATTCTTTTTTCTCTTGTTTGGTCAAAGGCCGTACATCTTCCGTTTGCCCGTAAGCTACTGCGGCAATAAAAATTCCGATAAGTAGTATAAAAGTTTTCGTAGTCTTCATCTTACTGTATATATGATAGACAAATTAGCTATTAAACTCAGCTTTTCAAACTGCCAATCATATCTTCAGGGCGCACCCATTCATCAAATTGATCAGCAGTTAAATAACCTAAATTGACAGCTTCCTCTTTCAATGTAGTCCCATTTTCATGAGCTGTTTTAGCGATTTTAGCAGCCTTTTCATAACCGATCTTTGTATTCAGCGCAGTTACCAACATCAATGAACTATTCAAATGCTCTTGAATGCTTTTGTGATTTGGTTCAATACCAATAGCACAATGCTCATCGAAAGAAACACAAGCATCACCAATCAATCTAGCAGACTGCAATACATTATAAGCCATAACAGGTTTGAATACATTCAATTCATAATGTCCTTGCGCACCGCCAACAGAAACAGTCACATCATTACCCATAACTTGTGCAGCCACCATAGTCATGGCCTCGCATTGTGTTGGATTTACTTTGCCCGGCATAATTGAAGAGCCCGGTTCATTTGCTGGAATTATGATCTCACCAATACCTGATCTTGGTCCTGATGCGAGCATTCTAATATCATTCGCAATTTTATTCAAAGAAACAGCCAGTTGCTTTAATGCACCATGTGTTTCTACTAAAGCATCATGAGCAGCAAGGGCTTCGAATTTATTCTCAGCAGAGACAAAAGGTAGCCCAGAAAACTCAGCGATTTTCTTTGCGACAAGTTCTGCATAACCTTCAGGTGTATTGATTCCAGTACCTACAGCTGTACCACCCAAAGCGAGTTCTGAGAGGTGCTCTAAAGTGTTTTTTAGAGCCTTCAGTCCATGGTCTAACTGAGAAACGTAACCTGAAAACTCTTGACCCAATGTCAGAGGTGTAGCGTCCATCAAGTGAGTTCTACCGATTTTCACCACATTCATAAAAGCGTCTGATTTGGCTTTTAATGTATTTCTTAATTGCTCAACTCCAGGAATGGTCGTTTCAACGATCATTTTATAGGCAGCAATATGCATTCCCGTTGGGTAAGTGTCATTTGAAGATTGTGACTTATTCACATCATCATTCGGGTGAATTTTCTTTTGTCCTTCACCCAAAGTATTTCCATCGATAACATGAGCTCGGTTAGACACCACCTCATTCACATTCATATTAGACTGCGTACCCGACCCAGTTTGCCATACAACCAATGGAAATTGGTCATCTAATTTACCTTCGAGGATTTCATCACAAACCGCAGAGATCAAGTCTCTTTTTTCTTCAGAGAGCACTCCCAATTCACAATTGGTATGTGCAGCTGATTTTTTCAAATAAGCAAATCCATAAACTACCTCTAATGGCATGCTTCCGGCAGGTCCAATTTTAAAGTTGTTTCTAGATCTTTCTGTTTGAGCTCCCCAGTATTTATCGGCAGGTACTGAAACCTCCCCCATAGTATCTTTTTCTATTCTGTAGTCCATAAGAGATGAATGCTTTGAATGTGGACGCAATTTAGTACGCGATGCATTTAAACTGAAATGAATTGCTGCATTTCACCGAAAGCAATTAAAAACAGAAAAATTAGATCGAGTCTTCAGAGCGTTTACCGATTTGTTACGGTCGTTTACCGATAACCGACAAAAGGCTGGGCATAGTGCACGTACATTTGAATAAGCAAAACAACAATTGAAATCGGTCATGGGTTTGGTCACCCAATTCGCCCGAGGTCAGTCCCGCAAAGCGGGAAACTCAAAACAACATTAAAAACTTATAAAATGGAATCTAAGACTAACAAACGAATCATAACAGGAGCCATCTTCTTAATTCTAGGTGTGCTACTGACTTTAGACAATTTAGACATTGTCAGGTTCAGGTTACCGGACTACTTATTTGGCTGGTACACCATTCTTATTGTAGTGGGTCTATTTATATCATTCGTCAGAGAAAAAACAGGTGTTGGCATTACGCTGATCATCATCGGTGGAATCTTTATGCTTGACGAGATCGCCTATTACTACTACTGGGACTTCGAAATCAGAGATGTATTTAGACTTTGGCCACTAGTATTTGTAGCTATTGGTGCATCACTCATCTTTAGAAGAAACAGACTCGAGAATTACGAAAAAAAAAGTTTGAATGATGATGACGATTCAGTAGATGAAGTAGCCATTTTCAGTGGAGCTGAACGCAACATCACATCAAAAGAATTTAAAGGAGGAAAGCTGACTGCCATCTTTGGTGGAACAGAGTTAAACTTAATGAATGCTGACTTAGCTCAGGGCACGAATATTTTGGATGTATTTGTCATGTTTGGTGGAACCGACTTAAGAGTACCACCAGATATGAATGTGAAACTGAAAGTGACAGCAATCTTCGGTGGATTCTCAGATGAGAGAAAAATTCTTAGTGAGAATGAAGCCAATGACGGAAAAGAATTGATCGTGAAAGGTCTGGTTCTTTTCGGAGGTGGGTCGATAAAATAGTTTAGAGTGACGAATTGTGAGTTTCGAGAGATTCTCACAGCTCGAGACTCAAGACTCGAAACTTTTAATTATTTTCCGCTTAGGCGGATTTTTTTATGGACCACCCTTTTATCAAGAATAAGAATATTATCATTTACACCCTCGTTTGGGTGGTGATTTGGGCACTATTTACCTCTGCCCTCTACTTCTTTTATGAGTTTGGTTTTGAGCAAGCAAGTACCGATAGCCTTGTCTATAACCTCCTATTCTTTGGTGTTGGCTTGGCTTATTGGTTCAATGTGCGTTATAGCTCGTTCGAAAAATCGCAATTATTCAATCTGCTGATCTCACATTTGGCAGCCGCAGCTCTCTCTGTTGCGTTTGTAGTCTTTCTCTCGCAGACGATTTTGAAAACCATATATCCAGATGAGGAATATTTGACTTTTCTAAAAGAATCGATGCCTTTAAGAGCAGGAGTTGGCTTACTCTATTATATCATCATCAATTTGATGTACTACCTCATCTTATACTATGAGGACCTTAGAGAACGTTCGACAAAACAATCTCAATTAGAGTCTTTGCTAAAAAGCTCAGAATTGGAGATGCTCAAGTCACAGATCAATCCGCACTTTATTTTCAATAGCTTGAATTCTGTTTCTTCTCTCACCATCATCTCTCCTGAAAAAGCACGTGAGATGATCGTAAAGCTTTCGGATTTCTTGCGCTACTCATTGGGCAAGCAAAACGACCAGATGAATACCCTCAAAGATGAGGTAGATAACATTCTACTGTATCTGGACATCGAAAAAGTTCGATTTGGTGACCGTTTAAGTATTGAAGTACAGCTTGAAGATGACTGTGCACAGTTGATGCTCCCTAATCTGATTTTACAACCTCTTTTTGAAAATGCGATCAAACACGGCATTTATGAAAGCCTTGAAAAGATCACTATTCAGTTAAGTGCTACATGTGAGAACAATATATTAAAGGTATCGGTAAGTAATGAGTATGACCCAGAAGCAGTGATTAAAAAGGGGAAAGGGATTGGACTGAATAATATACGTGAACGCCTCAGGCTAATCTATGGCATTTCGAATGGGGTTTTTATTCATAAATCAGATCGTATTTTTACTGTAAGACTTGAAATTCCACAAAGCACATGAGTACTGTAAAAGCTATAATAATAGATGATGAGAATTTAGCTCGTGAGCTGATCAAGGCATACTTGGCAAAATTTGAACAGATCGAGGTTCTGCGTGAGTGTGAAGATGGTTTTCAAGGGTTAAAAGCCATTCAGGAATTAAAGCCTGACCTCATCTTTCTAGATGTACAAATGCCAAAGATCACGGGCTTTGAAATGCTAGAACTATTGGAAGAACCACCGGTAGTGATTTTCAGCACTGCTTTCGACCAGTATGCGATTAAGGCATTTGAGTTGAACGCTACCGATTACTTACTCAAACCATATAGTGAAGACAGATTTAACGAAGCAGTGAATAAAGCCCTGGCCAAAATTGGCCAACCTGCTGAAGTGAAAAAAGAGGCTCAAGAGATTACGGATGCTCACCGAGAGCAAGAAGAGCGCATCGATCGATTAGTTGTTAAAACCGGAAGTAAGATTCAAATTCTTCCCCTTGAAAGCATTCATCATTTCGAAGCGCAAGATGACTATGTGGCGATACATGCAGAAGCTGGCAAATTCTTAAAGCTTATGCGTATGAAACACCTTGAAGCTGGGCTTCCAAGTGGTGAGTTCATCCGAATCCATCGCTCACACATGGTCAATACCAAGATGATCGAAAAACTCGAGCTCTATGAAAAAGACTCTTATCTACTTACCCTAAAGAACGGCAAGCAGCTCCCTGTAAGCAGAAGTGGACATGGGAAGTTGAAGGAAGTTTTAAAGTATTAACCCTCTATAAACAGAGCTTTAGAGCTCTGATCTTCATTTTCAGAAATAATTTATTGTTCATGCAACCCCTCTTGCAGGAGGCGGTCTTTTATATGTTTTACAAAATGTATACTTATATTAGTTTGACAAAGTATATATAAATGAAAGGTAATTATTTAGGTGAATTCGAAGAGTTGGTCATGCTGACTTGCGCCTTGTTGAAAGATGAGGCATATGGCATCAATATCGTAGAACAGATCAACGAAAAAACTGGCAGGAAAGTCAACCTGAGTGCAGTGCATGTGACCTTGTATCGATTAGAAGACAAGGGTATGGTCTGCTCTGTCATGGGTGGTGCCACAGCTCAACGCGGTGGGCGGAGAAAGCGCATCTTTCAACTCACCAACTTGGGCATTAACCTGCTTAAGGAAGCTAAAGCAAATCGCGAAAGTTTCTGGACACTTATTCCGGAGCTTAAAACCTAATGGATCACAATAATCCGATATCACCACCAAAACTCGCATTAAAACTCATCGAGTGGTTCTGTCCTGATAGGCTTCAAGAAGCCATTATCGGTGACCTCTGTGAGCAATATGAGATCAATCTAGATCGACACTCAAAAACCTGGTCAAAAATTCTTTTTACATACAATGTCATTCGGTTCTTCCGCTATGGTATTCTTAGCCGCAAGGCAAAACGTCAACACTCAAATTCAACAGCCATGTTCAAAAATTATTTCAAAACCTCGATCAGAAATCTGGTCAAGCAAAAGTTCTATCTGCTGCTTAATGTATTAGGTCTTTCTATTGGTATTTCGGCTTTTCTGATCTGCTACCTTCACTTGGGCTATGAGCTCAGTTATGATAAGCAATCAGAGCATTCGGATAACATTTACAGACTTGTTACGGGAGATGTAAACAGTGGAAATGGATGGGTCAAAGTTTCCGCTCCCATGGCCCCAAAACTGATGGAAGTAATTCCTGAGATTGAAAGGTTCGCTCGCTTTGAAAGCGTCACTTACAATCCATACATCACGGTTGCCTATGAAGATGTGATCTTCAGTGAGAATAAATTCTATATGGCCGATCCGGCATTTCTAGATATGTTCTCATTGCCATTGGTCAGAGGGCAAAGAAATACAGTACTATCAGACCTTAACAGCGTAATCATTTCCGAATCAATGGCAGAGAAATATTTCGGATATCAAGATCCTATGGGCAAAAAGATCAGGATCGATGATAAAATGGATTTTATTGTCACAGGTGTGTTCAGCGATATCCCGATCAATACACATTACGACTTTGACTTCTTGATCTCCTTTGAGAATCTAGAACGCGTATTACCCAACACTAGCCTTACAGCAAATTGGGGTCAATTCAATTACTTCACGTATCTGCAGCTTTCAGAACAAAGCGAAGCAGAACAAGTCGTTAAAAAAATTCAATCCACTGAGCTCAATATCGGCTCAAACAGAACATTTGATCTAGCCAATATCAATATTCAAGCCCTTGCAGATGTTCACTTCGTTGAAAACCAGGGCAACATTAAACCTGCTTATGATTTCAATTATATCTATATCTATAGCGCTATTGCCATCGGCATACTCTTCATCTCTTTTATCAATTTTGTCAATCTAACTATTGCCAATTCATCAAAGAGATTGAAAGAGGTGGGTATTAGACAAGTAGTTGGCGCTTTAAAGGCACAACTGATTATTCAGTTCATTATTGAATCCCTGATCGTAGCGCTTTTCTCGGTCTTAGTGGCGCTCGCTTTTTGTCAATTCGTGTTTATTCCATCAATCAACGACCTGCTTAATAGCCAGATCAGTTTTGACTTTGCAGACCCTCTACTTTCAGTTGTGATCACTGGATTGTTATTGATCATCTCGCTCAGTGCCGGTGGCTATGTTGCCTATTTCATCATCACCTCAAAGCCTGTAAATATTCTAAAAGGGAGTGCTCAATCGGGTAAAAAAGGTGGTCTATTCAAGAATATACTATTAGGACTCCAGCTAACCATTTCTACAACCTTGATCCTTTCCAGTCTTTTCATTTATCAACAATTGAATTTTATGAATGGTAAAGACCTTGGTTTTGAAAAGGAAGGTGTTCTCAATGTCTTCTTGAACAATGAGACCATGCAACAGAAAGGGGATGTGATTGCGGCTAGACTCGAGCAGATTTCAGGTGTGACTGCCGTATCAGGTTCAGACTTTGTTCCTGGTTCTCCCAATTGGAATAATCAGGTCTGGTGGGAAGGACAGGAGGAGGCCGTTACCATGCCCCTGATAACGGTTCATCCTAAGTTCATTCAAACTATGGGATTAGAATTGGTGGAAGGTAATTTGGATCAGATCGAGGAATCGAAAAAAACACAAATTGTACTCAATCAAAAAGCCTTAGAATATATTGGTTGGAACAGCGGTCTCGGCAAAGCCTTTAGTCCATTCGGCAAAAGCTCCGGATTAAGGGTTGATGGAGTGGTCAAGGACTATAATTTCAAATCTTTACACTTTGAAATTGAGCCTTGTGTGCTTGTCTTAAGATCAGAGAAGAACTATAACCAACTTTCAATTAAAGTTCAAAGCAGTAACCTAAGGGCCACTGTCGATGAAATGGAGGCTGGCTTCAAGGAGATCATTCCTGATATGCCGTTCGAATTCACATTTGTTGATGATAGCTTAGCGCAACTTTATGCCTCAGAGCAAAGGACCAGTAAGATCGTAGCGACCCTGACTATTGTGGCAATTCTACTTGCTAGCCTGGGCCTTTATGCGCTATTGAGTTTCACCCTTAAGGAGAAAACAAGAGAGCTGGCCATCAGAAAAGTGTTAGGAGTAAAAAGTAAGCAGATCCTATGGCTTTTAACGCGCAACTATATAACTGTTTTTGCGGTGGCCAGTGTGATTGCAGTTCCATTAACCTATTCAATGATGAACAACTGGCTAGACAATTTTGGCTATAGGATAGACCTTAGCCCCACAACTTTCATTATAACAATCAGTGGCATCTTGATTCTTATTTCAAGCATAGCATTGATCAAAACGATTCATTCAGGTAAGATCAATCCGACCGATGCTTTGAGGCATGACTAGATTGATTTGACCTTTGCAGCTCTCATTATTGAGGGCTGTTCTTTTATATAACAGCCACTAATAGCCATCAAATTCACAACTCATCTAGCCAATTCTACAGTTCGGTAAGACTTATTTAATAATGGAGTTGAATCTCCTGACCTTCAAATTGTCAAAACAGCAAAACCATGAAAGGTCAGAAACTCTTTTTATTCACATTCTTTTTGTTCTCAGTGCTTGCGGTCAAAGCACAGCACACCATTTCTGGATCGGTCAAAGATGAAAGTGGCTTAGGAATACCAGGAGCAAACATCTATATCAAAGATTCTTTTGATGGCACCAATTCTAAAGCAGATGGTACTTTTAGCTTCGAAAGCTACGAGAAAGGTGATCAGGTTTTGATCGTAAGTTTCATTGGTTTTGAGACCATTGAAAAAACCATTTCACTTGTTGACAAAACAGTTCGACTAGAACTAGTACTAAAAGAGACCATCAACAAATTGGATGGCGTAACCATTACGGCAGGTGCATTTGAGGCATCGGAGGTGAAAAAGTCGACTGTGCTGAAACCTCTAGATATTGTGACCACCGCTAGTGCGGCAGGTGATATCATGGGAGCCATCAATACACTTCCAGGAACAACAGCAGTCGGAGAATCAGGTCGCGTATTCGTTAGAGGTGGTGAAGGGTACGAAACCAAGGTATTTATAGATGGGCTTGAAGTGAAAAACGCCTTCAACTCAACTATTCCGAACGTACCTACCCGAGGTAGATTTAGTCCATTTCTTTTTAAAGGCACCGTTTTTAGTACGGGTGGTTACTCTGCAGAATATGGTCAAGCCTTGAGTTCTGTTTTGGTCTTGAACTCTAATGACAAAGCCATTGAAGACAAAACGGAGATCTCATTGATGTCTGTAGGAGGAGACATTAGTCACACAAAAGCATGGGAAAAAACTTCCATTTCAGGCAAGATACAGTACACAGATTTAAGGCCTTATCAGTCCGTCATCTCCCAAGAATTTGATTGGGAAACACCTCCTCATGGTTATGTGGGTGAAGTGGTCTTCCGTCAGCAAGTAGGAAAAGATGGCTTGTTGAAACTCTACACCAACATTGACCACTCCAACTTTACTATTCGTGAATTCAATCTAGATTCTCAATTAAAAGACACCATTGACCTTAGCAATGACTACAAATACTTCAACGCTAGTTACCGAGACATTATCAATGATGCTTGGTCTATTAGAGGTGGACTTACCCATACAACAAATACAGATGATATCACTTTCAACAACTTCGACTTTACCGATAAAACCAAAGGCTGGCATGCGAAAGTTGCAGCCAATTGGGATGGACATAGTAAGCTTAGCCTTAATGCAGGGGCAGAACTGATCACTAACCATTTCGAACGTAGACTTGGAGAAGCTCCAACAACAGACATTTTCCAATTTCAAGACAACCTTACTGCAGGATTTGCAGAGCTAGATTATTTCGCTTCAAACCGATTTGTTGTACGGACAGGGCTTCGACTAGAGCACTCAAGCCTCCTTCAAAAATCTTGGCTTAGCCCTAGAGTTGCGGCTTCTTACAAGGCAACTGACAAAGGTCAATTCTCACTTGCCTATGGAAAATTTTATCAGCAAGCTCAAAATGAATACAGTGTAGTCAATCAAAGCTTACAGCCCGAAATGGCAGACCATTATATTGCCAACTATCAATACACCAACCTTAATCAGGTCTTCAGAATTGAAGCATTCTACAAAGACTACAACGACCTGATCACGTTTGAAGATGCCAATGATTTCAACCCACTATTGTATGGCAATACCGGCTTTGGTAACGCTAAAGGAATTGATATTTTTTGGCGAGATGGCAACACCTTCAAGAACACCGACTATTGGGTTTCTTACAGCTTTACGGATGCAGAGCGCATTTATCAGGACTATCCTGAAGTTGCTGCACCAGGTTTTTTAGCCAAGCACAATTTTAGGTTTGTGGTAAAACACTTTGTCGAACCGCTTCGCACCCAGTTTGGCGCTACTTATTCATTCGCTTCAGAAAGGCTATTTCACAACCCAAATAAGGCGGGTTTCGAAAATGACGCCACTCCATATTTCGCTGATTTAAGCCTTAATGCAGCAATTTTGATCAAGCCTCATATCATTCTTTATACCTCATGCTCAAATGTATTGGGCAGAAATAACGTATTCGGCTATGAATTTGCATCTCAAGCAAACGGTGATGGTTTCTATGCAAGCTCACCCATTGTTCAACCTGCTAAAAGATTCATTTTCATGGGCTTATTTATCACTTTGACAAAAGACAGAAATCAAAACCAACTTGAAAATTTATAATTATGAAACTCTTAATAACATCGATTTTGGTTAGCCTTTTTTGGTTGACGACATCTAACGAAGACAAAGGAACGCTTACAATAGAATTAAGCGGTATCAAGAACAACAACGGCTACATCCTTGTAGCCCTCCATGATGGCAGCTCGGATTTTCCTGATGGGGAAGGGTTCAAAACAATTTCGGTTGAAGCGGAACGCGGATCTCTACAAATCGAAATAGAAGATGTTCCTGCGGGAGAATATGCCATTGCATTGATGCATGACGAAAATGCAAATGATGAGTTTGATATGGATTCAAATGGTATGCCGCTTGAGGGCTGGGGATTCTCAAATAACCCAGAACCAGCAATGGGTCCAGCTTCTTGGTCTGAAGCTGCTTTCGACTTCGAAGGGGATGAATCCATTAGTATCGATATGATCTATTTGAACTTCTAGATTAATGCAAATCGTATTTACTAAAGCCACTGGAAATATCTAGTGGCTTTTTACATACAACTCATCTTGAAAATACTACAGTTCGGTAAGTCTTATTTCAGAGAAGGTGCCTCACACTATACCTTAGCTTTCATAGTCAGAACCAAAAACAAAACTCAAAATAAAATGAAAAAGATCAGCTTAATTATCGGAATGCTTGTCGCAGTTATTGCTCTTAATGCACAAAACAAAGAGGCTTATATCAAAGCCATGACCAGCGGCTTAGAAAAAATGGGGGCAGCACAATCAATAGAAGATCTCCAGGGTGTTGCCGGACAGTTCGAACGAATTGCAGCAAATGTTGAAAAAGATTGGTATTCAAATTACTATGCTAGTTTAGCATATACTCGAATGAGTATGATGGCGAAAGGCATTAGTACAAAAGATGAATACAGTAATAAGGCTTTAGAATTGGTGAAGAAAGCTAAAAACAATTCACCAAATAACTCTGAAGTTGTAGCACTTGAGGGTTATGTATATATGATGCAATTGGCGGCAGACCCAAATTCAAGAGGGCAAATGCTTTCAGGAAAAGCTATGCAGACCTTTGGTCAAGCACTAAATCTTAACCCTGAAAACCCAAGAGCAATTGCTTTAATGGCTCAGATGAGATATGGTACTGCCCAATTCTTTGGCTCTAGCACAGCAGATGCTTGCGGAATGGCGAAAAAATCATTGCCATTATTCGAAGCCGAAGAAAGAGGAATGTCATTTGACCCGACCTGGGGCATCGATATGGCAAACTCATTGATCGGGCAGTGCGAAAAATAAAATGAACCTAGAGCAAATAATCATATTAAGTCATGTTATAGCCGGAGGCCTCACATTGGCCTCTGGTTTAATGGCTGCTTTTATTGGCAAAAAAGGAGGAAAGTTGCACAAACAAGTAGGCAAGGTTTTCTTTTGGTCAATGTTCTGGATATTCATCAGTGCATTGCTCATAATCGCCTTTATCCGATTCAATTTCTTCCTCTTGATTATTGCGGTTTTTAGCTTCTATATGACTTTTTCAGGGGTCAGGGTTTTAAAAATCAAAAAGACATTGAAAGTTGAATGGTATGATTGGGCTGCTTCAGTTATCACTATGCTATTTGGTTTATCTCTTTTCATCATCGGTATTCGGCTCTTGATTCTGAACGGAACGCAAAATGCTATGGGTTACCTCTGTTTATTCTTCGGGTTTTTCACGGCCAATACGGCTTGGTTGAACTTTAAAGGCTTCAGGAAAAAAGAACAACCCAAAATGTGGTGGTGGTTTGCTCATATGAATTCAATGTGTGGTGCCCTGATCGCGAGTATTACCGCATTTCTAGTTCAAAATGGTGAGATCTTTGGCATAGCGGACAGAATGAACTGGTTGTTGTGGGTACTTCCTGCCGCAATAGGATCACCATTAATCAGCTATTGGGCTAGGAAATACCGTCAACAATTTGGTGTCGTCAGAAGCAAATAAATATTAGCTTTAATCAATGAGTTACGTCAAAACGATCAATTGGAAATCGGAACTGGTCAACACCCTTTTGATCTTCGTCTTTGGATCATTTACTACGCTTATATGGTGTGGTGATTGCTGGGATAACATTTGGGCAGAAAGATATTCGATGCTCTTCTCTGGTCTGATGTGGGTTTTTCTCTGGCAAGGCAATGGACATCTTTCCGATTATATCACATCGAAATTCCCATGGCTCGAAAATCCCGGAAAACGTTTTATTTGGGGTATTGTGGGAGTCATTATCTACTCTCCGGCTGCAGTTTACCTAGTCTACCTAATCGTTTTGGCCACTTTGGGCGTTAAGGTGACCGGAATCGGAAGCATTGCTTTAATCGCTATTGGGATCACCTTTGTCATAAGCTTCTTTCTCAATGCTTTGAATTTTTTGCGCAATTGGAAACAAACAGCCCTAGATGCAGAAAGACTCAAAAAAGAGCAAATGGCTACGAAATATGAGTCACTCAAGAATCAAGTTAATCCACACTTTCTCTTTAACAGCCTAAATGCTTTAACCAACTTAGTTTACGAAGACCAAGACAGGGCTGCAGACTTCATTCGCCAACTCTCAAAGGTTTATCGCTATGTGCTCGATACAAGGGCACAAGAATTGGTGACATTATCAGAAGAATTGAAATTTGTAGATGCTTATTTAGTATTGCAAAAAGCCAGGTTTGACGAAAAGCTTCACGTAAACATTGACATCAGTGGTCATGAGCAAAAGATGTTGCCCCCAATCGCACTTCAGATTTTATTGGAGAATGCCATTAAACACAATGTAATTTCAGAAGAAGACCCGCTCTACATTGATGTAAAGATTGAGAATGACCATCTGATCATTAGCAACAACCTTCAAAAGAAGAATATTCCGATAGAAGAATCAGCCGGCATGGGCCTACCAAATATCATTTCTAGGTTTGAATTCCTGACTGATCAAAAGGTTGAAGTTAAGGACGGACCGGATCAATTCATTGTTAAACTACCTTTACTCTCTATGTCATGAAAGTCTTGATCGTTGAAGATGAGAAAATGGCAGCTAATCGACTTGAGAAGTTGCTCTTAGCGATAGATGATTCTATTCACATTCTTGAAAAAATAGATTCTGTCAAACGAGCGAAAAAATGGTTGGAAAACAACGAAGCAGCGTTGCTGTTTTTTGACATTCAATTAGCAGATGGACTTAGCTTTGAGATTTTAGAACAAGTTGAGGTCAAATCACCGATTATATTCACAACAGCATTTGATGAATATGCAATCAAGGCATTTAAGGTCAATAGTATAGACTACCTATTAAAACCCATTGATCCTAAAGAACTTGAGCGTGCTTTAGAGAAATATCATGAAAGGTTCGCTGATAATAAACAAACAAACGGCATTGATATGGCAGCTCTTGCCACTGCAATGAATCAATTGACTAAAAAGCACAAAGAAAGGTTTGTCGTCAAGATCGGAGAGCACATTAAAACGGTAGAAGTAAAAGATATTCGCTATTTATTTAGTCAAGAAAAGATGACATTTATCAATGATATACACAATAAGAAATTCATCATTGATTTTACCCTTGAGCAGGTTCAAGACTTAATTGACCCTGATCAATTCTTCAGAATCAATCGGAAGTACCTCGTTTCTATGCAAGCCATTAAAGACATAGTCTCCTACAGCAACTCAAGATTGCGAATCATTCTGCATGATTCAGACGAAATGGATGCAATTGTTAGCCGCGAACGTGTACAAGACTTCAAGCGCTGGCTAGATCGTTAAAGTAATTATTCAGCCTAAAAGGAACTTTCAACGATAAGATTAGTTAAACTTGCTTATGCGAAGTTCCTTTCTAATCGTTATAGGCATTTTCTCAATGCTATCAGTTAATGCACAGTCGCCATCTGGCTCTTGGGTAATGGCCTATGTTCGTGCCAAACAACCCATATTTACAATGGTCAATTTGGGCGATGGTTATGAGTTAGACAGCGAAGCACCTCAAGACTCGACATACCTTTACAGCCCAGGTCTCATGACAATTCACTTTGAAGAAGAGATCACTAGCTATTCATGGGATGGTAAGGAAAATTGGTTGTCGAAAACAGTTAACGATAGTATCTATCTTTATGGAGAAAGGGATACGCTCTATGGGGTTTTTTCTGAGCAAAAAGTAATTCTGAGTTCAACATTAGATGATCGCCCTACGGAGTACCATTTCGACCCTCTAGGCGATGAAGGCTATGACTCCCCCGATCTTCTTGGCTATAGCTGGACCGTGAAAGCCAAAGGACACAGCTTTGACAAGCGTACTTTTCAGTTTTCGCTTTCTCCTAATAACAGCGGCAACTCCTTCGAACCGCTTGACCTCGGCCCAATGAAAGCTTTTGAATACGAATTACCTGCTAGCTCTCCGGACGCCTCTGATCAGGAATATGGAATTGTGTACCTCTATCAAACCAGAAAAAAGCGTGTGGAGGGAGTGTTTTACCCTGCACAAGATGATAGCGATGCGCCTTTACGCAAGACGATTAGATTAAGCCGTAAATAAAAAACCCTGACACTTAGGTCAGGGCTTCTATCTTAATTACTTCCTGTTTGATTTGCTCTTTGCATCGGGTTGGACCCTGAGGACTGGCCTCTTGCTCCTCCACCTCTACGTTTGAACATTTCAAAACGAGTTGGTTCACTCTTTCTTGGCCAATAGTTATTGGCTACATCTGTGTCCGCTGTTTCTAAATCTGGGTCAATAAGGATCTGAACTACTTCTTTATCTTTCATAAAGGCTTTCGTTACTTTTTCCTCATTTTTTCTCCAGATGTAAGCCGGAATACGATCAACTTCTTTTGTTCCATCAGAAAATGTCCATTCAATAATGATCGGCATCACCAAACCACCTTTGTTGCTGAACTCTAATTGATAGAAGTTCTTGTCATCACCTAAAAGCGCTTTTTCTTCTTCAGAAAGAGACGCAGTAAATCTTCTGTAGGCATTTTTCGCTTCTTCAGTTACTTCGAACCTGTCATAAGAGTAGTAGAAATCTTGAAGTCTTTCATCTCTTTCTACATAGTAAGACATCCCTTCCTCAGCATTCTTCTTTTTATGAATATCTCTTCTGCTTTCCATGAATCGCTCTGCCAGTAATGGGTTTTCGACCTCTGGGTTCTTGGTATCTAGCTTGTACCACTGTACGTCATCCAAAGAAATATCTGTGTTTTCGATAGTAAAGTACCACCCTCTGATAAACCAGTCGATATCAACAGCTGAAGCATCTTCAAGTGTTCTGAATAGATCATCTGGAGTTGGATGTTTGAACGCCCATCTTTCAGCATATTTTTTGAAAGCAAAGTCGAAGAGCTCTCTTCCCATAATGGTCTCTCTTAGAATATTCAAGCCGGTAGCAGCTTTTGCGTAAGCATTATTTCCAAAGCCAATAATGTTTTCTGAGTTTGTCATAATCGGCTCCAACTGCTCTTTCGGTAAGGCCATGTAGTTGGCGATATTTCTGGCAGGTCCTCTTCTGTGAGGATAATTTGGATCCCACTCTTGCTCTGTTAAATACTGCATGAAAGTGTTCAATCCTTCATCCATCCATGTCCACTGGCGCTCGTCCGAGTTCACGATCATTGGGAAGAAGTTGTGCCCAACCTCATGAATAATTACACCAATCGCTCCATACTTTGTTCCTTCAGAATAAGTGCCATCAGCCAATGTTCTTCCGTAGTTAAAGCAGATCATTGGATACTCCATACCATTAGAAGCTTCTACAGAAATTGCTACAGGATATGGATAAGGAATTGTGTATTTAGAGTAAGTCTTCAGTGTATGGGCAACAACCTTTGTTGAATAGCGCTCATAAAGGTTATAGGCTTCTTTCGCATAGTAAGACATCGCCATTGGATTGTCTTTTCTGCCATCAACTTGAACGGCCATTGCGTCCCAAACAAACTTTCTTGAAGATGTCCAGGCAAAGTCTCTTACGTTTTCAGCCTTGTAGTGCCAAGTTTTAGTGCCTGAAGCTTTATTTTGCTCAGCTGCTTTTGCCTCCTCAAGCGTTACGATCTTCACAGGCTCAACAAATTCGTTTTGAGCTTGCTCCCATCTATTTTGCTGTTCTGCAGTTAGTATTTGTCTTGCATTCTGAAGTGCACCCGTTGATCCAACAACGTGGTCAGCAGGCACAGTCATTTTTACATCATAATCACCAAAAGTTAGGGCGAACTCACCTCTACCTGTGAACTGTTTGTTATTCCAACCTTGGAAGTCAGAATAAACAGCCATTCTTGGGAACCATCCTGCAACTGTATAGATGTAGTTACCATCCTCTGGGAAAAACTCATGTCCACCTCTGTTTCCAGACTCAGACCTTGGTGTTGTGTTGTACCACCAATCGATACTGAAAACCACTTTCGCACCTGGCTTCAATGTGGTAGGTAGATCAATTCTCATCATGGTCTGGTTGATTGTATAAGGCAAGGCCTTGCCCTTGGCATCAACTACCTTCATGATATGAAAACCCCAGTCGTTGTCATGACCATCAAGTCCTTCCAGCTGGCCGTAAGTCATTCTTCTGCCAATGCTGCTTGGGTTAAACTTGTAAGAATCATCTTCTGGGTGATACTTGTTCTCGTCTAATGCGATCCATAAGTAATCTAGAGGATCAGGAGAATTGTTGTAGTAAGTAATTGTCTCAGAACCGTCAATTCTTTGGTTCTCATCATTCAATGTTGCCTCAATTTTATAGTCAGCTTTTTGCTGCCAATACTGAGGACCAGGAGCACCTGACGCACTTCTATAAACAGAAGGGTCACGTAGCATACGCTCCATTTGCTCAAATCTTTTGCCGTGATTGCTGTTCACTACCTGTGCTAAAACACCAGTAGAAAAAAAGCTAACAGCCAAGGTTAGTAAGAATAGCTTTCTCATATAAGTAGTAATTATTTACCAAAATTTAGTTTCCATCATCATAGTGATAGAAATACCTACCACTGCCGATGATACAATCAAGTTCCAGTCTCTTCTAGAAACATTGAAAAGACTAACGAACACAAACGCGATGACCATAAAAAAGGCAACCACAATTAACTGACCTATTTCTAAGCCAACATTAAAGCCTAATAAAGGCGTTACAATACTATTTTCTCGGCCAAGTAAACTTTTCAAATAATTTGAAAAGCCTAAGCCGTGTATTAGCCCAAAGAACAACGCGAAGAAGTAGTTCGCACTGAATTTAGGCGGTGTCAGTGCACTTTGCTTTCGGAACAAATTGCCGAATGCGGTAATGAAAATCGTCAAAGGAATCAGGAATTCGATGATGTCCGTTCTGAAGTTGACAATATTCAAAGTGCTCAATGCCAAGGTAACTGAATGCCCAATGGTAAATGCGGTCACCAGAATAAGTACTTTTTTCCAATCTTGTAATTGATAAATAACCGCTAGTGCTACAACAAAAAGTATATGATCCAAGGCACTCTTATTGAGTATATGGGACATGCCTGCATCAAAATAAGTCAAAAATTGGTCCATCAATTGTATAGATTAAAGGGCGCTCTTGTAACAGAGTTGCAATTATAAAGGTTAATTTTGAATCGACATACCAATCATTGTCGCTTAAGCATGAAAGTTCTATATACGGTATTATTAAGCTACTTCGCGGTACTTCACCCTTTTCACGTTAGCGTGACAGATATCGTACATAATAATGAGGAGCAATCTTTACAGATCAGCCAGCGCATTTTTATCGATGATTTAGAAGAAGGCCTTAAAAAATTCCATGGCATTGAAAGGGTTGATACTTTCAATCCAGATGACCCTGAAAAATTAGACAGCCTTATTGGAAAGTACCTAACAGAAAAAGTATTCTTTCGAATTAACGGGAAAGATGAGAACTTCAATTTTTTGGGCTCTGAAGTAGAAGGAGATGCGCGTTGGTGCTATTTTGAAATTGTCGGAGTTGAAATCGTTAAAGAAGCAGAAGTTACAAATGTTGTACTCATGGAGATGTTTGAGGATCAACAAAACATCATTCATTTTAAAGCAAATGATGAACTAAAGAGTTATAAACTTGACAAAGACGACAAATTCAAAATATTCAGCTTCTAATATGCGCTCAGTACTATTTCTAGTCTTTTTGGCTTTAGCCACCTCGTGTCAGTTCGGAGAAAAGAAAAAACCGGCTAACCCAATGATAGAGGTTAGCCCAATTCCAAAGTTTGTAGACTACAGGATTGAAAAAATCGATAAAGAGTCAGGACCTTGTGTACAAGATAGCACCTCCAAAAAGTGTGTCTTGTTTCAGATCGAATACCCAGTCATTACGGGCATGTTAGAAGAAGAGGTTATTCAAAGAATCAACACCAACATTGAAAACGACATTCTCAGCAATACCCCTGTCAGGTCAGAATCCATAAACAGCATAGCTGAAATGATTGATCAGCTGAGCAACTCATATCAAGAGCTGCTTGATGAGTTTGATGATTTTGAACAATCTTGGATGGTAGAGATTAATGCAGACATCTTGCACCAAGAGCAGGATTACATCAGTATTGCAAGCGCTATTTTCAATTACACAGGTGGTGCACATCCAAACAACAGTCAGCTCTATAGGAGTTACAATTTAGAAACAGGTAGCCCAATCAAGCTAAGTGATTTATTCCTAGATGGCTTTCAAACTTCACTTAATCAGTCAGCAGAGATTGAGTTTAGAATGCTTAAAGAAATTCCTCCTACAAATACGCTTGAATCCGCAGGCTACTGGTTTGAAGATGATCGATTTCTGTTAAATGAGAATTTTGCCATTATCAATGAGTCTTTGATATTCTATTTCAATCCATATGAAATAGGTCCTTACTCTCTTGGCGCTACCGAGCTCGAACTAAAGCTCACAGATTATGTTGATCTTATTGACCCAAACGGACCTATAGGTGGCCTTAAGAAATAGCGCTTTTATACTGACCTTTTTTCTTGCCTTTCAATTGAATGCGCAAGACAGCATCACATTTGTCATCAAAAATGCTGGAATCAATGTCGATGGCATTTTCCTTAATCATACAGTCACACAGCGCTTTGACCCAGAAAACCTGCAGGATGCTTTTTTCAAAGCCGAAATTGATGTCAATAGCCTCAATACCGGTATAAAGGGAAGGGACAAACACCTTAAAAAAGAGAAATACTTTTTTGTGGATAAGTTTCCAGTAATCCTTTTTGAATCTTCAGGAGTCACAAGAGCAAATGATGGGTTTCTCATACAGGGAGAGTTGAATATTAAAGGCACCAAGAAACAAGTAGAAATCCCTTTCACATTAGAAGAAATAGATGGCAAACAGAAATTTCAAGGTTATTTAGAAATTGACAGGCGTGATTATAATGTGGGAAAAAATCATTTGATCATGGGTGATCTAGTCAAAATCTATTTATCCATTGAGAACAGAAATTCTTTATAAGCATGCCATTGTTTACCATCATGCTTTAGTAACCAAAAAGATTCGACCTCCATTTTTGCTTGAAATGGTTTAGTCTTAAGGTCTTGCCAAGCCAAATCGAACATATCTTTCTTTAAATCGCGAAAAGCAATGGTGATGTGAGGATTAAAGCCTCTATTATGTGTTGAATTTAAAAGCTTCAATTCTCTCTTCGTATAGCTTATAAATTCGGCATGAAAAGCATTGAGCTTAGCTGATTCTTTACTCTTGATATAGATAGTTTTAGGGGGGAAAGCTCCATATCCATCAAGAAACAAATTAAATGGTTCACATTTAGTTGCCTGTGCAATTAAATCCATCAATCGATCCTCATTTCGCTCCTTCCAAAGAAATGGCATATGCAACGTGAGGTGTGCGGGAGACCTCAAAGCCGCTTTAGAATTGTAAACTGTCTTCATCTCTTGTTTAAGATCATAGATCTCTGATGCCAGCGGTTCCTTAGGTATCAAAGCTAAAAAATATCGTGCCTCACCTGTTTTCATCTGAAAAGATCAGTTCTAAAATTCATTTTTGCCTGCGATTGAATTTAGCGTAAATTCCGACCCGTTTAAAATTCGAATTATGAAAAGGCACTTACTCGTTGCAATACTTTTTTGTTTGTCGCATTCAACAATAAAAGCACAAGGGCTTATGAGTCCTGACGAATTCCTTGGTTATGAACTAGGCTCTAGATTTACTCCTCACTACAAAGTAGTGGGTTACTATGAGTACATCGCTTCACAACTATCCAATGTCAAAACTGAATACTATGGTCAGACTAATGAATTGAGGCCATTAATGGTTGCCTATATCTCTTCGCAGGAGAACATGGACAATTGGGAGCAAATTAGAACTGATAACCTAAAAAGAACTCATTTGATGAAAGGTGACCCTTCTGGTGAAAAAGTAGGTATTGTTTGGTTAAGCTATAATGTACACGGTAACGAAGCTAGTGGTACGGAAACTTCCATGAAGACTTTATACGCATTGGCCAATAAAGACAATGCTGAAACACAAGCATATCTTAAAAATACTGTTGTGATTCTAGATCCATGTATCAACCCTGATGGTAGAGATAGGTATTCAAACTGGATCAATCAAGTGGTAGGCACAACACCAAATCCAAGCTATGATGCCAAGGAACATAATGAGCCTTGGCCAGGAGGAAGACCAAACCACTACTTGTTCGATTTGAATAGAGATTGGGCTTGGCAAAAACAAGTAGAATCACAGCAGCGCATGAAACTGTACAATACAATCATGCCTCATGTACATGTCGATTTTCATGAGCAAGGCGTAAACAGCCCTTATTATTTTGCCCCAGCGGCAGAGCCAATTCATGAGCAGGTGACTGATTGGCAGAGAGAGTTCCAAGACATGATCGGTAGAAACCACGCAAAATATTTCGACCAGAATAGCTGGTTATTCTTTACAAAAGAGCGCTTTGATATTCTTTATCCTTCTTATGGAGATTCATACCCAATGTACAATGGGGCAATCGGCATGACCTACGAACAAGCCGGCCATAGTAGAGGTGGTGTTGCCGTGTTAACAGCTGAAGGAGATACGCTCACCTTGAAAGACAGAATTGCTCACCACCATACAACAGGTATTTCTACTATAGAATCTGCTTCTAAGAATATGGATCGAATGGTCGATGAATTCTCTGCATATTTTGATAAGGCGATCAACGACCCGAAAGCGAAATACAAGACCTTTATCATTAGAGGAACTAATCACCCAGATAAGCTTCAGAAGCTGGCTGAATTCATGGACACTCATCAGATCCAGTATGGAACAGGTTCTTCTCGAAGAGCCGTGAGCGCATTTGATTATTTCAACAACTCAACTGGTAATGTTAACATTCAGAATGGTGACATTTTGATTGCTGCCAACCAACCTAAGGCAGTATTGATTCAGTCTCTATTTGAACCAAAGACTTATGCCAGTACAGTTGAGACCTATGACATCACAGCTTGGGCTGTTCCCTATATGATGGGCCTTGAAGCATATGCAACTGAAACTGCTGTCGCTGTGACTGAGCAGGCTTATACCAAACCAGAAGTAAGTGCCGAAATCAATAACAATGCTGCCGCTTACCTCGCCAAATGGGAAACACTTGAGGACGCGAAATTCTTGGCAGAATTATTAAAGCACGATATCAAGTTGCGTTATGCAGCAGAACCATTCGCAATAGGAGGAAGCTCTTTCGCAGCAGGTACATTGATCATCACTAGAAAAGGCAATCGCCACATGGGCTCTAAATTTGATGAAACTGTAAAAGCCGCAGCCGATAAATTCGGAAGAGCACTAACAGCTTCTGCCAGCACCTATGCGGACGCAGGTAAAGATTTCGGTTCGCCAGATGTGCCATTCATTACGAAGCCAAAGATCATTTTAATGAGAGGCGAAGGCGTTTCATCACTGGCCTTTGGTGAGTTCTGGTATTTCATGGAGCAAGAGTTGAATTACCCGATTACCATGATCAATACTGATGATATCGGTGGGGTAAATTTCGATGACTACAATGTACTTGTGATGCCTTCTGGCTCTTACGGCAGGGCATTGAACAAAAGCACCATGGAAAAATTAAATGCATGGGTGAGAAATGGTGGAAAAGTGATCGCACTTGACAGAGCCATCAACACTTTTGCAGGAAGAGACGGATTTGCTTTGAAACGTAAGGAGAACAAGGAAAGCAAATCAGATGAAGAGAAAGAAGCCGATGCACTGACCCCTTATGCGGAGAGAGGTAAGAAGTTTGACGATTACAGATTACCTGGTGCCATTTTCAAATTGAATATTGACAATACGCATCCATTGGCATTTGGCTATGATAGCAACTACTTCACGCTAAAGAACAATGGTAGTAGCTTCGCCTACATGAGCAATGGCTGGAATGTTGGAACTATCGCTTCTGCTGATTCGCACATGGCTGGTGTTGCTGGTACAAAAGTGAAAGAACAATTGGCCAAGTCACTTGTCTTCGGTGTGGAGAACAAGGGTGGTGGCGCTATGATCTATATGGCAGATAACCCACTCTTCAGAGCCTTCTGGGAGAACGGCAAACTTATGGTAGCTAATGCGCTGTTCTTGGTAGGGCAATAGAAACTCTTTTACAAATTGAGCTTGTTGAACGGATACCGACTTGAGGTACTTTTTCAACAAGCTTAGTTTTTCTAGTTTCTGGTAAATAATCACACGTGCAAGCGTTTTTAAAAAAATACCATTTCATTTTAAAAGGGATTGGAATTCTTGCGGTTTTCTATGTGGCTTTTGCCGGCAGAAACGATTCAGGTAAGGAATACTTTCCATTCAATACTATTTTTGTTAGAGTTGAAAATGACACTAAAATTGGTGATCCTTTTACCATTTTTTCCTTCCAAAACAATCTGCGATACGAAGTAGAATTAAACGACTTAAGCAAAACGTTAGTCAACAAAGACACTTTAATTAAAGCTGGAAGTGAATTGTATTTAACAATTTCTCATCGCAATCATTATAGATTGTTCAAGAAGAATACTCCTATTCAATCATTTGAATTTTATGGTTATTGGAATAATGACATTGCACACCCATCGTGGTCAGAGTACAATAATGCAATTATTAAAAACAACTGGTCTGCTTACAACCAACTATTCATTTCAGCATTTTATATCCTACTATTTCTGGACCTTTGTATTAAAAAGAAAGAAGAAATACTCGAACGACTTGATGAATTTGCATCAAAAGTCAATGCCAAAACCGATTCAATCACACTAGGATCAACTGAATATCAGCTTTATCGGGATCATCTTATTGAAATTGGGTATCGAGGTCAATTTAAACGACCTATAATTCGAAAGCGTTTTATCGAAAAACTTAAAGAACCAACCTATACCTTAAAAAGTGAAAAATATGTGCTGCTACGGTACTTTTTGATTGCTCTATTGGGGCTTACTTTTGTTTTTATATCGAAAAACGGACCCTTTCAGGAAAAACTAACGACAGTCATTCCTTTATTAATCCTTCAACTTCTAAGTGGAGTTATTTACATAGGTAGTAATAAAGTAAAAAAGGAGTTAATTATAAGTAATAAGGGTATTAAACAAAGCGGCAAAGAGTTTATTCCTTGGAGTCTAGTTGAGTTCGTTTATTTGTATAAGGGAGATAAAGACATTCCTATTTCACTTCTTTTAAAAGCATATGACTACAATGAACCTGCAATAGTAGACATAAGCGGTCTTAGTATGTCGCCAAAAAAAATTGGCCATTTGGTGGCTACCTTTATTGAAAATTAATTTACAATGAGGAGAACCATTTCAAAAGGTTCTCCTTTTGTGTTCTTGAGATGGGCACTTGATGGCCATTAGTGAGTTGTAAATAGCCACCGTCTCGCTTCACGTAACGATCTACAAACTTTTGATTAATGAGGTGCGACTGATGTACGCGCATAAACCCAAAATCTTTGATGATCTCATAATAGAAGCCCAAGTGTTTAGAGACGAGCACCTCCTCGCCATTGTCTAAATGGAACTTTGCATAGTTATTATCGGCCTCAATTCGAACGATATGGGCAAGTGAAATGAGCCTGATCTCATCTGAAAGCGTCAATGCAATTTTCTTTTCTTCTTGATTCAAGAAAGAATCAAGACTTTGCCTATTGAGCTCTGTTGGCGTGCTTTCTTCAAGTAGGTTCTCCACCGCATTTCGAAGTTCACTATGATCAATGGGTTTGAGAATATAATCTGAAGCGGAAAATTTGATGGCCTTTAATGCATAGGCATCATATGCAGTAACAAATACCACTTTGAATGGAAGTTCTTCAAATAGCTCAAGCAAGGCAAACCCATTGGCATTGGGCATTTCAATATCAAGAAATACTACTTCCGGTTTAGCCGAATTAATCAGCTGGAAAGCCTCTGGCACAGAAGCAGCTTCACCAAGCACTACAATTTCTGGACAGTGCTTGGTTAACAGGGCAGATAAGTTCTGTCTGTTGTGCTGTTCATCATCAACCAATATGGCTGTCAATTGCTTCATATTACAAATTCATTGGTAGGTTGATCTCTACTTTAAAGCCATCTGTGCCTTTTGAGGTATTGATATCAGCTTTGATTTCATTTCCTACCTGCTTTCTCAAGATATCTATTCTATCGCGCCCCATGCTCATGCCTTTGCCTTCAGTAAAGAAATTACCCTCGTGTTGCGCATTGTCCTTAACTGTACAAGTCAATTGCACCCCTTGTTGCTTTACTTCCAGGCTAATCTGGTTGGCTTTGAATTTAGAAACGCCATGAAATACTGCATTTTCTAAATAAGGTTGCAATATCATGCTTGGAATCAAGGTATTTCTATCGATTTCTTCATCGATATGAATATGGTAATCAAATGGAATTCTAAGTTTCTCCAATTCTAAATAGAGTTCTGCCAACTCTAGTTCTTCTTGCAGGCTATGAAGCGACTCATCAGATTGAACGAGCACCCTTCTCAATAATTTACTCAGCTTTACGATATAGTCGTTTGCTAGGTCATTCTTAGACTGATTGATCAAATTTTGAATAGCACTTAAGGCATTGAATAGAAAATGTGGGTTCAATTGAGAACGAATTGCTTTGAGTTCAGCATCAGATAGTTGCTTAAGCAAGTAGCTTTGCTTCAATTTTCTTCTAGTTGTTATTCTGTAGACCAAGAATACAAGAATTAAAGCCCCGAATGCTCCAGCTATCCATAACCCTCCTTCTTTCCAGAAAGAGTAAGGCACTGTAAAACTGTATGTCCTGCTCGTTTGGCCATAAGTCTTTCGTGGATCGCTCATCCTGATCAGATAACTACCCGACTCTTTTGGAGTATAGAAATAGGCAAAATAGTCGTTGAATCGCTCTTCAAGTCTAGTGAATTCCACTTTTTCTCCGTCTTTGTAAATTTCAACGCTTGGCGCATTTGAAGAAAAGGAAAGCGTTCCTGCACCCAATGGAATAATCGGGTTTTCTGGTAAGCCTTCACTGTCTAGTCTGTTGGAGAACCCGTTCTCAATCCAATAATCATAATTCTTAACCGCCTTCTCACTAGAAAAGAGGTTATACATAATTGAGTCAGAGTATTGCTGACGTTCGTCTATTTCATCATTCTGAATAAAGGCAAGCAATTCAATTGGACCAAAGTCTACTTTCCATTCAAGTCTTACACCTGGGTTGGAGACTATTCCTACCATATTGACTATTTCAATGCCATCATGAGCGCCTCCTGAATATGATTTATTTCCAAAGTAGGCTACTTTTTTGCCTTCAAAGGTCTTATTGAAGTTGGTTAACTTTCTAGTACGCCCTCCTTCAAAAGCGTATACGTAAAATGTGGACTCTTCTTCTGTAACGTCCGGTAGCCAAATTTGAATTTGAGAGTTACGTGGTAATACCATATTAATTGGCAAGCCTTCATCATTAAAGCCTTCACAAATCTTCGAAATGTCAATAGCTCTTTCATTGGCATAGTCATAGACTTCAATTCCCAACCTGATCTCACCCTTAGATATCAAAGTAGTTTGTGCCACTGACCTGGCACAAACTGATAATAGTGTAATAATAAATAGTAATCGCATCGTTTTGAGTTTTTGATTTGATACGAATAAAGGATAGCTATTCATTTTATCTTAAAGCGTTGAGGATTCGGTAGAAATCAATGAGTATTCTGCATTATAGGTCCTGCTTTTTCGCTGCAAGGCTTTCTAGTGCAATGTTAATGCGAGTCCTGAATACCTCGAATTCTTCCTTTATTTCTAGGCCTTTCTTGGCTTTATCATGCAAAGTAGCGCGTTCTTCAAGCAAGGTAGGAATCCCAAAGTAGCTGATACTAGGCTTGATCTTATGTAGCACTTTTGAAGCATCCATCAACTTGTCTGTTAAGATAAGGTCATATAGTTTGCCTAATTCCTCAGGGAGTGTAGCCAGAATTGTGTCTATTATTTCTTTCATAAAGTCTTTGTCATGCGCAGCCGCATTACCTAGACTTGTCAAATCAATTGCTGGCAGAGTATTGTCTTTGTTCAAATTCAGCATTTCTCTCACCTTTATTGATAATTCCCTCGGGTTAACAGGTTTCACCAAATAAGTCCAGTTGTCCAATTGATTTAAATCGGGGTGAAGGTCTAAAGGATCTCCAGATAAAAAGATGAAAGGAATATCCTTATTTACTGCATCACTTTTCCTTAACCTTTTCAGAAGGTCAGGGGCATAGTCATCACCAAGGTGCAGATCAGAAATCAGAATATCATGTTGAACTTCGAGTAACTCTGCTTCTAAATCGTCCGCTGTCATGACGAAAGTTGAATTCAAATTCCATTTTGCTGAGCGCTCCTTCATGATCATGTTACTGATCGCATCATCCTCGGCAAACAGGAATGAAAATTTGCTGACGTCTACATTGGCAGAAGGGTCATAATGATCGTCAACGGAATATTCTGCCTTACTCGCAGGTTGATAGTTGATGGCAAAAGACATATTAGTTCCTTTACCCTTAACACTCGATATCTTCAGTTCCCCACCCATAATTTTTACGAGTTCACTGGCAATGGTCATACCAAGCCCTGTTCCTCCAAACTCGTGGAACTGTTGGCCTTCAGCCTGACTATAGGGTTCAATGATACGAGCTATAGTCTCTTCAGACATTCCGATACCAGTGTCAGTTAATTTGAAGAAAAGCTGATTCTCCTTCTTAGAAACATCTAAACTAACTGCTCCTTTGTTGGTGAATTTCATCGAATTTCCAATCAAATTGTAAAGTATCTGAGACATTCTTGTTGGATCACCTTTGACAAATGTGGGTAAGTCTTCTGAATAGTTCACTTTGAGCTCAACAGATTTCTCCTGAACTATCATGCCAAATCCTTTAATCACTACATCTATGATGTCTTTTAGGTTGAAAGAAATATTCTCTAGGATGAGCTTACCCTCCTCGATCTTGGAGAAGTCTAATACATCGTTAATGATGTGATTCAAGTGCTGCGATGTAGCTTTGAGGGCATGTAGGTAGTCATAAATCGCTTTGGGGTCACTCCATTCCAAAAGCTTTACCAAGCCAGTAATACTGTTGAGTGGCGTTCGCATTTCATGACTTATCGATGCAAAGAATCGTTCTTTGAATTTTTGAATTCGGGCTAGTTCTTCGTTTCGATATTCCAGTAACTCTTTCTTCGTTTCAAGCAGGGTCTTTTCAATCTGTAAATATTCTTCGTTCAGAACTGCGCGATCTCTGCCCATTAATACCGCCTTCACTCTTTCTTGTTCAATAGACTTATCGATCAAGATCCACTGAATGGTTTCAGCATCTATTTTAGCCAACCTGGACACAAATAGGCCTTGTATTTCCTCATGCCATTCCATTGGATTAAGCCTAAGGTCCTCACCAATCTCCATCACCTGGAAATAATCTTCCATGCAGGCAATGAAATCGAAACGATCATAGATCGACTTTCCTTCTTCAAGCTCCATCATGGAGTTACAACTTTGGATTATCGTTCCATCTTTTTTGAAGATGGTGATCTGAACCAATGGCTTTATTAGACCCAGTTTGATTTTGTCTAAATCGTACTTCATTTCACTGTCGATAAGATATGGTTCAACAATACCTCCACAGATTCATCATTCTTAGCACTATATGGAATGGGCTGGAGTTTATCAAATTGATCAAGCAGTTTAGTCGTTTGAACTGTCCCCACTAAATCAGCCTTATTCGCAATAAAAAGTGGCTTTATGTCTGGTAACATTTCTGCAAGCATCCTAGACTCATCCATTAGATCCACATAAGTTGAAGGCCTTGAAAGATCAAAAATATAGATCGCGGCATGTGCTCCTTTTAAATAGTCTATCGGCTGGCTGTCTAGCTTTCCAGCACTGGTAAGCTCCCAGAAAACAAGTTTGTCGATTGCTGGGTCATTAACTGGCAAACTATAAACGCGAAGGCCCATGGTTGGTGCCTCATCTCTTAAAAAGGGGTGCCCAATGAGTTTTTTTAGCAAAGAACTTTTACCTGAACCAATCGATCCGAGTACTACAATTTTCTTGACTTTAGACATACGTGAAGTTGTACCCAATAAGATATAAAAATGAATTCGCTTTTAGGAAGATAATATGGGATTGTCTGGGGGTATTGCAAGAATCACCAATCAAAGATCAAATGACACTATTATTGGATTTAGGTTTTTGACTGAACTCATCTTAGCACTTGAAGCGTTTAGCACGAGCTATCATTTAACTTTTATTAAGAAGAAATGTAGCTTTAGGCAATGGCTAAAAAGGAACAAACCAATAGTAGTGAGCTAGGCTTTGGCCAAAAGAATTACAACCGGAGAACTCGGCTCATTACCCAAGGTGGAGAATTCAATGTAGTGAAGGAAGGCATGTCTCGTTTTCAGGGACTAGATGTTTATCATGAACTCATAAGCATGAAATGGCATAAGTTCATTGCCCTCATTACAGTCCTATTTTTTGCTGCTAATCTAATTTTTGCATTCATCTACTTCGCTTCTGGCGCAGAAGGAATTGCAGGGCCTAGTCCTGATAATAAAATTGAAGACTTTTTGAGATCTTTTTATTTCAGCACGCAAACCATGACCACAGTTGGTTTTGGTCAACTGAGTCCAGATTCAAATTTCGTGAGCGCAGTTGCTGCATTTGAAAGTTTTCTTGGTTTGTTAGGTTTTGCCCTAGCTACAGGACTAATGTTCGCTCGCTTCTCACGACCAAGACGAAATTTGGAATTCAGCCAAAATGCCATCATTGCCCCCTACCGCAACAACCTCAATGGTTTGATGTTTCGCTTTATCAGTTCTAGTAGAAATCAATTGATTGAAGCAGAAGTAGACGTGGCAATATCATACTGGTCTGAAGAGGAAGATAAACGGATTTTCAAGGCTGTTAATCTGGAAAGAAATAAAATCAACTTCTTCTCAACCAGTTGGACAGTGGTCCATCCAATAGATGAAAAAAGCCCAATTCATGGGCTGGATGAAGCTGAATGCAACAAAAGGAATGTTGAAGTAATCATTAGTTTTAAAGCGTTTGATGACACTTACGTTCGACCCGTTTATGACCGAATGAGTTATGTCTCAGAAGAAATCAAATGGGGTGTGAAATTTGCCCCAATGTATGAAGCCTCTGACGATGAGAAAATCCACATCAATATGGAAAAACTAAGCTCCACCTATGAAGCAATGCTTTATTGACCGTTCATCTCTTTAAACCAATGCCTTATATCAGCTGAATTGTTTTTGACTTACTGAACATTAAATTCATAAGATCAAAAATCAACAGCGATGAAAACCTACAAGAAATTCTGCTTGACCCTATTTGTGGTCATTTGCTTAACGATAACCTCTTTGCATGCGCAAGATGGATACCAAAGACCCCCAGAGGTTATAGCAAAACTGATCGAAGCTCCGTCAACCCCTTCAGTGAGTATTGATTCAAAAGGTGAGTGGATGCTACTGATGGAAAGACCTGGTTACCCAGGTATCGAAGAAGTATCGGCACCTGAGCTGCGTATAGGAGGTACTCGAATCAACCCAAATACGAATGGAAGAAGTCGTGTAACACACATGACGGGTCTTGAAATGCAAAATATCAAGACTGGAGACTCTTTCCGCTTTTCTGGTATGCCTGCCAACCCACAGATTGGAAATGTAAGTTGGTCGAACGATGAGAGCAAGATAGCCTTTACCCATACTACGCCTGACGGAATACAATTATGGGTAGCGGATGTGTCAACCCAAAAAGCTACAAAATTGACAGAAGCAGTTGTAAACAATGCTTATGTCAAGGCTTTCGACTGGATGCCAGATAATGAGACGCTGCTTGTTAGTACTGTTTTGGCAGATCGAGGCCAAGCACCAGCCAAACCTAGAACGCCAAAAGGACCAGTTATTCAAGAAACTTCTGGCGCAGAAGCCGCATCTAGAACCTATCAAGATTTGTTGAAGAATAGTTACGATGAAACACTTTTCGAATACTACACCTCAGTTCAATTGATGCAGGTAAATGTCAATGGAAAAACAAGTCCGTTTGGCTCCAAAGGCATCATTAAGAATTACAATATTTCGCCTGATGGTCAATATGTTTTGGTGCAAACTATTCAAAAGCCGTTCTCTTACTTGGTTCCTGCTTCTAGGTTCCCTTTTAATTATGAGATCTGGGATGCAAAAGGAGACATGGTGAGTGTATTGGCATCAATTGACCTCGATGAAGTAAGACCAAAGGGGTTTGATGCTACTCGTCTTGGAAAAAGAAGTGTAAGCTGGCGAGCTGATAAAGGTGCTACTTTGTATTGGGCCGAAGCACAAGACGGTGGAGACCCAAAAACAGAAATTGAGCAACGCGATAATGTCTACATGTTGAATGCTCCATTCAACACAGAACCTCAGCTGTTGGCTTCCACCTCACTTAGGTTTGGAGGTATTACTTGGGGCGATGACAAAAGAGCTATCCTTAGAGAAAGATGGTGGGCGAAAAGACTAGACAAACGCACGTTGATCAACCCTTCAAAACCAGGTGAAGCAGGTAAGGTGCTTATTGATAGGTCTACTTCAGACCGATATAATGACCCTGGAAACCCAATGACCGTGAAAAATGATTACGGTTTCTACGTCCTTAAATTTGATAAAGATAATGTTTTTATGAGCAGTGTTGGTGGTTCACCAGCAGGTGATAGACCTTACTTAAGCAAGTTCAATCTTAAAACTGGAAAAACGGAGATCATCTTCAGATCTGAAGCACCATACTACGAGCGACCAATAGATATCATTGATAAGAAGGCAAATACCATCATTACTATTCGAGAATCTGAAAAGGAGCCACCAAACTATTTTGTAAGAAATATTAAAAAGGGAACAGCAGAGCCAATTACAACATTTGAACACCCCCAACCCGAAATGATGACTGTCAATAAAGAGATCATCAAATATAAAAGGGCAGATGGCGTGGATTTAACCGCAGTACTCTATACACCAGCTGGTTACGACAAAACAAAAGATGGACCGCTCCCAGTCCTCATGTGGGCCTATCCGCGAGAATACAAATCTAAAGCCAATGCTGCTCAGGTACGTGGAACACCATATTCTTTCACTCGAGTTAGTTCAGGTTCACCATTATTCTGGGTATTGAGAGGGTATGCCGTTATGGCTAATACTGAAATGCCAATAATAGGTGAAGGAGACAAAGAACCTAATGATTCTTTCAGGGAACAATTGGTTATGAATGCTGAAGCCGCTATTGACGCAGTTGTCGAGCTTGGTGTTGGGGATAGAAATAGAGTTGGTGTAGGAGGACATTCTTATGGTGCATTTATGACTGCCAACCTTCTTGCGCATTCTGATCTTTTTGCCGCTGGTATAGCGCGAAGCGGTGCGTACAACAGAACATTGACACCATTCGGGTTCCAAAGAGAAGAAAGAACCTATTGGGAAGCTCCAGAGCTATACAATTACATGTCGCCATTCATGCATGCCGACAAAGTGAATGAACCTTTGCTATTGATACATGGAGAAGCGGATAATAATTCTGGTACTTTCCCAATTCAAAGTATTCGATTCTATAATGCCGTGAAAGGACATGGTGGAACTGCTAGGCTAGTTATGCTACCTGACGAAAGCCATGGCTACAGAGCAAAAGAATCTATTCTACACATGCTTTGGGAAATGGATAGCTGGCTGGAGGAGTATGTTAAAAATGCCTCCACTAAACCAGAACCAACTAGTATAGATTCAAAAGGAAAGTAACTGACCCCATGAAAGCGCCATTTGGCGCTTTTTTTTTGACCTTAATCAAAGTGAACTAGGAATCGACATCACCTTTTTTTTAATTCGAGAAAGCTCATACCTATGAAAAAATTCCACCTCTTACTCGCAGTATTATTTTTTACTTTTTCGATTGTTGAAAATGCAGACGCACAACGCAGACGCAAGAAAAATGAACCAACCCCAGTGGTTGATCCACTCGAGGGCATTAGTCTTGGTTCCTTCAAATTTAGAAGCGTAGGGCCTGCCCTTACTTCAGGTAGAATTGCAGATATCGCAGTGAACCCGAATGACCATAGTGAATTCTACATTGCCGCAGCAGCGGGAGGAGTTTGGAAAACCACAAATGCAGGAACCACATTCAAGCCAATTTTTGACAATTACGGCAGTTATTCAATAGGTGCCCTAGCCATGGATCCAAATAACTCCAATGTGCTTTGGGTAGGAACTGGAGAAAACAATAACCAAAGATCAGTCTCGTACGGAGACGGACTGTATAAATCTATTGACGGTGGTAAGTCCTTTACTAAAATGGGACTTAACGACTCTGAACACATTGGGATGATCGCAATAGACCCTAGAAACTCGGATGTAGTTTTTGTTGCTGCAACCGGTCCACTTTGGAGTGCTGGAGGAGAAAGGGGACTATACCGAACTAAAGATGGAGGTAAGAATTGGGAGAAAGTACTTGAGATCAGTGAGCACACAGGAATTAATGAAGTGCATATGGACCCTAGAAACCCAGATGTACTTTATGCAACTGCCCACCAAAGAAGAAGAAGGCAGTGGACATACCTAGGTGGAGGTCCTGAATCTGGTATTTATAAGTCAACAGACGGAGGAAATAACTGGGAAAAGATAAATAAAGGACTTCCAGGTGGAGATAAGGGAAGAATTGGTCTTGCAATTTCACCAGCTAACCCTGAAGTGATATATGCCATAGTTGAGGCAAAAAGTGGTCAAGGTGGTTTCTTCAAAAGCACCAATCGTGGCGCTTCATGGGAAAAACAATCGTCACACTCAACCAGTGGAAATTACTACCAAGAAATTGTTGCTGACCCTGTTGATGTGGATAGAGTTTACTCATTGAATACATTCACGATGGTTACAACCGATGGAGGTAAAAGCTTCAATAATTTAGGCGAGAAAAGTAAGCACTGGGATAATCACGCCTTGTGGATCAACCCAAATAACAACATGCATATTCTGCAAGGCTGTGATGGTGGTGTTTACGAGTCTTTCGACCAAGGTAAGAATTGGAAATTCTTTACAAACCTTCCTGTCACTCAATTCTATAAGGTATCTGTAGACAATGCCGAGCCATTCTACAATATCATGGGGGGCACACAAGACAATTATAGTTTACTTGGGCCCTCGCAAACAGTGAGTCAGCATGGCATTGTCAGCTCAGACTGGATCGTAACCCTCGGTGGTGATGGTTTTGAGTCTGTTGCGGATCCTACAGATGACAATATTGTTTATTCTCAATACCAAAATGGCGGCTTAGTTAGATTTGACAAGCAAAGTGGTGAAACTGTATCTATCCAGCCCAAACCAAGAGAAGGAGAACAAGCTTACAACTTCAACTGGGACTCACCACTCATGGTAAGTCCTCATGACAACAAAACAATTTACTACGCGGCCAACAAGTTGTTCCGAAGCAGAGATAGAGGTGATTCTTGGGAAGTGATCAGTGGAGAATTAGATCAGGATATTGATAGAAATCTCCTTCCTATTATGGAGAAAGTATGGCCTATGGATGCTGTTTCGAAAAATGGTTCAACATCAAGGTATGGTGCTGGTGTATCACTTGACGAATCTAGAATTAAAGAAGGTTTGATCTATGTTGGCTCTGATGATGGGCAGATCAGCGTGACAGAAGACGGAGGACAAAACTGGTTCAAAATTAACAGCTTCGAAGGGGTGCCTGAAAATACATATGTATATGACCTAGTCGCATCTAAGCATGATGAGAATACTGTATATGCAGCTTTCAACAACCACAAAAGTGGAGACTTTAATGCTTATATCTACAAGAGTAGCGACAAAGGCAGAACTTGGACAAGCATTACCAATAACTTACCAGAAGGAGCGGTCTATGCCATTGAGCAAGACCATGTTGATCCAAATATTCTTTTTGTAGGAACAGAGTATGGAGTGCATGTTTCCTTGAATGAAGGTCAATCTTGGACAGCGTTAAAATCAGGATTACCAACTATCAACGTTAGAGACATGATGATCCAAGAAAGAGAAAATGACTTGGTGCTAGGGACATTTGGTAGAGGTTTTTATGTACTTGACAATTACGCAGCCCTACGTGAGATCAATGCAGAACTTAAAGAAAAGCCCGCTCATTTATTGGCGGTTAAGCCAGCATATATGTTCAACACTTGGACACCACTAGGAAGTCTAGGTTCGAGAGATAAGGGTTTCCAAGGAGAAATGTTCCATTCTTCACCAAACCCAACTCAAGGAGCAATCATCAAATTCTGGGTGAAAGACGGAGTCTCTTCACTTGCAGCAGAAAGAAAGAAAAGGGAAGGAGAACAGTTCAAAAACGGAGAAACAATTCCTTATCCGACTGTCCAACAGTACGAAGCTGAGCAAAATGAAAAGCCTTCTTATTTAGTGTTTACGATTACAGATGGCTCCGGAGAAGTAGTAAGTGAATTAAGACAAGGCTATAAAAAGGGCCTTAATCAAGTAGTATGGGACATGACTTATATGAATTTTGAATCTACCACGGCTAGACAAAAATCTCCTTCGCAAAGCCTAGGAAGTTCAGGTATTTACGTAGTTCCAGGTACATATACTGTTGAAATGAATGCAGTCATTAAAGGTGAGTTCCAAGACTGGGGCATAACCACCACTGCTGAATTGAAAGAGTTAGATAACAGAACAATTCCTGCTGAAGATTGGGCCGCTATGGCGCAATTCAAAAAAGATGCTGCCAAGCTGTTGAATGCAATGGGTGTATTGAGAAGCTATATGAATGATGCACAGACCAAAATCGACCAGCTCAGAGCATCGGCCAAAACCTTACCAATAGAGCGTTCGATTGAGAGAATGAACCACCTTGATGAACTTCAAAATGAGCACAAATCCTTGATGCAAATGGTCGTAGGTAATTCAACATTGAATAGGTTAGACATTGATGGTGATTACAGTACTAGCCAAAGAGCACAAAATGCGCTTTATGACATATTTGGATCATTGTCTAATGTAACTGGTACCTCACGAGCAAATTATGAGATAGCAGCTGATCAATTTGAGGAGATCATGAAAGAAGCAAATACATTTAAAAGTAAAATCGATAGCATCTTAGCGAATTATGATGGTCCAGAACTATCTGGGCAGTTGCCAAAATGGAATAACAATTAATCCAAATAAGCACTGATTCGTACTATTAAACTTTATTTTTGTGTGATTTATCGTAAAAATCAGGAACATGGGGGGCAAACTCCATTTTTTTGTATCTGAACAACCGAATGTCTCATATGCGTGTAATTTGTATATTAGCCTGAACCCGTTTCAGACTAGTACTAGTAATAATTTATTTGGGTCATTTATCGGCATGTACTATTGAGGTTCATATTCATCATATTGCTCAGCCTAACCGCTAAAACTACTTCTGCACAGGATTTAATTTCTGTTGCGAACACCTTCCTGAATGACAAAAATTACGTAGAAGCCAAAAATGCTATAGATGAAGCATTCGAAGAACCGGAAATGCTCCAAAATCCAAGGGCTTGGTACACCAAGGCAAGGGTTTATCATGAGATTCTCAAAAGTGAAGATCCTAGCCTAAGTGCCTATAAAGAAGATTATAGTGGATTTATAGACATTGTGGTAGGTGCTTATGTCAAAACACAAGAACTGACGGAACGAACCAATAATTTGCATATTCTTGCTACCAATCAGATTGAAATCCTCTGGGCAGATGGCATTAACACGGGTGTCGCCAGCTTCCAGCAGAATAATTTCGAAGACGCCATGAAATCTTTTGAGATAGCAAAGGCTTCGAAGCCTGCTGATACATTAGCCTATTTATACTCAGGTTTGAGTGCTCAAAATGCAGGCTTGTACAAAAAGGCCATTGAAAACTATCTAGAGTTAAAGGCTTATACTCCTTTAAGTAAGGAGGTTTATAACGGAATAATCGTCTCAAGTCAAGCATTGAACTTGACTTACGAAGAACAAATAGATTTTGTAGAAGAAGCTCTTTTTGAGCATCCTGAGCACATACCTTATGTTATTCAGGAGGTTAGACTTTTGATAAAGGTCAATCGATTTTTAGAAGCAGAATCTATATTAAATACCGCTTTTCAACGCAACCCAAATAACCCACTCCTTATTATTCGTCAAGCAGATCTTTATGATAGAATCTTCAAAGCAGCCTATATAAATGGTGAACCAGAGCGTTCAGAACAGTATTTTGAAAAGGCTTCGCGCAAATACGAAGAATACATTCGAAGGTACCCAGATGATTTTACGGCCAATTACAACTACTCTGTCATGATCAATGAGCAGGCGAATAGAGTTTATGTCCGAATCAACTTAATGAGTAAAGATGAATATGAGATTAGGGGTAAAGAAGTAGAACAAATTGGTCATGAATGGACTCGGAAAGCGCTTCCATATATGGAGCAAGCCAGGGTCATTAGCCCAGAAGATGAAAAAGTGATATTAGCACTAAAGGTTTATTATGAAAGGCTTCAGATGTCTGAAAAACTACAAGTATTGAATGGAGGAAATTAAAGTTGTAGTCGCATCAAAAAACCCTGTAAAAGTGAATTGCTCTAAAACAGGTTTTCAAAAAGTATTCCCAGATTCATCTATTATAACCCAACCCGTAAGTGTTTCATCTGAGGTACCCGACCAACCCATGACTGATCAGGAAACTTTAGATGGCGCACGTAACCGAGCAATGAACGCCAAAAATGCCTATCCGAATGCTGACTATTGGATAGGCCTTGAAGGTGGAATTGACGATGATGGAAATAATATGGAAGCATTTGCATGGATATACATCCTTTCAAATGAACTCCAGGGTAAAGCAAGAACAGCCTCTTTTGAGCTACCTCCGAGAATTAGAGAGCTCGTTTTGAATGGTATGGAACTTGGCCATGCCGATGACTTGGTCTTCAAAAGAGAAAACTCCAAACATGGAAATGGTGCAGTCGGTATCCTTACCCACGAACTAATTGATAGAGCGGCTTATTATGAACCAGCCGTCTTACTTGCCCTGATTCCATTCGTCAACAAGGATTTATACAAATAAAAAAGCCCCAACTTATCAGTTGAGGCTCGCCTTTTATCTACTTCTGTTAAGGTTTTCGAACTCCTTTGGTTTTCGCGGCATTTTCTGCTCCATGTTTGCTGTTTGCATAACCATAGTAGCAATGATCACAGCATTTTTCTTTAGGTCAGCCACCTGTAGTCTCTCATATAAATCCATATTCGTATGATGTGTTCTTGTACCATAATCAATTGGATCTTGAATAAACTGAAAACCAGGAAGGCCAATACCATCAAATGCTAAATGGTCTGTTCCACCTGTATTTCGAATAGTCACAGTATTTGCACCGATTTCCTCAAAAGGCTTAAACCACTCTTCGAAAAGCGGACGCACAGCTTCATTGCTTTGCAAATAGATACCTCTAATCGCTCCAGTTCCGTTGTCCATATTGAAATAAGCAGAGAACTTTTCATGATTACCATTAGGTAAACCATTATTCATAAAAGTCTCTTGAACGTAACCACGAGAACCGTATAGACCTTGTTCTTCACCACTCCATAGCGCAATTCTTACAGTTCTTTTTAAAGGCACGCCTGATTCTTTCAAAATTCTAATCGCCTCCATCATTGTTGCTGAACCAGCTGCATTATCTGTTGCACCAGTTCCTGCAAACCAAGAGTCAAGGTGGGCCCCAAGCATCACCACTTCACCTTTTAGGTTAGGGTCAGAGCCTGGAATCTCCGCAATAACGTTATAACCCTGCTTGTCTTTCTTATGGAATTCGGTTTTAGTATCCGCCTCTATCATTACAGGCTCACCTTTCATTGCAAGTCTCACCATTCGGTTATAATGCTCTGGGGCTATTTCCATTTCTGGAAGCGGATTTGGGTCTCTTCTAGCACCGTTAGAAGTGAAAAATGTACCTTGTCCTCCTCCTCTATGAGTATTTAGTACCATGGCGACACCTTCACTTTTGAAAAACTCATAAGCGGCATTTCTCATTCTTGCCCTTCTCCTATAGTCCGAAATGCTTCTAGCTGAAAACTCTGATCTTGTGCTAACATTGCGTTGTTCCATACCCGATAACTGATCATCTGAGTACCTCCTAGCATCGGCCTCGAATGTGGTTTTTGCTTCAATATTCGTAGGGAGCATAACAACTTTCCCTTTAAGTTTACCTTTGTATGCATTCAGATCTGACTCCTCTTCCATCTCGATGTAAACCACTTCTGCTTTCATGAGTCCTTTAGTTCCCGGAGTCCACGCTTTTGGAATACCTATTATGGCTTGGTAATAAGGAGCAGTCATTGCAACATAGGATTTCCTCACATCCCAGCCATCACCAAATTCACCCCAAGGTTTTACTTCTACGTTTGATAGGCCCCACTCTTTCATTTCCGCTGAAGTCCAATCGTAAGCTCTTTTTAGACCTTCAGACCCCGTAAGCCTTGGGCCAATTCTGTCAGTAAGGTTCCAGGCAATATCCATTACTTGGCTATTATTGAAACCCTCGTTCTTTATCTGATAAACTGATGCATAATCGATGTTAGCATCTTGGAAAGCGACTAGATTCAGGCAAGCAGCCACACCTAGTGCAATAAAAAATTTTAGTCTTATCATAATTCATCGTTTGTATGAATTTAATAAGAAAGCTTAATCAGTGAAATCTGAATTACATAATTGGAAATCAATTGGCCTTTTGTCGGTATAATCCTTCTTTGAACGACTCATCCATTATTTTCCATGCGGTAAACCAATCTGCTTCTGGTCTCCAGTTTTCGGGTATGTAAATGGTATTGCTAGTTAAACTTCTCAGGTAGAAGACAACTCTGCTTCCTTCAAATTGAGTAATTGGCTGCTTAGGTTTGAAAAAGCCTTGCAATTGTTCGTGGGTGCCAAAAACTGCCTGTAGTTCAAAGTCATAACCCAGCCTTTGCAGCTGTAGATTGGTTGCCTTTTCCTCCACAAAGCCGATGATATTCGTTGTGTCCGAATTCAAGGATTCAAAAAGAGCATTTCTATTCTGCCATTTCTTTTCATAAGCTCTAGGGTCATCAAGACTTTCGGTCATGATTCTATGTGGTCCTAGTTTCTCATAGAACTTATAATCCCAATTTCTAAGAGCAATGAGGTTGTCATCTTGAAAACGCGGCGCAGAATTAAGGACTATCCTCGTATTTGTGAGCTCGGGTTTAAAGTATTCAGGGTAATCATTAACCAGTAAATTGGTTTTATTCCTTTCACCAGTTTTGAAATAGGTATCTAATTCATCAAATAAAGGCTGTAATTCTGAGGTCATACGCATCCAAAAAACCTCGCCCTTATTCCAAAAAGTTTTTTCATTTGAAAGTTCACCCATCGCCAAGAATATTGGCTTTTCTTCACCTTGATAATTAAGTAATATTAAGTTTTTGATATTCCTTGGCTTCAATTTCGCTGGTACCCCTGCAGATTTACCGGGTTCGTTATACAAGGTACTTGCATTTACATAAGCCACTGCATCTATTCCTTGCGCTGAGAAAAATGATTGCAACTCCAACATTATATTTTTCCATTCACTGGCTTCAACATCCTTAGAAACAGAAAAAAGTACTAAAGAACTGGCGCTCAAGATATCTTCAGGAGGATAAAGCGCTTCGCTAATTTCTAGTTGTTCTATAAATCGTTGCTTCTTATTCTGAGCAGATACGACAGAACAACAACAAAATAAGAATAGGCAAATGAAAATTTTATCGGTCAATTTCGGCAAAACAAGTAGTGCTAATCACTAAGTTTATAAAGGCTTCAACCATAAATATGGAGCATTTTAGTCTTTAAAGTTAGAAACGATGCAAAAGAAAAGAAATTTCATCCTAGTGATTATGCTAATGGCACTTCCAGTACTTGGCTTTGGTCAATACTTCAAAATTGACAGTGCTTATGTACTAGAGGATCTGAGAAAACTCAGCCACGATGCTGCAGAAGGAAGAAAAACAGGTACAAATGGTGCCGAGGCAGCACGTAGATTCATTTCAAAACAAATGGATGCTATTGGTGTGAAAAAATTCGAAAAAAAGTATCGACACGATTTTTCATTTACGACAAGAGATGGTGATAAAATGGAAGGAGTCAATATCATTGGATACATCAAGGGTAATGCCTCTGACTCTGCATTCGTGATAACTGCGCACTATGATCATTTGGGCGTGGTAGGAGAAGATATTTACAATGGAGCGGATGATAATGCTTCAGGAGTTGCAGCCCTTCTTGCTATCATGGAATATTTCCAAACCCATACACCAAGACATAATATCGTATTTGCCGCTTTAGATGCTGAAGAAATGGGACTGCAAGGAGCAAAAGCCCTGATCGCTGACTCAAGCCGAGTGCCCATGGAACTTGTCAAGTTGAATATCAATATGGACATGATTAGTGTCAGTGATAAATATGAATTATACGCTGCAGGGACTTCACACTATCAAAAATTGAAACCACTATTGGAAAGAGCTGAAATGACTGGCGGTGTTAAACTGAAGTTTGGACACGACACTGGAGAGGGTAGTGATAATTGGACATATTCGTCAGACCACGGCCCTTTTCACCAAGCTGGTATTCCCTTCGTTTATTTTGGAGTAGAAGACCACGAGAATTACCACAAACCAACTGATACTTTCGAGAATGTGCACAAGAAGTTTTACGTCAATTCGGTGAATTCAATTCTGAACTGCATAATCTCTTTAGATGTAAACCTTAATTAAATCATATGTTTGCTACCCTACTTAGTCAAAATTGGAAAGAACACACTCGCTCATCTGTCTGGGCAAAAAGTGTTTTGGCCAATATATTTCTAGGTTTTGCCGCTGTAATGCTATTGGGCTATGCCCTGATTCTTGGGGTCTTCTTAGCGGGTCCTATTGAAGAAATGGTTGATATGGACCCCATAACCTTCGTAAATAGCGCGTTGATCTATTATTTCTTTTTTGAATTTTTCATTCGCTTCTTTTTGCAAAATGTACCTGTTCAAAGCATTGAACCTTATTTGCATTTGCCTATTAAAAAAGGGCGTATTGTTCATTTCATGCTCAGAAAGAGTCAGGTCTCTGTATTTAACCTCTTAGCCATTTTGATTTTCACTCCACTTGCTTTTTATAGAGTAGGAGGAGAGTATGGCTTTTTTACGGGCTTCATGTACTGGTTAATGATTATCGGGTTGGCCTTTACAGTTCATTTCAAGACTTTATATATCAAGAAGAAACTGAATGATATTCCTAATCTTTTCATCATTCTATTGGTCACTATATCGGGAATAGCGGCACTCGATTATTTCGACATTGTTTCTCTTTCTAGCCTTTCTTTGGCAGCGTTCAATTACATGCTTGAGGAACCTATCATTGCACTAATTTTTCCTTTGTCATGGTTTTTAACCTATAGAGTTAATTACAGCTACTTCGTCAATAACACTTATCCTGAAGAGCTTATTACTCGAAAAACACAAACCAAGATTCGTGGAGATTTTGGGTTTTTGAAGCGCTTTGGCAGAATAGGAGAACTCATAGGTTTGGAGTTAAAGCTGATTCTACGTCATAAAAGGCCAAGAAATACATTGATCTTAAGTGGAGTATTCTTGCTATACGGTTTGGTCTTTTATCCGCAGCCCTCTTATCAAGAAATGGAGTGGATGTTCTTGTTCGTTGGGATCTTTGTAACGGGTATTTTCTTTATCAATCACGGCCAATTCTTATTGAGTTGGGAGAGTGGTTATTTTGATTTCATTCTTACCCGAAAAACCAATTATAGGCAATATATAGAAGCAAAATACTACATGTTTGTGGTAGCCGCGGCTATTGCCTTTGTATGCTCTTTGGCCTATGGCTTTTTCGGACTTAAGATCATTCTGATCAACTTGGCAGCATTCTTATTCAATATCGGTGTCAACATGCCTATTGTCATGAGAATAGCCATGAACAGCCCTAAAAAGATAGATTTGAATAAAGGGGCAACCTTCAACTATGAGGGTGTTGGTGCAGCGCAGTTCATCATTGCCATCCCTGTATTGTTTTTACCATATATTTTCTATGCACCATTCTACCTGCTGGGATATGACATTATCGGGCTATGTCTAGTTGCTGGTCTAGGCTTGATTGGGTTTATTCTAAGAGACAAAGTGATAGACAAGCTCACTGAATCATTCATTAACAAAAGACATAAAATCGCTGCGGGTTTCCGTGCACAATAAGCTATAATCATGATTAAAGTAACAGAACTAACCAAAGTTTATAAAGGGGTCACCGTAGTGAATATTCCTGACCTTAGTATCGCCAAAGGTGAGAGTTTTGGCTTGGTAGGAAATAATGGAGCTGGTAAAACGACCTTCTTCAGAATGATCCTAGACTTAATTCGTCCTACAACAGGTAATGTTGTAAGCAAAGACGAAGATGTAAGTAAAAACGAAGATTGGAAATATTTTACTGGATCTTACTTAGACGAATCTTTCCTGATTGATTATCTCACACCAGATGAATATTTCGAATTCCTCGCAACGCTTCATGAATACTCAACTGGTGATTTAAATGAGTTTTTAAATCAATTCGATGAACTCTTCAACGATGAAATCAGGGGGAAAAAGAAATACATCAGAGACTTATCTAAGGGTAACCAAAAGAAAGTGGGCATAGTGGCTGCCCTAATGGGTAACCCGGAGGTCATTTTACTAGATGAGCCTTTCGCAAATTTGGACCCCACTACGCAGATAAGGTTGAAGAATTTGTTGAAGAAGTGGGTTGATGAGAATCAGTTGACCATGTTAATATCTAGTCATGACTTGAATCATGTGACAGAAGTATGCGAAAGAATTGTTCTTCTTGAAAAGGGAGAAGTCATACAAGACATCGGAACAAGCAGCTCAACGCTTAAAGAGCTAGAAGAGTACTTTGCTGCTTTTTAAACTTTATGGAAAAATGGCTTTGTAGTCATTGATGTCCCAATCAATGACTAAGCCTCTTCCTACTCCTTCGGCCACCTTTTTCCCATATAAAAACTCTACTAAATAGAGTGATGGATCGTAACTTTTAGCGCCTCCGGCAGACGTAATTGCTTTACCATCATGGACAAAGCTTATGTCTTCATAAACATCTAAATGAGGAAAAGTATCTCTGAATTTGGCAATGTCTGTAGGGAAAGTCGTACACTTCACATCGTCTAGTAATCCAGCTTTTGCAAGAATAAAAGCACCATCACAAAGGCTCATAATGAATTGAGCCTTACTGCCTACTGCCTTTACCCAAGAAATCAGGTTTTCGTCTTCAAGGTCTGAATCCATATTATGTTCCGCACTTGGCACCACTAAAACGTCAATATCTGGTGCATCTTCGAATGAATAATGAGGAGTAACAGTAATGCCTTCAAAAGTCACAATCGGGTCGTGTGTGGGGGAAACAATAAATGTTTCCATACCCGGCTCGGTATGGAATATTGTATGCTGAAAAATGTCATAAGGCGCCATCAATTCAGAATTGTAAACGCCATTAATCGCTAGAAAACCAACATTCAATTTTCTTGAAGGAGTATTTTCTTCTAAATAAATCTTTTTACTTGTCTGCACAAGTTCTGACTGCTCTCCAGGTGTACAACCAAAAGAAATTGTCATTAGAAAAAGTAGAACTAGCTTAATCTTCGTGCTTATATATCTCTCCATCCTTCATTACAAACTTTACCAATTCAATATTACCTAACTCTTCCAAAGGGTTACCCTCAATGGCAATTATATCTGCCAAAAATCCTTCTTTCAACTGGCCTAATTCCTCCAAATGAAACATTTCGGCATTTCCTGAAGTCATTGAAATCAAAATCTCATTGACCCCAATTCCATACTCTTCCATCAATACGGCCTCTATATAATTCTCACCGTGAGGAAAAACGCCTACATCACCGCCAAAAACCCATCTAACGCCAGCTTCTTGAGCCAATTTGATACTCGCCCTCTTATTAATTAACCTTGGCGTTTCCTCATCCTTTAAGAAGTCATAACCATTGTAGGCCTCTATTGACCAGCCAGCGGCAATAGTTGGGCAAAAGCCTACACCTTTCTCCTTCATTAGCTGGAAAATCTCCAAAGTTCCTTCATCACCGTGTTCAATCGTTTCAACGCCTGCTTCTATAGCTCTTCTCATGCCCTCGGCAGATGAAGCGTGTGCAACCACATATCTTCCGCTACTCTCAGCAACCTCCACAATAGTTTTTAATTCTTGGACTGTAAAAGTTGGTGCAGCCTGCTTATCTGGGCTCCAACGATAGTCAGCATACACCTTTATAAAATCCGCGCCATGGCCAATTTGGTCTCTTGTCACCTTAATGAGATCATCGTAACCATCAGCCGGCTCTGCTCCCAGTGGTACTTCCACCCCTTCTCTAAACCCTTTTGGTCCGTAACTACCTGATGCCACTATGGCTTTGCCTGCTACTAGTAAGCGAGGACCAGGAATTACTCCTTTCTCTACAGCTTGCTTCAAGCCCACATCCGCATAGCCCGCTCCTTCTGAACCTAAATCTCTCATAGTGGTAACTCCTGCCATCAAAGACGCCTTCAGGTGATTAACACCACGAGCAGAACGTTCGGCTATAGATTCTTTTAGCACCTGATCGTTCCAGCTGGTTTCGTTGTATGGATGGAGTAGTATGTGAGAATGCCCTTCTATTATACCTGGCATCAAAGTAGTTCCAGATAGTTCAATTACTTGATTAGCTTCAATGAGTTTGTCTGGGCCTGCATAAGAAATTCTGTTATCCTTGATGCTCACGACCCAATCTTCATGCATTTCTAATCCGTCAAACACACGATCAGGCTTTAATAAATAATCATCCTGTCCGATAGCAATTGAACAAATAAATAGTAGTAAGAAGCAAAATGAACTTTTCATTCTGACAAGATAGCTTTTTCTACTTTGCAAAAATCTGTGAAGGGTCTTTGAACGATTTGAATTCTAATGCATTTCCGCTTGGGTCATAAAAAAACATGGTGGCTTGTTCGCCAACTTCACCTTCAAAACGGATATATGGCTCAATGACAAAATCAATACCCTCAGCTTTTAGTTTATCAGCTAGTTTATGCCAATGTACCCAGTCCAGAACAGCACCAAAATGGCGAACAGGTACATTCTTTCCGTCTACGGCATTGGTTTGAGCTTGAGCCAATTCTTCGGGCTTAACATGTGCACTAAGTTGATTGCCAAAGAAGTTGAAGTCTATCCAATTGTCTGTCGAGCGACCAATCTCACAACCTAATAGGTCGCCAAAAAAGGTGCGTGTTGATTCAATATCCTTTACAGGAAAAGCGAGGTGGAAAGGTCTGTTCGTCATGATCTTCTGATTAATGAGTGTTGAATTTAAGTCAAAATTGCGATTCGTCACATTAAAGACATGATTCATCACATCTTTTTGTTTTGGGCTTTAGGCTCAACTAAGATTGAGAAAAAATAAGCGCATGAATAAGTTCAGCATAAGACTCGTATTTGTCTTGATCACCATCACTTTTTGTTTCTTAGGCATTCAAAAGACATTTGAGTTTGGAGGTTACCAACAATTTGCATCTGAGCCTGGCATAATACCAGAAGGTTGGAGTGGACAGGAGTTAAACGAGCTCTCAGCTATTGTAAAAATAGCGCTACTGTTGACCCTCTGTTCTTTTACTATTCTCGGGTATCGCTTGACACAAAAGTTTCAGGTCAAATCGGTATTAAATACCCTAATTGACATTGCTGGAATCTCCATTGCCCTTGCCTTTGGGGGGACTTTACTCATCAGACTTGTCCCATTTGATTTTTTTACCATCACAAACATTCAACCAAACTACCGGCCAAGCTTTAACCAGGTATTAGGTTCAATCTTCCATTTGAGTTTATTGTCATTTTTTCTTGGCTCCACTATTTGGTTATTGGAAGAAGGATCAAACTCAAAAACTAAATTCTCTTCTTTCAAAATAAGTAGCACACGAATCTGGTTATCCCTATTTCTTCTTTATGCGGTTTTGGTCATTGTATTGATCCTGACCGTCAGTGGCGAAATAGATTCGAGATGGTTCGCCTCATGGGCATTTACTAATTTCATCCAGGTCATCTTAATAGCAATATGCTGCACAATATGCAGCTGGGCCTATTTTTTCATTTTCACCACAAAAGAGTCTACGGCATCATTCAAGAGATGGGTCTTTTACGCTGTATTTGCCATCGGTTTATTCGGTTGGTTCTTTACCCTTTATTGTATTTCCAATTCCTTCGATATCATTCTCATAGGTGGGTTTGACCGATTCAACCAATGGTTCTTAGGGCTAATCTTTGTTCTTGTAATTGCAGCCATCTGTACGATTGTCAGAAGATTCAACTGGTTTGGATTTCAAGATGCTCGTAATCTAACTGAAAAGTCAGCGGAGCTTTCAATGCTCAAATCACAGATCAATCCTCATTTTTTGTTCAACTCATTGAATAGCCTCTATGGGATTTCCATTGAAGAGCAAAGTCCAAAAACAGCAGAGGGCATTCAAAAACTCAGTGAAATGATGCGTTTTATGCTGAAAGAAAATACGGAAGACCAAATCAGCATTAGCAAAGAGATCAATCACATCAATAATTACATTGACCTACAAAGACTCAGGGTTGATGAAAATGAACATGTAAACATTGAAACTTCAATAGCCAAAGCCTGTCAAGGAGAAATTACACCTATGCTGCTGATTCCCTTTATTGAAAATGCCTTTAAACATGGCATTAGTTTAAATGCAGCTTCATGGATCAAGATAGATCTAGACTGTCAAACTGATTTTATTAGCCTGGAGGTCAAAAACAGCATACACCAAAAATCATTCAATAAAGATGATGAAAGCGGCATAGGTTTAGAAAATGTAAGAGAGCGTCTGAAAATGCTATACCCAAACAGATATGAATTAGACATTCGTTCAGATGAAAAAGAGTATTTTGTACATCTAAAACTTCAGCTCAAATGATCAAAGCCATTGCCATTGATGATGAACCCATCGCACTTAAAATAGTGGCGGATCATGCGAGTAAAATTCCATTCCTCGAGTTATCAGAAAGTTTCACCAATGCATTCCAAGCACTCGATCATTTAAAGACGAACAAAGTTGACTTGATCTTCTTAGACATCAACATGCCTGATATATCAGGAATTGATTTTCTGAAAGCTTTAACCAACCCTCCTCTAGTGATTTTCTCAACTGCTTACTCTGAATATGCCTTGGAAAGCTATGACCTCAATGCAGTTGATTATTTATTAAAACCATTTGAATTCGGACGCTTTTTAAAGGCAGTGAACAAGGCCCGAGAAAAATTAGGAGAGAAAGCAGATGAGGCTATTTTTATAAAGTCTGGCTATGAGTATCATCGCATCCAATTCAATGAACTGCTCTATTTAAAAGCAGATGGCAACTACATTCAATTCGTTACCAAAGAGAAGAAACTACTCTCTAGAATGACCATGAAAGAAGCTTCCGAACTAGTAGAAAAGAGTGGCTTCTTAAAAGTGCATCGGTCGTATTGCATAAACCCCCACTTTATAAGTAAAATTGAGAAGCATCAAGTATTGATAAATGATGAGCCGTTTCCAATCAACAGTGAAGGCTTTGAAGCGCTTCAAGAAACGATTAAAAAATAAAGGCCCCGAACACTCGAAGCCTTTTCTTTTTCTTTGATTATTGACTACCAGCTGCCGCCAGAACCTCCGCCTCCGAAAGAGCCGCCTCCGAAGCCGCCAAAGCCTCCGCCTCCTCCAAATCCAGAACCTCCACCAAAACCGCCTCCGCGGAAGTTGTCCCAATTATTGTCTCTTCTATGGGAGCTCCCTCCTGAGCCCATCATCAACCACGCCCACCACGGAATACCGCGTGTTCCGATTCCTCTTCTTCTCCGTCTTCCGCCAATTGCAGGAAGAATAAAGAAAAATAAGATGAACAAAAAGCCGAATGGAAACCCTTTGCGCCTTTTACCGCTGTTGGCATTTCTGCCTTTTGAAATTTGGTCAGCCTTGTATTCACCAGAAGCCAGTTTAAAAATAACATCCGTGGCATCATCAAGACCTCTATAAAAATTTCCTTGTTGAAAACGCGGATTCATGTAATCTTCTCGTATGGTATATGTCGCAGCATCTGTAATAGCGCCCTCCATACCATAGCCGGTAACAATAGCTGCCTTTCTATCTCTAATCGCCACTACGATAAATACACCATTATCCTTATTGGCTTGGCCAACACCCCATTTTTCACCCACTCTTTGGGCGTAATCAACAACTTCATATCCATTGAGCGTATTGACAATTAGAATGGCTACCTGTGTGGAAGTTGAATCTTCATAGGCCAAAAGCTTTCGCTCTAAAGTATTGACTTCATTGGAAGAAAGTGTTGTTCCAGTCAGGTCATTTACCAACCTAGGTGGGTTTGGCTTTTCAGGTAGGTCTCTTTGAGCAAAAGCAGCAACTGAAAGGAATACTAATAAAATGCTTAATGTCTTCTTCATATCAATTGTTACTAAATGAAATATCATCTGATAATTCGTTTTGATCATCTGATTGGTAAGGGAAAAACTCTTTAAGCCTTTCTCCAGCACAAAGTACACCTTCAACCAAGCCTTGTGTTAAGTTGCCTTCTTTGAAATGCTTCACCATTTTTTCCTTGGTGATATCCCAGAACTTGTCTTCTACTTTGGCATTGATGCCACCATCACCAATAATGGCAAACTTGTGGTCACTAACCGCCATATAGATCAATACACCATTTCGGGCTTCTGTCTTTTGCATACCCAATTCCGCAAACACTTGAGCTGCCCTATCAAGGACATTCTCCTCTTTGCAGTGGTTTTCTAAATGCACACGGATCTCACCGCTGGTATTAAGTTCGGCCTTTTCGATGGCCGACTTTACCAGAGCCTTTTCTTCTTTTGTAAAGTGATGCTCAGCCATTAGTCAAAACTTACTTCTGGTGCATTTTCCGAACCTGCAGCTGCCTCGAAATAACCTTTCTTTTCGAAGCCAAAAACATTCGCGTAGACATTTTTTGGAAACTGTCTAATGTATGCGTTGTAGCTTCTCACTTGGTCATTGAACTTTCTTCTTTCTACAGATATTCTGTTTTCAGTTCCTTCCAACTGAGCTTGTAGCTGCGAGAATTGCTGATTCGCTTTTAGATCGGGGTATCTCTCGACTGAAACTAGCAAACGACTCAATGCTCCGCTCAGTCCTTGTTGAGCTGCATCAAAATTTTGAATGGCATCTGGTGTAATGTTACTAGGGTCAATTGTTACTGAAGTCGCCTTTGCTCTAGCTTCAATAACACCGGTGAGCGTTTCTTGCTCAAAATCAGCATAGCCTTTTACCGTGTTCACCAAGTTTGGAATAAGATCCGATCTTCTTTGGTATTGGTTCTCAACTTGTGCCCAGGCAGCACCAATATTTTCATCTTGAGTAACCATTGAATTGTATGTGCCTTTAATACTTGAATAACCGATCAACGCAATGACAGCGATAACGATCAATACTATATATCCTTTTTTCATCTTCAAATTAGGTTTGATACTATTTACGGTCTTTCTCCCACAAGATATGTGCTACATTTGTTATCGGACAATATGACAGATAAACGCTGAAATATGGATACTGAATCTTTCCGCAAACATGCCCATGAATTAGTCGACTGGATGGCTGACTATTTCGAAAATATTGAGGATTACCCAGTCTTGCCTAAAGTAAAACCGGGTGATATCATCAAACAAATTCCGAAACATGCTCCAGTGGAAGCCGAAGATTTCAATCAAATATTCAAGGACTTTAAAGAAGTGATCGTACCGGGGATGACGCATTGGGAAAGCCCTAATTTCATGGCGTATTTTCCTGCCAATAAGAGTAAAGCATCTGTTCTTGGGGAGATGTTGATGAGTACAATGGGCGCTCAGTGTATGATCTGGTTGACATCCCCGGCTGCTGCCGAACTTGAAGAACAAGTAATGAATTGGATGCGAGACATGATCGGTTTACCTCTTTCATTTACCGGAGTTATACAGGACACCGCATCTACGGCAACGCTTTGTGCCATACTTACAGCTAGAGAAAAATACAGCAACTTCCAGGTAAACGAACAGGGCTTTACTGATCAGAAATTCACCGTGTACTGCTCAGAGCAAATACACTCTTCCATTGACAAGGCAGTCAAAATATCGGGTATTGGCCTAGCAAATTTGAGAAAGATTGATGTAGACGAATCTTTTGCTATGAAGGCTGATGAATTACATCAGCAAATAATCAAAGACATTGAAGGTGGATATAAACCCATATGTGTGATTTCGGCAATTGGTACTACAAGCACAACAGCCATTGACCCCATTAAAGAAATAACTGCTATTTGTTCTAAATACAATGTATGGCATCATGTAGATGCCGCATATGCCGGTACTGCCTTGGTTTGCCCTGAATTAAGGTGGATCTCAGAGGGTGCCAATGGTGCCGATAGCTTTGTTTTCAACCCTCACAAATGGATGTTTACAAATTTCGATTGTACGGCTTACTTCGTGAAAGACCCAAATGCCTTGGTGAATACCTTTGCCATTATGCCTGCTTATCTCAAAACCAATGTAGACGAAGAAGTTAAAAACTACCGAGATTGGGGCATACCATTAGGAAGAAGGTTTCGAGCATTAAAACTTTGGTTCGTGATAAGAGAAATGGGCATTAAAGGTATCCAAGAAAAAATCCGAAAGCATGTCGCTTTAGGCAAATGGTTAGCCGAACAAGTAAATACACATGAGCACTTTGAATTGTTAGCGCCCGTACCCTTAAATACAGTCTGCTTTAGGTATATCAAAGGAAAGGAAAGCGACCTTGATGCTATTAATAAAAAAATCATGGATACCATCAATGAGTCAGGCAAGCTCTTTTTCACACAAACAAACCTTAATGACAAGTATGTTTTACGTTTATCCTTCGGAAACACCAATTTAGAGGCGTATCATGTGGAAAACGCTTGGAAGTTAATTCAAGAAACAGCAGAACAAATTAGCCCTGAAATGAGTCATTAAAACGTGAAAAAGTATTCGTTTTTTGTAATTCTTGGCCTTTTGGCTTGCGGTCAATTAGAAAATAAAGCATTTGACCCCAACGAAGTAGTCTTTGCTACTACAGACGCCTCCAAGCTTTTCTTCAAGAACACAAGGGCATTTTATTACATCAAAGAAGAGCTACCCCAAGCAAAGCTTGAGATCTACAGATGGAAAGATGAACCAGAAAATGAGCAGCATCAATTAAAATTGGCCCTCGTAAACAATTGGCGGTTCGATGAAGCCTACCTATTGATTGAACCCTCTGAAGCAATCGATCTCAATACGCTAAAGGTAAGATGGCAGAATCAAGTGCAATCGGGTGAAATTACTTTTACCCCAGGAAATAAATCTGAACATGCCAGGTTTGCAGGCTTGCTTTATCAACAGATCAAAAAAGAAAGTCAATTTGAGATCTTGGTAAACAACAAATGGCAGCCGTTCTTGACAGATGCCATTAGTATTAAAGCTTTTGAAACAACAGTCTATGATTTCTACAGACTGACGGAAAGATTATGAGTCTTGCTCTTTCTTTTTCTTTCCTTTGAAAAGCGCATCGTGCTGACTTACTGCACCGATGAATCCAACTAGAATCACAACGATCCAGATGAACGTATTAGCGCCACTCATAATAGGAGGATCAAATAACATAGTTTCTTCGTTTAGGTGGGCAAAGATATATCAAAAGTTCTTTGTTAAGAAGTAGTTCACAGATTTTTAACAAGTCTGTAACAAATAGTGCTTTAAACGCTTCCAAATGTAATGAAAAGTTAACCATAAGGCTCCGATTAGATTGTATAGCAAACTTAACTTCAATGCAAATTCATCTCGACCTTAAAAATGACAAATACACTCAGAGACATTCGCAAGAAGCGCAAGATCACGCAAGAACAATTGGCTGATCTTGTTGGTGTTTCCAGACAAAGTATAAATGCCATAGAAAGGGGTAAATACACACCCTCAACAGTTCTATCACTAAAAATTTCAGAGATCTTTAATACATCGGTGAATAAGATTTTTGAATTAGAGTCTGCTGACTACTCCAAATAGCTTTAGGTATTCACAAGAATTCCTTAATTTTCTCATAAACACATACTTATAAAGAAGATTAAGATCCTTTCTATTGATGGTGGTGGTATTAGGGGAATCATCCCAGGTACCATTTTAACCTATATCGAAAAAGAAATTCAAAAGAGAACAGACAACCCGAATGCACGACTGGCTGATTCCTTTGACCTAATTGCTGGAACGAGTACAGGAGGTATTTTAACATGCTGCTACCTTATACCGGACGAAAACGGAGGTTCTAAATATTCTACTGAATTCGCTCTGGACATTTATTTAAAAGAAGGGCCATCCATTTTTCATAGAAGTACGTGGCAAAAGATAAAAAGCGCAGGAGGTATTCTTCGCCCTAAATATTCAGTTAAAGCCATTGAACAAGAATTGAAGAATTATTTCGGAGAAACTAAGATGTTTGACCTACGCAGGCCATGTATCGTCACTTCTTATGATTCGGCAAACCGAAGGACTTTATTTTTCAACCAAGCAGATAAAGCTAAGCATCCCGATAGAAACTATCTGGTAAGAGATGTGGCAAGGGCTACCTCTGCAGCACCGACCTACTTTAAGCCGACTTCATTTGATATTGCTTGGTCCGACAATAAACCGAAAAAGCCATTCAAAACACCATCTCTTATTGATGGAGGTGTTTTTGCCAATAATCCAGCTCTTTCAGCTTATGCGGAAGCAAGGACATTAGATTTCGGACAAATTGAGTCACCAGGGGATATTGCCTTTCCAAGTGCAAAAGACATGATGGTCTTATCTATTGGAACAGGTACTGTGCGCCAGCCTTATCCATATAGTAGCACAGAAAACTGGGGACAGTTGAAATGGGTTCAACCAGTAATTGACATCATGATGTCTGGAAACTCAGAAACAGTTGACTATCAGTTGAGGCAAATATTTCGAGTATCCAAAAATGAAGGTTCGTATCACAGAATTCAAATTGCCTTGAATGAAGAAGATTCAGGTATGGATAATGTGAGTCCTGAAAATCTGAAAAATCTACATCAGCTAGGCTTAGATTATATACAAAAGAATCAGGTTCAGCTCAAAACCATCATAGATCAGATCATCGGTAAATCAGCTGCCGTGAGCAGTTAATACAAGCTTTCGGCTACCACCATAGTTACGGTGTTCGCAGAGGTAAATGCCCTGCCAAGTTCCAAGATTAAGTCGACCATTGGTAATTGGAATAGTTACTGATGGCCCCAATAAACTTGCTTTGATATGAGATGTCATATCATCTGGACCTTCATAGGTGTGTTGGTAGTGGGTTCCGTCCTCAGGTACTAGAATGTTGAAATGTGACTCAAAGTCTTCACGGACTGTTGGATCTGCATTTTCATTGACAGTGAGGCTAGCTGAAGTATGCTTAATATGCACATGTAATAGGCCAACATTCAATTGAGATATTTCAGGAAAAGCTCGGACAATCTCTGTAGTAATCAAATGAAAGCCTCTTGGTTTGGGCTCAATTGAAATTTCTATTTGGAAATACACTATTCCTCTCCTCCAGCCTGCAGTTTTTCTGCATTTTCTGCCATCCTAAGGTTATCTATAAATTCCTCTATTTGTCCATCCATCACCGTTGGTAAATTGTGTTGAGAATAGCCAATTCGGTGGTCTGTTACTCTACCTTGAGGGTAATTATAGGTCCTTATCTTGTCCGATCTATCGGCACTACCCACTAAAGACTTCCTTGCTCCTGCTACCTCCTCTTGTTGCTTCTTCAGTTCCTTCTCATAAAGCCTAGACCTTAACACTTGAAGGGCTTTGTCATAGTTCTTGTGCTGTGAACGACCATCTTGACATTCAACTACAATCCCTGTTGGAAGGTGAGTTAAACGCACTGCCGATTCAGTTTTGTTGACGTGCTGACCCCCAGCACCTGAAGCTCGATAGGTGTCTTTTTTTACATCCTTCATATCAAGGTGAACGTCAACATCTTCTACCTCTGGCAATACTGCAACTGAAGCTGCCGATGTGTGAACTCTGCCTTGTGACTCAGTAACTGGAACACGTTGCACACGATGTACACCAGATTCGAATTTTAAAGAACCATAAACATCTTCTCCAGAAACACTAAAAACGATTTCTTTAAAGCCCCCAGAAGATGCTTCATTTAAACTGATCAACTCCTTTCGCCAACCTTTTGTGTCGATGTATCTATCGTACATTCGGTAGAGGTCTCCTGCGAAAATCCCTGCTTCATCACCGCCAGCACCCGCTCTGATCTCAACGATTACATCCTTCGAATCATCAGGGTCTTTTGGGATGAGCATATACTTTAGCTCTTCTTCTAATTCCACTTGGCGAGGTTCGAGCTCATCAAGCTCCATTTTTGCCATCTCTCGAAACTCTTCGTCCTTTTCGGTCTTTAAGATTTCTTTAGATGAAGCGATGTTATCGAGTACGTTCTTGTACTCTTTGTATACCACAACGATTTTTTCAAGGTCTTTAAATTCCTTATTGAGTTTGGTAAACTCTTTCATGTCGGCAGCCACCTCTGGCTGTACGATCAATTGACCAACTTCTTCAAATCTTAAACGAATGGCTTCGAGTTTATCGAGCATAGAGCAGTATTTAAGCCCTAAAATTAACAAACAATCTCTATTGATATTAATTTTGTTGATTATGAAACAGATCGTTTTAGTACTGGTAATAGCATTTCTAGTTTCTGCCTGTAGCGATCAAAAGATCGATACCACTAAAGCAAGGCTTGAAATGGAAGCTAGAGAAATCAAAAGGGTTTCTGAAGGAGAGGTCGTTGAGAAAGCACTGAATATTGGCAACGAAATGACAAAGCAACTTTCAATAGTCAATAATTCTAATGATGGCTTTTCAATAAAAGACATTGAAAGTACAGCGGGAAGAGTTGTGTTTTTGACACTTAGCGATCTTCAAAATTATGATGATAATGGAAAGCGCTTTCAAGTCTATGATGCTCAAGCATACAACATTGAAAATAGCATTGAATCCGAAGCAGGGGTACAAATATTAGAAGGTGATACTTTGCTATTGTACACCAGACCGGCTTTTTATGAAAACAAACAAATAGGTATTTACTCAATCGATTTGAGTAGAAAGGAAATCGTACTGTCTATCAAATAAAAAGGGGGATAACCCCCCTATTTTAATAATCTCCAGAAGCCAGGACAATTCCTATGATTGTACCATAGAATAGTACAGCAAGGACAATTCCAATGGCATACATGACTAGCATTGCTTTTGCCCAGTTTTGTTTCGAAGTCGGGGCATCACTGCCAAAGCCCCAGACAAAAAGCATAATAAAGCCTACTAATGGAATTGCTGTTACAATGAGCGTAATTAACCAATCGGTTACGCTCATCGCTCTTTCATTCATTTCACTCATCATATATGGTTTAAGGTTGAAACCATATAATATAATCAATTATTTAGTGAACATAGCTTCCAGCATTGATATCAATGGTCGTTCCAGTAGCGTGATCTGCAAGTCCGCTTGCCAGCAAAACCACCATTGGAGCCAAGTCTTTGGGTTTGGTCAATTCATTTAAGGCTATGTCGTTTAGGGCATAAGATTCACCATAATGGTCCATAAAATCTTGCGCCATGTCGGTTCTCACAAACCCCGGAGCTATACAAAACGCCTTAATATTCTCTTTTCCACAATAACGGGCAATTGATCGAGTCAATGAAGGAATAGCGCCCTTTGAAGCTCCATAGGCTAAATAGTCCAAGGTATCTCCCCTGAAGGACGCCCTCGAAGCAATATTGATGATCCGACCACCGCCATTTGATTTCATATTTGTGATCGCCTTCTTACAAAGTAAGCCCACTGCCATTGTATTCACGGCAAAAGTTTTTTCCCAATCCTCTATCCAGTCCTCATCGCCTTGGTACAAATCACTAGAAATAGCAACTCCTGCATTATTAACAAGTACATCCAGTTGTCCGAGTGCCTTAAGTACTTGTTCGTACAAGTTTATTACTTCTAATTTATTTGAAAGATCTGCTTGAAAAGCAATGCTTCCATTTCCAGCCTTTTGAGCCAATAGATCTGCCTCATCTTTGTTACTTCGGTATTGAACTGCCAAAGTTGCACCTGATTGTCCGAGTAACTCACAAATGGCCGCCCCTATTCCACGAGAACCTCCCGTTACCAAAACCACCTTCCCTTTTAAAGAAATATTCATGAGAAATGTATTTAGTCTGATAAATTACAATGAATATCGATGAAGCTAAACTATCTCATCACTAATCGCATTTAATGAATATGAAAAATAGCTTACTCACTTTTTTATTACTCTCTCTGGCATGTCTTGTAGCAAATGGTCAAGAGGTCACTTTTGAAGAATACAACCCCCCCTCAACCTTAGTTGTGCCAGAACATCCTTTAACAAGGGCGAAATTTCCCTTTATCGATGTGCATAGTCATCAATGGAGAATGGGCGAGAGAGATCTTAACAAACTGGCGGCTGAAATGGACGGACTGAATATGGGGTTAATGGTTAACCTTTCAGGAGGAAGTGGAAAAGCTGTAGCAGATGCGGTTATTAATATTCAAAGCAATCAACCCAAACGATTCGTCCTATTTGCCAATCTCAACTTTAATAATTTTGATGATAACTGGGGGGAAAGAGCTGCTGCTCAACTTCAACGTGATTATGATCAAGGCGCAAGAGGCTTAAAGATCTTTAAAAGCCTAGGTTTTTCTGTAAAAGATGTAAATGGTGATAGAGTCGCTGTTGATGATCCAAGAATAGATCCTGTTTGGGTAAAATGTGCCGAACTTGGTATTCCCGTTCTCATTCACACTGCTGACCCCAAGCAGTTCTGGGAGCCATGGGATGCAAATAATGAAAGATGGTTAGAGCTTAAACTAAGGCCAAGGAGGAAGAGAAGTACAACTGATCCAGCACCTTGGGAACAACTAATCCAAGAACAGCATAATGTTTTCAAAAAGCACTCCAGCACTATCTTCATTGCGGCACATATGGGCTGGCACGCCAATGACCTGACAAAATTAGGTGAGCTCCTTGACCAAATGCCAAATATGATGGTCGAGATAGGTGCTGTTATAGCAGAGCTTGGTCGGCAACCTAAGTTTGCTAATCTATTCTTCGAAAAGTATCAAGACAGGGTTTTATTTGGTAAAGACGCCTATAACCCTGAAGAGTATTATACTTATTTCAGGGTGCTAGAAACAGAAGACGAATACTTTCCTTATTACAAGAAGTATCATGCCTATTGGAGAATGTATGGTTTAGGTTTGCCAGATGACATACTCAAAAAGGTCTATTATAAAAATGCGTTGAGAATCATTCCTGATATAGATGCCAGTGCATTCCCAAAATAAGAGGTTGATTGAGTCAGGCATATTCCCGATTCAGCAAAATAAGACCCTGATACAGCCTTTTTCGCTACAAATCACCAAACGCAGCGTCTATGTTTGTAGTATGGTTAATGAGAACCAACATATAAATAGCATCATGAGAAAGGTATTAATTGCCGTAGGTATAATGGTTGGCATGTTCATCATTGTAACAAGTGCCAAGGCGCAGGAGAAGAATCTATTTTTATATGGAGATGTTGAAACCGTTGGTGGAGACACCTACACCGGCTTCATTAGATGGGGAGACGATGAAGTATATTGGGTCGAACTATTGAACGCTAAAAAGTCGTCTAACGACTTCTTAAAATATTTATCAAAAAGAGAAGTTGAAGAGCTTTCAGAACAGGGTGAAGGCAATAGCTGGTTAGGCATTGACTTAGGTGTGTTAAGCATATGGGAAGACAAATACAGTCGCACTAATCATAGATTTGATACCAGATTTGGCGATATCGCAAGCATTGAGCCTGTGAGTAAATCAAAGGCACTCATCAAAATCAAAAACGGAGTTATCATTGAGGTGGATAACCAAGGAGGTTATTACTCTGACATAGGTGGAGGAGTTGTAATACTTGATAATGAACTTGGCGAAGTCAACTTAAAATGGAATCGTATTGAACTGATTACATTCAAAACTGCTCCGGAGGATGCTCCAGAACCGTTTGGAAGACCAATCTACGGAACAGTGGATGCGGGAAGAAAAGGTACATTTTCAGGTCTAATTCAATGGGATATGGACGAACGTTTTTTAAATGAAGTTCTTGATGGTAAAACGAGAGGTGATGATCGTGAAATTCCATTCAGAAGTATAAAAGCCATTGAGAAAGAACGTAATGGAGCCCTTGTCATCTTGAATTCAGGACGTGAATTTGTGCTTACAGGTAGCAATGATGTAAACAATGAAAATCGAGGTGTTGTGGTCTTTGACCCTGAAGTTGGCCGTATACAAATTCCTTGGAGAGATTTCATGCGTGCAGAGTTCACTCATGATTCCGTAACAGGCTTATCTTATGATGATTTCCCTGTATCTCAAGGTTTATCTGGTACAATAAAAACCATAGAAGGAGATGAATATGCCGGTTTATTGGTATATGACCTGGACGAATCTTGGGAATTTGAAATACTTGATGGAAAAGACGACAATGTAGAATTTGATATTCCTTTTCGAAATGTGAAAAGCATTATCCCAAGAAATTATAACTACTCTATGGTTGAGTTGAAAAATGGTACTTCAATTCTAATTGGAGATGAAAGAGATGTGACTAGCGATAATGATGGAATTCTGGTTTTTACCTCAAAGAATAGCGAGCCGATCTACATAAAATGGTCAAAAATTGACGAAATTATCTTCGACTAGTCAGCGCTGTGGAATTTATTAAAAGAAACCTTATACCCCTCATCATTGCCATTGTACTGGTGGGGGGTACTTTTTTTGCGCTAGACTATTATGATGCAGACCAGGGACTCTATTTAACGGCAGGTTGGATCACAATTACGTTGTTTCTTATATGGTTGCTCAATAGGTTGTTGACTAAACAACTAAATAAGCGACTGCCTTGGTTGAAGTATGGTAATAAGCGATTTTATTGGCAGCTCGCCTCGGGTATTTTCCTCTCCCTACTCGTAATAAACATTAGCTACCTCATACTTAAGTTTGGACTGACCCAAGACCCACCGGACGAGGCACAAATGGTGAGCATGAATGTGCTAGGTCTATTGGTATTGCTGCCTGTAATCTCAATTAACTTCGGTACTCAATTCCTGAGCAATTGGAAAAATGCACAGCTCAAGGCAGAAGAGTTTCAAAAAGAAACGATTAAAGCAGAATTAACAACATTAAAAAACCACCTCGACCCTCACTTTTTATTCAACAACCTGAATATTTTATCTTCTTTGATCACCATTAACCCGGATCTGTCACAAACGTATTTGGAAAAATTTGCTGACGTATATCGCGCTATTTTGCAGAGCAGCAAAGAGGAATTGGTCACACTCAACGATGAATTAAAATTCATCGCATCATATCTGTATCTATTGGAGATCAGGTTTGAAGATACGATTCAAACATTCATCGATATAGACACAAAGGATCAGGTAAAGTATTTACCTCCACTTACCTTACAAATGTTAATTGAAAATGCCATTAAGCATAATGTGATCAGTGAGGTACGTCCATTAAAGATCCATATCTCAAGTCAGAATGGTTTTGTCAGCGTGAAAAACAACCTTCAACAAAAAAAGATAGAGGCCAGGAATCACAGTAATACGGGCATTGACAACATTAAAAAAAGATATGCTTACTTTACCAATAAGGAAGTTCAAGTATTTAAAAACCCTGATAACTTCATCATTAAAATTCCACTAGTAGAATTAGACGAGCACTAAGCTTATGAGAATTGTCATTTTTGAAGATGAAAAATTAGCCTCTGAAAGGCTGATCCAACTAATTAAACAGATTAAGCCTGATGCTGAGGTTCTGACTTCTATGAAATCTGTTGAGGCAGCTGTTCTATGGTTGCAAAACAATGAACATCCTGATCTGATCATTAGCGATATTCAATTATTAGATGGGGTTAGCTTTGAAATCTTTGAACAAATAGATATTCAAAGTGCAGTGATTTTTACTACTGCCTATGACGAGTATGCAATCAAAGCCTTCGAAGTGAATAGTGTGGATTACTTACTCAAGCCAATACAAAAAGAAAAATTGGCCAAAGCCATAGAAAAGTATGAAGCTCAAAATCAAACGGAAAAAGGGTTCGATATATCTCAACTTCAAAATCTTCTTAAGGGTGAACCAGAATATAAATCTCGTTTTTTAGTCAAGTTTGGTCAACGAATTAAAGCTGTACCAGTAGAGAAAATCGCCTATTTCTATTCTAGAGACAAGCTATCATACCTTGTAACTTTCGAAGGTCAAAAGTTGCCTGTAGACCAAACTTTAGAAGAACTCGATACACTACTAAACCCTAAGAATTATTTCAGGGTCAATAGGAAGTTTATCGTTCACTTCGATTCTGTTGCAGACATTCACCCCTATTTCAAGGGTCGTGTTAAACTCGATTTAGAACCAGCAATAGACGAAGAGATCGTTGTGAGTTCAGATAAGACTCCTTTATTCAAAAAGTGGTTAGATAATTAGCGATCTCTATTAGAAATAGGTCTACTCAAACAGCCAACCCTTTTCAGCATACCGTCTTCCCGATTCAGTTCAAAAATGCCCCGATAGAACGCAGAAGCATTTTTTAAGGCGAATCTGTTCTACACCTTTACATTGTCAAATAACTATAACAAAAGGTCATGAACTCAAAATACAGATTACTCAGTCTTGCGGCTTTATTTGCAATCATCAGCTTTACAGCTAAAGCCCAAGATCAAGCATTAATTTACGGAACCATCACCACCATTGATGGTGAACAATACACTGGACAGATCAGATGGGGCGATGAAGAAGCCATCTGGACTGATCTATTTAATGGTACTAAAGAAGACAACGATAACTACAAGTACTTAACAAGAGATGACAGAGATGCATTGAAAGATAAGAAGAGAGAAATGAGAAGGAGCTGGGGAAACTCTTGGGTTAGCTGGAGCTCTAGTGATTATGAAACCACTCATGAATTTCAAGCACGCTTTGGAGATATTTCGAAAATCGAGATCAACAGAAGGTCAGAAGTTAAAATGACCATGAGAAATGGTGAAACCATTTATGTTGAAGATGGCTCCAACGATTTTAATACTACAGTACATGTAATGGATGCGGAATTGGGTAAAACATCTTTCCGCTGGAGCAGAATAGAATCTGTTGAGTTTACAGAAACCCCAAAAAACTTAAGTGAAAAACTGGGAGAAGCCATGTACGGAACTGTAGAATTCTACGGTGGCTCTTACACGGGTTTTATTCAGTGGGATCACGATGAAAGACTTTCAACTGACATTCTTGATGGTGATACAAAAGACGGTGATCTCAAAATCGAATTCGGTAAGATCAAGTCGATCGAGAAAGAACGAGGTGGAAGTAATGTAGTGCTAAACTCCGGAAGAGAAATGTACTTGAGGGGTTCAAATGACGTGAATAGCGAAAACCGAGGCATCATTGTTACCACTGAGTTTGGCAGAGTAGACATTACTTGGAGAGACTTTGAAAAAGTGACTTTTTCTGAAGTACCAAGCAATGCACCTGGGTATGATGCATATTCAGACATGAAACAACTTTCTGGCACTGTGACTACCGTAAATGGAGAGACTTTAACAGGAAGAATCATCTTCGATTTGGACGAAGAATACAACTTTGAGATGCTTCAAGGAAATGACGATGATATTGAATACATCTTGCCAATGGAGCATATAGCTAGTGTAGCGCCAAAAAATTACGATTACTCTGAAGTAATGCTTAAAAACGGTGAAAAACTTGTTATAGGTGATGCAAGAGATGTAAGCGAAGACAATGATGGTGTTTTGGTCTTCACTGGAAGTGGTGATCCTAAATACGTGATTTGGGAAGACATTGAAATCATCAAATTCAATTAAAAATAATGGGTACGCCCAAAGGTCAAATACTCTTTCCCGGAGTTAACTAGGGAAGTTCTTCATAGGTCAATTACAAAAGGTCGAAGTTGGTTGCTTCGGCCTTTTATTATTTAAAAGCTAAATAAGAAATAGATAAATAGTACGATCCAAAGAACATCTACGAAATGCCAAAAATCATTGAGCATTCGAAACTTGACTTTTTGATATGGACTGGTGGAATACATCAATCTTTTGATGGCGTCTTTAGAAACTTTGTGAGCCTCGAGTAATAAGTAAAGGGCAAAACATAACACCCCAGCCATATGCAAAACGTGCATTCCAGAAATTACATACAAGTAGGCTCCTGTACGTTCACCGCTGAATAATATGTCTTTCGACTGTAATTCTTGCCAACCCGTAAATTGAAGAACAGAAAAGAGTAGCCCCAGTAAAAAGGTAACACCCAACCATTTTTTTACAGCTTCATTATCATCTTTAAGATATGAAGGATAAACCCGGGTCATTGTGAAGCTCGAACTCAGAAGCACCAGAGTAGAAATAATGAAGGAACGAGGAAAATCAATTTTGAGAAAATCAAGCTGAGCAGGCATTGAAACAGTAAATGCAACAATCATGAATAAAAAGATGACCGCACTTCCGATCATACTTACATACAACAAAATTTGGTGAGGGTGCATTTGCTCCATTCGCCTGAAAGCCTCTTGTCGTAGATCTAAATTTTTCTTCTCAGTCTTCACTTCGCCTGCCTAACTATTCAACTAACGAAAGGGTTATGCAAAGAAACAATTAATTCTCGCCTGAGTTCTAGACCTTTTTAACGGTTGTAAAATGTTTACATTTGCAGCCCTTGATAGCAAGCATTTGAAAGTAAGAGAGTTCTTAAATATCTATCGCGAAGACCCATTGGTTCAGACCATCGCTGAGCAATTGAAACCAAATGAAGAAAAGCACATTCGGTTAAAAGGGTTGATAGGTTCTCTTGATGCCATCTTGGCAGCAGCCGTTTTCCAAATCAATAAGCAAACCATGATCATGGTAATGCACGATAAGGAAGAGGCAGCCTATTTTCAAAATGACTTACAAAACTTGTTAGGAGAAAAAGAGGTTTTGCTTTTTCCAACATCTTATAAGAGGCCTTATCAGTTTGATGAAACGGAAAATGCAAACATTCTCATGCGCGCAGAAATTCTCAACCGCATCAACCATAAGTCTTCATCTGGAGAGCTTATTGTGACTTATCCCGAAGCCCTAACAGAAAAGGTAATTAACAAAAAAGCACTTGCCACCAATACTTTCAGCACCAAATTGGGTGAAAAGATTGATGTTGAGTTCTTAACAGAACTACTCCAAACTTTCGGGTTCGAACCGACTGACTTTGTTTATGAAGCCGGTCAATTCTCCGTAAGAGGAGGAATAATCGATGTTTTTTCATACGCACATGATCTACCATATAGAATTGAGCTTTTCGGCAACGAAGTTGATAGTATCAGAACCTTTGACCCGGTAAGCCAGCTGAGCCAAGAGACAGTCAAGCAGATCAACATTATACCCAATGTTCAGACAAAGCTTCTGGAAGAGACCAGACAGAGCTTTTTGGAGTTTGTTCCTAAAAACTCGAAGATCTGGTTCAAAGATTACCAACAAACTTTAGACATCATTGATAAGTACTTCTCCAAAGCAACCGACAACTTTGACGATGTACTTTCCGCAACCGATGTTCAAGTAATGCTCAGCCCTAATGAGCTTTTCGAAACCTCCGAAACCTTTGTTGAGAAACTAAACTTCTATGGTCAAGTAGAATTTGGGAATCGCTTTTATATTGATGCATCATTCGAACACCAATTTGACGTTGAAGCGCAGCCCTCTTTCAATAAAAACTTCGATCTCATTGTAGAGAATTTGAGCAATTGGCAGATTCAAAACATGAGTTTGGTTATAGCCGCAGAATCTCCAAGCCAAACAGATAGGTTAGAAACAATTTTCACAGAACTTGATCCAACAGTTAAGTTTCAACCTTTACAAATTGGTTTCAGAAAGGGCTTTATCGACAAAAACAGAGAGATGCTCGTTTATACAGATCATCAACTCTTTGATAGATTCCATAAATACAAGACCAAGACCAAACATTCAAAATCAAAAGCACTCACTTTAAAGGAATTAAGGTCGTTATCCACTGGTGATTATGTAACACACATCGACCATGGTATTGGCCGATTTGCCGGACTGGAAAAAGTAGATGTCAATGGAAAAATGCAAGAGTCAATTAGGCTCGTCTACAGAGATGACGATTTGCTCTATTTAAGTATCCATTCACTTCATAAAATATCTAAATACAGCGGTAAAGAGGGCGAGCCACCATCAATGAGTAAGCTAGGTTCTCAAGAGTGGGAGAACAAAAAGAAAAAAGTAAGAGGCAAAGTTAAAGACATTGCCAAAGACCTTATCAACCTTTATGCAAAGAGGAAAAATGCGCCTGGTTTCGCTTTTTCAGATGATGGGTTTATGCAGGCTGAACTCGAATCTTCCTTTCTTTATGAAGATACACCAGACCAAGCCAAGGCGACCGAAGATGTAAAAGCAGATATGCAATTACCTCACCCAATGGACCGTCTAGTCTGTGGTGACGTTGGTTTTGGTAAGACTGAAGTAGCCATAAGAGCTGCATTTAAAGCTGCAGTGAATGGAAAACAAGTGGCAGTACTTGTGCCAACAACTATTTTGGCAATGCAGCACTTTCGAACCTTCTCAGAAAGGCTTTCCAACTTCCCGATCAAGGTCGAATACATCAATAGATTCAAGACTACAAAGCAGATCAAAGAAACCTTGGCAAGAGTTAAATCTGGTCAGACGGAGATTCTTGTAGGAACGCATAGGATTGTTAACAAAGACGTTGAATTCAAGGACCTGGGCCTTTTAATCATAGATGAGGAGCAAAAGTTCGGAGTTCGTGTGAAAGACAAACTCAAAGAATTTAAAGTCAATGTAGATGTTTTAACGCTTACCGCGACACCTATCCCGAGAACCTTACACTTCTCGTTAATGGGTGCGAGAGACCTGAGCGTAATAGCTACTCCTCCTCCAAATAGGCAACCTGTTACCACGGAGCTGCATACGCTAAACGAAAATTTGATTCGAGATGCCGTAAGCTTTGAGCTCAAAAGAGGTGGCCAGGTATTCTTTGTTCACAATAGAATCAATGATATCGAGCAAGTGGGTAATATAATTCTTCGCTTAGTGCCTGATGCAAGGATAGGTGTTGCCCATGGGCAAATGGACGGACCTTCTCTTGAAAAACGCATGGTAAAATTCATTGAGGGGGAATATGATGTATTGATATCAACAAATATCATTGAATCAGGCTTGGACATACCTAATGCGAACACCATCATCATCAACCACGCACATATGTTTGGCCTATCTGATCTACACCAGATGCGAGGCCGAGTGGGACGTTCAAATAGAAAGGCCTTCTGCTATTTGCTCACACCGCCAACAATTGGTTTAAGTTCAGACTCAAGAAAAAGACTCAGTGCACTTGAGGAGTTTTCAGACCTAGGCGATGGCTTTAAAGTAGCCATGAGAGACCTTGACATAAGAGGAGCAGGGAATTTACTTGGAGCAGAACAAAGTGGTTTTATCACAGATCTTGGTTTTGATGTTTACCACAAAATCTTAGATGATGCTGTTCAAGAGTTAAAAGAGACTGAGTTTGCAGAGCTTTTCAAAACTGACTTGGTCAAAGAAGCAGCCAAAGCGGTTACACAAGACACAACAATAGAAACAGATTTGGAAATTCTAATTCCAGATGACTATGTGTCCAATATCTCTGAAAGGCTAAACCTTTATTCTAAACTCGACAACGTAAAAAATGAGGAAAAACTTGAGCAATTCACTCAAGAATTGGTAGATAGATTTGGTCCTAAGCCAGACTCTGTAGATCAGCTTATCAAAACTGTAAGACTAAGGTGGCTGGGGGAGAAGCTAGGTTTTGAAAAAGTGCTGCTCAAGAATGGCAATATGAAATGCTACTTCGTTCCATCTGACAATGAAAAATACTTCCAATCTCCTGTTTTTGGGCGTGTTCTAGCCTTTGTCCAAGGCAATTCTAAGCGCTGTAAAATGAAGGAATATAAGACAAGGCTGATCCTTACAGTTCAGGAAGTACTAACTGTACAAGAAGGAATTGATTTACTTGAGAGAGTTTAAAGAGTCCAATTCCAGAGCAAAAGACTCTGTTTCTTCCAAGTAAGTACGGATGGCACTGCTGACCAAACGCAATTGAAATTGATATTCTCTAAGCTTAGCAATGAAAATCTCTGAAGCCATATCACTTCTGACACTGTTCATGTCAGCCATAACATTAAAAGTTTCTTTGGCCTTCTCCTCGTAAAAAGCTTGTGTTTTGTAGACAGCTGAGAGACGCATATTGGTTGAATTAGGCAAAAAGGCCATACTCTCGTTGATTTTAGCAACTTCCAAAGCCGCTGTATTTAAAATTAACAGCGTAAATCCTAAGGACAGTTCATCGGTTTCTCCAGCATCGATCTTATCAACATATAGATCAATACTTCTCAAATCAGCATTGATATGCGTTGAGTCATTTAATAAGCTTTCTCTATTGTCAACGATCTCTTCTAAAATGTTCCCATATGAGACCTTAGCCTCTTTTTTGTTCAAATAGTTCTGCCTAGCCTCTGTTAAGGTCATTGCTAAAATGACTGCAATGACAATGGAAAGAAATTCAAATATGGCTCTGCGCGTATTTATCTTCATCAGAAACTCATGATGTCCTTAAACTTCAAGGTTTGTCTTCTTGAAACATCTATTTCTTCACCTCCTTTTAAATAGATCCTCAAACTACCGCTAAACCAAGGCTCAATGCGCTCGATCCACTTGAGGTTGATAATTTGCTGTCGATTTGCCCTAAAGAAGGTTTTATCGTCAAGACGAGACTCAAGATAATTGAGCGTTCGAGTGATCATTGGTTTAGAATTATCGAAATAGACGGTTGTATAATTACCACTTACTTCGAACAGCCTGATCTCGGAAAGCTGAACAAACCAACACTTTTCTCCATCTTTCACGAAGACCTGATCGTTGATGGTCAACTTATCATCTTCATTCTCTGCCTGTTCTTTCTTCTTTTGAATTTTATCGAAAACCTTAGCAACAGCCCCCGCAAGTCTTTCTTTTTGCACTGGCTTAACCAAATAGTCGAGTGCATTGTATTCAAAAGCCTTGAGCGCATGCTCATCGTAGGCTGTTGAGAAAATCACCTCAGGTACGCTTTCCAACTCCTCTAGTAATTGAAAGCCGTTTTTACCTGGCATTTGAATATCAAGAAAGATCAAATCAGGTTTGAGTTCAACAACTTTTTCCAAAGCTTCATCTACGCTCGCTGCCTCTCCTGCGATCTGAACTTTGTCAAATTCCTTCAACAACCTCTTTAATTCATTTCTCGCCAATCGCGAATCATCTACTACTAAAGTCTTCATAAGCTTTTGTCTTCAAGTGGTATTTTAATGGAAGCACAAACCATGTGCTCGTTTAGGTTCTCAACATTTAAGGTAGCCTTCTGACCATATAACAATCTCAAACGCTCTCTAGAGTTATTAATACCAATTCCTCTTCTATTGTTCTTGCTGGTCTTGGTTTTTAGCTGACCTGTGTTTTTTACATAAATATTCAAATACTCGTGATTGAGTTTTGACTCAACTATGATCTCGCCTCCGTTTGGCAATTCATTAATACTATGTTTAATAGCATTTTCAACCAAAGTTTGCACGATCATCGGAGGAACCTCAATTTCATTAGCGCCCTTATCGAGATCAAAATGATAATTAAGACGCTCTTCTAACTGAATAGCCTCGAGGTTTAGGTAATCCTTAACAACGGCTAATTCCTTATCTAAACTAACTTTTTCAAACTGATCGAATTGAATTGAGAAACGCAAAAGGTCAGAAAGGTGAGTGATAGAATCTCGAGCTCTGTCAGAATCTTCTATGACCAAAGAACGGATGTTGTTCAAACTGTTGAATATAAAATGAGGGTTGATCTGTGCTTTAAGAGCACTTAACTCAGCGTCTTTTACAGAAGCTGATAGTTTCCATTTTTCGATTTCAACTTCGCGGGCTCGCTGTAAATATTGATAAGCGAAATACAATGCAGACCAAGAGACAAAGTATACCCCAAAGCTTACTAAAAAGCTGAGCAGTGAAATAAATATCTTACTAGGTGTAAACTGGGCTAGGGTAGCCTCACTAATTTTCTTTTGCATCTCAGGATCGATACCATCTATTTGTGGTGGTCCAAATATGGTTTGCAAAAAATCCGGGTTCGCCTTCATTGCAATTGAGAAGACGGCTACGATTACCATGATACTTAAAATACCCTGAACGGCTCCTTGAATGATTGAGGCAAATAATACGCGTACAACAAGCTTTGGGATCTTAAGTGTTTTCCAATTCTTCTTTTTGACGTATAGTCTGTACAAATGACTGACCAGTACTCCTATAAAAATGAATATTACATTGGCCAGAATTGCCAAGCCAGGGGGAATCAGCATCACCATAGCAAAAAAGGAGGTGATCATCAGACCAGTCCATCCTCCAAATTGCAAAAGCCAATACAGCCTATTCTTATTCATGGAGCAAAAGAATTTAAAATCAAACAAACATCCTCTGAAAGAGTAATAAGTGGTGAATAAGACGGATTAACAGTTCATTCTACATACAAGGTTTCGAAGATGATCATGCTTCTGTTTAAATTAAGCCTTAACCGTAAAATAACATAGCTTAATATTCGTTTCTGAAAAACATACGAACTTTGTGAAACTGCGCTTTAAATGTATATTAGCGGGTTATTACACCTAAACAGGACTTAAACGTTGAAAATGAGGAACCTCAACTTACCTATAAAATCGTTATTAGCAGGCAGCCTTTTGGTGTTTGCTATGAGCTCGTGCAAATTGTTGGGTATTGGTGGCAAAGGAAATACCGATACAAAGACGGGAGCGGAATACGCTACTGACAAAGATTTGCTAGGCTACAGACCTTACAACGAGCAAGAATTACCATCGCCTCCAGGCATGGTTTTCGTTCAGGGAGGAAGAACCGTTTTAGGTTCATATGAACAAGACCTTTATGGTTCTCGAGATAATATCGAAAGAACTGTAACAGTAAACTCATTCTTCATGGACGAAACTGAGGTAACCAACTCCAACTGGAAAACTTATGTTCATCACCAGTTTAATCCACAGGATCTACCATTGCCGAAAAACATCGAGGTAATGGACCCTTATGATGATGAAAATAAGCCTCAACCAGCACCAGGATCACAGATTGCTGTTGAGCCAGGCCCAAATCCTGATTTGGTATTCAAAGCAGATACCACTAACAAAAGAGGACAAAATAAAAGCGACTTGGTACCCAATGATAATGTTTGGGAATCACAGTTTGCTTTCAATTCAGTTTATGCAAAAAATTACTACAGTAACCCAGGCTTTAATAATTACCCTGTTGTAGGGGTAACTTGGAGACAGGTAGAAGATTACTGTAAATGGAGAACCGACTTCGTAAACCTCGGTTTGATCATGGAAATCGATATTGAAGATCTTCCAGAAGATTTCAGAAATAAGTTCTTTAGAGTGACTCAAGGAGAGGAGTTTGTTCTAGCTCAAGGAAATAATAACCCTTCTTTTGGTACGCCTGCAGATCCTTATGATGACAGCGACTTGAGAGGTCAACAGAATAATCAACCTGTGGTGCAAAACCCTCAACAAGCGGGTATAGCTGATGAACAGTTCATTACCATTGAAAACTTTTATCAATGGCAATTATTGGTCGTTGAATACCTCAACGAAGAAGCCAATGAAACTAAATTTATTGAGCAAGGTATTTATCTACCAGACTTTAGGTTGCCAAACGAAGCCGAGTGGGAATATGCTGCTAAGGCAACAATCGGTACGGTCTACTTAGATGAGAACGAAGAGTATGGTAGAATTTACCCTTGGGATGGCCGAAGCACTAGAAACCCTTATGGTAAGTCGAGGGGCGAGTTCTTGGCCAATTTCAAAAGAGGCAGAGGTGACTATGGTGGAATTGCCGGTGGTGTTAACAACGATGGCGATGTTCTACCGCAGGAAGTAGGTCAAAAAGAAGCCAATGATTTTAACCTCTTCAACATGGCTGGAAATGTTAGTGAGTGGGTTTATGATACTTATCGACCATTAGCATTTTCTGAAATGGAAGATATGAATCCCGTAAGAAAAAGCCTGGGAGATACATTAGATACAAGTGACCCACAGTCTAATTACGGCTGGAATTCGACCATGACTAACCCTAATAAAGTAGGGGTTGTCAGACCAACAGGTCAAAACAATAATTATCGATCTTTAGTGAATGACAGAGCCAAGGTATACAAAGGTGGTTCATGGAAAGATGTTGCTTATTGGATGGCTCCTGGAACTAGAAGATTCTTGGACATGGACCAAGCCACTAACACGATTGGTTTCCGTTGTGCGATGATATCTATTGGAACAAGCCAGTTGGATAGATCAAATGGTCTATTTGGAGGCAAATAGGAAGCATAAAAGACTTTTTATTAGGGGTGCCAACGGTACCCCTTTTTTATTGCGCTGCCCCAAGTACAAGCAAGCTAGTGCTCTTGGGTTTTGCGCTTTCTATAGTTTCAGCACATGCTATAAGTGTAGAACCCGTGGTTAGAATATCATCTACAAGCAAAACACGCTTTCCCTCAATTATTGGAAAAGCTAACTCATTGAGCCGATAAGTATTTTTAAGCGCTTTTATTCTATCAATTTTTCCAAGACGAGTAAGAGATTTATTAGCAACAATGCGCTCAATTAGGTCTGTTCTTAATTGGGCGCCTATCAATGAATTAAGGCCTTTTGCTATTTCTTCTGACTGATTGTAACCGCGCCTTTTCCTTTTTGATTTATGCAATGGAACAGGCAAAATCAAATCAAAATTGAGTTTTACTTTTTCTTCCTTTAATTGATAAGCGTACCACCTGCCTAGCATCTCGCCTAATTCAGGTCTGTTTTGATATTTGAGGAAATGAATTACACGCTGAAATTTGCTTCCCTTGTGGAAGAAACAATACACTAGTAGCTGATTAATTTGAATGATGTTTTGAAACTTTTCGCACAAAGAATCAATTTGCATCTTATGATTGCCTGTTTTTGGTAAATCATAGCGACATTTAACACAAATATGAGAAACCCCTTTTGGCAAGGGTGAAGTACAGCTGATACAAAGTTCTGGATAGAACAGGGAGATAAAGTCAGCTAGGTATTCTTTAATTATCATATCAATAAAGTTCATAATTTAATGAGTATAGTTCAAGAATTTAATGATTATAGATCTCAGATGAATGAGAAAATACTGGATAACAATAATCTAGTAATCAAAAGAATATTCAACCTAGACACAAATGCCTTTAACGAAGGTGCGCTTGACATCAAAACTAAAGAGCTTCTAGGGCTCGCCTGCTCCATGGTTTTGCGTTGCGATGATTGTGTGAAGTATCACCTGGGTAAATGTCAAGAAGTAGGTATTACTAAAGAACAAGTCTACGAGGCCTTTGCAATTGCGAACTTAATTGGTGGAACCATTGTAATTCCTCACCTAAGAAGAGCAGCAGAGTATTGGGATGAACTAGAAGCACAAGTTTAATGTATAAAAAAGACCTTTCTCTTCAAGTAAGGTGGGTAAAGTTGTTGAAACATTTGGGTGAACAAATTGGTAAAAGACCCAAAGATTTGAATGCCGTATTATTTCTCATTGGCGTACAAGAGCTAGGTGAGGGAAAGAGAGTTTTTAGTAAAGAAGAAAAGCAAGACTTAATGCATATCGCCATATGCAAGGTCTTAAGCATCTCTGGATATTATGAACTTGCTGGAAAAGATGAAGAGGGGTGGCCACATTGGAAACCATTAAAAAAACTTCCACATTTTGATCTTCTAGATCAAGAAAAGCTCCTTAAAATGAACGTGCTGGATTATTTTGAACAAGAATATAACCTCGTATTTGAACCATGAAGATTATCTCTTACAACGTTAATGGTATAAGAGCAGCACTAAACAAGGGGTTTGCAAGTTGGCTAAAGGCAGAAAACCCAGATATCCTTTGCCTGCAAGAGCTTAAAGCACTTCCTGAACAAGTGCCAGACTTCTATTCTGAATTAGGCTATAGCATGTATTGGGAAACAGCCGATAAAAAAGGCTATAGCGGTGTCGCCATACTGTCCAAAAAAGAGCCAATTAGAGTAAGCAACGGTTGCGGAAATGAAGTTTATGACAGCGAGGGTCGAGTAATAAGGGCTGATTATGAAGGTTTTTCGGTGATGTGCGTTTACATGCCAAGTGGCACTTCTGGAGACATTCGTCAAGACTTTAAATACGAATGGTTGGATTTCTTTTATGGTTATGCGCAAGAAATACGAAAAGACCAGCCCAACCTTGTGATCTGTGGTGATTATAACATCGCACATAAGGAAATTGACATTCACAACCCTGTTTCGAATAAGAAGTCCTCAGGATTTTTACCAGAAGAACGCGCTTGGCTTACCAAGTTCATGGAGAGTGGGTTTGTAGATACATTCCGAAAATTTAATGATCAACCTCACGAATATTCATGGTGGAGCTATAGAGCAAATTCCAGGGCGAATAACAAGGGGTGGAGAATTGATTATCTAATGGCCACTTCGGAAATGGAAGACAAGCTGACTTCTGGAAGTATTTTGCAAGAGGTAAGACACTCTGATCACTGCCCTATTTGCCTAGAAATTGAATGATTACTCGTATATTCCTCAGTAAATCAAAAACATAGCAATCTTTAAAGCAGATACTTCGTATAGCAATTAGAAGAACACTGTTTATGGGAATAAAGTCGCAGCTTAAAGCATACAAACAAAAGTACTATCTCAACAAGGCGATTAGGGGTGGTGCGTTATGGTTTGCTGCATTTCTATCCTTTTTTCTCTTGATCAATGCCGTTGAATTTGGAGCTCGCTTAAATGAGGTTGGTAGGACCATACTCTTTTTCACCTTTTTGAGCACAGCAGGAATTAGCGCTCATTTCCTTTTTATCAAATTTCTAATCCTCAGAGTAAAGAGTGATAACCAGATTTCAAATGAAGAAATAGCTAAAGATATCGGAAAGCACTTTCCTGACATCTCTGATAGGCTTATTAACCTCCTTCAACTTGAAAAATTAAGTCAAACAGACAATGAGCTGCTTTCTGCCAGTATTGAACAAAAAACAAAGCAGATCATCCACATTCCTTTTGTAAGTGCCATTGATCTAGGTAAGAATAAAAAATACTTGAAATATGTTGCTCCACCATTAGTAGCAATTCTTTTAGCACTTGTTTTTATACCCCAACTCATCACAAAGAGTACAGAACGCATCATTAATTTCAATACTGCTTATATTCCTGAAGCCCCTTTTAGTTTTCAATTAGAAAATAAAGAGTTAATTGGCTTTACTAACGAATCCTACACGCTCGATATATTAACAGTTGGAAATTCCATTCCTGAAAATGTATTTCTAGATATAAATGGTAGAAAAGCGAAGGCGCGCAATAAGGGAAATGGCAGCTTCAGTTATACCTTTGATAGACTTTCTAGCGACTTCAGTTTTGTCATTGAAGGGTCGGGTATTACATCTGAAAATTATGAACTTACAGTTGTTGACAGGCCAACATTGGAGTCTTTCCAAATAGAGTTAGACTTTCCAAAACATACTTTCTTAGCAAAAGAGCGAATACAAAACTCAGGTAACCTGAAAATACCTGAGGGAACAAATATTAAGTGGACGCTTAACGTAGATAATGCTGAAAATGTGGACATCCTAATCGGCACCAATGCTTTACCATTTAATATGAATGATGGCGTTTACACATTTGACAGTGTCTTCGCGAAACCCACACCATACAAATTAGCGCTAGAGAATAGCTATACAACGAATAAAGACTCGCTTAACTTTTCTATTGAGGTCATAAAAGACCAATACCCAAAAATTTCTTTGGAGCAATATCAAGACACAGTGTTGTACAAGGATATTGTCTTTGCCGGTCAAATTACTGACGACTATGGATTTAATAGCCTTCGCTTGCGCTATGCATATGAGGGAGCCGAAGATTTTGAGGTATCAAAAATTACGATTGAGCCAAGCCTGAAAGATCAGACTTATTATTACGTTTTTAGACTAGATAGCGCCTATGTCAAAGCTGGTGGAGAACTCAAATACTATCTAGAAGTAATTGATAATGACAGAGTTAATGGTTTTAAGAGAAGTAAAACCGGAACATACTCGTTCAAAATACCTACTAAAGAAGAAATAGCCGATGAAATTGAAGAAGGAAACCAACAAGTAGAGGCAGAGATCAATAAAACACTCAATGATGCAAAAGAGCTTCAACAAAGTATTGAAGAACTAGATGAAAGACTCAAAACCAAAAAGGAGCTGGACTGGCAAGATGAAAAACTCATGAATGATATTCTCAAGCAGAAAGAAGAATTGAGTGAAAAGCTTGAGCAATTGAAAAAAGAGAACCAGCAAAACAATGATAAGCAGAATCAATTTTCTCCACAAAGCGATGAGATTCAGCAAAAGATGGAACAGCTTCAAGAGATCATGGATAATGTTCTTGATGAAGAAACAAAGAAGCTCTATGATGAATTGCGAGAGTTAATGGAGGAACAGTCTGATATTGAAGAGTTTAGAGATCAGATCGAAGAAATGAAGAACAATGGGCAGAACCTTGAGGAAAACCTTGAGCGTACGCTTGAACTATTTAAAAAGCTGCAGTTTGACATGAAGCTTGAGCAAAACATAGAACAACTTCAGGAAGAAATTGATGATCAAGAACAGCTAAATGAAGACACTGAAAATGGCAGTAAGAGTAATGAAGAACTAGCTCAGGAACAGCAAAAAGAACAAGAGGACTTAGAGAAGCTCAAGGAACAATTAGAAAAACTCAACGAGCTAAATCAAGATCGAAAAAACCCAGATGCGCTTCCTGAAGATTTAAAAGAAGAACTCGAGGAAGTTCAAGAAGAGCAAAAAGAAGCACAAGAAGAGTTAGAGAAAGAAAACCAAGAATCATCCGAGAAGAACGAAGAAGAAGGAGGGGAAGAAAGTTCAGGCAATGAAGAACAGAAACAACAACAATCTCAAAATAATAGCAAAGCCAGCCAAGCACAACAACGTGCAACACAAAAAATGAAAGAGGTCAAGGAGAGTCTGGAGAATATGCAAAGTGCCGGGCAAATGGAACAACAGATGGAAAACATCGACAATCTCCGAGATCTTGTGGACAATTTGGTTACCCTATCTTTTAATCAAGAGAACCTCATGAAAGAGTTCGAAGATATAAGACAGAGTGACCCCAGGTTTGTTGAACTGTCTCAAGAACAACTCAAGCTACAAGATGACTCCAAAATTGTACAAGACAGCCTGATAGCATTAAGCCAGCGGGTGTTTCAAATCAGTTCTTTTGTGATGAAAGAACTTGGTGAAATGAATCTACAAATGGAAGGGACAGTTGAAGCACTTAAGGAGAAGAGAATTAGCCAAGCCGTTGGTAAACAACAGTTTACGATGACATCTATCAATAATTTAGCTTTGCTGCTAGATGATATCCTCCAAAATATGCAAGAGCAAATGGCCAATGCTATGGGTGGGGGGCAGCAGAATGGAAGCATGAAAAATATGCCTATGAGTGGGCTCAGTGAACTTCAAAAACAGCTGAGTGAACAGATTAAAGAATTAAAAAGAAGTGGTAAATCAGGCAGAGCACTATCTGAGGAATTAGCAAAAATGGCAGCTCAACAAGAGCGCTTAAGAAATGCGCTAGAAAACTTTGAAACTGGATTGGACGGAAATAAATTAGGTGAGAAGATTGATCGTCTTATAGAACAAATGGAAATGAATGAGATGGATCTTCTAAACAAGAACATTTCAGACGAAACCATTGAAAGGCAAAGAGAAATCCTCACAAGGATGCTAGATGCCGAAAACGCAGTTCAGCAGCGTGGAGAAGAAGAAAAACGCGAAGCGCAAACAGCCAGAGAATATGACCTTTCAGTACCTGAAAGCATGTTGGAGTATCTAAAACAAAAAGAAAAAGAAGTGGAGTTATTAAGGACAATACCTACAAAACTCAACCCTTACTATAAAAAAGAAACCAATAAATACTTCAACAAGATCAAGAATAAGGATTAATTGCAATAATGAATAGCATCAGTATAGAAATACCATCATTAGCTGAAAACATAAGAATTGTAGAAAGCTTTGTTGACAATGCGAAAGACAAGTACAGTCTTAATGATGATGTATATGGTAACATCATGATCGCTGTTGTAGAATCTGTTAATAATGCCATTTTACATGGCAACGGTGGAGACAAGAGCAAACTCGTTACACTTACTGCTATTCTCAATGAGCAACAAATTTCCTTCACTGTGGAAGATCAAGGACAAGGCTTTGATCAAAACAATTTACCTGATCCAACAGCCCCAGAAAATGTTTCTAACCCAGGAGGTAGAGGTATTTTCCTAATGAAGCATCTCGCAGATGAGGTCAACTTTAGTGAAGAAGGCCGCAAAGTAGAACTTACATTCTACATAGATTAAGATGAACCCCATACAGTTTTTTGTAGAAGACCTTTCTTTTGATTTAAAGAAGAAAAAGAAACTCAGGTCTTGGATTAAGGATATTGCTGAAAAATTTCAAGTCGAAATCGATCAACTGAACTACATCTACTGTTCAGACAACTATTTATTAGAAGTAAACCAAACATACCTTCAGCACGACTATTACACAGACATCATAACATTCGATCAGAGCGAAGGAGAAGGACCAATTGAAGCCGACATCTTCATATCAATAGACAGGATTAAGGAGAATGCAAAAGAAAACAATCACCAGTGGCAAACAGAACTACATCGCGTTATGGCCCATGGACTACTTCATTTAATTGGTTTTGATGACAAAACTGATGAGCAAAAACAGATCATGAGAAAAACAGAAGATGACTGCTTATCTTTGCTGCCTGATTAAGGACTGTTCCACGTGGAACTTTTTCACTTAATCGATTCTTTATGTTTCACGTGAAACACATTGGTCATGTATCCAAAGTATGATGTAATAGTAGTGGGGGCGGGACATGCCGGATGCGAAGCAGCAAATGCGGCAGCTAAAATGGGATCAAAGGTTTTGTTGATCACCATGAACATGAACACAATCGCTCAAATGAGTTGTAACCCAGCTATGGGTGGCGTTGCAAAAGGTCAAATTGTTCGAGAGATCGATGCCCTAGGTGGCATGTCTGGTATTATCTCCGATAAATCCATGATACAATTCCGAATGCTAAACCGTTCTAAAGGACCAGCTATGTGGAGTCCGAGGACTCAAAACGATAGAATGCGTTTTGCCGAAGAGTGGAGAATGGCTTTAGAGTCCAACCCGAACGTAGACTTTTGGCAAGAAATGGTCAATGGCTTTCTCATAGAAGGAGATAAGGTAGTCGGTGTAACCACTGGAATGGGATTAGAATTCAAAGCCAAAGTTGTAATCGTGACATCTGGCACATTTCTTAATGGAGTCATTCATATAGGAGAAAAGCAATTTGGCGGAGGTCGTACAGGGGAAAGAGCCTCAACCGGTATCACGGAACAACTCGAAACCTTTGGCTTTGAGTCCGGCAGAATGAAAACGGGTACACCTCCAAGAGTAGATGGTAGAAGCCTTGACTATTCCAAAATGGAAGAACAAGCAGGTGATGAAGCACCATCGAAATTCTCATACAGTAACGAAACACATCCGCTTAAAGAACAAAGGAGCTGCCACATAACCTATACAAATGAGGAAGTCCATGATATACTAGCCACTGGCTTTGATAGATCCCCAATGTTCAATGGAGCTATTCAAGGTATTGGGCCCCGCTATTGTCCATCCATTGAAGATAAAATCAATAGGTTTGCAGAAAGAAATCGCCACCAGATCTTTGTAGAACCTGAAGGTTGGAATACTGTTGAAATATACGTTAATGGCTTCTCCACCTCTCTTCCAGAAGATGTTCAATACAAAGCCATGAGGAAAATCAAAGGCTTTGAAAATGCCAAAATGTTCAGACCAGGTTATGCCATTGAGTATGATTACTTCCCCCCTACACAGCTCAATCATACCTTAGAGACTAAGGTCATCGAAAACCTATTCTTTGCAGGGCAAATAAATGGAACAACAGGATACGAAGAAGCGGGCTCACAAGGACTCATTGCTGGCATCAACGCGCACCTGAAAATTACCGGCCAACCTGAGTTTACACTAAAAAGATCTGAAGCTTATATAGGCGTACTCATCGATGACCTGATCAATAAGGGTACAGAAGAACCTTATCGCATGTTTACATCAAGAGCAGAACATAGAATTCTCCTAAGACAAGACAATGCAGACCTTAGATTAACACAAAGAGGTCATCACATAGGTTTAGCTAGTAAACAAAGGCTAGATAACTCTATAGAGAAAAAGCGTCAAATAGACCAGCTAAGGAATGATCTAAACCAGAAGAAAGTTGATCCAACAATAGTCAACCCGTTCCTTGAGAATCAGAATACCGCAACTATTCAACACAGGACTACCCTTAACAAACTGGTCAAGCGACCCCAAGTACACGTGGCAGACTTGTCGAACATTAGTGCTGAAACAGCGGAATATTTCAATCAATACGAGGCAGATATTATCGAACAAGCGGACATTCATATCAAATATGAAGACTACATTGAGAAGGAAGAAAAGCTTGCACAGAAAATGCTTGAATTAGAAGACTTAGCAATCAAGACTGACATGGATTTCGATCAGATCAAAGCACTTTCTTCAGAAGGTAGAGAAAAACTAAAAAAACAAAGGCCAAAGACTATCGGTCAAGCGTCTCGAATAAGTGGTATCTCACCGGCAGATATCTCAGTATTAATGGTCTTTATGGGCAGATGATGGAAAAATTAAGCCAATGTCCCATTTGCTATTCCGATCAGCTCAAAATCTTGTATGAAATACCTGATCACTTCGGAGATAAAGAATTATTTCAGCTAAGCAGATGTAACAATTGTCAAACATTGCTGACCAATCCTAGGCCTAACGAGATAAACATCACAAAGTACTATAAATCAAATACTTATGTGTCTCATGGGGACTCCAAGGGAGGACTATTTGACCTCCTATATAGATCAGTTCAGTACAACAACTTTAAATACAAAGAAAAGCTAGTACAGCGTTACAGCATCGGTAAAAATCTCCTGGACTATGGTTGCGGAGCAGGCCGTTTTATTCAATATTTAGACAAGCAAGGTTATACTGTTGAAGGTATAGAACCAGATTCTAGCGCCCGAGCACTCGCCTCTAAAACTGTACACGTCAAAGAAACAATTGACCAAGTACTTGAACAGTCATTCGATGTAATCACCTTATACCATGTACTAGAGCATGTGCATGAAATTGAAATCACATTGGGCAAGCTTAAATCAATACTCAGCAAGAACGGAACAATTCATCTAGCACTACCCAATTATGAATCATATGATGCCCAACATTATAAAGCATATTGGGCTGGGTACGATGTACCGCGACATCTTTATCACTTCAATCAAAGAAGTGTAGTTAAACTTGCAGAAACACATGGGTTTAAAGTTTTGGCTTCACATCCACTAAAGTTTGATAGCTATTATGTAAGCCTATTATCTGAACAATACAAAAAGTCTAAATTAGCATCTGTTAACGCTTTCTGGCATGGATATCGCTCGAACTATAAAGCTAGAAAGACAGGAGAGTATAGCAGTCTTATTTATATATTAACTCATTGATTATTAACAGATTAAATACTATTTTTCTTGTATTAGTACTATTCCTTACAAGCTGTGCAAGGATAAGTTCACCACAAGGCGGTCTTGAAGATTTACAAGCTCCTCAATTGGTCAGATCAGTACCTGACAACGGTCAAGTCAATTTTCAAGACCAAAAAATTCTATTGGTTTTTGATGAAATCGTTGCAACCAATCAAATTGAATCTAATTTGATCATAACTCCTAGACCTGAAGGATCATTCCGGACACGAAGCAATCGAAACACAGTAGAACTCACCTTTTCTGAGCCATTTGCAGATAGTACTACATATACCTTTAGCTTCGCAAACACTATTCAAGACGTAACTGCACAAAACCCAGCCGAAAACCTTTCTTTAAGTTTTTCTACTGGAACATATCTAGATTCCCTTCAAATATCAGGTCAAGTTCTTAACCTTTATGACCAGCTACCATCAGTAGAAACCACGGTCTCATTATTTGCAGCAAACGATAGCCTAAACGTCTTAAATGGCTCAGCGCAGTATTATGCCCGCACGGATTCAGCTGGCAAATATACCTTTCGAAACCTACCACCAAATGGCTACAGAGTATACGCCTTCCAAGACAAGAATAACAATAACAAAGCCGATTCAGATGGAGAGTTTTATGGGTTTTATCCGGATACAATCCAACTATCAGCTAACCAAGCAGGAGTCGATTTTACACTTCAAAAGCTCAGTACAAAAGAGTTAAGGTTACTTAGTTCAGGTCAATTCGGTAAATACTTTGAATTAACTTTTAATAAGGCAATTATAGATTTCGAGCCGTTGGATGATTATCAGTACACGTATAGCAAAAATGGTAACGACAAAATTCGATTTTATAAAACCAATGAACTTTACTCAGATACCACCCAGCTAATCTTCCAAGCAAAAGATTCAGTAGGTAATGTTCTCATAGATACAGCCGCCTATTACTTCATAGAATCAGATATCGAACCAGATAAATTTAAAGCTCAGTTAGAACCTAGCGAAGCACTTGTTAGACCCAGTGAAACAGTAAAGCTCATCTTCAATAAACCTATCTCACGTGTTTATTATGACAGCATTCAATATAGTCTTGACAGCTTAAACGTTTTTCCGATACCCCAAGAAAACATTATCTCAGAGGATTTTAACATGATCATCTCCTGGCCATTAGCCATTAAAGACTATGCGCCTCGACCTGATCAGAAGCTAACCCTTACCATTAAGAAGGGAGCATTCTTTTCAATTGAAGGAGATACGAGTTCTATAATCAAAAAGACATATGAAGCAGCCGTAATTGATGAAACTGCACAAATCTTCGGGAATGTCGCCAACGCTAATACCTACATCATAGTCCAACTACTCAATAGTAGAACATTGGAAGTTATCGAGGAGACAACAGAAAATACTTTCGAGTTTTCTTATCTCAATGCCGGATCCTACATGATCCGAGTGATTAATGATCTCAATGGCAATGGCGTCTGGGACACCGGAAACATTATCAAAAACGAAGTGCCAGAACCTGCTACATTCTATGTAGACCAGACATACAACACTCAATTAATTGAAGTCAGGAAGAACTGGGCAGTTGGTCCTTTGACGGTTAATCTACGTTGATAACTCGGTATAGAGTTGTGGACAAAAAATCTCTGGCGTGGACAATTTCTAAGCAGTCTAGAACAAACCGCTACTGTAGAAAACTCATAAAGTCAAAACTTATTTTTTAACATTTCATTCGAGAGTTATAAACGTTTATAACAATCATTCAAATTTATCCACTCTATCCTGAACTTATAAACAGATAATTATAACTATCTGATATCAAGTTCGTTTTAAAGTACTCGGCTGTGGATAATCAAGATTCTATCGACATTCATTCAACTGAAAGAAAACTGGATCTGTGCAAAACCCAGTTATCAACAAATCCACAGGCCTAATAAATAATGATAATATTTAATAATCTTAAATAATATAATATAGCTTAAAGGATTATGTGGATAAGGACTCTTTATGCTTTGGTCATTTTAGTGTTGTCAGTATCGGCTCTAGCTCAGAATACCGATCCAATTGCAGTGGCCAATGAGTACTATTATCAAGGGGATTATGAGAAGGCTAGAAAAGAATTTGAAAATCTGATTAGAAATAAAAGAAACATCCCCTTAGTCCACGATAACTATGTAAACCTACTCATAAGGGAAAAGGAATTTGATGTTGCTAAAAAGTATATAGACAAGGCAATTAAGACTTATCCTAAAAACTTCACTTATTCCATAGATCTGGGTATTGTATATGAAGGCCAAGGAGAGATACAGAAGGCGCAAAGCACTTATGAAGAAGTTATACAGCGCGTAACCACAGAGTCGGCTAATGAGAATAATTCAAATAAGGTCAGAATATTGGCTCAAGTGTTTTACGAAAAAAACCTAAGGGATTACTCATTGGCGACTTATCAGCAGGGTAGAGAGCGGTTTGGAAGAATGGATCTTTATGCGCTCGAATTAGCTAATGTGTATAGAGTACTCAATCAAAAGCAGAAAATGATTGGCGAGTACTTGAACTTTGCCAAAGCTCAGCCAGGTAATATCAATTATATTAAGAATAGTTTTCAGCGTTTATTAACTGAACCTAAAGATCTTGACACGCTTGAAATTACCCTGTATGATGTCATGCAAACCGAGGTGGGCAATCCCATATTCAACGATCTATTGATATGGACTCACCTGCAGCAGAAAAATTTTAGTGCTGCCCTCCGTCAGGCGAGAGCTTTAGATAGACGAACACAGAATGATGGTAAGAATATCATTAATGTGGGGATGATCGCTTTTCGTAATGAGGATTACAGAACAGCGGATAAAGCCTTTGCCTATATTATAGAAGATTTTTCTGAGAGTCCGAATGTCAGACTAGCTTCAAGGTATGCACTCTTGGCTAGAGAAGAAGTAATCAAATCTACATATCCTGTAGACAGAGCGGCAGTAAAGAATTTGATAGCAGACTATAATACCTACAGGTTAGAATCAAGAGATATTTACGCTGCTATGGAATCACAGAGGAGAGTAGCGCTTTTGCAGGCATTTCAGTTGAATGAAATAGATTCGGCTATTGTTACCCTAACTGAGTTAATACAGCAGCCTGTTGGTAAACACCGAGTTATAGCAGAATCTAAAATGGACCTTGCTGATATCTACCTACTAAATGAACAGCCATGGGAAAGCATATTACTCTATGGCCAGGTAGAAAGACAGTTTAAAGATGAACCCTTAGGTTATACGGCCAAATTGAAAAGTGCTAAGCTATCTTATTATAAGGGTGAGTTTGAATTAGCGCAAGGTCATTTGGATGTGCTAAAGCTGGCGACATCTAGAGAAATTGCAAATGATGCCTTAGAACTGAGTATTCTGATTAAGAATAATACAGTTTTCGACTCAACTGATATTGCCATGCAGCGTTATGCCAATATTGAATTAATGCTTTTTCAGAATCAAAAGACAGAAGCATTGGCTGCCATTGATTCCATGATCATAGATTTTGACGGACATACTTTGATAGATGAACTGCTCATGCTAAAGGCGCAAACATTAAGGGAACTTGGTGATTTTGAAAATGCTCTCGCTTCGCTCGAGATAATTAATACCTCGTACTATTATGACATTTTGGGTGATGACGCGTACTTTATGGCTGCTCAAATTCTGGATAGAGATCTGAATCGAACCGAAGAGGCAATGGAGCGATATGAACAGTTGCTTACTAAATTTCCCGGAAGCATCTTCGTGTCCGAATCTCGCCAGAGGTTCCGAGAATTAAGAGGCGACTTTAATAATTAATCAATTGGCCAAATCATTTAACAATTTGCGAGTGGGCAAGAAGTTTAAGCTTGTCAATTTCGGAGAATCCTCAGAGTTTGAAATACTCGATATTATGGCCAATGGCAACTGCAAACTCAAAGATGTTCATACCCTAGAACATTACGAACTTCACGACCTGATCCGATATGGAAAGGGTGAGGATTTTGATGTAATCGAGATTTAAGCTTAAAGGAATTTGATGAAGCTATAAAGACAAAATAATGCGCTTCACAAATAATGTTTTGTTAATCGTAACACATAGTCTATATTCATCGAAATTTATTTCGCGATAATGAATTTCAACCAACCAAACACTATACTACTACTAATCTTATCATTAGTATTAAACACCAGCTTTGCCCAAAGCGAATCACAAATTCGCTCCGAACTTCAAAAGCGTAATATTCGAACTTATGAAGATGTGCAGGCTGAGCTAAAAAGGCGAGGGATGACCGAGGGTGATGCCCGAAGGCAGGCAGCACTTTATGGTATTAATTATGATGAATATCTAAGAAAGTATATTATAAAAAATGAGCAAGATAGTAATGCAATAACTACTATTGATGCAGTGAGTGTTCAACCAGTTGATTATACAGCAGATTCACCCAATATAGCACCACAACCTGCGGCAGTTGTTGACGTAGAAGAACCTACTGATGAAGGTTTACCATTTTTCGGTTATTCCACCTTTAAAAGTAACCCATACTCGAATAATGAAGGCCTCGTAGGTAATATAGATCCTGGTTATTTGATTGGCCCGGGAGATGAACTAAGAATCTATCTTTGGGGAGATACCCAACAACAATTCCAGGGAACTGTCGATGTGAATGGAAATTTGTTTTTCCCTAATGCTGGTCAAGTATTCGTGGCGGGTTCGACATACGAAGGGCTTCAAGATAGAATTAGGAGATATTTAGAAAAATTTTATTCTGGTCTAAAGAAAGATGGAGATGAAAATATTTTCCTGGATGTGAGTTTGACTAAAATTAGACCAATTAGAATTGTGATGATGGGTGAAAGCGAAAAACCCGGATCTACAATGATAAATGCCTTTGCTACTACATTAAATTCTATTTATGCCAGCGGAGGCGTTAAAACGTCAGGATCTTTACGTGAAATAAGAGTTTTTAGAAATAACAAAATTTTATCTACAGTCGACTTATACGATTACCTCACAAAAGGTGCCCTTTCCGAAGATATTCGATTGATGAATAACGATGTGGTTTTCATTCCTGTTAGAATGAATTCAATTTCTATTTCTGGTGAGGTTAAAAGTCCAGGTATATTCGAATTGAAACCAAATGAGGGTTTGATGGATATTATTACTTTTGCTTCAGGATTAGAACCAACAGCATTTGTTGAAAATATTACAATCAGAAGAATAAAGGACTTTTCGCAAAGGGGAGGTGAAGACGACTTCCAAAGAGAGGTTATCACTATCGATTATGCTGATATGCTTAGTTCAAATACTAATTATGAATTAAAGGATGGTGATGAAATCATAGTTGGCAAAGTTCTAGATAAGATTGACAATCAAGTTACCATAGCTGGATCTGTTTTCAGACCAGGAGACTACCAAATTGAAGAGGTACCAACTTTATACGATTTATTGACTTCTTCTGGAGGCTTTAAACCCAATACTTATTTTGATAAGGTCGATTTATTCAGGTCTGATAGAAATGGTGATTTGAGGTTCAACTCATTTTCTTTGTCAGAAATTTTATCCGATCCAAACTCTGATCAAAATATAGCTTTACAGCCTGATGACTCTGTGAAGGTTTATGATAAATATGAGTTAAAAACAGAGGATATCGTTTCTATTGAGGGTTTCGTTGATGAACCAATAACAATGTTGTGGCGAGAGAATCTCTCAGTCTATGATCTTGTATATATGTCTGCGAATGTGGAAGATTTAGAGTACCGCAATAAAGTTCTTACATCTAGAGCTGATCTTTTGAGGTATGAGGAGGGAAATACGGATTATAGAGTTATTAAAATAAACCTTGATTCTATCCTGAATAAATATGAAAACGTTTCTCTTCATCCGAGAGATAAAGTTATTCTGTACTCGAAGGAAATCAACCAGTACTTAAATACTTATGTCACCATTAGAGGTGCTGTTCAGAATGAAGGTCAGTTCGAATTGACTCAAGAAATGCACGTTGAAGATTTGGTGCTAAGATCTGGTGGTTTTTTGAGAAAATCCCTGAAAGACTCGGTGACGGTTTCAAGAGAGAGTTTCGACTTCTCTGGTAATAAAATTTCAGAAATAATCTATGTTCCCTTAGACCAAGATTATTTACTAGGTAAAATCAGTGAGCCAGAAGGAAGTTTTGTTCTCCAGCATAACGATTTCGTATCAGTCGATTTGATTCCAGGTTCTTCGGAACAGCGAGAAATAATGGTGGCGGGTGAGATCAAATTTCCCGGTATATATTTAATGAATAGCAAAAGTGAGACGTTGACAGATCTTATATCAAGAGCTGGTGGTTTTTCTCCAAACACCTATATACCAGGTGGAAGAGTATTCCGTGCGGGTCAACAAATTGCTATAGATTTCGACAAACTTTATAATGGCAATAAGGATAAATTTGATATCATCCTTCAAGACAAAGACAGCGTATATTTTCCTGAAACTACCTATGTTGTTCAATTAACAGGAGAGGTAGCAAACCCAAGTTTTCAAAAGTATATCGAGGGCCAAAGGCTAAAAACATATTTAAAGGCTGCAGGTGGTAAAACGAAAAATGGGAGAAGAACTTATGTAACCCAACCAAACGGTTTTACCTACAAGAAATCATTGTTTAGAAACCCAGTGGTGTTAGATGGTGCAACGATAACTGTTGTACCAAAACCTGAGAAGAAGCCAAATCCGAATAGCGGTAAATGGCTCGAGACTTTTGGTATAGTCATGGGTATTATAAGCTCTGCAGCAATTAGTATCGCTGTGATTCAGAACTAGAATAACTCAATTCTAAAATTCAAAATTCTTGTCAATCCTAAAGTAGCCAATGTAAAAATTTACTCTGCATGCATAATAAATTTAAAAAATAGTATGCATGCATAACAAATTATATTTACATTCGTAACCCTTTAAGGAGAATATGAAAAGAGAAGAAACGGTAGATCACCAAATAAAAAGCTGTTGGCACGCGATTCACAGAATGTACAATCAAGAGGCGGCCAAACATGACAGCACCACTTCTCAAGCATTTGTTGTTTTAAGTATCGACCCAAAAGAAGGTACACCTGCAACCAAGATCGCCCCAATGATGGGTATGGAATCTAGAAGCCTTACAAGAATGCTTAAGAATATGGAAGAAATGGGTGTGATCTACAAACAACAAGATCCACATGATGGAAGATCGGTAAGGATTTTCTTGACGGAGCTGGGTCAGGAAAAAAGAAGAATTTCAAAAGAAACTGTCATCAAATTTAATGATGTTGTTCAGCAATCGATTGCACCTGAAAAGTTGAAAACCTTCTTCGAAGTAGTAGTTAAGATAAACCAAATAATAGATCAAAAATCCATCTTTTAACATGAGTCGAAAGATCAAAAAAGTAGCGGTATTAGGATCAGGGGTGATGGGCTCAAGAATTGCCTGCCACTTCGCTAATATTGGAGTTGAAGTACTGTTGCTGGACATCGTACCAAGAGATTTGGCCGAAGACCAGAAGTCTAACCCTGCGGCTAGAAATAAGATAGTAAACGATGCATTGACCTTTGCATTAAAATCTAAGCCGTCACCGATTTATGACAAGAGCTTTGCCAAGCTAATCAAAACCGGAAATTTCGAAGACGATATGTCCAAGATCTCCGATGTTGATTGGATCATCGAAGTTGTTGTTGAGCGATTAGATATCAAGAAGATCGTTTTTGAGCAGGTTGAGAAATATAGAAAGCCAGGTACTCTTATCACTTCTAATACATCTGGTATTCCAATGCACATGATGTCTGAGGGTAGAAGTGAAGATTTCCAAAAGCACTTCTGCGGAACACACTTTTTCAACCCACCGAGGTATTTAAGATTATTAGAGATTATACCAGGCCCATCAACTGATCCGGAGATCATTGATTTCTTGATGCACTATGGTGACCTGTATCTTGGTAAGGAAACTGTGCTTTGTAAAGACACGCCTGCTTTCATTGCCAACCGTATTGGTATTTATGCAATCATGTCTGCAATGCACACCATTGAAGATATGGGCATGACCGTTGGTGAGGTAGATCGATTGACAGGTCCAATCATTGGACGTGCAAAATCGGCAACCTTCAGAACAATGGATGTCGTTGGTTTGGACACAACTGTAAATGTGGCCAACAACCTTTATGCAGGTCTTCCGAATGATGAGTCTAAAGAAGCTTTCATTCTGCCGAATATTGTCAAGACTGTTCATGAGAATGGTTGGTTTGGCGATAAGTCTGGTCAAGGCTATTTCAAGAAGACCAAAGACGAGAACGGCAAGCGCAAAATCTTGGAACTCGATTTGAAAACATTTGAATATGTTGAAAGAACACGTGCAAAGTTCAAAGCGCTTGAAGCTGTAAAAGATGTTGAGAGTTTAAAGGATAGAGTGAAGACGCTAGTCAATTTTGATGACAAGGCTGGTGAATTCTACAGAAAGACTTTTTATGACACATTCAAATATGTGACATATCGCATTCCAGAGATTTCTGATGAATTGTACAGAATAGATCAAGCTGTTTGTGCAGGTTTTGCATGGCAGATGGGTCCATTTGATACTTGGGACCTTCTGGGTGTCAGAAGTGTAGTTGAGCAAATGGAAAGCATGGATCTTAAGCCAGCTCAGTGGGTTTATGAGATGCTCGATGCTGGTCATGAATCATTTTATATTCTAGAAAACGGAATTAAAAAGTACTATGACATTCCTTCAAAGTCTTACAAGGTTATTCCTGGGACTGAGGACTTGGTGATCCTTGAGAATATCAGAGAAACCAATAAGGTTTGGGGTAATGCAGGCGCTTCTCTATTCGATATTGGAGATGGCGTATTGTGTTTGGAATTCCACACTAAAATGAATGCGATCGGTCAAGAAGTGATTGAAGGTATTGAGACAGCGATCTCAATGGCTGAAAAAGATTACAAAGGCCTAGTGATTGGTAATGAAGGAGAGAACTTCTCAGCAGGAGCTAACCTTGCCATGCTATTCATGTTTGCAGGTGACCAAGAGTTCGATGAGGTAAACTTGATGGTGGCTCAATTCCAGAATACAATGAAGAGAGCTAAGTTCTCTAGTATTCCGGTAGTTGCAGCACCTGCAGGCTTAACACTTGGTGGAGGGTGTGAATTATCACTTCACTGTGATGCCATTCAGGCACATGCAGAGACATATATCGGTCTGGTAGAAGTAGGTGTTGGTTTGATCCCTGGTGGTGGTGGAACCAAAGAGCTTACACTTAGAGTGGCTGATTCTGTGACTTCAGGAGACCCTGAATTAAACAGACTTCAAGAGGCCTTCATGAATATCGCGACAGCAAAAGTGGCAACATCAGCAGAGGAAGCGAGAGGTATGAGTATCCTGAGACCTCAAGATGGTGTGACCTTGAATAGAAAGCGTTTGCTTTCGGATGCTAAAGCGAAGGTGCTTGAATTGCATGAAGCAGGTTACACACAACCAGCAGAAAGAAAAGATATCAAAGTCCAGGGACGAGTTGGTCTTGCATTGTTCGAAGCAGGAATCAATGGAATGCTGCTTGGGAATTATATCTCTGAGCATGATGCCAAGATCGCGCGAAAGTTAGGCTGGATCATGTGTGGAGGAGACCTGACACAACCTCAAGAAGTTTCAGAGCAATACTTGCTAGACCTAGAGCGACAAATGTTTGTCGAATTGACTGCCGAGCCTAAGACGCTTGAGCGTATTCACAGTATTCTTTTCAAAGGAAAACCATTACGTAACTAAAACTCAAATCAGGAAAATTATGGACGCATATATAGTTGCAGGATATAGAACAGCAGTAGGCAGAGGAAAGCGCAGTGTATTAAAAACTGTTAGACCTGATGACATGGCTGCTGACGTGATCAAACATTTGGTTGCTAAGGTGCCGAACTTTGACGCTAAGAGAGTAGATGACCTGATTGTAGGTAATGCTGTACCAGAAGCAGAGCAAGGCATGCAGATGGCAAGAATGATCTCTTTGCTGTCATTGCCAATAGAGGTACCTGGTGTTACAGTGAATAGATATTGTGGTTCTGGTTTAGAAGCCATCGCTTTAGCTTCTGCTCGTGTACATGCGGGTACTGCAGACTGTATCATCGCTGGTGGTACGGAATCAATGAGCATGGTTCCCGTGATGGGTTATAAAACTGCCTTGAACTACAAGTTGGCTACCGAGTATCAAGACTACTACTTGAGTATGGGCTTAACTGCTGAGCAGGTGGCCAAAGAATTTAATATCAACAGGGAAGAGGCTGATCAATTTGCATTGGACTCTCATTTAAAAGCTGTGGCTGCTCAAGCTGCAGGCAAGTTCGATGATGAGATCGTACCGATCGAGGTTTTAAATAAATCAGTTGGACCTGATGGTAAGATTAAAGAGTCGAAATACACTGTTGCAAAAGACGAAGGCCCAAGAGGTGATACTTCAATGGAGGTTTTAGGTAAACTGAGACCAGTTTTTGCCCAAGGCGGTCAAGTGACTGCTGGTAACTCTTCACCTGTATCAGATGGCGCATCATTCGTGATGGTGATGTCTGAGAAAATGGTTAAAGAGTTGAATTTGGAGCCAATCGCAAGAATGGTGACTTATGCAGCAGTTGGTGTACATCCAAGAATTATGGGTATAGGACCAGTTGAGGCAGTTCCAAAGGCTTTAAGACAAGCAGGTCTTAAGCAATCAGACCTTGATTTGATCGAGTTAAACGAAGCTTTCGCAGCTCAATCTTTAGCGGTGATTAAGGAGCTTGATTTGGATAGATCGAAGCTGAATGTTAACGGTGGAGCCATAGCGCTAGGACACCCTCTTGGTTGTTCAGGTGCTAAACTATCTGTTCAATTATTCAATGAGATGAGAAGACAGAATTCCAAATATGGAATGGTAACCGCATGTGTTGGTGGTGGACAAGGAGTTGCAGGAATTTATGAGTTCCTGAACTAGGTCGTAGAGCGTACAGCGATGTACGTACAACGAGAGATAAACACAATAGACATGCACAATTATAAAGATTTGAAGGTATGGACGCTTTCAATGGACATAGCTGAGGCTATTTACCAATTGACTAGTACGTTTCCTTCGGATGAAAAATTTGGTCTTGTTTCTCAGATGAAAAGAGCATCTGTATCGATAGTCTCAAATATCGCTGAAGGAGCAGGTAGAAACTCAAATAAAGAGTTTAGCCAATTTTTGAGCATTGCGAATGGGTCGGTATGTGAAATAGAGACTCAATTGATTCTAGCTCAAAGATTGAAAATGATACAAAACAATGGAAACCTAGAGGTGCTATTCGATAAGTTGGATCATTTGCAAAAAATGATTTTCAACCTAAAAGGTAGATTAAACTAATCGAAAGACGCATTTCGCAATACGATTAATAAGATGTCAATAGTAGCAGAGAAACGCGCAATAAAAGGTGGCGAATTCATCGTCAGAGAAACGGAATATCAGGAAGTATTTATACCTGAAGAATTTTCTGAAGAGCAGAAAATGATGGCTCAAGCATGTCAGGATTTTATTGAAACGGAAATTCATCCGAATGCAGAAAAGATCGACAGCATGCAAGATCCTGATTTGGTTCCAAATATTTTCAAGAAGGCCGGAGAACTAGGTCTATTGGGAATTTCAGTACCTGAACAATATGGCGGAATGGGCATGAACTTCAATACAGGTATGCTTATCGCTGACATAATTGGTGCGGCTGGGTCTTTTTCAACTACCTATGGCGCGCATACAGGTATCGGTACGCTTCCAATTCTCTATTATGGTACTGAAGAACAGAAACAAAAGTATGTGCCAAAGCTAGCTACTGGAGAATGGGCGGCATGTTACTGTTTGACTGAACCAGATGCAGGTTCTGACGCCAATTCAGGCAAGACGAAAGCTGTGCTTTCTGAGGATGGCACACATTATAATATCACAGGTCAGAAAATGTGGATCTCAAATGCTGGATTTGCTGACCTTTTCATCGTTTTTGCGAAGATCGAAGATGATAAAAACCTAACGGCATTCATCGTAGAGAAGTCATTTGGTGGCATCACTATGAATGAAGAAGAGAAGAAGTTGGGTATCAAAGGCTCATCTACAAGACAGGTTTTCTTCAACGATTGTCCTGTTCCTGTTGAGAATATGCTTTCTGAGAGAGAGAATGGTTTCAAGATCGCAGTGAACATTTTGAACATTGGTCGTGTAAAACTGGGTGCTGGTGTACTTGGCGGTTGTAGAACAGTCACTTCACAGGCGGTTCAATATGCCAATGAAAGAAAGCAGTTCAATACTTCTATTTCAAGCTTTGGCGCTATCAAGCACAAGCTAGCTGAAATGGCCACTAGGATCTATGTAACTGAGTCTTTGGACTACAGAGCTGGACAGAACATCGAAGACAAAATCATCGATCTGATTGCAGGAGGTATGGATGAGACTCAGGCTAAATTGAAGGGCGTTGAGCAGTTTGCCATCGAATGTGCAATTGCTAAGATCCATAGTTCAGAAGTTCTTGATTATGTAGTAGACGAAGGCGTTCAAGTTTATGGTGGTATGGGCTTCTCGGCTGATGCACCAATGGAAAGAGCTTACCGTGATGCACGTATCGCCAGAATCTATGAAGGTACAAATGAGATCAATCGCATGTTGATGGTGGGAATGATCTTGAAGAGAGCAATGAAAGGTGAGCTTGATATTTATGGTCCAGCTATGGATGTATCCAAAGAGTTGACCTCAGTTCCTACCTTTTCGATGATCGATAAGTCTGTCTTATTTGCTGAGGAGAAAGAAGTGATCAAGAACTTGAAGAAAGTATTCTTGATGGTTGGTGGTAAAGCTGCCATGGCACTTCAGGCAAATATTGAAGACGAGCAAGAAGTAATGATGAATTTAGCGGATATCTTGATTGAGATCTACGCTGTAGAATCGGCTATGCTAAGAACAGAGAAGTTGATCAGTCTTAGAGGAGAGGAAGCTTGTGCAGATTATGTGGCTATGACAAAGATCTACATGCAGCAGGCTGTCAATAAGATCAATGCAGTTGCGAAAGAAGCGATCGCCTCATTTACTAAAGGCGATGAGCAAAAAGTGATGTTGATGGGTCTGAAAAGATTCACCAAACTTGACTTAGTTGATAGCAAATCGTTGAGACGCCAAGTGGCTGATACAATGATCAAAGAAGGAAAATTCCCATACTATTTTGGGTAATTAAAATATCCTCCTGAGAAGGAGAAGTTAAAACTCAGTTTCAAATGAAAAGCCGGCTTCGAAAGGAGTTGGCTTTTTTTAATACCCTTTTTCATATGGTAAGCTCTTTCGTTCTACAATAGCTATTCTAGTATTATTCTGCACAAAGGATTCTGAATATGTCAATACATAAGTGCTATCGTCTAAAGATGTAATGCTTTTATACTTTATTTCTACGATTACACTATCTAGTATTTTACTATCGATTGATGTATAGAAGCTTTTTCGGTCAGTTCGACTTGTTTTACCTTCTTGAATTTGATTATAACTTAATGCTCTTGTACCAAGTAAGTAAACTTCACTCCTTTGGTCAGGAGTAATAACATGACCTGGAACTAGTGTACTCAATTTATCATACCAAAAATTGGTATTGTTCCATAGTGTTTCGAACTCAGGTGACCAAGAGTTCCTAGGAATACTTGCAGTATCTTCGAACTCACTTCTGTTGGCATAATACCTGAACGATTCTATGATTGCTGGTCCTTTACCAACATTTTTTACTAATAGACCATACATTTCTTCAGAGTCGTTTTTGAAATATTCGATATTTAGAAGAGGACGGTTTTGAGATATTTCTGTATCCCTATTCAGTTTAGATGAATGTTGAAAAATATAGCCAGTTAGACCTAAACTAACCACGGCTACAATTAAACCTAACCAGTCAATTAGGAGCTTTTTCTTCTCTTTTTCCATGTATGCGATCTTTTGTATTAGTTGGTTTGACAATATATTTCTTTCAATACTTCATATAGGATTAGCCACATTTGTTTTTATATCAATTTTTTCTTGGTGAGGTCGGACATGAAATACTGATTCAAGATACATTTTCTTATTCTGGATAATATTTATGTTATTCTGATTTTATTAATATCCAAGCGAGCATATATCTAAAAGTAATTAGAAAAAGGAATGAAATTGGTTTTGAGTATTTCAGCTTTTAGAGCATTTTCCCAAATGGAGCAAAAGCCAAACCTGCCAGTTTAAAGTGCTGAACGCCAAATGGTATTCCTACGATGGTGATGCAGAAGACCAGCCCCCAGATCATATGGGTTAGAAAGACCCAAAACCCACCAAATATGATCCAGATGATGTTTAGTGGTAAAGACAAGCATCCACTTAATGATCTGCCTGGTTCAATGTTTTGACCAAAAGGGGCGAAACCCAAAATGGCGAGCTTGAAACATTGAATGCCAAAAGGTATACCCACAATGGTAAGGCAGAGAGCAATGCCCCCACAGATATATTCCAAAGCGATCATCCATCCTCCGAAGACGATCCAAATGATATTTCCCAGTAAACGCATACGCTTAAGTATTCAGTTAAGCAGAAAACAGAAATTAGGGTACTTTATAACGGTTTTCCAATTTCCATCTTTTCCTTATGCTTACAACGAAGAGTAGGTAGATACGTAAAGCAAAATTGCTGAACGGATTAAGTAATGCTTAACAGGCCTAATTAATCGTTGGTTTGGGTCTTAATGGCAATTTGAGCTTTTGGCCATTTCTTCTAAGTTCTACTGTGATCTTTCCGGAGTTGTTCTGGAAATAGTCACTGAAATCATCTCTAGTTTGAAAGCTCTTTCCATCAAGCCTTTCAATGATATCTCCTTCTTTAAGGTTAGCCAAATCAGCAGCTGAATTCTTAGCAACACCAATTACTCGATAGTGACCATTCGTTTTTCTCACCTGAAGACCAGAATAATTCCTAGAGAAAGGTTGGTCATAATTGCTATTTGGTTTGACATAAACTGCTTCATTTTTGTAGTCAAATACAGTGTTAAACCTTTGCAGCAGATAAATCCCGATAATGCCATGAAAGCCGTCAAAGCTGTTTACCCCTTGGGTTGCTTGTGAAAGTCTCACTTCAAAGTTTTCAAAGCTTTGATCAAACAGGTTAAACTTAGGCATGATGCTTATTTGATCTGTTTCGGAATTACTGAGCGAGGTGGATATGATCGGGTAATGTTCTCCCATGTTTTCCAAAAGTGCTTCATCCTTCACCAAATTGCTATTGACCATTATTGACAGTGCGGCTCCTGTGTCAACGAAATACCGGCCAGTTAACTTTTTACCATTGTCTAATTCCATAGTTGCTTCAATAACGGGAATTCTATAGGGGCTCAATGAGTATCCATATTCACTATAGCCAGTTGTCTCAAAATCTTTTATGGTTTTATAAAGGCGAATTTCCGATTTGTCATAGTCTATCTCTACTACAAAGCGCATTAGTATTGATGCACCCAAGACGCCATCAATTGGAGCATCTTCTTCGCCTAAATGACTAATGTCCATAACTGCGAAGTCTTGTCTTTTGAATAGTGTTTCACCAAAAGTGAACCTCTCATTTCTTGCCAGCTTCATACTAGAAGAGCCTGAAGCACCTTGAATATTGGTATTCCCACCTAAGTCTAAACCTAATCGTTCGGCAGTACTTTCGCTCAATAGGTTGGTTCCAGCACCAGTATCAAACACAAAGTGGAGGGGCTCACTATCATTAATTGAAATATCTACTGTGATGTGACCATTGATCATTTCAAAAGGAATGACATCGAAAGGCGTGTTGGCTTGGCCTTTGGTAAAAACCAAAAGGGCAAGCAGACTTAAAATGTATTTCATAGTTGTTGTTTTGACCTGTTTGTTTTACTCCTTTTAGATCAAGCAAGTTGCATTGAAAGTGTTAACGAGTGTTATTCTATCCGATTAGCTTAAAGGATATGACTTCTTTGGACTCAGTGTCAAGTTCAAAAACTGATAGTTGCTCTTTACCATCAATTGAAAACCTGTGGACGTAATGAATGCTATGCGCACCAGAAAGATCAATGCTGAAAATTGATAGGTTTAGCGCATTAAGTTTGCCTTCTATTAATTCCATTGCCTTCTGTTCTCTTAGGAAAATGGCTTCTTTTCTTTGAGAGTCTTCAATCGCAGTTAAAGCAAGGTCAACCTTAGCATTGAGCTTGATTAAGTCATCTAATTGGTCGGGCACTAGAGCATTGAATTTTTCTACCTCAGATAACCAGGCTTGCGGAAATTGACCGTAAGCATTCAATAGGTTCACTTTTTGAGATAAAGTATCTCGCACAACCTCTATTTGGGTTTTGAGCTGGACATCAGCTAATAGCACTTCATTTGTTACCTCAAAAAGCTCAATCGCTTTATATTCATCAAACTCCCCGTTTTGCTCATAAATGAACCAACTGACAGCATCTATAAGCTTTTCTTTTTCGGACCTACGGTCTAAGTTCATAAAGATGATAGTAGCAATCACTACCAATGCCATAAGGCTACCTAGAATCTTTTTATTCATAACGTAGTGTGTTAGATGGGTTGCTTCGTGCACTTTTCAAAGTTTGAAAGCTAACGGTGAATATTGCTACAAGCATGACTATTAGAGCTGCAGCCGCAAAAACAATCCATCCAATATTAATTCTGTAAGCAAAACTTTCCAACCAATTGTCCATCACAAAAAACGTTAATGGAACACCTAAGAGGATTGCCAGAATGATAAGCACCATATACTCTCGAGATAATAGGACTAGAATATTTGGGACGGATGCACCAAGTACTTTTCTTATACCGATCTCTTTTGTACGCTGCAAAGCACTGAAGGCTGAGAGACCAAAAAGCCCAAGACAAGAAACCATAATGGCTAAAACCGAGAAAATGCTAAAAACAGATCCAAACTGATCGTCTTTTACATATTGGCGATTGAAGAAGGCATCGAGATAAAAGTAATCTACCGGATTTCCTGGAAAGAATTGGTCATAAATATTTTCTACATCTGCGAGCATAGCGCTCCCGGAAATGCCTTTAAACTTGATTGAGAAAAGATCTCTACCTGTTTCTCTACACCAATATAAAATAGGTGAAACATCCCCCTTTAGAGACATTTGATTGTAGTCATCTACTACTCCTACGATAATTTTTTCTTCACCTCCATGGATTACCTTTTGACCAGCAGCCTCTTCAGGTGTTGCAAAACCTAAAAACCTCGCTGCAGCAGCATTTAACATGATATTGTCTTCATCAGTAGCAAAGTCCTTACTAAAGTTTCTCCCTGCAATTACATCTATTTCAAAGCTCGGGAAATAGTCGAAATCAACAGCAGCGTTGTATAGCACTTTATTTTCTGTTTCAGGTAGTTCAGCTCTTCTTGCGCTGTTTGTCCAGAAAATTTCTGCGCCCGGAACATTGCTTGAACCTGTCATTGACTTGACGTTGGGATGCCTCAGCACTTCATTTTTAAAGCTATTGTATTCGCCAGAGTAAAGAGAGTCTACAGCGATCAGGCTTGGTCCTTCAATCACAAGTGTTTCAGCCATTGTAAAACCCAAGTCCTTGTTTTTTAAGAATTGCAGTTGTTGGTAAACGATGATCGTTCCAGCAATAAGAAATACGGAAGCTAAAAACTGAAAAATCACTAAGCCCTTTCTTAAGAAAACTCCTTTATGTGAGGTGGTCATTTTACCCTTTAGGGTCACAATTGGTTTGAATGACGACATCACAAAAGCGGGATATAAGCTTGAAAGAAGGGCTCCGGCTAAGAATACACCAATGACAAGCAACCATGTTCCTGAATTAAAGATCAGATCAAAACTTAAAGGTGAATTGGTTAGCTGATTGAAATATGGAAGGGACAAGTAAACAATTAGAATAGCGAAGGCGGCTGCAATTAAATTGATAAGTATAGACTCAAAAATGAATTGAGTAATCAAATTTGATTTAAATGCGCCCATTACTTTTCTGACTCCGACCTCTTTTGCTCTCTCCATCGACTTAGCTGAAGCCAGGTTGATGTAGTTTACCCAAGCGATAACCAAGATGAAAATGGCCAGAATACCAAGGAAATAGACGGAGTCAGCATCACCATTCTCTTCCGGTTCAGACTCTTGGAGTAAATTCGAATTCAAGTGAATGTCAGTCAAGGGCTGCAATAAAAACTCTTGCCTGTAATTGCGCTCTGCAAAATTTTCGCCCCTAATTTCGCGGAGGTGCGCATCGAATTTGGTATTGAATTCTTCATAATTGGAACCTGCACGCATTTTGACATAGGTGTTGAAATCGTACCAACCCCAAGCCACTTGTGCCTCATTGTCAGTAGCATCAACAAGTGTTTGATAAGAAAGCAATACATCGAACTTGATATGAGAGTTTTGAGGTACATCTTCTATTACTCCTGAAACAATAAAGTCTTCATTGATCCAAGAGCTATTCCAGGTAATGGTTTTACCCATTGGGTCTTCATCTCCAAAATATTTGTTGGCTGCAGTTTTTGAGATTACAGCTTTGTTAGTTCCCTCCAGCGCAGTTTGAGGGTCTCCAGAAATCATTCCCCAGTCAAACATAGTGAGCCAAGCTGGGTCTGCGATCTGTAGTTTTTGTTTGAAGCTTATGTCATCTTTTCTAATTAGACCCATGATTGGGAAGGCACGAGCAAATTCTTCCACTTCAGGAAAGTTATTTTTCATTTCTGGACCTACCGCAGGTACAGCAGCAGCACATTTAAATATGGCTTCACTTTCCTTGAAGTAATTGTATTGCACTCTATAGATATCGGCATAGTCTGCATGAAACTTGTCATAGCTTTTTTCATAAGTCACATATTGAAAGATGACCATGCAGCAAGCCATTCCTAAGGCAAGACCAAAAATGTTAAGGAAAGAAAAAACTCGGTTTTTGAGTAAACTGCGAATAGCAGTTCTTAAGTAAGAGAACAGCATATTGTTGAATTTGAATTTAGACCACTACTAATATCCTGAATTATAAGCTTTTATGAAAGCTCAAATTTTTGAAGGTCTTCAGTTATTCTGGTTTACATTAATTGACTTATTCAAACGGTGGTAGACAGTATAAAGAATTATCTAAATTCGGAAAAAACACTCTTATGGCAGACAGACGGAAATTCCTTAAATCTACAATTTTTAGTGGCTTAGCGGTGAGCACAGCAAGCATGTCTTCATTGGCTTGTGCACCACAAAAACCGCTTAAAAAACCTATTGTAATTTCGACTTGGAATCACGGTATGGAAGCGAATGCAGAGGCTTGGAAAACCCTTTCTGCCAGTGGTCGGGCCGTTGATGCTGTTGAAAAAGGAGTAATGGTAACTGAAAATGACCCAAACAATGCCACTGTTGGAATAGGTGGTTTTCCAGACAGGGATGGCAATGTGACTCTAGATGCATGTATCATGGACGAGTTCGAGAATGCAGGTTCTGTGGCATTTCTTCAGAATATCAAAAACCCAATAGCAGTTGCTCGTAAGGTCATGGATGATACGCCTCATGTGATGTTGGTAGGTGAAGGGGCCAAGAAGTTTGCACTAGATAGTGGTTTCGAAGAAGAAAACCTGCTGACAGAAAAGTCTGAGAAAGCTTGGAGAAACTGGCTTAAAAATCAGGATTATCAACCTGAGATCAATATTGAAAACCATGACACCATCGGAATGGTCGCATTAGATGAGGCAGGGAATCTATCAGGTGCTTGTACAACTAGCGGTGCAGCCTGGAAAATGCATGGAAGAGTAGGAGATTCTCCAATCATTGGTGCCGGACTTTTTGTCGATAACGAAATTGGAGCTGTGACGGCTACTGGTTTGGGCGAATTTGTGATCAAAATTTGTGGGGCACATAGCATTATTGAGTTGATGCGTCAAGGTTATTCTCCTCAAGAGGCATGTGAGCAAGCGGTTAATCGAATCGTAAAGAAGTACCCAAATGACTACAAGAATTTGCAGGTTGGATTTTTAGCTTTAAGTAAGACTGGAGAATACGGAGCCTTCAGTATTCACAAAGGGTTCAACTTTGCTGTTAAGTCAGCTGATCAGGAAGAACTTATAGATGCTGGGTATTATCAGGGCTAATTAGGTCTTGAATAATGGCTGTGCTTTTCCGTAGGTCAATGACCTCCAAACCCATTCAAATGGGCCAAATCGGAAATAATTCAACCAGATACTTGAGAAAGCAATTTGGAAGGCCCAAATGCCTAGAACAAAAACGGCTTGCAAGGATCGATCGATATCGCCAAAAAGCCCAAGGCCATGTCCATAAAAAATGTAGGTGCAAATAATGGTTTGTATCAAATAGATTGATAGTGCCATTCGTCCTACTTCTGCCATTCTTTTTGCAAAATAGCTTCGGGTGCTGCTTTTGCAAATCAGCATGATCAAGCCTATATACCCAAGTGCAAGTAGTATGCTACCCCAGTAATTGAGTTGAGAGAAATAGAAAAAACTATATCTAAAACCCCAGTCATAGTTAAAGTCAAGAATCGTTCCCGCTACAACTAATGGAAGCCCAATTCCAAAACCATAGCCAATCATTTTGAGATAGTATTTTGAAGACTGCTTGAGTTTAAATACCCTTCGTTTGTAAAGTGCCATACCGATAAGCATACAGCCGGCAATTCTCCAAAAAGTAGAATAAACAAAAATGGTGGTTTGCATTTCAAATGCCTGTGGGGCTCGCATTAACATTTGCCTCTCCCAGCTACTGGTGTAGAAATCTATCTCTTCCATTTGAGCTTCGGCACTCGGACTCCACATTTCTGTTTTAGTTGCTTCATATTCACCTGGCTCCCAGAGGGGGACTGAATAACCTATGATTAGACTAATAGCAGAACCGATAAGTAAAAAGATGACACCCGCGCGTGCCTGTACCCTGGACTTCTTACTTCTAAAAATAAACATAAGAAGCCCGCAGATCGCGTAGGGTAGAAGTATGTCACCTGCCCAAAGTAAATAAGCATGTAAAATTCCAATTAACCCTAAGAAAATGAAGCGCCTATATTGTAAACCTGAAGAGCGTATTTGCTCTTTTCGCGCCTTCTGAGAAAGCATTACCAAGCTAGCTCCAAATAGCATAGAAAATATGGCCATAAATTTTTGATCAGCGAATACGTGACTCAAAAACCAAACGTATAAATCGTTTCCTTCGAGTCTTTCATAAGAGGTTGGGTTCAGATAAGCAGATGAGGGCATTGAAAAACTTTGGATATTCATGATAAGAATACCCAATACAGCCACACCTCTCAGGATATCTAGACCTACTAGTCTTGATTTGCCTTCAGTTGGAGAAAGTATTAACGTGGAAGTAGCCAAAAGGGGAAAAAGCTTAAAACTCTAAATATACTCCATCAGGGTTTATATGCAATTTATAGGTCTTTAAAGCGGTACATTTGTTATTGGCCTCAAGACCATATTGAAGCGAGAACCGATATTCATGCAATGGACAAACGACTTCTCCGAACCCAGTAACCTGAGCTTGTGTCAATGGGTGTTTTTGATGTGGACATAAATACTCAAAGGCAAAGAACTCGTCTTTATACTTTGCGATGCAGTATTTTCTATCATTCAATTGAAAAACCCTGACTTGCTTGTTCATAAACAGTTCAGGGAATTTCTGAGTATCGAATAACCTATAACTCGGCAAATCAATTGTTTAATTGATCCATAACTTCTTTTATCGCCCTTTCTAATTGTGGGTCTTTACCTTCCATTCTGTCTTGGAAGGTAGTTTTCACAAATATATCAGGAGCTACACCTGTTTTTTCAAGGTTATCACCATCTAGTGTGTAACATCCCCAAGAAGGTAATCTGTAGAATGAGCCATCAACTAAGCCCGACCCACTCGTGAATATGATCCAACGATAAGTTTCAGTTCCAATGATCTTTCCTAAACCAAGTTCTTTAAAACCTGCAGCGGTCATTTCTGCATCACTTAGGCTTTGTTCATTAATTAACAAAACGGTTGGCTTCACTCCTGCACCAAAATTACCTTGAGTGGTAAGTTTGCCTTCTCGATATTTCCATTGGAGATAAGGCTTTTGAGATAGAAATTTCAAGACTTCATCATGCACATTGCCTCCAGTGTTATATCTCAAGTCTAAGATCAAACCTTCCCTATTGTAGCCTTCCGAGGTCATTTCTTGTAAGAAATTCTGCAATTCGCCACCACCCATGTTTTTCATATGTACATAAGCGATTCGATTTTTGGTTTCTTTATCAACAGTCGCCTGGTTGCCGTCAACCCACTCATCATACAGGTTAGTGCTAGTTCTTCCACTACTTTGAGGATGAATTTTGAAGGTGTTTGTCGACCTTCCACTTTTGAACGTCAACTCAATTTCTTCATCAAGGGAAGTCGATGAAAAGTAGAATTCACGGTTCATGTTTTCGTCTATGGTTTCTCCATTTACTGCAATGAGTTCATCACCAACCTTTAAGCCTTTACCAGGGTAATCAAATGGACCATCCGTAATTATAGATGAGACTTTGTAAGGGGCACTATTCTCAAATGTCAGACCTAAACTTGCTGAAGTCGAGCGGTATTCTGTTCTCTCCTCGGGTCCTCCAGATCGGAAACCCATGTGCGAAGAGTTCAATTCACCAAGAAGGTCATTTAATAGAACTCTGAGTTCAGCTCTTGATTTTATATGAGGGAGATAAATAGCGTATTGATCTCTCAATGCGGCCCAATCCATTTCATGAAACGTTTCGTTGTAAAAATTCTCTTCTACACCTGCCCACGTCTCATAATACATTTGGTCGAATTCCTTTCTAAGTGATTTTCTGAACTTAAAATCTGTACTAATTCCTTTAAGTTTTTTAGATCCGATATTCAGCTTATTGATTGTACCCCGAACATTAATGTAAAGATCACCTCCAACATTGATTAGTCCTCCTGAATTGCCGGAGCCGGCAATTTTCTCGGTTTTGGGTCTTTCAAAAGGAGAGAAGGTTGTAACCCAAAGCGTCCTCTGGCTTTCGTCATGATTTGAATAGTAAATCACATGAGTAGCATCCCCTTTCTTAATAACAAAAGGTGAACTTTGGCTTCCAAAACTGGCACCAACTCTTTCCATAGTTTCTACAGGATTCAGATCAGGGTCAATTTGAACGGCTATTTCGTTATCTGCGCTTTCTTCTGAGTCATCCGAGGCAAAAACCTTTTCTAATTCTTCAGACCTAAATTCAGCTTCCTGTCTTTGCAGTGGGATGCGGTAGATATCTCCGTTTTGAAGACCAAAAGGATAGCTTGGCTGTTTTCTATTGGTTTCGAAATAAATGTATTTACCATCTGGACCCCAGAAAGGATTGGTTTCTGGAACACCAGTTTGAGTAAGATTACTCAGTTCTTTTTCTTCAATATTGTAGATGTAAATATCCTCTTCAAAATCATTTCTAACGGTAAATGTCAAGTAGTTATCGTCAGGTGAGAATCGAGGCTGTGGGTTGTAAAGGCCCCACAGCTCTTCAGATGCAATGGTTTCTGAAGTGAAAGTTTCTAAGTTCATAAGTCTTACCTCGTTCCTTCCACTGTAGTAAGCAGCCAAACTTTTGTCGTGATTAAGCTCAATATTACCATTGAACATGGAATCACTGGTGAGCTGCTGAACTCCGTCATTCGACTTTGCATTTATTTTATAGATGTTACTGTAACCGTTAAGTGTTTGGGTAAATAGTAAAGTTTCATTGTCTTTCATCCACTTCACTTCAATCACTCGTTCGGTATCATCTGTCGTGAGTTGTTTTATGAATTTACCGCTGATGTCAGAAACGAAAAGTGAACCTCTCGATACAAAAGCCATTTTCTTCTTATCAGGTGAAATGTCAAAACTTCCAATATTACCTTTTGTGTTAAACTCCTTTTCTGCCGCTAGAACAGAATGGTCTAAAACAGTAATGGGCACCTTCTTACTTTGATTTGTGGAGGTATTGAAGGTATAGATTTGATAGTCTTTTTCGAAAACAACAGTGCTGCCATCTGCGCTTACCTGAGGATCTTTTATGCTTGTTGAAAATTGTGTCTTTTGAATTGGTGAATCCGATAACTGATAGAGGTTGTATTGGCCATTGTCCCTGTCAGAGGCGAAATAAATATTGCCATTACGATCAATGGTTGTCCACAAGTCTTTTCCATCATATTCAGTGTGCTGAGTGAACCGTCCTCTTCTCTGGTCGAAAGATTTGATATCTGGGTTAAAAGCACCTTTATATCGCTTTCGTTGTACTTGATTACTACTTTCCCAACTTTCATTGAAAAACACTCTTCCATCTGGGTGAATCGCCAGGTTATGAGGCCAATTGAAATAATGCTCAACAAGCCTTTTAGGCGTCCCGCCATTTAAATCTACATGGTACGCTGCTAATCTATTTTCTCGGTTTGACCTGAAATAGATCGTTTTACTATCCCAAGACCAAGCTTCTGTACGGTCATTTGCAGAATGATACGTGAGTCTTTTGACCTCACCTCCAGAGATGGGCATTACGTAAATATCTGCATGCCCCATAACAGTGCTGGTAAATGCTACCCAATTTCCATCTGGACTTACTCTTGGGAAGGTCTCATTTCCATCCATTGCTGTTAATCTTTTGGCTTCCCCTCCTTGGCTGTCTACAAGCCAAAGATCAGAATCATAAGAGAACACGATTTGACTACCGTCAGGTGTTGGGCTTGGAGAAGAAGCAAAGTATGCCTCTTGCGCTGAGAGTTGCCAAGAAAGAAGTATTGATAAAAAGAGTAATGATTTTTTCATGTGTTGAGATTTGAATGGAAAAGTTACATAGGTTTGACACCAATTTAAATCTAGTAAACATTAACGGCTATGCGCGGTTTAGTTTCGGTAATTCTATGAAAGGAAAATTTTTAATCCTTCTCCTGTTTTCACTACCATTTTCGGTATTCGGTCAAATCAAGATTAAAGTCTTTGATGAATTCTTAGTGCCAATTTCAGGAGTACAATTGGTAAGTGAGAACCCAAACATATCTCTTATTTCGAATGATCAAGGTCTAATCGAACTTGAAGTAAACTATGTAGCAAGGGCTTTATTAAGGCATGTTTCTTACGCAGAATTCGTAATTGAAGACATAAGTTCTGGAACTACTGAAATCGTATTGAAACCTAAAGTCACCACATTGGGCGCAGTTGAGGTGGAGGCATTCGGAAGAGATAGAGAGCTTACCAATGTGGCAGGCTCAGTGAGGAAACTGCAGTCAGATGAGCTGAATAGGTTTGATGAGACCTCCCTTGTAAGACCACTGAATTTGACGCCTGGAATAAGGTTTGAAGAAAGGGCTGGTGCCAGTTATCGCGTTTCTATTCGAGGGAGTTCTATACGTTCCCCATTTGGAATTAGAAATGTGAAGATCTATTGGAATGGAATTCCATTCACTGATGCCGGAGGAAATACTTTTTTGAACTTGTTGGATAGGCAAAACATGAATGCTCTGGAAATAATGAAAGGTCCTTCTGGTTCTATGTTTGGAGCTGGGACCGGGGGAGTTATGAAGTTCAATAGCACAGACTACTCTTCCATCGCTAATTCTGCAACAGCACAAATGACGGTAGGGAGCTTTGGGCTTCTTCGTTATGGTGTTACTCTAAACACAGCAAATGACAAAACAGCCTGGACAGTAAAGTTTGCACACCATGAATCTGATGGCTATAGAACTCATAATGCATTGAATAAAAATGTACTTGAGCTAAATGGCCTAATCTATGCCAATGAGTCTAGAACAATTGACGCATCTATACTTTACTCTGATCTTTTTTATGAAATACCGGGTGGGTTGAATGCAGATCAGTTTGAGGAAGACCCGACACAAGCCCGGCCTCGCAGCGAGGAGCAGAATTCATCAATTGATCATCAAATGTTGATGGCAAAACTCGGACAGACCTACCAATTCTCCTCATTTTTTTCTAACCAATCAGATGTGTTTTTTACCAGGCGGGAGTTCGAGAATCCATTCATCTTAGACTATAAGCAAGATGAAGAATCTAGGGTTGGAGTACGTTCCGTGTTCAAATATAGCCCAGTCGAAAAGCTTCAGTTACAGGCTGGTGGTGAGTATCAAATTGCTTGGCTCGATGCCCGAAATTACGGTAATGTTGGTGGAGAAAGAGATACAATTCGTTTTGCTGACGAGTTAACCAATACAGATTTTAATGCCTTTATTAATTTGGACTACGACTTTAATGAAAGTTGGAGTTTAGAAGCGGGTTTGAGTCTTGCAAACACCGTGTATGACATCAATCGAACGGTTGATAGGATCAGAAATAACCCTCAGGCTTTCAAAAAGAGGTTTGATAGTAGCCTTAACCCTAGGATAGCTGTTAACAAAGTAATATCGAAAAACCTAAGCGCTCACTTCTCTATATCTACAGGTTTTTCAGTGCCCACAACACTTGAAGTGAGAACAAATGAAGGTAGCCTAAATACAGACCTACAACCAGAGCGAGGAATAAACTATGAATTCAACCTTAGAGGAGGTAATTCTGATCTCTCTTATGACCTCTCTATTTTTCACTTCGATTTGAACGAATCGATCACAACATTTACCAATTCAGAGGGAGTTGTTCTCTTTAGAAATTCCGGAAGCTTGAAACAGCAAGGCTTTGAGCTTGAAGTATTAAAACCGTGGCTTTCAAAAGAGTCTGGATTCCTTAGGTCTCTATCAAGCAGGTTGGCATTTACCTATCACAACTTTAGCTTCAATGAATACGTTAGTGGAGGCGATGATTTTAGTGGCAATGACCTAACAGGCACCGCTCCAATAATTGTTGGTTTTACAACGGATATGGTTTTTCAAGGAGGCTTTTTTCTGAACGCTTCATATCTATATACAGACCCGATACCGTTAAATGATGAGAACACAGTTTATTCTGAAGCGTCAAACCTTGTCTTTGCGAAACTGGGTTTTAGAAGGTCTTTTAAAAAGGTAGATACAGAACTATCAATCGGTGTAGATAATTTACTGGATATAAAGTACAGCCTTGGAAATGACCTGAATCCGTTTGGTGGAAGATATTACCAACCTGCACCAACTAGAAACTTTGCAGTAGACTTAAAAATTAGAATTAAGAGATGAATTCGAATGAGTTGAATGAATTGATTAAAAATAGGAGATCCGTTTTTCCCAAAATGTATAGTGATGAGCCTATTAGTAAAGAAGTGATTCAGCAAATATTAGAAAATGCGAATTGGGCGCCAACACATCGTTTTACAGAACCTTGGAGGTTTATTGTTTATGAAGGCGAGGGCTTAAAAGAGCTAGCGGTCATGCAGTCTGATTTATACAGAAAAAATGCACTAGCTGATGGCACTTATGAGGAGCATAAATATCAAAAGTTGGCAAAGCAGCCCACAAAAGCTTCACATGTGATCGCTATTTATATGCACAGGGATCCTGAAGAATCTGTGAGAGAAGTGGAGGAAATAGCATCAGTTGCTATGGCAGTTCAAAACATGTATCTCACAGCAACTTCTTATGGAGTGGGCTGCTATTGGGGTACCGGAGGTGTGACTTACATGAATGGAGTCAAAGAGCTATTTGGTATTGAAGAAAAGGACAGGTTTATGGGCTTTTTGTATTTGGGCAATATTAAAGGAGACCTAGCTGGCCAGGGTTTGAGAAATCCTATTGCGGATAAAGTTAAGTGGGTAGGTTAGAAGATTAGCTGCCATCTGAAAGCCCATTTCCAACTAAGGTGTAGTGGTTTGATGCCCGCACGATCTAAAATAGTTTGCAAGTCTGATCTAACAAATGCTCTCTTCACTGAAAGAGGGCCATCATACTTTACCATTTCTGATTTTGAGAATAGTTGAGTCAATAATTTGATCGAGTAATAGGCAAGCCAGTGTCTATGTAAGTCGTTTATGACCACTCCAATAGAAGACTGTTTTTTGAATTGCTTGAATATTTGAGTAAGCTGTTCATCACCAAAATGATGAGTAAAGAGTGTGCATAAAATGATGTCAAAAAATCTGTTTTTAAAGTCTTCGCCAAAGATATCTTCCACTTCAAATCGAATATTTGGATACTCTTTGCAATTCTGCTTGGCAAATTCAATGATGTGAGGATTAGCATCAAAGCCAATCAATTCAACTTCAAGCTTTTTCTTTTTTGCCCATTTGGCAACAAGTTTCAGCATATCTCCACCGCCACAGCCTAAATCTGCAATGATCAACTTTTCTGAATTTTTCACTAGCAGGTTGAGCCCGTTGGTGGTCACTTGGTTTCCACCAAGTAACCTGTTGATTGTCTCGAGTTCTTTTAACGTTTGCTCAATAACTTCTCCAGAAGACTCGAGGTCGTCCATTAATTCTTCTTCGTATGAACGTTTTTTAAAACTCACAGGCTTAATTCGTTAGCATTGACTATCTTCAACTATGATTCGAAAGGCAATAGGCTCTTTTTTACTCGTTTTTGTCATCTTGAACAGTGTATCTGCTCAAGACAAAAGTGTTGAAGAGTTTATTATTTCAGTTACCTCAAACTACAAAAATCCACTGGCATACTATCCCCTTCGTCAGGATATCTTTCTTCCTACTGAAATAGAAGCAGAGCAATTGGAGCGAAGTAAAGATCGTCCGAAAAACTCCACTGTAACTGGGTCATTTATTTTTATGGATAAAGATGCTGATTTGAATAGAGATCGATTCCTGACTGCTTCAGGAGACCTGATGTTTACAAATTCAGTATACAAAGGGCTTTCTAAAAGTTCTACCTACAAATACCATAAGCGCAGACAAAAGCTAATCAGTGATAGGTATAAAAATATAGGTAGATTTCTCTGGTACAATCAGCAGTTCAAAGCCTTGCGCTAGCTTATTGTAAGGCTCACAGTTTCAATGGTGAGTCCTGGACCAAAGGCCATTGCAGCCAAGCTTTTTCGTTGATCCCCTTCCTCTAAAGACTCAATTATCTCTTTCAATACGAACAGAATAGTAGGTGAAGACATATTTCCATAATGCCTCAAAACATGATGCGCAGCGCGGTTTTCAGTTTTTGAAATGCCGAGTGCCTGCTCAGCTACATCTAATATTTTCTTTCCACCCGGATGGATGGCATATAAATCGGGTTCATCATCAGACAACTCATCAATTAATTGCTTGACGCCTGATGCAATAAGCTCTGGAACGTAGGTGGTCAACTTCATCTGGAAACCAGTGTTTCCGACATTCCAAGCCATTTCATCTTTACCATCAGGATAAATAGCACTTTGAAAATTTTTAATTTCGCAAAGAGACTTTTGCCCCTCATCAGTCGAACTCACTAGCGCTGCGGCCGCACCATCACTAAAGAGAGCGTTTGCGATTAAATTGTCTTCTGAGCTTTCTTTTTGAAAATGCAGGGTGCACAACTCTACCGAAACGATGAGGACAACAGCTGAGTCATCTGCCTTGCAAATTTGATTTGCTGTTTTTAAGGCTGTTATCGCTGCATAACAACCCATAAAATTGATACAGGTTCTAGCTGTGTTTCTATTCAAATTTAGGTTGTTGACCAAATCAATATCCAGACCAGGTGCGTAAAGCCCTGTACAGCTCACAGTTATTAAATGGGTTATTTTACTCCTTTCAAAGTCTCCCAAACAATTATCAACGGCTTTTAAACTTAAGGGAAGTGCTTCCTTTCTATAGATATCGTTGCGTACCGCTGTTGAAGGAAAAGGCTCAAGTTCATCGTTTGGAGGATAGAGCTTCCAATCTTCTTTTCGTAATGTTCCGTAATCAGGTACAACGGAGTATCGCTCTTTGATAAATGAGGCTCTATACAAAGCTTTTAATCTTTGTTTTTCTTCACCTTCCATTCCATGAGCAGCACTCATGAACTCAAATACTTCTGACTGATTGATTCTAAACTCGGGCACTGCAGTGCCGATAGATAAAATGTTTACCCCCACATACGATAATAGTCTATTTTAGCCTAAATTGTTCAGCTTTAAGAGGAGATATGTTTAAAAAATCAACTTGGCTTCACCTTCGAATACCCTTCTCTTATTTTCTCTTACCCGTCTACCTGTTTGCTTTATCCTTAAGTCCGAATCTTAATGATATGGACATGCTGGGCTTACTTGTCATTTTGCATCTTTTTATTTATCCGGCTTCGAACGCTTACAATAGTTATTTTGATAAAGATGAAGGAAGCATCGGTGGTTTAAAAAACCCTCCGAAAGTGGATAAAAATGTCTTTTATCTTGCGACAGTTTTCGACTTGCTAGGCTTGACTTTGACGCAATTTCTGTATGGAAATTATACGCTAACAATCATGGTTTTAGCCTACATCTTAGTTTCAAGAGCATACAGTTATGATAAAATCAGGTTGAAGCGTTATGCGGTTCTTAGCTGGTTGATAGCTGGCTTCTTTCAAGGTGCTTGGGTGGTATGGTTGGTTTATATCGGTCTAAATGACTTTCCATTTGATTCCGTCCTTCAGGGAAAGACCTTATATGGTGGACTCTTAGCTTCCGCTATACTCTGGGGTTCTTATCCAATGACACAAATTTACCAGCATGAAGAAGACGCAAAGAGAGGTGATAAAACCATGTCTTTGCTCTTAGGCGTTAAAGGAACCTTCCTTTTCACTTTATTGTGTTTCGGTGCTGCAACGTTAGGGTATCTCTGGTTTTTCAACAGTTTTTTCAATGAAAAATACAGTTGGCAATTCTTGATCGCCATGCTACCTGTTGTGGGGTTTTTTTCCTGGTGGATGCTGAAAACATGGAAGAATGAAAGTCATGCAGACTTTAAAAATACAATGCGATTGAATTTTATATCTGCCACTGCCTTATCTGCATTTTATATATACCTATTCCTTGACTCAACTCAGGTACTTAATGTAGTTGGGGTCTATTAAACAGGCTGTCCATGGGTATTCTTCATGATCTGTCTAGCAACAAAGGGGCTGTTTTTCATAAGGCTCACTGCAATTTCAGAACTTGGGCCAGAGCCAAATAAACGTTGCACTTGTCGACCAAACCAAAGCCTTTTGGCGAAGGTCTTTTTCCATGTATGACTGTATTTTTCGGTTAACCAGTCATGTCCTTTGTCGTGGTTTTCATCTATTAATTCAGCTAAGATTTTAGCTGAGTGGATTGCCATTGCCATTCCGTTTCCACATAGAGGTGTAATTAGCCCAGCAGCATCTCCAACCATAAAAATACCATTAACTACAGGTTCTTTAGGCTTAAAGGAAAAGGCATTGATGACTTCAGGTTTATCAAATAGGAATTCTGAATTATTAAAAATCTCCTTGAGAAATGGGTTCTGGCAGAGCACGTTCTCTTCCATTTCTTCTATGCTCTTATGAGTCTTTAGTACGCTTCTTTGACCTAAATAGCATAAGTTGTACTTCTCTTCTTCAATTGCTGAAATGCCGCAATACCCGCTTTTGAAGTTATGCAAGGCAATTTGGTTTTTGGGGAAGTCAGTTTTGATATGATACTTCACCCCTATGTAAGGGCTTTCTTTAGTAATAAAGTTGCGTTTTAGGGTCCTATCAAGACTACTCGTTTTGCCGAATGCCCCAATCACAAAATCCGCGATTAGGTGGTCACCATTCTTAGTATAGACATGGAAATTATTTCCTTCTTTTTCAATGTTAAGCACGTCAGTTCCTTCAAAAACTTCCACTCCAGTGCTTCGCGCCTTTTTTGCGAGAAACTCATCCAAAACGTATCGGCTAACTCCGAATGCTCCCAAGTCAAGTGGCATTTTATGCGAACTTCCTTTAGTTGATGTATAAATGAATTCGTTGAATGATGAGGGTTCAATATCGGGGTATAGACCTGATCGAATCAGAAAGTCTTTGACTTCGTTTGAGATGTATTCTCCGCAGACTCTGTGAAATGGATAGCGCTTTTTTTCAACGAGTTGAACTTGGAATCCGCTCCTAGCCAAGAGATTAGCCGCAGTAAGGCCACCTAATCCACCTCCAATGATGATAATTTTTTTCAATTTTTCCCCTTTACCACCGCCTATAGCCATTCAAGTAAAACTGAATAATAACTAGATTATTTGAACATAAGTTTAATTTCAAACTTTAATAGAACTAAACAAGACCAAATAAAATGATAAGACAGAAACTTACTGGAAAAGTACTGTTGTCATGCATTGTGCTTATTGCAATGATGTTTACTTCGGTAGATGTTGATGCACAGAGCAGAAGAAAAAGAAGACAGCAGGAAGAGGAGGCAAAAAAGAAAGCCGCAGCAGCGGCTGCAGCACAGCAAAGACCTGCACCGAAAAAAGGTGGAATTCAACCTTTTGAAAAAGTAATTACCTCAGCAGCAAAGACTGACGAAGGCTTATTCAATGTTCACCAAATTGACAAAAAGTACTTCTTTGAAATCCCTAATGATCTTTTAGAAAGAGACATGCTTATGGTAACCAGAATTGCAAAAACAGCTTCTGGTATCGGCTTTGGCGGGGGTAAAACAAATACCCAAATGCTCAGATGGGAGAGAGTTCAAGATCAGATCAACTTGAGAATTATCTCAACAGTAGTAACTGCAGCAGACAGTTTACCTGTGGCTGAGGCAGTAGAGAACTCTAATTTTGCTCCAATTCTAGCTTCATTCCCAATTAAGGCCTTGTCGAAAGATTCTTCGGGCGTAGTTATTGAAGCAACCAACTTGTTGACAAAAGATATCAAGCCTTTGGGCTTACCAGCATTTAGAAGAACACAGTATAGAGTTACTCGATTGGATAATGAAAGATCTTATGTTGAACGCGTAAGTAGTTATCCGGAAAATATAGAGTTACGTCACGTGAAGACCTATTTCGCCAATAACTCTCCATCTTCAAGTGCAGACGGATCAATTTCTGTGATGATGAGCAACTCGATGATCTTGCTTCCAGAAGTTCCAATGCAAAGAAGAATGTTCGATAGAAGAGTAGGATGGTTTGGAAGAGGAACAACCGATTACGGCTTAGATGTTCAGCAGTCAAAGACTGTTAGATATTTAGATAGATGGAGACTTGAAGTAAAGGATGAGGACGTTGAGAAGTTTAAAAGGGGAGAATTGGTTGAGCCAAAAGAACCTATTGTATACTACATCGACCGCGCAACTCCTGCAGAGTGGAGACAAGCGATCAAAGATGGTATTGAAGACTGGCAAGTAGCTTTTGAAGCTGCTGGTTTCAAAAATGCAATTATTGCTGCTGACCCTCCTTCTCCTGAGGAGGACCCAGATTGGAGCCCTGAAGACGTACGTTATTCAGTTGTGAGATATTTAGCTTCTCCAATTCCAAATGCCAATGGACCTCACGTTTCGGATCCTCGCTCTGGTGAAATCTTGGAAAGTGATATTAACTGGTATCACAATGTGATGACTCTCTTGAGAAGATGGTTCTTTGTGCAGACAGCTGCGGTGAACCCTATGGCTCAAAGCCCGGAATTTGACAATGAGGTGATGTCTAGATTGATCAGGTTTGTGTCTTCTCACGAGGTAGGCCATACTTTAGGGTTACCGCACAACTTTGCATCGTCAGTTGCTTACCCTGTTGATTCTTTGCGTTCAGCAGAATTTACGCAAAGAATGGGAACTGCTCCTTCAATCATGGATTATGCAAGGTTCAACTATGTTGCCCAACCAGGTGATGAAGGTGTTGCGTTAATGCCAAACGTTGGAGAGTATGACAAGTTTGCAATCGCTTGGGGTTACAGACCTATCCTAGATGCAAATTCTCCTGAGGAAGAATTGCCAACTTTAAGAAGATGGATAGAAGAAAAGAATGGTGATCCAATGTACAGATTCGGCCGACAAGGAAACGCTAATGATTACACTGCTCAAAGTGAGGATTTAGGAGATGACGCCATGAAAGCCAGTACCTATGGTATCACGAACTTAAAAGTGATAATGAACAACCTAAGAGATTGGACATATGTTGAAGGTTCAGATTATTCTGAGCTTAATGAAATGTATGGCGAGGTGCAGTCTCAGTTTAATCGTTACATGGGTCACGTTGGACGTTATGTTGGCGGTGTAAAAGAAGAGTACAAGAATGCTGACCAAGAAGGTGTTGTTTATACGCATGCTCCTAAGGCGAAGCAAAAAGAAGCCATTAAGTTCTTGAATGAGGAGCTTTTCAATACGCCAAAATGGATGCTTGACGATGAGATCATCAATAGATTGAGAGACTACGGTACAGTTGAGTCAATGCGCTCAATGCAAGTCAGAACATTGAACTCTACATTGGAGTGGAGAAAGCTTGGAAGAATCATCGAGAATGAAGCGATGAATGGGTCTGAAGCTTATGGAATTATGGAGCTTATGGCTGATTTAAGAGGTGGTATTTGGGGTGAGCTTAGAAGAGGCGAAACTATAGATACGTATAGAAGAAATCTTCAAAGAGCACACATCGATAGACTAGAGACATTAATGACTGGGGAGTTAAATGACAACCCGGCATTTAGAAGGTTCTTTGGCCCAGGTATCAATGCAAAGCAATCTGATATCAGACCTGTTGTAAGAGCAGAGTTAAAAACGATGCAATCACAGATCAGAGCTGCAATTCCTAGAACTAAGGATAGAATGAGTAAGATTCACTTGGAGGATGCCTTGATCAGAGTCAATGATATCTTGGATCCTAAGTAAAAAATGAATTCAAAAGCTAAAAGCCCCTTCAGATGAAGGGGCTTTTTTATTAGATAAGCTTTTTGTGTTTTACTACTTTTTCTAAGAGTTCTCCATTTCTTTTAATGATAAGAACAGATTTAGTTCTAGGCTTTGCCCTTAATACACCATTGATTTCAGAAAAACTATAAGCAGAAACGGGTTTATTATTAATAACAAGAATCTGATCACCAACATTAAACCCCATTTTTTCAGCAGGCGATCCCGCAATTATCTCACTGATATAGACCTCATCGAATGATTCTCCCAGAGACACAATTCTGAAACCAATAGTATTGAACTCAAACTTCTTTCTGTAAGTGCCGCTTGGTTTTATGAAGAGTTGCTTATTCAGATAGTCATAGTATACATGAAGTCTCGAAAGCGTTTCTGATCCAATGGTACCATATCTTGAACCCTGTTCTTGACCAAGTATGACTTTATTCTGGTTAATCCAATTTTCAGGAAATGAGGTAACAACTTTTTTAAAGGTGTACTTATTAATTTTTATTCTTTTTATTCGGCCGACTTTTCCCTTGATGGTTCCTGTTATGCCATTGCCCACAGTGTGGTTAATGTTTTTGTCAGGTACCACTATATCATCATTGTTTTGAGCATCGAGAAACAGAGCGCTACTTGCTCCAGTATCAATCAACAAGGTGGCATTAGTTGAGCGGGCATTTTTCTGGTCTATTGTAACATTCAAAAATGGCCTTGATCCACGTATCTCAATTGGTACTTGTTTAAACCTTTTAGGGCGATTGAATTGCTCCGGTTCATGTAGGGTAACCAATAAGTGTTTGTAGTCAACCTCTACAACGAATCGATTGAAGAGTTCTGACCCTAAAATGCCAACTGCTTCGACACCAAGGGCATTTCTTATGTCTAAATTGTACTCTTGAAAGACAAGCATCGACTGATTGTTACCTATGAGTCCTGGAAGTGAAATGGAAAGACCTCGTGCAACCAAGAGGTCGGTTATGACTTCCCCTTCATTATCATAAATGGGAACTGTTAGACCAGTATCAAAGTATGTTGAGTCTATTAGCCATTTGTCGAAAATCATACTAGACTCTGAACCGCTATCTAAAATAAAATTATATGGCCCCTTACCGTTAATTTGAAGAGGCACTATGATTAGGTTGCTTTCATTCTTAAATGGAATTTGAGTAGAGGTTTGATTGTCTTCTAATGAAATACCTAAAAGGTTCTGCGCTACTGTTTCAGTGAGTGCAAAGAATATCAGTATTTCAATTAAAAAAATCTTTCTCATCAATTTCAATTCAAGCTATCCGTAACTACTTACGTTTTATGCCTATCGATTGAACAACCTTTTGTAGATAGGCTTACGATATAAGAACTGAAGATAAAGAATTGGGAACAGGATAATATCAATAAAGCCGTTTCCGCTACTAAAATCAATATTGTCAATTATGAAAGTGCTTCCTTTTTCCGTATAAATGATATGATGGTGCTTCCATTTTTTAAAAGGAAAAGCGGCTGGGTTACCTTCATCAATAAAGTCAAAACCATTGTCCGTTTCACTACTAAAAGAGATATCGCTCGTCCATTTGTCTTTCCATAGAATGAAATCTAGTTCCATACTCACTTGATCTCCCTTTTCGGACCCATCAAATCGAGTAAGTTTGACTTTCGGGAAAGGTGGGTTGAGTTTTAGAAATAATGTTTCATTGAACCCATCTTTGACGGTTTTCCAGTTTGCCGCAACCTTAGTCTGAATCTTAATTCTCACTTAATAGAAACACATTAAAAGGTAATCTGTTCTTAAATATCCGAATTGCAGGCCTTGTTCTTTATTTGTACCTTACATCTTCACCTATAACAGCTACTTTGAAGGCATCACGTCTATTTCATAGAGTTTTTCTGACCCTACTTCTTACTTATTCCGGACTCCTGTATGGTCAAGAGCTTTCGCTTAAATCGCTAGCACCGTACCCTCCATCTGAACTAATTCTAGCAGATACACTTTACGACCAAAAAAAGTACCAGGAGGCTAATAATGAACTGGACAGGTTGATCCAAGAGATTGATACTGTTGAAAACATGCGACTTTACATTGCCATACTCGAAATGAAAGCCAAGACTTATCGGAGACTGGATGGTGTGGGCTTTGAGGACGCATTCCCAATAATTATAAAAGCGTCTGAACTGGCGAAGGAGAATTTACAACAAGAGGACATTTTACTTGCGCGTGTATATCGCACACTAGGTCTGTTTCATCATAGACTGAGAGATTTTTTCAATGCTCGAAATATAATGGATACGAGTATGGCACTTTATCTTAAGGCCTCAACAAGAGATCCAAAGCTCTATGGTTCTATAGTCGATTATAAATATTATGCCTATTCATATTCGAATGGGAGTATTGATACGCTTATCAACTATTTGGATTTAAGGAAGAACTACGGCTTAGCAGAAGCAAACCCAAAAGCAGTAGACATCTTATATATTCTTCAAGATTACCCTGATTTGTATATAGCAAGAGGCGATTATGAGAAGGCATTAACCTTTGCCATTCAAGGGTATAAGTACGCTATCGAAAATAAAATGAATTTGCTCGAAGAAGGGATGGAAGGGTTTGAAGTATATGCAAATTCGTATGTAAATCTTATTGACGTGCTGTTTTCGAGAAAGGATTATCAAAAAGCCCTTGAGATTTCTACCAATCTTCTAGGAGAAATTGAAGATCTGAATATTAGTAAGGAGAGTTACGAAGAGTATTATGCTGTTATAAGAACTATTGGCCAGATCTATTATAATTTGGGAGAATATGAAAATGCCCTGTCGTTTTTCAGGAACGCCCAAAATATAGGTACAGCATCTATGACCAAAGCTGTGTATTACGGATTGGTTCAAATTTCGATTGGGGACTGTTTACATAGGTTAGGGAGTAACGAGGAAGCTGCGCGTTATTACAAAAAAGGAATTGAGGTTCTCAAAGGAAGAATCGACATGCCATCCACTCAATTCCATCAGCCCTTCAATGATTTTGGTGATTATTATTTTGAAAATGAGATGTTCAATATGGCTCTCATGAAATATGATTCAGCACTTATGAATTCCTTGCCAAGAAATGAGAAAACATGGTTTGAATTCCCACAGGATAGTGCCCAAGATTTGTCTCTAAGTCAGATTAATACCATAGCCAGTAAAACTTCCCTTTTTGATAAGCTGAATGTTGATTCAATTCCTAATGAAGAATTGTACATGTATGGGTTAAAATATGCATCACAACTTCATAAAAGCCTGATTGATAAAAGAACAGAGTTTTCAGCTACTGAAGGGAAACTATTCTTAACAGAAGAATTCAGGTTCGTTTATGAAAATGCTCTTGAATATGCTTATCAGCTGTATTCGGTTAACCCATCAGAAGAGTACTTCCTTGAAGGTTTGAAGTTCATGAGGCTTAGCAAATCAATTTTGTTTTTAGAGCAGTCTGCCGAATATGAAAAAGTTAATAATAACATTGTTGATCAAGAGTTGAAGCAGGACTTCAGTGAATATAAGAAGCGCTTAGATGTTATTGAAAAAGGATTTTATTCCTTAATCGATGACGGCGTAACTAGTGACTCTATATTTGCTTTAAACGATACGCTAAGTATTGTCAGGAATCAATTAGATAGTGTATTGAGTGTAATCGATGATGAGTTAAGAATGGCTAATTGGCCTGAATTAACTAGCGTACTTGATCAAAACCTTTATAATATTCAGGATGAGAATAATGAAGTTCAGATAGAGTATTTCTATGGCGAAAAGCACCTTTATGCTGTGGGAAGCGCTAATGGGAAAAGAGCTTTTATTAAGGTTCCTATAGACTCAGAGCTTGAGTTCAGTATTTTAGAAATTATCAATATTCTTTCTGCTCCACCGAGAATTCAAAGCTTTGATGACGATAAAGAAAACTTTGCACAGCATTCACACTTTTTGTACTCCAAGCTTATTTCTCCAATACTAGAAGAGATAGGGGAAGTAGATCGGATCGTTATCATTCCTGATCAAATTCTTTCAAGATTACCTTTCGAGGTATTGATCGATTCTTATCAGAAAGGACAAGGGTATAATGAAATGAATTTTCTCATTTCTGAATACGATCTCACCTATCAACTTTCGTCTCTTTCAAATTACAATGCTGATCAGAAGACGGCAAATGGTGAAATCTTAGGGTTGGGTTATGCATCTTCTGCAAATAATGATTTGGATGATCTTCCTGGAACAGAAAGAGAAATCAACTTTTTGAAGGCTTCTTACAAGGGAACATTTATCAACTCCGCTTCTAAAGAGCAATTTTTGAATTTATCAAGCCAATACGATATTCTTCACTTGGCTGTTCATGGACGTTCTGATACAATTAGCAAATATGAATCAAGCCTGATCTTTAGCACCGGATCCGATAGAGAACTTAAAACATCTGACCTTTATTTAGCAGGCCTCAATGCAAGGCTTGCTGTATTGAGTGCATGTGAAAGTGGAATAGGGTCCTTGAATAAAGGAGAAGGAGTATTTAGTATTGCTAGAGGTTTTGCTTTGACAGGTGTCCCATCTGTTGTGATGACTTTATGGAATGTGCCAGATAAAATTGCATCTGGTTTAATGCAAGACATGTATGTTGAGTTTATTGACAATGGATTGACAATAAATAGGGCATTGGAAAAAGCGAAAAGAGATTACCTAGCCCAATCTGATTCTTATTTCGCGCATCCCTATTATTGGGCTTCATTTATCCATCTTGGAGATGACTTGAGTTTCAAGGAAAGTTCAAACATAAACTATCTCTATTTGCTGATCATACTTCCAATAGTGTTATTGGCTTTCTATGTGAGGTATAAAAAAAGAAAGAGAACCATATGATCCTCTTTCTCGCGTGTATGTGTGACTGAAAAAAATTCTATTTTTCTCCAAGAACAAAAGCGAAACCTGCTTTTCTTCTTTTGTTTCTTCTTAATACGATCATCTCCACCTCAGATCCTTCGTGCAAACCCATTATAGGATGGTCGGTAATGAAATTGTATCGGTATCCATCTGTTTCAGAAATTACTTTTCCAAACTGAATTTGTCTTCTTCCTTCAAACTCCATTTGAACTCCACTTGGAGAATCATCATCTCTTGGGCGAAGCTTTACATCTGTGATAACACCACCATCAAGGTTTGCAACGGTTAAGCCCATTTCCTTTAGAACTTCCTCTGCTTTGCTTTTGTAAACAGAGTTTTCAAGTTTAGATGATGCAAGGTCGGCAAGGCTCGAAATAGCTGCCTCTTCATCTTCATTAGACAAATGAGCCATTGCTAAGTACCACTTTGCCTGTGCGTCAAACTCATCAAAGTTGTTCAGTGTGGCATTTAAATTCTTAATCGCCTCCTCAGTGTTTGAAGCTTCTAAGTTTGAAAGCCCCATGTAAAGGTAATTGATTGCTGTTCTCTCTGTTTTTACAAGTTCTGCAAAGGTCAAAGCAGACAGATTGTAATTGCCCATATCATAAGCTCTAAAGGCTTGGGCTTCAAGATTGCTTGCTTGATCATTTTCACCCCTTACAATACCATAGATGTTATTGTAAGACTCGAAATTATCGTTATATAACGATTGGAGACTTGGGTCTTCTGTATTGTTTGAAAGGGTGAAGAAACTAAATGCTGCGATAAGCAATAAGCTCGCTGCAGCCGCAATTGACTTCTTCATTTTATGATTGTTTAGGGTTGATTCGGATTTAGTAATGTCTTCTTCCACATCTTTCAAAAATGAAAGAGTTTCTTTTCTTGAAAGAGACTTAACGCCCTCCTGAATTTCCTTAACATCTTGAAATTCCTTCACAAAATCTGGATCTAACTCCAAGGCTTTATCGAATGAAGCCTTATCAGACTTGGAAAGCCTGCCGGTCAGATAATTGTCGATTAAATCAATATTTTTCATTAGTCTCTGTTCAATTCTTTTTTTACTCTCTGGAGACACTTGTATTTAAGGTTTTTCACCGTGTTTCCATTTTTGTAACCCATTATTTCAGCGATCTCATCATTTGACAGATTATTGAAATAAAAGTGTCGAAGTATTTGACTGCAGGGCTCTCCTAATTTGGAAAGTATCATTTCAAGAATTCTTCTGCGTTCATCATCCTCTCCTTCTTCTTCTTCTTGATCTACTTCTACATCTTCAAGCTCTTCTTGGTATGAGATTTTAGCTTGCTTTCTTGAATCGGCCAACAACTTGTTTTTTCCGATCGAATAGAGGTAGGTTTTAATTCCTGCGTCATTCATTTCTTCAATAGACCCATCTACAACGTTTTCGTAGAATGAGATGATGGAGTATTGAAATATATCAACAGCTTCTTCATCTGAGCATTTGTGCGAAAAGGTGATCCAGTTTAAAAATCCGCTTCTGTAAACCTTATAAATCTCTTCTAAAGCAGACTTATCACCTCTTTGCAAGCGAGAAATTAAAGATGCTTCGCGCACGCTCGGTACTATTTAGTGATTAGGAATTGACAAAGGTCACCCAAAGGAGGCAGAAAAAATTCGATTTTTTTCAAAAGGCTACCTAAAATGAAAGTTATTATAGGAATAGTCATGTTCAGATCTGTAAATTTTTATCGCTGAAAAAAAATTGAAAAAAAAACGTGTCGTTGGGTGACTTTTCCAGTCTGAAAATCACTAATAATATACAGACAATTATAATGGGTGCAAGGTCTTACTTCCTTTTAGACGATGAAATATTGTCAACCGATGAGTTTTCCACGGGGATTCAGGCTTCAGAAAATGAAGATAAGCTGATTCTTGCTGGTATGTCTATTCTTGTAATTGATGATCACCCGATCAATTTAAGCGTAGCAGAAAAAACCCTTTCAAAGTTTGGTGCTCAGGCACTCAAGTCATTTTCAGCTAAAGATGGACTTCACACTTTCAACAATAACAAGGTTGACCTAATATTGATGGACCTCCATATGCCAGTTATCGATGGGTTTGAAGCTACTCAACTAATTAAGGCGTCTAATGCATTTAAAAAGAGACCCGTACCAATTTTAGCATACACAACCTTTGCCTACAGTGAAGTGAGCGAGGCATTAAATAAATATGGACTTGATGGCTATATTGGTAAGCCATTCACCCAAACCCAAGTGCTAGAAACTATTCTTTCTGTAGTTAACTAAGCATAACTCTATTTTCTACTAATCTTAGATATGGTATTTCAAATACCTTGACTTATTTTTGGCAAAAAAAGGACCATGTCAAAAGACCAACTCATTTTCAGCTTAATAGAAAAAGAAAAAGAAAGACAGACCAATGGTATTGAACTAATTGCTTCTGAGAATTATGCTTCTCAAGATGTGATTAATGCAATGGGCTCTGTACTCACCAATAAATATGCTGAAGGTCTACCGGGGAAAAGATACTATGGTGGATGTGAAGTGGTTGATGAAATTGAAAATATTGCTATTGACAGGGTCAAAGAACTTTTTGGGGCTACTTGGGCAAATGTGCAGCCACACTCTGGGGCGCAAGCCAATGCGGCAGTAATGCTTGCTTGTCTTAATCCAGGTGATAAGATTTTAGGTTTTGACCTTTCTCATGGCGGACATTTAACTCATGGTTCTCCTGTGAATTTCTCTGGGAAGCTTTATCAACCTTTCTTTTATGGTGTAGAGAAAGAAACAGGTCTAATTAATTGGGATGTAGTTGAAGAAACGGCCAAAAAAGAACGACCTCAAATGATTATTTGTGGTGCCTCCGCCTACAGTAGAGACTGGGACTATGAGAGACTCAGATCAATTGCAGATGAGATAGGAGCACTCTTACTTGCTGATATCTCTCACCCTTCAGGATTGATAGCTCGTGGATTACTGAATGATCCTTTAGAGCATTGTCATATTGTGACTACAACTACTCATAAAACGCTAAGAGGGCCACGTGGTGGTTTGATCATGATGGGCGAAGACTTCGAAAACCCTTGGGGTCATACAACTCCAAAAGGCAAAGTAAGGATGATGTCGCAATTACTGGACTCCGGTGTTTTCCCAGGGACACAGGGCGGTCCACTTGAGCACGTTATAGCCGCTAAAGCTGTCGCTTTTGGAGAAGCTCTTTCGGATGATTATATGAATTATGTGCTCCAGGTAAAAAAGAATGCAAGCACTATGGCCAATGCCTTTGTTGAGAAAGGGTACGAGATTATCTCAGGTGGAACTGACAACCATTTGATGTTGATCGATTTAAGATCAAAAGGCATTTCGGGTAAAATCGCTGAAGAGACACTGGGGAAGGCAGATATAACAATCAATAAAAATATGGTTCCTTTTGATGACAAATCGCCATTTGTTACTTCAGGAATGAGGGTAGGTACAGCAGCCGTAACTACCAGAGGTTTAGTCGAGGACGACATGGTAAAAATTGTTGATCTAATTGACGACTCATTGACGAACTACGAAGATGAGGGTAAGCTTTCTTCTATTAGAAATGACATCAATAGTTGGATGTCTGGGTTCCCTTTATTCAAATAACCATTGGCTCTAGATCAAGTCCAAGATATTGACGAAAAGGAAATGAGTTTCCTTGACCACCTTGAAGAATTGAGGTGGCATCTGATCAGGTCAGTTTTAGCCATTGTTGCTTTTTCAATTTTGGCTTTCTGGGCAAAAGACTTTGTCTGGAATGAGATCATCTTTGGACCTACTAAATCAGATTTTTGGACCTACAGAAAACTTTGCGAGTTAGCGGAATATTTAAGTTCACCTTTACTCTGTCTAGGAACAGATATTCCTATTGATATTCAAAACAGGCAGATAACAGGTCAGTTTACGCTGCATATCAAATCTTCATTGCTAGTGGGACTTGTGATGGCTTTTCCATATGCATTTTGGGAAATATGGAGATTTATAAAGCCGGGTTTAAGAAAGCAAGAAAAGAGAGCCTCCAGGGGGGCAGTTTTGGTTGTTACATTTTTATTCCTTTTGGGTATTTCATTTGGGTATTTTATTGTAACACCCCTCAGTATTAACTTTTTAGCGAACTATACGCTCTCAGATGTTATTCAGAACATTATTGATATTAACTCTTTGGTCGGATTAGTATCTACATTGGCCTTGGCCTGTGGAGTAATGTTCCAGTTACCGGTAATTACTTATTTCCTGTCTAAAGCAGGAATTATCAACCCAAGAATAATGAAGGCCTATAGAAGGCATTCTATTGTGGTAATACTTGTGATCTCAGCCATTATAACTCCGCCAGATGTCATTAGCCAATTGCTAATAGCATTACCATTACTTATACTTTATGAAATCAGTATTGTAATATCAAGAAGGATTGAAAAAAGAGCTGAGAAGGCTGAAAATAGCGAAGAATGAAAAAGATTGCACTAGCAGGAGATCACGCAGGTTTTGAATACAAGGCAAAACTAACCGAAGACCTTACAAATCTTGGTTATGAGTTGATCGACCTTGGCCCTAACTCGGAAGAATCTGTAGATTATCCTGATTATGTACACCCTCTGGCTGAGGCAGTTGCCACTGGAAAGGTTGACCAGGGTATCGCAATTTGTGGTAGTGGAAATGGTGTTTGCATGACTGTCAACAAGCATCAAGAGATAAGAGGAGCTCTGGTTTGGAATGAGGAATTAGCTGCTCTAGCACGTCAGCACAATGATGCGAATATCATTTGCGTACCAGCAAGATTCGTTGATTATGAAATGGCTTTAGCCATGGTCAAAACATTTCTTACAACTGATTTTGAAGGAGGACGGCACTCGCGAAGGGTTTCAAAAATAAGCTGCGCTTAAAAAGGGCATGGATAGGTGCGCTATCAACAGATAAAAAACAGCTGTTTTTATCCAATTTCTATTGATCTCCAATACACTTTTACTCAAAAAGTAAGTTGCCGGAATAGCGATTATCCAAATGAACCCATCATCGGCAATAGCAAAGAAGACATAAACGCTAGAAATAAACACTAGAAACATTAACCTATGAAAGTGTATTTGGTGGTTACTCATTTTTAGGCCACCAAAACTTGTCAGTAATTTGCTTAAGAGTAGTGCTAATGGAAATATTAAGAAAGCGTAAGATATTAGGTCAGCAGCTTCGACTCCATTCGAAAAGAGGTTTGAAAAAAAGTATTCAATAGTCAATCTATCATCTCCGAATAAGCTAACACTGTAGTACAAGATAAAAGGAAAGCAGAACCCAAAACTTGAAAGAATATATCTTCTTTGGATAGTTCTAGTGTATAGCACGTAAACCAGCAATGTCAAGATTAGGAAGATGCTCATAGGTGAATAGAAAAGTACTGATAGACCTATTAATACCCCTGTGAAAAAGATGTTTTCTTCAGATGCTCTTTGCTTTACATGAGAAAGAAGCATTGATAAGGCCAATAACAAGCATGTTGAAGCCACCAAGGCCCCGGAAAGGACAAAGTACTTTTCCGAAGAGTTAGTAATTATTAGATAGATAAAACCACCCAGATAATTGTTTTCAGATAAGGCTTCGTTATTTCTAATTATCGAATTGATAAGGAGCATATTAATTCCTAAAAACAATCCTGATATCCAGATATTGATGTAAGTGGAGTCACTTGAAAAGGAAAGCACATCGAAAAGATAGCTGCTAGTGGCATCTATTTCCTCAAAGTTAGACTGGCCAAAAAAGGAATAAGCCAAACGAGCCAAAACAAGAACTATCAATAATATAATATTGAGAAAAGGATCGTTCTTTCTGAATAGGTTTAATAATGCCATTTACTTGTGGCTCGCAAATAAGCCATTTTTTATGATAAGGAAAATAGGTCAATATATATGATATTTGAGGTATGGCAGGATCCAAAAGACAACAGAAATTTTCAAACCTGATAAAGGAAGAGCTAAGTAAGATTTTTACACTTCAGTTTTCTTCTGAGTTTTCAGGTAAACTGGTAACCATTACAGATGTTGTTATGAGTCCAGACTTAGGACTAGCCAAGGTTTATGTTTCTGTGTTTCCATTGAACTTCTCAGATCAACTCTTGGATGTCATTAACACTAACAAATCTAAAGTTAGAGGTGCACTAGGTCGAACAATAGGTAATCAGGTAAGGGTTATACCCGAGTTGGCTTTTTTCTTAGATGCCACTGCCGAAAATGCTGATCGAATGGACAGGCTTATCGATAGCTTGAACATACCTCCTGCAACGGACGAAGAGGAAGAGTGAACGTTTCTTCTTACATAGCTAGGCGATACTTCTTTGCCAGAAAACCCAATAATTTTATTCAGGTATTATCCATTGTTTCGATTGTGGGTGTGGCTATAGGCACCATGGCATTGATCATAGTCTTATCAGTATTCAATGGACTTCAAGATGTACTTAAAGGTGTTTATGGCACTTTCGACCCAAATTTAAAAGTAGAAACAGCACTCGGAAAAACATTCGAGGTAAGTGAGGCTCAATTACAATCTTTGCGTGCTTTAGAAGGTATTAAAGGCATAGCACCTGTGGTTGAGGAAAACGTTGTTTTTAACTATCGAAATACCCAAAGCGTTGTTCGGCTCAAAGGAATCGGAGACGATCTAATCAGAATGAATAAACTCGATACTTTTATGGTTACGGGTGAACTAAAGTTTAGAGAAGAGCAAAAGAATTTCGCGGTGCTGGGCATAGGAATCGCTTATCAAATGGGAATTCTAGTAGAGAGTGACCTGGTGCCAATCGAAGCCATATTTCCAAAAAATGTTAGAGCAGGAGCACTTCCTTCTGCTAATTCATTAAATAAGAGAAGAATTTATCCTGCAGGTATTTTCCAGATCGAACAGACATATGATGAAAAATATGTTCTCACTTCGCTCGAATTTGTTCAACAGTTGACAGGGTATAGAAATCGCTATACAAGCCTTGAACTTTATACGGATGAAGGAGCACGCCTGAATAACCTTAAAGAAAGAGTATCTGAAATACTAGGAGATGGCTTCACTATTCTAAATAATGAAGAACAACACGCAGACTTACTGCGAGCAGTAAAAATTGAGAAGCTTTTTGTTTACATCGCACTATCTTTTATCACCGCCATTGCATCATTTAACATATTCTTTTGTCTTTCTATGCTGGCCATTGAGAAACGCAAAGATGTCTCCGTTCTCATATCCTATGGGGCGAAGCCGAAAATGATTAAATCAATTTTTCTTAAACAAGGGGCCTACATAGCATTTACAGGCGCTATAGTCGGAATTGGTTTGGGAGTTGCCATTTGTCTACTTCAAGACAAATATGGAATTATAGGAATGGGCATGTCAACATCTTTAATCAATGCTTATCCTGTGAAGTTGGAAATAATGGATATCCTGTTAGTTAGTATTTCTATGGTAATCATTACGATTTTGACTTCATATCGGCCGTCATTATTAGCATCGAGAATAGATCATAAAAAGTATCTTGGTTAACTATAGGTTAAGATTTGTAAAGAGGTTTTGTCGACAATCATTATTATTTAACTTTCAAGTCGCATTTCACTTTTTATGAAGGTATCTACCGCTCAACCGTTCCAATTGATCTACTCCTTATTCGAGCATGAATACTTAGGTTATTTGATCGAATCTTTTGTGGTCCAACTAGACGAAAAAGGCCGCTTGACTCTGCAGCACCAGAATATTTCTTCCAAAAATGCGCGTGAATTTCAATCTGGTGTTGATGAAACGGACCTAGAGCTCATAGCGCTCATGGATCAAATCCAGCAAGAGGCTATAGTTCTTAAGTTTTACAAGAAAAAAATTAAGCCGGCTGATTTCTTTTTGAAGGTATATGACAAAGAGAATGGCGATGAATTACTGCAAAAGGCAATTCAAGAGTTTATAGAAAGGAAAAGAGCTGAAATTGTTACGAGACTTTCGGGCAAAATGATCTTTGAAATGGGAAGAGACGGAGAGCCAGCTTGGAAGCAAATCCATTATCAAGATGAATTGGCTACAGTCCTGTTTCATTTCAGAAGAAACGATGACAATACGCATTATTTCCCAACGATAAAGTTCCAAGGCGAAAAGCTTGAATGGCAGTACAATGGTTCCTATTTGCTTTGCCATGAACCGGCTTTTCTAGTCGTAGGCGATAAACTCATTCATTTTGAGAAGGACGTTGATGGTCGCAAACTCAAACCCTTCCTTAATAAGAAGTTCATTGTTATACCTAGGAAGGTTGAAGAGACATACTATGAGAAGTTTGTCACACAATTAGTTTCCTCTTTTGATGTTTATGCAAAGGGCTTCGACATACAAACACAAAAGTTCAATCTTGAACCAAGGCTTAAGTTTTCAGAGTTGGCCCAAGCATCAAATGGAGAGCTTTTTGGAGAGAATGGTAATGCAAATAATGGCCAAAACGGACAAGCTAAGATCTTATTTAAACTCGATTGGAAATACGGGCCATATCAATTTTCGTATGAAAGAAATCCTTCTGCATCAGTAAAACTTGAAAAGGAGAATGATAACTATACTTTTCACAAGGTTTATAGAGACGGTAGACAAGAGCGTCTTTTGATTGATAAACTCAAATCAATTGGTCTTGACCTAGTTGATGGTAGGATGACCTTGCCTAGAGGAGAGGCTTTCGGATGGCTAAGCGCTAACGCTGATAAGTTAATTGAACTGGGCGTTGAGGTCCAGCAAAGTACAGAAGATCACAAGCGATATTTCATTGGAGAATCAAGTATAGATATTGAAGTCAGCGAAGGTATCGATTGGTTTGATATTCATGCTGTAGTCAAATTTGGTAATTATGAGATTCCTTTTGATGAACTCAGGGCTATGCTTAAAAAGCAAAAGCATGAGTTTACCCTACCCAATGGTGAAATAGCAGTTATTCCTGATGCATGGCTGTCAGACTATTCTGAATTATTCGCTTTTGTTGATCAAGAAGGCACACAACATCGATTGAAAAAACACCATCTTGCTCTAGTCCAAGATTTACAAAATGGCAGATTAGCTAAGGTGACAATGGATAGGAAGCTCCAAAAGCTTCATGATTTCGAAGAGATTGAAGATTACCCAATAAGCAAACACTTTAAGGGTACCTTAAGGCCCTACCAAAAGGCGGGATATAATTGGATGCGCTTTTTAACCGCATATAATTTTGGTGGCTGTTTAGCTGATGATATGGGTTTGGGTAAAACTGTACAGACCTTGGCAATGCTTCAATCTAGAAGAGATGATGATGCAGCCACTGGACCTTCACTTTTGATTATGCCTACATCGCTGATTTATAATTGGCAGTTAGAGGCAAAGAAGTTTACCCCTCAACTTAAAGTGCTTGTTTATACCGGCACTAATCGCGTAAAAGATTCATCTCAGTTTGTTAATTATGATTTGGTAATAACTTCTTATGGTATCACGCGGATCGATAAAGAAATTCTTGCTGGTTTTTATTTCGACTATGTCATACTTGATGAATCGCAAGCAATAAAAAATCCAGATTCAATCATTTCGAAAGCTGTAAGAGAACTAAAAAGCAGACATAGACTGATATTAACGGGAACACCTTTAGAGAATAGCACTTTGGACCTTTGGTCACAACTGAGTTTCATAAACCCGGGCTTATTGGGGTCTGAAAAATTCTTTAAAGAGGAGTTTCAAATTCCAATTGAAAAGAGGCAAGATCAAACAAAGACTAAAAAGTTAAATGTTCTGATAAAGCCTTTCATCATGAGAAGGCAAAAGTCTCAAGTAGCCAAAGATCTGCCAGAAAAGATCGAGCAAGTGAAGTACAGTGACATGACTGCTGCCCAAGAGGAAAAGTATGAGGAGGTCAAGACTTTCTACAGAAACAAGATTTTAGATACAATTGAAAAAGAAGGTATCCGAAAATCTCAAATGCTCTTGCTTCAAGGTTTAACGAAGTTAAGGCAGCTCGCGAATCACCCTAAAATGGTAGAAGAAGACTATGCCGGAGACTCGGGAAAGCTTGAGGACATCATGTATATGATTCAATCTGCTATTAGTGAAGGGCATAAAATCCTAATTTTTAGTCAGTTTGTAAAGCATCTGAGCATCATTAAAGAATTTGTAGAGGAGCAGCAATTGAAATACGCTTACCTTGACGGTTCAACTAAGGATAGACAAAAACAGGTTGAAGTTTTTCAAGAAGACGATGAAGTGAAGGTGTTCTTGATTTCTTTAAAGGCTGGTGGTCTAGGATTAAACTTAACAAGAGCTGATTACGTGTTTCTGCTGGATCCTTGGTGGAACCCGGCTATTGAGGCACAGGCTGTTGATAGAGCCCACAGAATCGGTCAAAAGAGAACTGTATTTACCTATAAATTTATTACCAGAAATACTGTTGAGGAAAAAATCTTAGCGCTTCAAAAAAGCAAATTGAGATTAGCAACGGATCTCATAACAACAGAGGAGAGTTTTATCAAAAAACTTAGTGCCGAGGATATAGGCGAGTTATTGAACTAATTGAAAGCAGAGAATATTTTGAATTATCTCCTTTAATAATGTATATATTTCTTCTAAAAAGAGTTTAAGAATAAACATCCTACTATCTCATACTCTCTTCAAAGTGATAGAAAGATGTTTAATTCGGTTGAAGCGGACGCCAAAGGTGTCCGCTTTCTTTTATCTATTCCTTATCTTTCCGCATGGCCAAAGTCAAAACGGTATATGTATGCCAAAACTGCGGAGTAACCTCTCCGAAATGGGTTGGTAAATGTCCCTCATGCGGAGAATGGAATACCTATGTGGAAGAAAAAATTTCAAAATCATCTGCTGCTAAAGAGAAGGCCTGGTCTGATTCAAATGCTTTAACTAATGTCAATAGGCCTTTGAAACTTGACGAAATCGAAGCAAGTGCTCAAAAGCGCATAAAGACAGGAGATCAAGAGCTAAACCGTGTTCTTGGCGGAGGCATTGTAATGGGTTCCTTGGTTCTGATTGGTGGCGAACCTGGTATAGGTAAATCAACATTGATGCTTCAACTGGCGCTCAGTGCTAAGAATACCAACGTTCTTTATGTATCTGGCGAGGAGAGTCAGCAGCAAATCAAGATGAGGGCTGATAGAATTGGTCATGAGGATTCTAGTTGCGTAATTCTAGCAGAAACTTCATTGAACCAGATCTTTGTTCAGATAAAGGAGTTAAGTCCAAAAATTGTGATCATTGACTCTATTCAGACCTTGCAGTCTGCCAAAATTGAGTCTGCGCCAGGGTCAGTTTCACAAGTACGAGAATCAACGGGCGAATTGATGCGATTTGCTAAAGAAACCCAGACACCTGTATTTCTAATTGGTCATATCACTAAAGAAGGCAGTATAGCAGGGCCTAAGGTGCTAGAACATATGGTGGATACGGTTTTGCAGTTTGAAGGAGACCGCCATATGTCCTACAGGATTTTAAGAACTATCAAAAATCGCTTTGGATCTACATCCGAATTGGGAATTTATGAAATGCTTGGAACGGGACTTAGACAAGTTTCAAACCCTTCCGAAATACTGATATCGCAAAAAGCGGATGATCTATCTGGTGTGGCCATAGGAGCAACCATTGAGGGTAATCGACCTCTGCTGATAGAATTACAGTCGCTTGTAAGCAGCGCAACCTATGGTACACCTCAAAGAAGCACCACAGGCTTTGACCTTAAGCGCCTCAATATGTTGTTAGCCGTATTAGAAAAAAGGGGAGGCTTAAGGTTTGGGAGCCAAGATGTCTTCTTGAATGTAGCAGGTGGGTTGAGAATTGATGAGCCAGCACTTGATCTGGCTGTCTGTGCTGCCTTGGTCAGTGCCTACCATGATATTCCTATCAAAGATGACGTTGCTTTTGCTGGGGAAGTAGGCTTAGGTGGTGAAATCAGAGCTGTCAACAGAATTGAAAGCAGAATTGCTGAAGCCGAGAAACTGGGTTTCAAAGAGATATATGTGTCTAAGCATGCCATCAAGGGGCTGAGTAGTTCAGGTGATATCAGAATAAAAGGTTTTTCTAAACTGAAAGAGGCTTTCGAAGAGTTATTTGGTTAGAGACCAAATCCAGCCCTGCCTTGGAGCCCACCAGTATGAATGAATAGGATTTTACTCCCTTTTACAAATTGTCCTTTTCGAACTAGGTCTAAAATGCCATAAAGAGCTTTTGCCGTGTAGATAGGCTCAAGTGGAAGACCGTATGTTGTCTCATTTTCTTTAACAAACTCGATTAATTGGTCATTTACTTTTGCGTAGCCTCCAAAATGGTAGTCATTATTGATTTGCCAATTATCAAATTCTGGCATATTAAATTGTCTGAACAAGCTGTTTACCTCAACTTCTAAAAACTCTCCTTTTAATGCACTGAAGCCGATAATTTTTGACTGTCCCTTGAATCCCTGAATAATGCCTGCTAGTGTTCCTCCAGTACCAACAGAAAGGCAACAATGGCTAAAGTCCTTTTCATTTTCCTTGAGAATCTCCATGCAACCTTTAATGGCAAGCTCATTCGTTCCTCCCTCTGGGATGAGAAAGTATTCTCCGAACTTCCTTTTCAATTCATTTAAAACCAGTGCGCTGTTCTTTAAGCGATACCTGGTTCTATCCAGATATTGGATTTCCATTCCGTTGTTTGTCGCAAATTGTAATGTTTCATTCAGCGGTAGGTGCTCTTCCCCTCTGATAATACCTATTGTTTTAAAACCATAAGCTTTACCTGCGGCTGCAGTTGCATAAATATGATTTGAATAGGCGCCACCAAATGTTAAGAGCGTATTGAGCCCTTGATGCTTCGCCTCTTCCAAATTGTATTTAAGCTTGTGAAGTTTATTACCTGATATGTCTGGATTGTTCAGATCTTCTCTTTTGACGTAAAGCTCAACTCCAAAATCTGCCAGCCAAGGTAATTTCAATTCTTCTACAGGAGTCTCACTTATTTTCATGCACGGAAGTTAGTCATATCTTTGTTGCAATTTACTGACCAGTATGGCTGATTTTCAGAACGAAGGAGACGAATTATTTGAACACCATAGGATCATTTGTGATCCAGGTCAACAGCCCTATCGGTTGGATAAGTTCTTGATGGACCGTCTTCCAAATGTCACTAGAAATAAAATTCAGCAGGGCATTAAGGATGGCTTTGTTAAAGTGAATGGGCAGGAAGTAAAACCCAATTTCAAAGTTAAGGCCAATGATGAGGTTTTAGTGGAATTACCAGAGCCACCAAGAGAAACGGAAATACTTCCTGAGAATATCCCGCTCAATATCATTTACGAAGACGATGATTTGTTGATCGTTAATAAAGAGGCTGGAATGGTTGTACATCCCGCATACAACAATTGGGACGGAACCTTGGTAAACGCTTTAACTTATCATTTCCAGCAACTTCCAACAATGAAAGACAATGAAGGAAGGCCTGGACTAGTACATCGAATTGATAAGGACACCTCTGGGCTTTTGGTGATTGCGAAAACTGAGTCGGCTATGACGCATTTGGCAAAACAGTTCTTTGATCATAGCATTGAGCGTACTTATTATGCTTTGGTATGGGGCGTTCCTGAACCTGAGGAAGGAACAATTAATGTCAATTTAGGCAGGAGTGAAAAAGATAGAAGAGTCACTACGGCTATAGAAGATGGAAGCCGAGGTAGGACAGCTATTACTCACTATAAAGTCTTAGAACCGCTGCGTTACGTAAGCCTTATCCAATGTAACTTAGAAACGGGTAGAACGCATCAAATTAGGGCGCATTTGAAGTATTTAGGTCATCCTTTATTTAATGATTCAACCTATGGAGGAGATAGAATCTTAAAAGGAACTCAATTCTCGAAATACAAAGCCTTTGTTGAAAATGGCTTTAAATTAATTCCTAGGCAGGCCTTGCATGCTAAGTCTTTGGGTTTTATCCATCCAAGCACAGGAAAGTTCATGCAGTTTGATTCTGATCTACCTGAAGATTTTAATGCGATCACTGAGAAATGGCGCAATTATGTAAAACACGAGTGATCTATAGCAGGTGTAATATTGCCAGGCTATGAAAAACAGTTCCACCCAAAACAAACAAATGCCAGATGGCGTGGTGGTATTTGAGTTTTCTCATCACATAAAAAACAACACCAATAGTATAACTAAGCCCTCCGTAAAGTATTAGGTTGACTACTTCCTCTCCAGCAAGTTCCCCGATGTTGTCGAACATGAGATAGCCCATCCAGCCCATTCCTAGATAAGACGCAAGAGATATGAATTCGTATTTTCCAGTAAAGAATACTTTGAAGATTGTTCCTAAAGCGGCAATAGACCAAATGGCAATTCCCAATTTTTGGCCAATTGGTTCTTCACTCAAAAGACCAAAACAGAATGGTGTAAAAGTACCTGCAATCAGTAGGTAAATAGAAATATGGTCTAGTTTCTTGAAAAGTTGTTTTCTTTTTTTTTCAGTAACGTAATGGTAAAGACTAGAACTACTATATAGAATAACCACTGTAATAAAAAACACCAAGGTACTTACTTGCTGTTTTTGACTTGAGCTATTTGTGAGTGTGAAGAAAACTCCCCAAAAGCCAAAAATGACCCCGATCAGATGAGTCCAAAAATTTGCCTTCTCTTCTTCTGGGGTATATGCGGTGATTATTTTTTCTTTTTTCAATCTGTCAGTCTTTCTCCACAACGTTTACAAAAAATAGCATCTAAATCATTGTTCTCATTTCCACAGGCATCGCATTTTCGCTTCTGCTCAGAAAGAACTATCGGTTTTTTGGTGAGCTCGGCCGTCACGATTCCAGTAGGCACTGCTATGATGGCATAACCCAATATCATAACAAGTGAAGATATAAACTGACCAATAACGGTTTGAGGAGTGATATCACCGTACCCGACTGTTGTGAGGGTGACTATTGCCCAATAAACGGACCTTGGTATACTTGTGAATCCACTTTCTGCACTTTCATTGCTCTCGACCAAATACATGAGAGTTCCTAGAATAAGTACTAAAGTGACTACTGCCCCCATAAAGACGGTGATTTTGTGCCTGCTCGACTTAATGGCACTCAAAAGCTGTTCGCTTTCACCTATAAATCGACCTAGTTTTAGAATTCTAAAGACCCTTAGTAAACGTAAAGCGCGGATAACAAGTAAGTAACTGCCACCCGTAAAGATGAGACTTAGATAAGTAGGTAATACTGAAAGCAAATCAATGATTCCATAAAAGCTAAATATGTAATGAAGCTTTCGATCTGTGACATAAATCCTAGTGAGGTATTCGAGCGTAAAAGCGATGGTCAAAATCCACTCGATGTATTTAAAGTACTCATCGTACTTGGCATCTATACTTGGGACACTTTCTAGCATGACCACTATAATGCTCAGCACAATGGCAACGAGTAGCGCTAAGTCGAAAGCTTTACCTGCAGGCGTATCCGTACCAAAAATGATGATATAAAGCTTTCTTCGAAGGCTCATAGGGTCAAATAAAGATAGAATTGGTCATTATTTTAATGACTTAGCACATAAAATTTGCCTTTGTCTATTTCTTAGGTTTACCGATATCGGTGATGTTAAAGCCTGGAGATTGATAGTTTTCTGGAAGCTTGTCCGAAGCAACAGTAGTATGGTTACCATCTCTAAGTGAAGTATAGTGAGGTGACATGATCTCAATACCTGCTTCATTGAACTGATCCTGGATGTTTTTGTGAAGCTCTGAATAGATAATCGCCATTTGATGAATTTCTCTAGTGCGCGCATTGAGCTGATAGCTGACATAGAAATCATCTAAGCTGGTTTGAAGAACAAATGGTTTAGGGAGCTTCTTCACATGTTCAGTTTTAAGCGCTGCCTCGATCAACAGCTTATGCACTTCGCGCCAAGGGACATCATAACCTATGGTGACGGTTGTATATAGCATAAGGCCATTCTCATCATTGGCTGTAGAATAGTTGATGGTGTGACTATTGAGCATTTGCGAGTTGGGTATGGTCACAATTTCATTTTTGATCGTTTTGATGCGCGTATTCAAAAGCGTCTTTTCTCGAACATCTCCAATGACCTCACCAATTTTTACTCGGTCTCCAATTTTGAAAGAACGCATGTAGGTCAGTACCAAACCAGAAATGATATTTGAAAATGCACCTGCACCTCCCAAGGCAATCAATAGACCAAAAAATGTCGATACGCCCTTAAAAACCTGCGAATTCGACATAGGTAAGTAGGGCCAAATGGCAATAAAGCTCAAAGCAAATACAATGGTCTTTACTAGGTTATAGGTTGGTTTGGCCCATTCTGGGTAAAACCCCGGAATTTTCAGTCTTTCCTTGGCAATTTCCACATGAAAGAACTTCAAGAGTTTGATCATGTAGTAGGCAATCACAATGATCACCGTAATGGTTAGCAGGTTTGGAATAAAGTCTAAAAACGACCAGGCTATACTTTTTAATGGGTTGACGATATAGCCAAATAGTGTTTGCGCAATACCCTGGGTCCAAGGGAAGAGACTAAATAATAATGGCAATAGCAGATAGACTATGAAAAGAAGTAGTGCTATCCGAACACCTTTGGCTAAAAGGATCACTAAATTGACCACCCTCTCTTCGGATAAGTATTCATACTCTTTGAGTACAAGGGCCTTGATCTTCTTGCCTTTTAGGCCATTGATCTTGATAAAAACGAGCCTAAAAAGCCTGTTGTAATACCTTAAACCAAAAAAGAAAACCACCAGAATACCAACGGCAATCCCAACATTGATGAGAATGCTATCCCGTGGATTTAATTTGTTAAATACCAAAGATTTTTCAACCTCTTCCTTATAGAATGCAGTTGCTCCTGCTAAACTAAAGCCAAGGCTGTCCGCATCTGCACGAGTAACCGTCATGATGAGGTCTTCACCGACCATGATGTCATTGACTTGTTGACCATAATAAATACTAACCTCTGGTGGGAAGGTTAGCTGCCTATATTTTTGGATTTTTTGTTGAATTCTAAAACTCCTTATTTCTGGGGTATAAGGACCAATACCATTGATAATAGGAATTGAGTCTGGATTGATAATTTTTTGAATATCAGTGGAAATGGAAGGTTCTTGGAGTGAATCAACTTCTTGAGCATGGCCAGTAACTGCTAGACCAAAAAGCATATAAACAAGAAAAATGACCTTCTTCATATGGAATTAATATACTACTTAAATCACAAAAAAAACCCAACTATTCGTTGGGGTTCAAGGCACTGAAATTCGTTTTATTATGGCTATAAGCTCATCATTTCTTTGAATCGAGCAGCTTGTCTGCGACTTACCTCTACTTTGTCGCCACCCTTAAGCACTACCATAAGTCCTCCATTGAACCAAGATTCTATGCTTTCTACCCAAGTAAGGTTGATGATGTGTTTTCTACTGGCTCTAAAGAATGAGCGATCATCTAACTTTTCATCTAGGGCGTTCAATGACTTGTGGATCATTGGCTTGAAGTTTTCGAAATAGATCTTGATGTAATTACCGTCTGACTCGAATAGTCTAATGTTCTCTAATTTGACGAACCAACACTTGTCGCCATCTTTTACAAATACACGGTCTTGAAGTCCCAGTTTTTGGTCTGGTAATTCAGCAACGGCAGGAGCTTCTTTAGCTTTTCTGTTGATGATCTTTGTGACTGCTTCTTTTAACCTGTCTGGCTCAATCGGTTTCAACAAATAATCCAAAGCATTAAAATCGAATGCCTTTAACGCATATTCGTCATAAGCGGTAGTGAAAACCACTTCAGGTACAGTGTCCAATGATTCCAGTAACTCAAAACCTGTTTTACCTGGCATTTGAATGTCTAAGAAAAGTAAGTCAGGTTTGAGACTTTTTATTTTCTCCTCAGCATCTTCAGCGTTCACCGCTTCTCCTACGATCTCAATTTCCTGGTATTCTTGCAAAAGGTTTGTAAGCTCTTTCCGTGCTAACCTTTCATCATCGACAATAAGTGCTTTCATATTTAAAAAAATTATATCCGCTGTGGTATGTTTACTTCAACCACCACTAATTTATCATTTTCGTTATACATTTTGAAGGTAGCCCCTTCTCCGTAAATTAACTTCAATCTTTCTTGAGTGTTCACTAAACCGACTCTAGTTCCTTTTCTCCCAGATTTTATACTGTTATGAAGCTGTCCGCTATTTCGGATCTTAACTGTCATAACGGAGTTGTTTATGGTTGTGCTAATGTGAATGAGCCCTCCATTGAGTAGGTTCGACACACCATGTTTAATGGCATTTTCTGTAATGGTTTGCAGCATCATTGGCGGTACCTCATAATACTCGGACCCAGGTGAGATATCATATTCAACCTGTAGCCTTTCTTCAAACCTAATGGCTTCGAGAGCTAAATAGTCTTTAACCGTATTGAGTTCGTCTTTAAAATTCACAACCCTTTTCATATCAGTAATAAGTGAGTTCCGAAGGATATTGGAGAGTTGTGTTATCGCCACTTTTGCCTTTTTGGGTTCCTCATCTACTAGCGCTCGCATACTGTTTAGTGCATTAAAAATAAAATGAGGGTTCAGCTGGGACTTTAGTTGGTTAAGGTGCATCTCATTCATTGCGGCCTCATATTTTAATGAACGATTGTTACTCTCTAGGTAGTGGTATAAAAAGTAAATAGAAGTCCAGATGATGTAGAGGACAATAGAATAAATGATTGGTGATAAGATATTTATCCAAAGCCCTTCAACGCTGTCTATTTGAATGTCTAGAAATAAACTATTGATTCCTGCAGCTACTAATGCATATAAGATACTTGAGAGTAGAATAGCCAACAATAACCTGGGAATAACTCTGCCGATGTTTATACTAAGCCAATCCCTTTGAATGATGATTCGTCTTAATACAAAATGAGACAGTGTTAAAAGAAGGGCTGTTTCAGCAAAGTTACTGATGTAATTGCCTATAGCGACATTTTCATTCTCTGCTAGCTCTTGTGGATCAAAGTAAATGAGTGCTTGGTTAATAGCAAGGTAGGTACTCCAACCGAGTATTTGCAGTGTCCAGTATAACCTCTTCTTCCTCATGGTCGGGAAAAATACTCATTACAAATGGAAAACAAACTTGCTATGCTTTTAAAGGTAGCATTGTGCTACAAGCTGTCGCTGGGTTTGAAATTCTTTTTTCGATAGAAGGTTCTGATGATCAATCGTGTTCCTCTATCATAGGTAAAGTAGTTCCAGATCCAGTTGCTTAATACAACCAATCGATTTCGAAACCCAATGATTGACATCAAGTGAACAAACATCCAAACGCACCAAGCAAAGAAACCTCCGAAATGGAATTTTGGAAGATCTACCACTGCTTTGTTTCGGCCTATTGTGGCCATGCTGCCCTTGTCCTTATAAGCAAAAGGCTTCCAGCTTGCCTTGTCCCCTTTTTTTAAGTTTTTACCTAAGTTTTGGGCCTGCTGCATAGCAACTGGTGCAAGCATTGGGTGCCCTCTTGGGTTTTCTTCTGTTGCTATTAGAGCAATATCGCCAAGGGCATATACTCCGTCTACACCATCCACTTGGTTGAAAGCATTCACCTTTATTCTGCCGCCTGCAATTTGCTCTTCAGGAATTCCATCGATCAAATTTCCAGTAACACCAGCGGCCCAAATGACAGTTTTGGCTGGAATAACAGTCCCATCTGATAATACAACATCCTTACCGTTGTACTCTTGAACTCTTGTTTTTAAGCGAACATTTACGTCAAAAGCATCTAAGTACTTTAGTGCCTTTTCACTCGATTTTTCAGACATCCCAGCGAGTACACGATCTCCTGCATCTACCAAATGCAAATTCATGATATTGAAATCTATGTCTGGATAATCCTTAGGAAGTACATGCTTTTTGAGCTCTCCCAATGCCCCAGCAACTTCTACTCCAGTCGGGCCACCCCCCACAATAACGAAATTCGTTAACCTGTCTTTTTCTTCAATATCGGGCGCCATCACTGTTTGCTCAAAGTTTTGAAGCATATGACTTCTTAGATCGAGCGCTTGTGGAATGCGTTTTAAGGGAAAAGTCCTTTCATGAAGCTTTTTGTCACCGAAGTAATTGGTTTTAGACCCATTGGCTATTACCAATAGGTCATATTCCAATTCACCCACTAGTGTTTTTACCAATTTCTCTTCAAAGTCGATTCCGGTGACTCTTGCCATGCGGAAGTAGAATTCGTCATGAGTCTCGAAGAGCTGTCGGAGTGCTCCAGCAATAGAGTCTGGTTCTAAGCCTGCAGTAGCTACCTGATAAAGTAAAGGTTGGAAAGTGTGATAGTTGTGTCGGTCGAACATCACAATCTGGTAAGCTGATCCTTTCAATGTTTTGGCAAGTTGTATTCCACCAAAACCACCTCCTATGATAATGATCCGCTGCTTACCATTTTTCGGAATATCGAGGTGCAAATGTTCAAATGCTGACATATAGAAACAAGCTATCTATTGAACGAAATTCAACTGCAGAGCGTTTCGAAAATGTACGCGATTCAAGACAGAATTTTAACAAATTTTTGTGTTTTCCTTTGTACTAGAGGTAGGGTAAATCCGTTAAAAAGGCATATACAAATAAAGAATTTATAGAAATTAAAATCGAGGAGGCCGGAAGGGCCTATGTGAAGTTGATTCATTGTGTGTTGATTTTAATGTTTTGGTTGAAGATGGTGCCGCTCTGGGGAGAGCGGCATCTTTTTGTTAAGACAACTCTTCTTTCAAAAATCTAGCTGTATGGCTCTTTTTACTTTTAGCCACTTTTTCTGGTCTTCCTTGAGCTACTATAGTTCCACCGCCATCGCCACCTTCAGGACCTAGATCAATCACATGGTCAGCTACTTTAATTACATCCATATTGTGCTCTATAATAAGCACTGTATTGCCTTTGTCAACCAATCGGTTGAGCACATCAAGTAAATGCTGAATATCTTGGAAATGAAGGCCAGTAGTTGGTTCGTCAAGTATATAAAGCGTTTTTCCTGTATCCTTTTTAGAGAGTTCGGTCGCAAGTTTTACCCTTTGCGCTTCACCACCAGATAGCGTTGTAGCATGTTGGCCTAAAGAAATATAGCCAAGGCCTACATCATTGAGCGTCTTGATCTTTCTTAAGATTTTAGGCTGATTTTCGAAGAAATCGACAGCCTGTTCAACAGTCATTTCAAGTACATCTGAGATGGACTTACCTTTGAAACGCACCTCTAAAGTTTCTCGATTGTAGCGCTTGCCTTTACAAGTTTCGCAAGGAACATGTACGTTAGGCAAGAAATCCATTTCTATCAATTTCATTCCTGCACCTTCGCAAGTTTCGCACCTACCTCCTTTAACGTTAAATGAGAAACGCCCTGCTTTATAGCCTCTGATCTTGGCTTCGGGCAGTTCGGTAAAGAGCGTTCTGATATCAGTGAATACACCTGTATATGTAGCAGGGTTAGACCTTGGTGTTCGGCCAATAGGCGATTGATCAACCTCTATGACTTTATCTATATTTTCAAGGCCTGCAATACTCTTGTAGGCCAAAGGTGCTCTGCGGCTTCTAAAGAAGTGATGGTTGAGAATAGGGAAGAGCGTATCGTGAATCAATGTCGATTTACCTGAACCTGAAACACCAGTAACACAAATCATTTGGCCTAGCGGTAGAGTCAAGTTTACATTTTTAAGATTGTTACCACTGGCTCCCTTTAGCACTAGCTCGGTACCATTTCCATCTCTTCGTTTTTCAGGAATAGCAATCTGTAAATCTGATTTCAAATATTTAGCAGTAGTACCATTTGCCTCTAAGAATTTCTTAGGTGATCCAGAAGCTACAACCTGTCCACCATGTCGGCCAGCACCAGGGCCAATATCTAAAATATGATCAGAGGCAAGCATCATGTCCTTGTCATGCTCAACTACAATTATGGTATTGCCAATGTCGCGCAAATCTTGAAGTGCTTTGATCAACTTTTCATTATCGCGTTGGTGAAGACCAATGCTTGGCTCGTCCATGATGTAGAGTACACCGACCAATTGAGTTCCTATTTGGGTTGCTAGCCTTATTCGTTGCGCTTCTCCTCCCGAAAGGGTTCTCAGGGGTCTATTTAGGGTTAAATAGTCAAGTCCAACATCCAAAAGAAAGCCTAAACGCTTTCTAATCTCTTTTAGAATCTCGGGTGCGATCTGTCTTTGTCTTTCAGTAAGACGATCTTCTAAACCAACAAACCAGTTTGAAAGACTTTGAATATCCATTTCAGCCAGCTGCGAAATGTTGGTATCAGCAATTAAGAAATGTAGAGACTCTTTCTTTAAACGACTTCCATTACATGTAGGGCAAGTCTTTACAGTCATAAAGTCCTCGATCCACTTGCGAGTTTTTTCTGTCCCTTCTTCCTTCTGTTTCTCTAAGAAACGAATGATGCCTTCAAACTTGGTATTCCATTTCGTACCTGGGTACTTTTTAGAAGTCACAGCCACAGGTACTTCATCGCCATAAAGAATTACGTCCAGAATTTCTTCTGGAATATCCTTAATTGGTGTGGTTAAGTTGATTTTATGCCTTTTAAGAATGGCATCTAGCTTTTTAAAGATCCAAATGTCTCTGTATTCCCCTAGAGGGGCAAAACCACCGCGGCTAATGCTCAAATTTGGATCTGAGATAACAGACTCTTTTGTGATTTCTTCTACCTGCCCAAGCCCATTACACGTTGGACATGCTCCATAAGGAGAATTGAATGAAAAGTTGTTTGGGGCAGGCTCATCGTAAGACAAACCTGTTTCAGGATCCATCAGGTATTTAGAGAAATGGTGGACTTCACCATCTTCGTCTCTTATCATGAGAACACCTTTCCCATGACTCAGTGCTGTCTGGATACTTTTTGTTATTCTAAATCGATCTCCCTCGTCAGCAATCACGCGGTCGATCACGATTTCAATATCGTGAGTCTTATACCTATCTACCTGCATTTTAGGCTCCAACTCAAGGACAACTCCATCTACTCTGACCTTGGTAAAACCCATTTTTCTGATCTGTACGAATAGTTCTCTGTAATGGCCTTTTCTACCTTTGACAACAGGTGCAAGTAAAATGAGTTTCTTTCGTTCAAAGTTTTGAATGATATGATCCACAATCTGGTCTTCAGTTTGTCTGATCATTGGTTTACCTGTAAGATAGGAGTAGGCAACACCTGCTCGAGCATAAAGCAAACGAAGAAAATCATATATCTCCGTTAAGGTTCCTACGGTGGATCGGGGGTTACGGGAAGTGGTCTTTTGTTCAATAGAGATCACAGGGCTTAAACCATTGATCTTATCCACATCCGGTCGCTCCATATCACCAATGAATGAGCGCGCATAGGCTGAGAAACTCTCCATGTACCTGCGCTGTCCTTCAGCGTAGATGGTATCGAACGCCAACGAGGATTTACCTGAACCTGAAATCCCTGTAATCACGACCAGTTTATTCCTTGGAATATCAACATCAATGTTTTTGAGATTGTGCTCGCGGGCACCAAAAATCTCAATCATCTCATGACCTGAAAGATCGATTGGGGCAGTAGGAATTGATGTATTGGCTTTGAGTTTTTCCATTGGCGTAGAATCCACAAAAGTCATGAATTGTTCAGGCAAAAACAACTTTGACTCTAAACTGAAAGACTATATTTTGCATTATTAATTTCACCTAATATGCGATTTACCACACTAACTTTTGCCGCACTAATCATGTTATCAATTTCTTCCTGTGAAACGAAGAGTCAAGACCTTACTCCAATGGAAGATGTTATTACTCCGGAGGCACCCACTGTAGGTATTTTTGATCCCATATTTCGACCTGATTTTACTTATAGCCTTAGTGGGTATGTCCAAAATAATGGTAGTGATTCTATAAGCCGTGTTGGCTTTTGTTGGTCCAACAATCCGAACCCAACAATTAACGATAATGTTCACATTCTTGATTTGGGGAGTACTAATGTTTTCAACTATTCTTTTGAAGATTACAATTACTCAACAAGTTATTATTTGAGAGCGTTTGCTGAAAATAGTGCTGGTTTGAGCTATAGTAACGAAGTAGAATTTAACACGCCTGTTGAACCAGAATGTAGAGTTTTATCTATTGATTATGACTACTATAATTCATCTAATCAGAACAGAACATTGACCTTTGAATACAACATAGAGAATGAACTTAAGAATATGGTTTACAAGACCGATAGAGGCAAGGGCGATTATACTCATGTGAATGAAGAGGACGTTGTGAGAATTTTATTCAATGGGCAGTCTTCTGAGTACAATTTCTTTTTTGAAAATGACCGTTTGACAAGAGCCCAAAAATTCCTTTCTGGTAGAGAGATAAACTATGATTTTGTTTATGAAGGAGATGTTATAATTACATGGAGAGTGTTGCAAGACTATGACAGCGGAGCTGAGTACACGGCTGACTCGGCTCGTTACTACATGGGAGAAAATGGTAACATAAACACTTATGAAAGGTGGCTCAGAGTGAGTATTGACAGAGATTTTTCGAAGTTTGTTAGCGAGTTAACTTATGATGATAGCCCGAATATTCATAAAAGGTTAGTGGAAAATTTTGAAGCCTTAGGCTTTCATTACAATTATATAAGGCACTGGAATAAGAATAACATTCGGACTTATAAAGAAGGCTTTCATGAATGGGAAATAACTTATACATATGACTCAGAAACTGGATTACCAATCAGTTATTCTGGCTATCGTGCAGATGTGAACATTTCATATGAGAACTGCTCTGATGAATGAGAATTACAGAATTTGAAAATCACCAATGACCGCCTCATGATCGGAAGTAAGCTGGACCGAATCTAAGGATTGACAAGAGATGCCTTTCGAGTGGAAAATGTAATCGATTGGGATCTGTGCTACATACTTTGGTCCCCAAGCAGGGTAAGTAGGTGTGAGCTTTTTACGGCTGTCTTTCAATTGAGTCTTTTTACGAAAGCGGTTCAATTGACTATCCCAAGGAACGGTGTTGAAATCTCCAAGTACCAAGAACTCACCCTTTCTTTCGGCTACAAAGTTACCAGCCGCCTCGATATGACTATTCCTTATTTTCCATTTTCGCTTATTCATCGGAGAACGGGTATGAAGACTTAAGAAATTGATTTTGCTTTCACCTATGTTGACTTTGCCACTAATATTTGCCGTTCCACTCCATTCGTGGTATTCTAAATCGCTCAAAGGATATTTGCTAAAAACTGCTATCCCTTGGCTGGCTTCATGATGTTTGATGATTTTGAAATGAGGGTAGTTTTCCTTGAGTCCTTCGGTCAATGCTTCTGCCCAAGGTTCAGAAACCTCTTGAAAAGATATAAAGTCAGGGTCTTTTTCTTGAATACTTCTAATGGTGGAGTTAAATCGATTATTAATAGTCAGCACATTGAATTGCATAATTCTGATGGACTCTTGACCTAAGGCAAATTCACTACTCGTTGGGATAGGGGCACTCACTTTGACGAGTAAAGAAAAGAATACAACAAAATTCACCAGAGAAACCCGATAATGGGCTTTATAGACCCAATAAGCACTTAACAAGCCGTAAAGTAACATGGCTTGAAATAAGAAAGATTGAATCAGGGTAAGCTCGAAATTGAATGTTGGAACCAAAAGAATGATGCCGGGTATCATAAAGAACAATGCTATGATTCTTTCCTTATTTGCAGGTTGCCTCAACCAGCAATAGACCTGTATGAGCTTTAAAATAGTTTTCAAGTAGAGCTTTAATTTTCTCTCTTTCATGTTCATTGTTTTAGTTGATGGTTGATCAATTGCTCTAGGGCATTTATATGTTCTTGAAATGCAGTGCTACCTGCTTTAGTAGCTTTATATGAGGTATGTGGTTTTCTACCGATAAAGCTTTTTTGTACTTCTATGAATTCTTCCTTTTCAAGGGCTTTAATGTGACTTGCTAAGTTGCCATCAGTGATATCGAGCAGACTTTTGAGGGTTTTGAAATCCATAGATTCATTTGCCATCAATGCTGACATGATGCCCAACCTAATTCGGTTGTCAAAGGCTTTATTTAAACTTTGAAGAAAGTCTTTCACCGTTCGTACTTGAAGTACATCGCTGCACCATAAATGATGTGTAAAAGGCCAAACCCAATTGACCAAAATAGGAGACCGTAACCAGTGAAAATACAGGCTAGAAGGCCAAGAAGGACTTCTGAAATGCCTAATAGTCGAATATCTCTATAAGTATAATGACTCGCATTGATCAGACCTAGGCCATAAAACACTAGCGTCATAGGGGCTATCAGTCTGATCAAGCCATATTGGTAGAATATGACGACAATAACACCACCTGCCAACAATGGTATTAAAAGATTGATGACCAATTTTTTTGCATTGTTATCCCAGCTAGGCATGTCATGCTTACGTGCTTTTTTCTTAGTAAGTATAGCACCTGTTACTGTGGCCAAAGCCAGCGTTGAAAGCGCAATTAGCACAAGCTCGAATTTTTTACCCCTTACATTTCTGATCAGAACATCTTGGTATTCTATTGTCTCAAAGGTGTAGGCGATGCGGAATGCAATAAATGCAGCGATCAGTGCATAAAAGCCTGCCATTACTCCTGAAAGGCCACTCAAAGAAATAAACCTCGATGAACGCTCCATCATTGAGCGGATTTCGGAAATGTCTTTCCTATAATCTTTTTCCATTTTAAAAGTACTTTGAAATACAAAGTAAATAATATTTATCGGAACCCGCTTAAGTGATACAAAAGATTTTTGGATTGTCAATCTGCATGAAGATACCAAAGAGATGTTCGTGCTGGAACCAGGTGTCACATCGGAGATGAATGTGCTTCCTTGGTTTAGACTTGGCTAAGCAGTCTATTTAGTTCATCGTGATCAGCAACATTCTTAAATGTTCCTAGCTCGGTCAGTTTACGTCCATGGCCATCTAAAATATGACTGCCTCCTAAGAAACCAACCGTTTTTAGCCCTGCTGCCGTACTGGCCATGACTCCGGAGCTACTGTCCTCAACAACAACCAATTCTTCTTTTTCGAGCCCGATGGTGTTGATCGCTAGCTCATACACCAAGGGGCTAGGTTTGCCTTTTGCTACATGTTCTGCACTAAAAATTCTACCATCGACTAGATCTAAGACATCCAGCTTGACAAGCGCTAATTCAACATAGTCATGGGCACTATTCGAAACCACCGAAAAGGGCTGCTTAAGGGATTTAAGCAGGTCAATTGCACCTACAATTGGTCTCTGATTTTGACGTACTGCCTCATCTAAAGGAGGAATAGCCTCAGCTGTATTGAATTCTTGAGGAAGCTCATCGTTACTTTTCAGAATCTCGATGATATCTGTAAAAGTCTTTCCGGTATAACTCCGAATGAATTGGTCAGTGCTAATATCCACTCCTTCACCTCTCAAGAATTCTGAGACAATCTCAGCAGCTACGATCTCAGTATCGATCAATACCCCATCACAATCAAAAATGATATGTTTGATCATTAGAAGTTTGGAGAAAGCAAGTATTTAGAATAGAATTCATCAATGACTTGAACTGCTTCTGTTGGCGTTTCTACCAAATTGATGAGGTCAAGGTCTTTTGGGCTAATGTTGCCTTCAGTTAGCATGGTGTTCTTTACCCAATCGAGCAGTCCGCCCCAGAACTCTTTACCAACGAGAACAATCGGGAAACGACCGATCTTATTGGTTTGAATAAGTGTAATTGCTTCGAAAAGTTCGTCAAGTGTGCCGAATCCACCAGGCATGACGATAAAGCCTTGCGAGTACTTCACGAACATGACTTTACGCACGAAGAAATAGTCAAACGAAATAAGTTTGTCTGGGTCTATATAAATGTTGCTCCCTTGCTCAAATGGCAATTCGATATTCAACCCAACTGATTTACCTTTTTCTGAAGCAGCACCTTTGTTACCCGCTTCCATAATACCTGGTCCACCACCTGTTATCACACCATAGCCGTGTCTTACTAGCTTTGCAGCAATTTCTTCTGTCATTTGATAAAATGGATGATCAGGCTTGGTTCTGGCCGAACCAAAAATAGATACACAAGGGCCAATTTTGGCGAGCTTTTCAAAGCCTTCAACCATCTCTGCCATCACTTTAAAGATCACCCAAGAATCTTGAGTTTTGATCTCATTCCAATTACGGTCTTTAAAGGCCTGTTTTATCTTCTCTTCGTTAGAATTCATATGATTAAGTTAAATGAAAAAATATTGAAGCAGAATTAAGCTTGTTTTAAATCTTTAAGGGCTTCTTCGAGTTTAGGAAATTTGAATTGAAAACCCTCTTGCATGATTTGTTCAGCACTAATTCTGCTGCCTCCTAAAACGATCTGAGCCATTTCGCCCAGCATCAATTTTAGGGCTAGTTTAGGTACGGGAATTGGTAAAAAGGGTTTCCCCATAATCTTAGCAGCGATTTTTGTGAATTCCCTATTGGTTTTTGGTTTAGGGCCTACGGCATTGAATGCTCCTTTTAGGTCTTTGTTTTCTATTCCAAAAACAATCATTTGGCAGAGATCTTCAATATGGATCCAGCTCATGTACTGCTTGCCATTGCCTAATGGTGCCGCCACAGGTGGTTTAAGCAACTCTCTTAATGCACCTCCTTTATTGCTTAATACAATGCCAATTCTTGGCATAAATAGTCTGATGCCTAAAGACTCGATCTTTTTGGTTGCAGCTTCCCATGCGTCAACCACATGAGCAAGGAAGTCTGTGCCCACAATTCCGCTCTCATTGATTATGGCACTTCCTGTATCAGCACCATACAAACCGATGGCAGAAGCTCCAATAAAGGTATCCACTTGATTGGGCTTGTCTTTTAGGTAATTGAATAAGAGCAAACTACTTTTTACACGGCTATTGTAAATGAGGTCTTTGCGCTCTGCTGTCCACCTTTTCTCTGCCACACCTGCTCCCGCAAGATGAATGATCACACTTGTGTTTTCTATGGCTAGAGGGTCTATATACTCCTTGTCAATATCCCAGGCATAAGATTTTACACTTCCACCTGATTTTGGATTACGGCTTAAGATGGCCACTTCATAGCCTGCCGATTGAAGCATTGGAATTAGTCTTTGACCGACTAAACCCGTTCCACCTGTGATCAATACTTTTTTGCTCATGTATAAAAAAACCCCAACCTAAGGCTGGGGTTTATAAATATGTTCAATTATTACTAATCAAAAAACTTATGACTAATTCCTACACTGAATTTCGGTCCAGGGTTTAGGAAGCTAAAGTTTTGATCAGCTGCTTCGTAAGAAGAGAAAACCAATTTTCTCTGAGCAGCTAAGATGTTGTCTACTTTGAAGCTTAATTGAGTTCTGCCCTCTGGACCAAATCCTTTAACAATGTTAAAGTTTAAGCTATTGAATGGTACTGTGTAAACATCGTTTCTATCGCCAATACCTACATAAGTCAAAGTTCTACCCTGTACATTGTAGAATAAGCCTACGGTTAGGTTATTGTCATAACCTTCGTAAGAAATACCTGCATTTACAATGTACGGTGCTTGACCTGCCATTTCACGAGTTGGATCAATGGTTTGTCCATCTCTTGCGTTAAGGCTTCTCGATTTGAATTCTGATTCACTCATGTCCACTTGTGAATCGATGTAGGTAACATTACCAGTGAATGTGAACTCCTCTAAAGAAGGGCTGATAAAGCCAAGGTGCTTTCTCACTTCAGCTTCTAGACCTAATACTCTGGCATCGCCCACGTTTCTTGGCTGGAAGTTATTTCTAGCCTGAATGTACTGAACCATTTCAATTGGGTTCTCAAATGATTTGTAGAAACCACTGAAGGATATGGTCTGGCCACCTGGCTGGTAAATCTCATATCTCAAATCAAAGTTGTTGATTCTAGTCGACTGAAGATTACCATCCCATACTTGCTCACCTGTTGTAACATCTACATCTGGGAAGAAACCACCAATGAATGTTCTACCTGTCAATGGATCGTAGATCTCAGCAAAAGATGCTTCTTTCAACGATGGTCTAGCAATAGTTTTAGAGAATGAAGCTCTGATGTTTCTATTTTCTTGTACTGCCCAGATCAAATTAACTGAAGGGAATAGATCGAAATCGTTCAATACTTGCTCATTGTCAAATTGTACGGTACCTGTTTGGTTTCTACCTGTATAGAATTGGTTATATCCTTCGATTCTCGCCCCAACTATTGCTTTTACTGCAGGGTTAATTGCTAATTCCGCCATTGCAAACCCAGCATAGGCATTTACCTGAGCATTGTACATATTGGGGTTGTTTGGAATGAATGTTGGAGAGTATGATAGACCACCAAGGTTATCAGACCTTGACCAAAGGTTATCTTCTGTGAAGAGGTCATCTGGGTTCAAGGTAACATTCACGCTTCCGTTGTCTTGGAAGTTGAAGTTCTGGATATTGAAATCTCTATTCTTGAAGTTGTAGGCTCCACCAAATTTGATCTTAGAATCGTTTCCTTGGAATTGGATCTTTCTATCTAAAGAAACCTTAGATGAAATGTTTATTTCGTCTAGTTCTCTCCAAATTCTTTGAGGAAGACCAACTTCAGTACCAATACCTGGCTCTTGTCCTTCTTCATTTCTGATTCTAGTAATTCTAATGTCTGGATCGTTCTGAGATGATAATGTTGGAGAAAGTCTCCAATCTAATTCCCACAGACCTTCATTGATGACATGGTTACCGCCAAGGAATAAGTTTGTCAATGATCTTTGCTTGTACTCAAGGTTGTGCTGTAAAGCATCGAAATTAGAGCCCTGGTTTCTTCCTAAATAGTCAAAGATACCTGCGCTTGATTCACCATTTTGTAGGTGCATTAAATTCAGCCTGTACTTTGAGTTTGTTCCTTTTAAAGCAACTCCACCTAAGGCACCGATAAGTACATTTTGTGTGCCGAATGTACCGATTTGATCCTCTCTTAGGTTCATTTCATTCTCACTTAGGTCATTGTCTTTACCATAAGTACTGAATCTAGCATCATCATAGAAAGTAGACTCTCCCTTGTAAGAAAGTGAGAAGTTATATCCTAGCTTTAAACCTCCTTGGCCCAGTGATTTTTGGTCAGCTGTTGAAAAGCCTAAGCTAAAATCCAGAAAGTTCTGGTCTGCAAAAGCAGCCATATTTGGATTAAATCCTCTTAAAATAGATTCATACTCGGCAGTTGAACCAACAGGTCTGTTTGTAATTGCATTTCCTAGTAATGGAATATCAGTTCTACCTCCTGTAGGAATTTCTCTAGTGCCATCATCAAAACCTAACCAATCTGATTTGCCGGTATTGTATGTTAAGAAATCACTCTGAAGGTGCATGTTAGGTGCAAAACCTAGCCCAGCTGAAACAGACATTACTTTCTCATCAACAAATGATTTTGTTTGAAGGTCAATGATACCTCCAGTAAAGTCAGCTGCCAGATCAGGCGTGAATGATTTTAGTACTAAGATGTTGTCCAATACATTGGTTGGGAAGATGTCCATTTGAACAGTATTTCTATCTGGGTCAAGACCTGGAATATCCATACCGTTTAAAACAGACTTGGTGTATCGATCTCCTAGTCCTCTTACAAAGATGTATTTGCCTCCTTGGATTGAAACACCTGGAACTCTTTTAGAGGCTTCAGCCGCATCTCCGTCACCTATCTTCTTAAAGCTTGCAGCGGAGATTCCATCGATCAAGTTGGTTGATTTTTTCTTAACTGTTTGAAGAGCTGCTTCTGTAGTTCTAACGGCTTCAGCTGTAACAACTACTGTTTCAAGTTCTGAAACAGACTCAACAATTTGGAGATTGTCTAAAACGGTTACTTCACCAGCTTTAATTTCAATACCGCTAACTTCAAGAGTTTGAAATCCTACAAAGCTAGCTTGAAGGGTGTAGGTTCCAGCCTCTAGTTCAACGGAGAATTTTCCATCCATATCAGCAACCGCACCAGTTCCGGTTTCTTTGATCAATACCTGAACGCCATACATTGGCCAACCGGTGTCAGCTTCATAGATTGTGCCTCTTAAGGTTCCCTTTTGTGCAAATGACAACATCGTTGTCAGGGCAAAAATTGCTGTTAGTAAAGTTCGTTTTAGTAACATCTCTATAAATATTTAAAAGAGAGTGCTTTTCATTTTGCGCACTCTCTTAATTGTATCTTTCTAATTCTTCTTTAGAATTCTAATTCACCTGCTTGGTGTACCCAAGTCCAACCAGAAAATGCTGCTACTGTTGCTCCGACAGTCGGAGTATCAGTTACTACAACAGAAGCTTCAAGTGGTCTAGTTGTGAATACATCTAAAGGAGTTTCGTTATCGCCAGTTTTTTCAACTACAATGTCTCCAATTACTCTTGGTGTATCTTGGTGGCTTTCATTGAATTGAAGATTTGTGAAATTGATAAGGCTATTTAGGTAGTTTGTCGCAACACCGTTATTATCAAGTTCAAGGTCTGAATTTGATTTGCCATCAAAGAAGTAAATATTGTTAAGCGTAGCTTTTGCATTTGATCTTAGGTCAGCGTATTCGCCTCCTTGTGCATCGACAAAAGACTTAATTGTTCCATTTTCGAATTTGTTTACACCGCCATCATTGATGCTGCCTTCAGGGCCATCGATTTCCATGCCGTGGTCTGACTGTGGACCTAATACTGCGATAAAGTTATTTACGGTTCCATCCCAAGCTTGGTCAGTGTCGTAAGAGTCATCACCAGCATTCCAAACTACTGCATGGTTTACATTGACCGTACCACCGAACCATTCGATTCCGTCATCTTGGTTTCCGATTACTTCAACATATTCAATGGTAGTTCCAGCACCAACGCCACCAAGAGTGAGGCCATTAAGTTCGTTACCTTCTCCAATGTTTGCACCACCATGTCTGATTGATATGTATCTGATGCTTCCAGAGTTATCATTAGCATCTGGTCCACCATATAGTCCGTTGGTGTCAGAAGGAGGAATACCTTCAATTTGCTCAGAGCCGGCATTATTTCTGTCAGAGATAGGAGCATTCCCTAAAATGATAAGGCCACCCCATAAACCACCTTGTGTAGCATCTAAGTTAGGCGAAGAAAGGTTGCCAGTTGCTACATCTTCTGGAGTAATATCGTCTGATATTGTTGTAAAAATGATTGGCAATTGTGACGTGCCATTTGCGTTTAATGTAGCACCTTTTGCAATAAGCAAAGCAGATGCATTAGCACCTTCTCCAAGTTGTGCTTTAAGCACTACCCCAGGTTCAATTGTTAATGTCACGCCATCAACAACAGTCACTCTTCCGGATAATATATATGACTTGCCAGTTTCCCACGTGGTATTGGTTGTGATTAGGCCAGAGATTACGTCATCTCCTTCATCCGGGCCACCTGGATTTGTGCCTCCATCTTCTTCACAAGAAGAAATAAACATTATTAGAGTCATGGCTAATAATGCTTGATAAATTTTTTGTACAGAGCTTTTCATGTTTTTAATTAGGTTTAAAACGATGCTGCAAAACTCACATCATTTTATCAAAAACACTTTACGCCTCTGTTAAGAAAGCTCTCAATAAAATTTAAGAAAAAGTGAACAATGTTATCCGATTGTTATCGGAAGCAATTAGTGGTTGATAGGAATTTTTTGAAGCAGTTTATCAATGATCTGTTCAGTGGTAATACCGTCCGCTTCTGCCTCATAATTGAGGATTATCCTATGGTTAAGAACATCTTTGGCAATTTCTTTGATGTCTTCTGGCAAAACATAATCTCTCTCATTAAAAAAGGCAATTGCCTTGGCCGCAAGGTTCAAATTGATACTGGCTCTTGGCGAAGCCCCGAACTGCATGTAGTATGCTTCATCGTTTAAGCCGTAGTCTTTTGGGTTACGTGTAGCAAATACCAACTCTATAATATATTGCTCTAAAGATTCTGAGATGCTCACTTGGTTAACTTCATCTCTAATAGCGAAAATGTCTTCTTTTGTCAATAATGTTTCAAGCTCTGGCTTAAACTTCATGTTGGCCATTCTTCGCATTACTTCAAGTTCCTCTTGCTTAGAAGGGTAGTCAACCTTAACCTTCAACATAAATCTATCAATCTGTGCTTCCGGCAAGCTGTAGGTTCCTTCTTGGTCTACTGGATTTTGTGTAGCTAAAACGAGGAATGGTCTGTCCAACTGATAACTGTGCTCACCTATGGTAACAGTCTTCTCTTGCATGGCTTCAAGCAATGCTGATTGAACCTTGGCAGGCGCTCTGTTGACCTCATCCGCAAGCACAACGTTTGCAAAAATAGGTCCTTTCTTAACTTCGAATTCGGCTTTCTTCTGATTGTAGATCATTGTACCGATCAAGTCGGCTGGAAGAAGGTCAGGCGTAAACTGTATTCTTTGGAAGTCCAAATGAAGCACATCTGCAAGTGTATTAACGGTAAGCGTTTTTGCTATACCCGGTACACCTTCTAATAATACGTGGCCGTTTGTGAATAGACCAACCATTAGTCTATTGACCATGTATTCTTGACCAACTACGATTTTCCCAACCTCATTGGCTACTCTGTTGATCTTTTCTTGATGTACTTTTTTAATATCTGTAGATACTACCTCTTCCATATCTCATTCTTAAAGCGCGCTAAAATATAAATTTCAAGGATACTTATACACAATACTTATATAAACGCACAAGGTTTTGTGATTCCATGAATTTCCAAATATGATGCTTTTTAAGGGTTCCAAAGTATGAAAGGCTTCATCTTAACAAAGATTAACCTCAGTAAAGTAAAAAAGCACACAATTCACTTTTGAAAGACAATAATCACCCAGACAAAATCATATTCGTGTAGTTTGCAACATATTAAAATAGTTCAATAAAAATTTCCTACAATTTTGAGGCTTTATTCGGCATAATCTGGTATTTACACAACAGCACATTTTCTTGTAAATACCTATTTAATCCCCAAAATTAGATTCCATTTTAACCTAAACATTGTAACCAAAGTATACACATGAATCTGTCTTTCACATACAGATTTGACAGCATACTTAGAAAAGTACTATTATCGAGCATAGTACTTGTATGGTCTGCCATTACACTATTCGCTTCAAATGAGGAGGGTAATCCCATCATTGCAGGTGTTGTTATCAATAGCTGTGTTGGTAGTATTACCATTAGTGTAACTGACGGTACTGCCCCATACTCATACGTCTGGAGGGATAGTGGTGGAAATGACCTTGGTGTAAATTCTTTCTTTATTGACGGTTTGGCCCCAGATGACTACACAGTTGAAATAACTGATGCGGACGGTGATGATATCAATGCCACCTATACTATTACAAATCCACCCGATCTGACAGGCTCTGTTGTGGTAAATGATGTTACCTGTAAAGATGGTGATGATGCACAAGTTATTATTACTATGGCAAATGGTAACCCTGCCTACCCTTGGGAATTATATGATGACAATTCAGGTAATCAGGTTTCAGACGGAACTGGTGTTTCCCCAATAATTACTTTAGGCGGTTTAGGTGTTGGCGATTACAGGTTTGAAGTAACTGATGCCAATGGGTGTACCGGAACAATCTATTTTTCAATAACAGAACCTGCAGATTACTTAGACTATAATAGTGCAAGTGTTACTGACGCAACGTGTTTTAATAGTACAGATGGATCCATTAGCATCAATGTAGTTGGTGGATGGGGTGTATACAGTTATCGATGGATTCGAGTAAGTGATGGAACTGTTGTAGCGACTAACGAAGATGCCACCGGATTGGCACCTGGAGTTTATTATTTGGAGATTACAGACAGTAACCCTTCTGGAAATGGTTGTGTCATTACAACAACAAATTACACGGTTGGATCTCCCGATGAGATTGTCCCAACTGCACTTATAGGAGATGCTTTATGTAATGGAGATTCAAATGGAACCATAGATCTTTCCGTTACGGGAGGTGTAGGTCCATACTCTTATTCTTGGTCGAATGGTGCTTCTACCCAGGACATATCTGGTTTAGCCGCTGGTAGTTATACTGTTACTATTACTGATGCTTCTGGTTGTACAGATGTTGAGACTTTCACTGTTGGAGAACCAGCAGTACTCACGATCAACCCTGGTATCACTGATGTTGATTGTTTCGGAAATAGTAGTGGACGTATAAATAGTAATGTTACCGGTGGTACATCGCCTTACAGTTATTCTTGGAGCAACGGACGCACTAATAAGAATAACAGAAACATACCTGCTGGTACTTACTCGCTCACAGTAACCGATGCCAACGGATGTACTGCAACTGTTACAGGCATTGTTGTAGATGAGCCAGCAGCGGCACTTACAAAAGATAGTCAAACACTTTATGAACCTTCTTGCTTTGGCGGGAATGATGGAAGTATTAGCGTCATCATGTCAGGAGGGACTGCCCCTTACTCATATTTATGGTCAAATGGTGATACAGGGCCAACGGCAACAGGTTTAGCCGCAGGCATTCATTCCGTAACAGTGACAGATAGTAATGGCTGTACCTATAATGAAAATATCACACTTGATAACCCGACAAGAATTGCGTTGAACCCTTCTTTGACTGCTCCTACGTGTAATGGTCAAGCGAATGGTTCTATTTCTGTGTCTCCAACGAATGGGTCTGCTCCTTATACTTACAACTGGAGTACTGGAGATTCTGGGTCAAGCATAACAGGAATACCTGCTGGTTCTTATACCGTCACAGTTTCCGATGCTGGAGGCTGTAGCGTTACAGAAACCATAACCTTAACAGAACCTGGACCATTGGCTAGCAACGCCATCGTCAATGACATTTCTTGTACAGGAGCTAATGACGGTAGTATATTTTTAGGGGTAACAGGTGGAACCGCTTCATATACTTACCTATGGTCTACAGGTGCTACTACAGCAAATATATCAGGTCTTGCAGATGGCAATTATTCTGTCACCATCACTGATAGCCAAGGGTGTTCGATAGTAGAAAATTTCACAGTGGATAATCCTTCTCCCTTAACCACCACAGCTACCCAAGTGGATTTGGTATGTAAAGGAGGAACAACAGGGTCTATAGATATCACACCTTCTGGCGGAACCGCCCCGTATTCATATTTATGGTCTACTGGAGCGACAACTCAAGACCTATCAAATATTGCTGCAGGTAGTTATTCAGTAACCGTTAGAGATGCGGAAAACTGTAATGTAAACCTAAACTTCACACTTACTGAACCAGCAACAGTATTGAGTCTTTCTGGAACAAAGACCAACGCCACTTGTAATGGTTCAAATAATGGAAGTATTGATTTGACGGTTACAGGAGGGTCAGCACCTTACAGCATTTCTTGGTCCCATGGTCCGATTACAGAGGACGTAAATTCACTGTCGCCAGGTAATTATACAGCAACAGTGACCGATAATAATGGCTGTATAAAGTTCATCGATTTCAATATCGCTCAGCCATCTCCTTTAGCTGGTAATGGTGTAGTGGATAATATCAGCTGTAACGGGGCCAATGATGGTGAAATTCAACTGACAGTAACAGGAGGGACCGGACCATACACATTTGCGTGGGCAGACGATGGCTCCCAAACCACTAACAGCCGTTCAGGGCTTAGTCCAGGAAATTATACCGTTACAATAACAGACAGCAACGGATGTATACAGGTTGAAAATTTTAATGTCACTGAACCAACTTCGTTGAATGCTGCATACAGTCAGTCAAACGTGAGTTGTTTTGGTGAAAGTACGGGGTTGATCAATCTCACGGTCTCTGGTGGGACAGCCCCGTACACTTATTCTTGGTCAAATGGTGCCATAACTGAAGATGTCAATGGACTAATAGCAGGGGCATATGCTGTCACTGTCACTGATAACAACGGCTGTACAGTAACTGAAAATATCACGATAACTGAGCCAAGCACACCTTTGTCAGTCACTGGAGCTGCTAGTCAAATTACTTGTAACGGTGCCGCGGATGGTATAATTAATATTACGGTAAGTGGAGGTACGGCACCTTATTCGTACAATTGGTCTCATGGAAGTACGGCAGAAGACCTTTCTGGTTTACCTGCTGGCACCTACAATCTTACTGTAACTGACAACAATGGATGTACAGAAACAGCAAGCTATGTAATTACTGATCCGCCTTTATTGGTTTTAACAGGATCAGCGACAGATGTTTCCTGTAATGGAGCAGATGATGGGCGTATTGATGTCTCTGTGGTTGGCGGTGAAGGGCCATATACTTTTACCTGGTCTAATGGTGAGACAACCGAAGATGTTAGTGGACTTGCACCAGGAAACTACTCTGTTGTTGTTACGGATGTTCGGGGTTGTACTTCTAATGAAACATTTAACATCACGCAGCCAATACCATTAAACCTTGCCTATACATTCACAGACGTTGATTGTTTTGGTAACAGCTCGGGAGCCATCGACTTGACACTGACTGGAGGAACAGCACCTTATTCTTATTCATGGGATAACGGTAGTTTAACAGAAGATATTTCTGGCCTTGCAAGTGGAGATTATACCGTACTTGTTACGGATAGTAATGGCTGTTCTGTAACGGAGACAATTACTATTAGCCAGCCAAGCGCAATTTTAGAATCAAATGCTGCGCCTTCAGACGTTAGTTGTTTTGGTGGTGCGGATGGTTCAGTTGTTTTAAACCCTACGGGTGGTACTGCACCTTATAATTATGCTTGGAATAACGGAGCAACTACCAAAGATGTGTTTGGTCTTAGTGTAGGAACTTATCAAGTAGTAATTACGGATTTTAATGGTTGTTCCATCACTGAGTCTTATACAGTGAATATGCCACTAGCTTTGCAGGCATCTGGAGCGGATACAGATATTCTTTGCAATGGCGCGAATGATGGGGCAATAGATTTAACTGTAACAGGTGGTACCTTGCCATACTCATTTACTTGGTCTAATGGAGAAACTACAGAAGATGTAACTGGGCTAGCTGCAGGTAATTATCAGGTCACAATTGTTGATGCTTCTGGCTGTACGCTTGTGAGAAACTTCCAAATTTCTGAGCCACTTGCATTAAACTTGGGCAGCACGGTTAATGATGTGACTTGTTTCGGAGCCAATGACGGTAATATTCAATTAAATGTGTCAGGCGGAATTACTCCTTATACCTATCTATGGTCAAATGGTGAAACGACAGATGACATTTTTAATCTTTCAGGTGGTGTTTATTCTGTTGCCATAACTGATGGTAATGGTTGTGTAGTGAACCAAGACTTTACCGTTGCAGAACCTGTATCAGCATTAAGCGCATCAGGGATAGTATCTGACGAGAATTGCTTCGGAGATAATCAAGGAGCAATTGATCTGACAATCTCAGGTGGAACTGCGCCTTATTCAATTCTATGGAATCAAGGAGCTACAACCGAAGATATAGCAGGTCTTGGCCAAGGAGCCTATCAGGTAAATGTTGAAGATGCGAATGGCTGTAATATTGTATTGAATTTCAATGTTGGAGGGCCTGATCAAATCAACGCTTCAGCTGTTGTTTCTAATGTAAGTTGTAATGGTACATCAGATGGCGCTATTGATATTACACCAGGTGGAGGCGTTGGTCCTTATACTTTCTTGTGGTCGAATGGAGAAACAACAGAAGATATTTCTGGATTATCACCAGGTTCATACGCGGTTACGACTACAGATGCTAACGGCTGCTCAGCTTCTCAAACATTTACGATCCAAGAGCCAATTGCGCTTATTGTCAATCAAACCATTACTGATGTAACATGCTTTGGAGCTAGCAATGGAAGCA